>Ga0209211_10000028_pt1 | contig 353648 bp, 309 predicted proteins | sample RifGroA2_FD_183992 | JGI IMG/M metagenome (GOLD analysis project Ga0209211, IMG submission 183992) | Groundwater microbial communities from Rifle, Colorado, USA - Groundwater A2 (SPAdes) (version 2) | ecosystem: Environmental > Aquatic > Deep subsurface > Groundwater | place: Rifle, Colorado...
CAGGCCCCGCCGGTACCGAAGCCGCGGGGCCGTCCGCCGCCAAATAATGGTGATCGGGCCCGAAAAGCCCGTAAAGATAATACTGCGCCCCGCAGCCGGACAGCAGCAGCGCCGCCGCGGCCGCCAGGAAGATATTTTTAAAACGCATGGTGTACCAGCTTACGCCCCGTTCACGGGGCTGTTATTTTTTTGCCGCCGCGTCATAGAGGCAGTCGGCTTCGGCGTTGCGGCCCTCGCGGTCGAACAGCGCGGCCAGCCGCTCCAGCCCGTCCTTATCCGCCGTCAGGTCGTAAACGAAAATGGAGTAGCCCGCGACAAAGGCCGGGCGCCTGCTTTTGAGCCAGGTAAAAGTTTCTTTGTCCGGGTAATAAGTGCCCTGCAGGTTGGTGGCCGAGACGGCCAGCAGTGCGGTCTTCATCGCGCAGACGCGCGCGCCGGTCCCGGTCAGCTCTATATTGGAGACTATGCCCAGCGGCACATAGTCGATACCGTAGCTTTCGGGCCGCGCCACCCCGAAATAAGAGAAGATCACCGGCGGGTTGCCGCGGCTTTTGAGGTATTCGGCCGCGCCTTTCACGTCCTGGCCCCAGTCCAGGTTGGAATCCACGAACAGCTTGTAGCCGCCGGCCGGCCCGCCCGCCAGCTCGTTGAAATAAGCCAGGTAATGCGGCGACGCGCGCGAAACCGACGCCGCCGTCAGGGCCAGCAGACCGCAGACCAGCCAGGCGCCTTTTTTCACTTCCAGCAGGCGCGCCAGGGCCAGCCCCGCCAGCACCGCTACGAACGGCATCACGGGCATGATGTGGCGGTAGCCTATCTGCACTTTCGTGTTAAGCGAGGCCGCGAAATAGATGGCGGGCGGCAGGATAAGCCACAGGTAATCCTTGCGGAACCGCTTGACGGTCAGCCATACCCCCGCCAGGGCCCCGAAAAGCGCCAGCAGCGGGGTTTTAACGGCCAGCGCGGCGGGGAAATACCACCAGACGCCTTCGAGCGTGTAGCGCCCCATAACAAAGGAAGAGCGGCCCTTATCCAGGCGCTTGAGCGTCTCCGAAAGCCCGTCGAAGTAAAGCCCGAGATCGAACTTATACACCAGCGCCACCGCCAGCAGGCAGGCGGCGAAATAGATCCCTACGTAAACCAGCAGCCGCGGCAGTTTCATGCGCGGGGCCCGCAGGTTGTCGGCTATCCAGAAGGCCGCCACCAGGGGCGGCACGATGAACAGGCTGAACTTGGAAACCATTCCCAGCCCGGCCGCCGCTCCCGCCAGGGCCGCCCAGGTCCGCAGCTTCGCTTCGTCGAGGAACCCGGCCGTTTTGCCCCCTTTTACCGCCCGTTCGACCGGCTTGACCGCGGTGAACAGCCACGCCAGCGCGAAAGAGGCGAAGTAAAATATTGCGGCGGCCGCGTCGGTGGTGATCAGGGCGTCGTTAGAGATAAAGACGGGCATCAGGCCGAAAACCGCCAGGCTGAGGCCCGCCGCCCGCGGCGATTCCAGCCGCGACGCGAACAGCCAGATAAAAAAAGCCAGCAGCGCCGTCCAGATTATGAACGTGAACCGCCGGGCCGTGTTGAGCAGCCGCTCCGCCGAAGCGTTGTTCTGGTACAGGAACAAATCGCCGTAATGGTACGGCATCAGGTTGGCGAAATAAGGGTGCCCCGTGAAGGCGGCCGGCTTCAGCGCCAGCAGCGGCAGGGCCGACAGCATTTCCGACAAAGGCGGGTGGTCCATCACGTTCATCCGGTAGACGCCCGTAGCCAGGTAGGAGTAGCCGCTGGAAAGATGGACGGTCTCGTCGTAGGTGGGCGCGGCCGAGTTGATGAAGCCGAAGCCTTCGAAGAGGTGGAAAACCAGGGCGGCGGCGCCCAGGATGACGTGTATGCGGTATTTACTGCCCATAGCGTAGCAATATGATACAAAAAAGCCCGCGCGGCCGCGGGCTTCTGGCCGCAAAAGCCGGGGGCTTTACTCGTAGCGCAGCGATTCCACCGGGTCCAGCTTGGAGGCCTGGTAGGCCGGGTACAGCGAGGCCAGGAAGCCGGTCAGCACCGCGGCTATCACCGAGATGAACGGCATCCACCACTGGAACATTATCATGTCCTCGTTGCCTTTGGACGCGAGGTACTGCACACCGCCCATGCCGACCATGATGCCGGCGATCCCCCCGAAGAAGCCCAGCAGCATGGCCTCTATGACGAACTGCGCCATGATGTCGCCGCGGGTGGCGCCGATAGCCCGCCTGATGCCGATCTCCCTGATGCGGGAATAAATAGTGGCCAGCGTGACGTTCATTATCCCGATGCCGCCGGCCAGGATGGCGATAGCACCTATGATCAGCACGGTGTACATGTCGCGCTGCTTGTCGGCCAGCTTGTCCTTTATGATGTCCCGGTAATCCTTGATCTCCAGGAAATTAAGCCGCCCGCCGTGGCGCGCCGCCAGGAATTTCTCCACCCGCGCCTTGTAGGCGTTGATGGTGACCTCTTTGCCGGTATCCAGGTTTATCTGGTCTATGCCCTCCGACTCGCCGTAGCCGGAAAGAAAGCGCTGGGCGGTGGTGATGGGCACCAGGATCTTGGGGGACCAGGACTCCACCTCCATGAAGGCCCTGGGGTTCTTCTCCATGGGGGGCTCGTTAAGGACGCCGACCACGGTGTAAAGGCTGCCTCCCATCATGATGGTCTTGCCCAGCATGTCGTCATGTTTTACGAACTCCTGGAAGCGGTCCTTCCAGTCGTAGAACTTTATCCACTTGGGTTTTTTCAGCCAGCCGCCCTCTATGATGATAACGCAGACGCGGGCCCTGGTATCGATATCGTGCTGGTTGATGAACCTGCCCTTGAGGGAATAGACCCAGCCGCGCTTTTTCCACTGGGTGTTCACGCCCAGCACGCCCTGCCACTCGCTGAAGCTGCCCGCGCGAAACTCTATCCACTTGCGCAGCACCGGGGAGACCATGAAAAGCTCCGGGTAGCGGGTTTCCATGGCCAGCGCGTCCTCCAGCGTCAGCGCCTCGCGCGCCTGCTTCTTTTCCATGTCGGAATTGGAGTTCCAGCGGTCCTTCATCTTGACCACGATGCGGCCCGGGCCGGCGACTTCCAGCGCCTTGGCGGTGCGGGTGCGGATGGAATAGATCAGCGTGATGCTGTAAAGGATGGAGATCACGCCCACCGAGATGGAAAGGAAGCTCAGGAAGGAACGCAGCTTGTTGTTGAAGATCTCAAGCGTGCCGGTGCGCAGGGATTCGGAGATCCTCATGGTTCCACCACCCCGTCCTTCATCCTGACTATCCTGGAAGCCAGTTTGGCCAGGCTCTGGTCGTGGGTCACCATGATAACGGTAAGACCGCCCTTGTGCAGCTCCAGCAGCAGCTGCATGATCTCCGCCCCGCTCTTCGAGTCGAGATTGCCGGTGGGCTCGTCGGCCAGCAGCAGCCGCGGGCGGTTGGCCAGGGCGCGCGCCAGGCCCACCCGCTGGCGTTCGCCGCCGGAAAGTTTTATGGGGCTGTTGGCCTCCTTGCCGGCCAGGCCTACCCGCGCCAGCAGCTCCTCCGCCCTGGCCGCGGCGGCTTCCTTCTCCACCCCGGCGTAAAGCATGGGCAGGCAGACGTTATCGAGCGCCGAAAAACGCGGCAGCAGGTTGAAGGACTGGAAAACGAAGCCGATATCGGTGAGGCGCAGGCCGGAGCGCCTGCCGTCGTCGAAAGCGCCCACGTTCTTGCCGTCGAAAAGGTAGGTCCCGGAGCTCGGGTTATCCAGAAAGCCCAGGATATTGAGCAGCGTGGATTTGCCGCAGCCGGACGGGCCGGTGATAGCGGTGAACTCCCCGGCGCGCACCTGGAAGCTGACGCCCCTTACGGCCGGGTAGCCGGCGCCTTTGCCCAGGGGGTAGGTCTTATGCAGGTCTTCGCATTTTATCATGAGCCTTTCTTGGCCGGCGCGGCGACTACGGCCGGGGCCTCGGCCTGGATATTGAGCGGCTTGTCGGAATAAACCTCGTCCCCGGCGTTAAGGCCCTTGAGCACTTCCACGTCCACCTCGTTGCGCAGGCCTATCACCACGTCCACTTTTTTGGCGGAGGCGCCGGGCACTACCAGGTAAGCGAAGCGGCGGCCCTTCTCTTCGAAAAGGCCGGAAATGGGCATCTTCAGCGTGTTCCTGCGCTCGGCCATGACGGCCTCTATGCGGGCGGTCATGCCGGGGCGCATCGCGGCCAGCGGGCTGGTCACGGCCGCTTCCACCCGGAAACTCTTTACCCCGGAGCGGTTGTCCTTTTCCGCCACCGGCGCTATCATGTCGATGGTCCCGGCCATTTCAGGGCCCGGCACGGCGTCGGCCGTGATCTTCACCGGCATGCCTTTCCTGAGCTTGAGCACTTCCATCTCGCTGACGTTGAGCTTCACCACCATCCGGGACATATCGCCCACCTGCATAAGACAGGTAGGCGAGCCCGAATCGTAAACCCCGGAAATACGCTGGCCGGATTTGGCCATGGAGGCCGTGTCGTAATAATTATTGCTGACGCAGGGCATCACCGTGCCGGTTATGGGGGCGAACACTTCCACCGGCAGGTATTTGTCCGCGGAACTCTGCCCGGGCTGCACCAGCGCCACGCGCGCCCCTTTCTGCACGGCTTCGCCTTCGTGCACGCTCACTTCCTCCAGCGTTCCCCCCACCTTGGAAAAAACCTCCACCACGTTCTTCGGGTAGAGGTCGCCGAGGTCCTGGAATTTCACGTCGATGTCGCCGCGCGCCACCGCCACCTTCTCTATTTCGGCCTCTACGGCCGAGGTCTTCTTGTAGACCTTGTAGCCCCACCAGCCGCCGCCGCCGAGTACCGCGGCCAGGACCGCGTAGACGGTTATTTTCAGCACCGCGCTTTTAAACCTTTTCATATGTCTCCGTAATGGGAACGCTTACCAGAGTTGTTTGCCCAGCGCTTTGTCGTAGCCCGCCCGGGCCAGCAGCAGGTCGTAAAGGGCGTTCGCCAGGTCGCTGCCGGCCTGCAGGTCGTCGCGCTGCGCCTCGGCCAGCTCCACGATGCCGGAGCGGCCCTCTCCGTACCGGGTGTTCACTATCTCCAGGCTGGCCTTGGAGAGCCCGGCCGCCAGGCTGGAAACCTCGTAGCGCTTAAGCGCCGTGTCCAGGGCCAGGCCGGCCGAGACCACTTCGCGCCGCACCTGCAGCTCGGCCTCGTAAAGCGCCCGCCGCGCCCTTTCCAGCCCGGTACGGGCTTCGAAAGCCGACTGCCGCTCGGAAATAGTGGCCGGCCCCAGCGACAGCGAAAGGCTCAGGTTCAGATAATAATTGGGATTGAGGCTGCCGGCCGCCGCCTTGCCCCAGGAGCCCAGGCCGCGCCTGTCGTAATAGGCGTCCATCGAAAGGTCGGGCAGCCGCTCCAGGGAGGCTCTCCGGGAGGCATAGCCGGCCCGCTCCGCCTCCAGCCTGAGGACCTTCAGTTCGGGGCGGTGTTCCACGGCGTAAGCCGCGTCGTTTTCGGCCGCGGCCGAAGCCGCGGTGGAAACAAAAGTTTCGTCGGCCAGCTCGGCCGCCTCCTCCGGCTGGCGGTAAACCGCGAGGTTCAGGTCCATGATGGAGTTGCGGTAATTCTCCACGGAGGAGGCCTCGGACAGCTGGCTGGAGCGCACGTTCAATTCGCTCTTCAACAGGTCGGAGTAGCTCTTCATGCCCTCCTTATAATAGCGCGCCACCTTCTCGTACTGCTCCTGGTAGGAAGCCAGGCTGTTGCGCACCACTTCCAGCAGGCGCTTCTTGCGCAGCACGCCGTAATAGCTCTGCATGGAGGCCAGCGCGGCTTTCTGGCGCTCCTGCCAGAGCCTGTAGGAATAGACCTTGCTGGCCGACCGGCTGGAATCCAGCGCTAGCTTGTCCTTGAAGTTGTTGTAAAGGTTCAGGCGGGCGGTGATCCCGGCGGTCACGTCGCCGCTCTCGAACCTTAAGCGGGGAGCGTTGGAAGCCGCGTACGGGGCATCGGAAGCGCTGACCAGCACCGAGGGCAGCCAGAAAGCGGCCAGGTCGGAAACGTACTGGCCGCGGTAGATCGTCTCGTCTTCGGCCGCCCGCTTAACGTCGTAGGAGGCTTGCAGCACCTCGGCCTTGTAGGAGGCCAGCGTCCAGGACGCCGCCGCCAGCCGGCCGGGGGTCAGCGCCGCCGCCAGGACCAGCCCGGCGCGAAAACCAGCTGAAGTTAAGTTCATAAAAGCCTTACGGCTCCGGCCCGCCCGGCGGTCAGAACTTATGCCAGAGCATCTGCGTGGTCACGTCGTGGTGAAACAGCACCTCGGAGGTTTTAACTATGGTCCCCAGCTCCCTGGGGCTGCGGTCGGCGGCGGCCTGTTTATGCAGCGCGTACTTCTCCTGCGGGGCCGTCCCGAGGATCTCCCTCATGAATTCGCTGGCGCGGAAGAGGCGCAGCGCGTCGTAGATGTTGCCCGGCAGGTAGCGCATGCGGTCGCGCTTGCCTTCGTCCTTGGTCAGCGGCTCTCCGTCCAGCGCCGTGCGCAGCAGCGCGTACAGGGCGAGGTAAGGGTTGGCGTCCGGGGCCACGGAGCGGATCTCCAGCCTGGCCGACCTGTCGTTGCCGGCCGGGATGCGGATCATCGCGCCGCGGTCCACCGAAGAGACCTTGATCTGGTTGGGCGCCTCGAAATGCGGGTCCAGGCGCCGGTAGGCGTTCACGCTGGGATTCAGGATCAGCGACAACTCCTGCGCGTGGTTAAGCAGGCGGGAGACGACTTCCCAGGCCGCCTTGGAAAGGCCGTCCTTGCCTTTGGCCTCGTGGAAGATGTTCCTGCCGCCCTTGGAGAAGGAAAGATTAAGGTGCATGCCGCTGCCGTTCACGCCGGAGACCGGCTTGGGCAGGAAAGTGGCGGTCATGCCCATGTTGGCGGCCACCTGGCGGCAGACCAGTTTATAAAGCTGGACCAGGTCGCAGGCGCGCACCACGCCGGCGTGGGAGAAATTCAGCTCGAACTGCGACGGGGCCACCTCGGGGTGGTCTTTCTCGTTGCGGAACCCCATCGCGCGCTGCGCTTCCGCGGCGGTGTCTATGAAATTCTTGAGCGGGGCCAGCGGCAGCGAGTGGAAGTAACCGCCGGTGGAGATCAGTTCGAAGCCTGTGACCTCGTTGTAGGACTGCTCGGCGTTGAGCCCCTTTACCACGAAGCCCTCGACTTCCGCCGCGACGTTGGCGGTCAGGCCGCGCGTCTTCTTCATGTCGGCCGCCAGGGCGACCAGGCGGGCGCGGAAATCGGATTCATACGGGGTCTTGTCGCGGCCGAGGACGGTGCAGAACATTATCACCTTGCCCGGGCCGAAAACGTCGGAAGGCAGCCAGAAGATGCTGCCCCAGTCTATGCCGAGGCGCAGATCCGATTCCTTCTGCGCGGAGAAACCGCGGATGGAAGAACCGTCGAAAGTCAGGTTGTCGTTGGCGCGCAGGAAATGCTGTTTATCGTAGTCCAGCATGTGGAAACGGCCCTCGATGTCGGTGAAGCAGACCGTTACCGCCTTCAGGCGCTTTTCCTCCTGCAGGTAGGCGCAGTATTTTTTCTCAAGTTCGGCGGCGGAAAGTTTCTCGGCGGCGGCCGCGGCTTCCAGGTTCAGCGCCTCGAGTTCGTCGTAGGGGATCTCCAGGAAATTCTTCAGGGGTGTGCCGCATTCAGGGACTGTTTTCATTCTATAGCCTCTTTTATGCTAGTTTCACCTGCCACTATGTTAAATATACGTGAATTTATAATAAATGTCAATACCCTAAAAAAGCACCCTATTACCCGCCCGCCCCCTCCCAAATAGAAGTGTATTCGGCAAAAATAGTATAGTTCCCGTATAGATCTGCCTATGACAACCGATATTCCCACCCCTGAAAACGCCGCGGCCGGCGCGCGCTACGCGCGGCACGCCAGGCTCTCCTTTATAGGCCAGGCCGGCCAGGAGAAGATAGAGAAAAGCTCCGTGCTGATAATAGGCTGCGGCTCCCTGGGCTGCGCGCAGGCCGCTTTCCTGGCCCGCGCGGGAGTGGGCAGACTCACGCTGGCCGACCGCGACACGGTACAGGCCCCCAACATGGCCACCCAGCTGCTCTACGACGAAATTGACCTGCTGGAGCGCGCGCCCAAAGCGGAGGCCGCGGTGCGCCGCCTGCGCACCATCAATTCCGGCATCGCGATCGAGCCCGTAGTAGCGGATATCTCTGCCGCCAACATTGACCCGCTGGTGGACAAGGCGGACCTGATCCTGGACGCCACCGATAATTTCGAGACCCGTTTTCTCATCAACGAGGCGGCCGTAAAGGCCGGCAAGCCGTGGATCTACGGCGGAGTGCTGGGCACCGACGGCATGGCCATGGCCATCCTCCCCGGGCGCGGCCCCTGCCTGCGCTGCCTCTTCGCCCTGCCTCCCCCCGAAAGCCGCCTGCCCCCGCCCGACGCGTTCGGCGTCCTCTCCACCGCAGCCGTCTGGGTGGCGGCGCTGCAGACCACGCAGGCGCTCAAGGCGCTGGCCTGCGGCGGTGCGGACTGGGGCCGCATGCACACCCTCGACATCTGGAACGGCACGGTTACCACCGCCGAGGTCCCGCGCGACCCGGCCTGCCCCTGCTGCGGAGACGCCAAGTGAAGAAAAAGATAAAAGTGAAGTATTTCGCCCTGGTAGGCGAGCGCCGCGGGGTGCAGACCGACGACTATGAGACCGAGGCCGCCACGGCCCGGCAGTTGTTGCGCGAGATCGAGGCCAGTAAAGTCATACCGCTGACCACGAACATCTCGAAGGCCGTCATCAACGGCAAATACGTCGAATGGGACGAACCCATCAAGGACGGCGACCTGGTCACCCTCCTCTCCCCCTTCTCCGGCGGCTAACGCCCCTCCGAAAAGGCAGTTGCTACCTTTTATTAACAGAACCGCCGGGCTTCCCCAGCGGCTCCGCGCTAAAGGTCAAAAGTAAAAGCCCGCCCCCCCTATCTTTACCTAGCTGATCTATTTAGACATTATCTCACCGCTTTCGGAATATTTGATGGGTCGTCCGACCAACTGACCATTTATATAATTTTCTTGTTGCCGAATTTTACCATTGTAATGGTAATATGTTGCGCCACCAGTAAGCTCTCCAGCCTTATAACTGCACTCATACGATACAGGCCCATAGGGGCGGCCGGCGGAGTAAAAGGACTTTGCAATGCCATCCAACTCGTCATTAGTATAGTGTTCCTCTTTACGGAGTTGATTTGACGCCCAGTGTCTGGTTAGCCCATTTCGCTTACCTCTTTTCAAAGCGACCTCCATTATCAACTCTCCAGTATCGTCAACTACTCGTGCAACGCCATCTTTCCCATCTTCTGTTTGCACCACTTCAGATGCAGCCGTTTTTACCCTATTTGATTGGGGATAATACTGCAAAAAGACTTGCTCCCACATTAAGTTGCCATTTTTATAATATCTTCGGACCTTCAGTGGCAATTCCGGAGCGCCATCATATACTGTTTCCTTGTACACCTCTCCGCCTGGATAAAATTCTCTTCTTAAAACAAGTCCACCGTTTTCATATTTATCATCACGTAAAGCGTCACCTGATTTTGACACAAGTTTCACATTGCCGATTACTTCCCCCATTGAATAGTTCTTTGTCAGCACAACATCTGCCCTGCTGGCATTCTCTGGATCAAAATAATACGTTGCCCCGCCATTTAATTTATCATCTTTCCAGTTCGTTATAGCTCGCAATGTCCCATCCTCTGAATACGCTATTCTTCTTCCATTTCTCATGTTGTTTTCATAGTGGAGCACCGCGCACTGCTTACGCGCCGCCAGAGATTCGACTTCTGTTGCGTTTGATATATCCTCATCCGCACAATATTCTATTGCTTCCCCGTCTGGAATACCTCCGGTTCTAGCAATCAAAGTTTCCCCAACATACTCTTCTGTTGCTATTTTCTTACCAGAATTATAGAACTCCTTTATAACTCTTTCACTTTCCCCCTCGTCCGGGATAGTTTTATAAGTTATTTCACAAATCGCAATACTTGGGACAAAAAGCAAACAAAGGAATAATAGTGTCATTACATACTCCTAAATTATGGAAATTACGATTCCCCCAACTGTTAAAAACATTGTACTAAATGGCATGAGATTAGGTTACGACAAAGAAACCGCCGCGGTCCATAGGGGGACGCGGCGGTTCTTTTTGGGGCGGGCCGGGCTACTTTTTTACGGCTTTTATGGCGGCCAGCACCTTTTCAGGCGTGAACGGGAATTCGTTCAGGCGGGCGCCGGTAGCGTTGTAGATGGCGTTGCCGATGGCGGGCGCGGGGCCGTTGATGCAGATCTCGGACACGCTCTTGGCGCCGAAGGGGCCGGTGTCCTCGTAGGAGGGCACCAGGATGGCCTTTATGGTCGGGCGGTCGCGCATGGAGTAGATGTGGTAGTCCGCGAACGACGCGTTCTGCATGGCGTAGGGGACGCTGATTAACAGAACCGCCGGGCTTCCCCGGCGGCTCCGCAATAAGGTCAAAAGTAAAGACCTGACCCCATTCCCCCGGATTTATTTTACTTGCCCTTATTCTGAACCAATGCTCGGATATCTTCAGGAAGGTCATCAAATTTTACGTAGAATCTTTTATAACTATTTGGTTTCACCTTTTCTTGATAACTTAACAATATTTTCCCGAAAAGTAACGGATCTCTACTAGAAACATTAAATTCCCCTTCCCAATTTTCGCCCTCCACCTTAACCACTTTTGTTTTTCCGCTATCAACATCAAGAAATAATATGCGTTGATATTCGTGATTACCGGATCCTAATGGTAATTTTGATGCGACTATACGGCCATCAGGCGATATTGCAATATCATAAAGCAGTTCTGTGGATTCCGCTCTCGCTAATTCCTTGCCAGTTTCGCTTATAACAACCAGATTATAAATGCCAGCACTACTAAGATACGTCACATAACTTCTTTCGCCATTATATGATATCCCCTCAAACCACCCGGAAATCATCCCCTGTTCTTCATCATACCCAGATTCATAGCCCGGAAAACTCTTCCACCGTTTACGCCATTGTATTTTCGCTTCAGCATTGAATAACTCACGCTCATATTCATCATATCCCATGTCCCTATGCGTACTATAACTGGCCTGGTAAATAAGGCTTTTTCCAGAACCCGCAATAATAACATCATTAAATAAAAGGCTTTTTATTCTTTTCCCATCCGGTGAAACGAATTTGACCTTTATTGGAACACCGTCCTTGTTTTTCTCTATTTCGATGTGGTGGCTTTTCGCATACGCACCAGTTGAGACATTTGGGGCATCATCAGACGCAAAACTACAAACCATGCTAAAAAAACAAACGAGTACCCCAAAAAAGTATTTTTTCACATTCGTTACATCAATTATTCTTGTTTTTCGCATCCTGCCCCCCATAACCATCAAGATTCAAGACTTGAGCCCTGCAGGAAACATAAGGCCCGTTATCGTCAGCCCCGCCTTGCCCTTGTTTTTTTCTTCCTGCCGCGGCGCATTTTTCACGAAAAGCGCGCCCCCTATCCGCTATAATAACAAAAAAACGCGTGGAGAGCTTATACACGGCGATAAAGAAACCGCCGCGGCCCTGAGGGGACCGCGACGGGTCTTTTTAAAAGGCAGCTGCTACCTTTTTACGGATTTTATGGCCTTCAGCACTTTTTCAGGCGTGAACGGGAATTCGTTCAGGCGGGCGCCGGTGGCGTTGTAGATGGCGTTGCCGATGGCGGGCGCGGGGCCGTTGATGCAGATCTCGGACACGCTCTTGGCGCCGAAGGGGCCGGTGTCCTCGTAGGAGGGCACCAGGATGGCCTTTACCGGCGGGCGGTCGCGCATGGAGTAGATGTGGTAGTCCGCGAACGACGCGTTCTGCATCTTGCCCTTCCCGTCGAAGAGGTACTCCTCGGTCAGCGCGTAGCTGATGCCGTTCAGGGTGCCGCCCTCGGTCTGGCCCTCGCAGAGGGTCGGATTGACGGCGGTGCCGCAGTCTATCGTAGCGACATAGTTGAGCACCTTCACGAAGCCCGTCAGCGTGTCCACCTCGACTTCCGCGAAATGCGCCGCGAAAGGCGGAGGAGACTTCTTGGTGATGTGGGAGGCGGTGCCGATGATCTGGTACTGGTTCTTCTGGTACAGCGAGTAGTTGGCTATGTCCGAGTAGGAGACCTTCTTGGAGCCGTCCCGGGTCAGTACGTGAGAGTCCTCACAGTGCACCTCTTCGGGCAGCACGCCCAGCATCTCCGCGCCGGTGGCGAGGATCTGCCGCTTGGCTTCGGCGGCGGCTTTGCGCACCGCCTCGCCGGAGAGGTAGGTAGTGGACGAGGCGTAGGCGCCCACGTCGAAAGGCGTCATGTCCGTGTCCGACGAGTACACTATCATCTTGTCGGTAGCGGTCTCCAGCTCTTCGGCCGCTATCTGGGCCAGCACGGTGTCCGAGCCGGTGCCCAGGTCGGTGGCGCCCACATTGAGGTTAAATGAGCCGTCCTCGTTTATCTTTATGGTGGCCGCGCCCATATCAATGTCCGGTATGGACGAGCCCTGCATCAGGCAGCACATGCCTATGCCGCGGCGGTAACGGCCGGTCTTGCCGCGCCAGTCCTGGCGCTTCTCCCAGCCGGCGGCCTCCGCGCCCTGTACTATGCACTCGCCCAGCGCGTTGGAGCCCACGGTCATGGGCACGCCTTCGCGGCCCTCGCCCAGCGCCTGGAAGATAGGCGAACCTTCGCCGGGGCGGATGTGGTTCAGCTGCCGGAACTTCAGCGGGTCCATGCCTATGGCTTCGGCCATGTGGTCCATCAGGGACTCTATGGCGAAGAAGGCCTGCGTGGCGCCGAAGCCGCGGTAAGCGCCGCCGACGGGCAGGTTGGTATAGTACGACTTGCCGTCGAAGAGGATATTGTCACAGTGGTACAGCGGCAGCGTCTTGCCGCCGGAGCACGACACCACGGTAAGGCCGTGGCCGCCGTAGGCGCCGGTATTGTTGATGCACTCCAGGGCTATGGCGGTGATGGTGCCGTCCTTCTTTACGCCGGTGCGCAGGCGAATATGGAACGGGTGGCGGGTGCGGCCGGTGCGGAAGGTCTCCTCGCGGTCGAAGCGCCACAGGCAGGGGCGGCCGGTGCGCAGGGCGAACATGGCCGTCACGTCCTCGAGCAGGATCTCCTGCTTGCAGCCGAAGCCGCCGCCGATGCGGGGCTTTACCACGCGGATCTTCTGCACGGGGATGCCCAGCGTGCGTGCCACTATGCGGCGGCAGTGGAAAGGCACCTGCGTGGAGGTGGTGATGAGGATGCGCCCGGCGGGCGTCATCTGCGCCATGGAGGTATAGGGCTCTATGGGGCAATGCTGGGCGTAAGGGGTTTCGTAAGTCTCGTCGAAGGTGAAATCCGCCTCGGCCATGCCTTTCTTGAAGCTGCCGGCCTCGCAGGCGACATGGGCCACCAGGTTCTTCTTGGGCTCGTAGGTTATCGGGATCGGTACATGGGCCTCGGGCTCGTCGTGAATGACGGGCGCGCCGGGCGCCATGGCCTCTGCCAGCGTGAACACGGGCTTGAGCAGCTCATACTCCACTTTTATGGCCTCGAGGGCCGCTAAAGCCTGCTCTTCGGTCTCGGCCGCCACGGCGGCCACGCGGTCGCCCACGAAGCGCACTTTGTTGTCGAACATGAAAGTGTCGTAAGGCGACGGCTCGGGAAAGCCCTGGCCGGCGGTGCAATGCACTATGCGCGGCACATTGCCGTGCCAGAGCACGCATTTTACGCCGGGCATCTTCTCGGCCTTGCTCACGTCCAGCTTTTTAATGCGGGCATGGGCGTGCGGGCTCCACAGCATCTTTATCACCAGCGCGCCAGCGGGCAGGAAGTCGGCCACATAGGAATCCTTGCCCAGCGCCAGCTGCATGGCGTCTATCTTGGTGACGGAAGTGTTGACCTGCTTGAAATTCTTAGCGAGTTCGTGCCTTTTCATTTCTTCCCCCCTTTGGAGGCTTTCTTTTTAGGCTCGGCGGCGGCGCGGTCGAGCGTGCGGCGCAGGGCCACCCAGATCTTTTCGTAGCCGGTGCAGCGGCACAGGTTGCCGTCCATATACTCCTTGGCTACCTCGTCGGAAATATCTTTTTCCGTCTCCATCAGGGCGGTGGCGCTCATGATGATGCCGGGGATGCAGTAGCCGCACTGCACGGCGCCGGCGGCCACCAGCTCCTGCTGTATAGGGGCCGGCTTATCATAGGTGCCCATGCTTTCTATGGTGCGCACCTTTCGCCCTTCGGCCTGCATGGCGTAGAGCAGGCAGGCGTACACCGCGCGTCCGTCCATGATGACGGTGCAGGCGCCGCAGGTGCCCTGGCCGCAGCCGTACTTGGTGCCCTTGTAGCCTTCGCGGCGCAGCAGGTCCAGCAGCTTCTCGTCGGGGCGGGTGGCGAAGGTTTTCTTCTCGCCGTTAATGGAGAATGAAACCGAACAAGTATTGGTCTTCATTAAGCGGTCCTCCCGCGGGCGAACTCAGCGGCCCTTTCCAGGGCGTCTACTATGGAAACTTCGGCCAGACCGGCGACATATTCAGCGCTCATGCCTTCCTGCTTGCACCACTTGGCGTCGGTGCCGGCCAGCGCGGCGGCGGCGCGGAAGGTTTCAGAGGAAGGCTCTTTCCCTAAGAGAGCGGCCTCCACCGAGCGCAGGCGCTTCGGGAAAGGTATGGCGGAGCCGGCGGCCACACGGGCCGCGGCTATACGGCCGTCCTTCAACTCCAGCAGGGCGGCTATAGTTACCATGGAGAAAGCGGCCGCGTTGCGGGTGGCCTTCACGGAACCAAAGCCGTGCTGCGCCTTGAGCACCGGGATCTTCACGGCGGTGAGCAGGTCGCCGTTCCTGAACAGGCGGGCGGGCTGGGAAGAGAAATATTCGTCGGCGCCCATTTCCTTGGCCTTGCCGGAGTAGATGACCATGCGGGCGTTCATGGCGAGCAACACCACGGGCAGGTCGGCCCAGGGGAAAACGCGGCAGATATTTCCGCCTATGGTGGACACGTTGCGGATCTGGTGGGTGGAGATGCGCCGGCAGATCTCGTGCATGGCCCAGCGCGGGCTGCGGTAGCGCTGAATGTCGGACAGCGGCGTGGCCGCGCCTATCTCGAAGAAATTGCCTTTCTGGCGGATATAGGAAAGCGCCAGGCCGGTAAGGTCCACGGCAGAGACGGGGGTTTTGCCGGGCATGAAATGCAGGGCGGTCCCCCCGGCGAGGGGCATGCCTTTGGGCCCCAGTTTGCGCAGGCTGGCGCGCGCTTGCGCCAGGGTGGCGGGTCGGATGAATTCACATAGCTTCATGGCGGTCCTTTGGAACGGTCACTGCGTATTTACTATGTAAAAATATAGCAGATTAAGCGAGCCCGATAAAGACCGCCCCCGCCGGACAAGGTCGCGGCGGGGGCGGCTTTCGGGGACTTAAGGCGGGGTCACTTCGCGAAGTAAGGATGCGGCAGATAGGGCTTTCGGTCCGGCTTGGTGTCGGTCGGCTTCAGCTCCATTTCCTGCACCAGCAGCGCGGACGGCGCCACCAGGGACGCGGGCACGTAGCCCCGGTTGTAATAGAACGGCCCGGGCTGGTAGTAATTGTAAACCTGGTCCGTAGAGGAAACCAGCAAAATATCGCGCAGCGCCCTGAAGGTGACGCCGGCCCACTTGGCCGCGCCCAGGACCAGCTCCGAGCCGTCCTTCACGTTCACCTTGTAGGCGAGCACCGGTTCTGACAGCAGTTCGCTGTAATCCTTGGAGGTTTCGGGGTCCAGCCTGCGGACGATCACGGCGTACTCCAGGCCGTTCTCGGAGGCCGCCTGCAGCAGTTTTTTCTTCAGCTCGGCGTAAGGCGCGCGCCTGGCGGGTTGGGCCGAAAAGAAGACGCTGCCCGGCCTGGGCTCGGGAAATTCGTTGACCGCGCCGCGGGCGTGCCCGTTGGAGGAGCGGAATTCCTTTACCGGCGCGCGCCCCGTGTAGAAATTCACGAGTTTGCCGCCGCGCACCAGCTCCAGCGGGGCCGGGCGGACGCCTTCGTTATCGATCGGGTAGCTGCCGGTCAGCGCCTCGCCGTTATATTCCGTTCTGAGCGGGTCGTCGATCGCCCCCATAAAGGCGGGCAGGACGCGCATCCCCAGTTTCTTGGTGAGGCCGCCCGAGGCGATGTAATAGCGCGTATAATCGTCGCGCTCGGCCCAGGGCGTGCGGGGAAAGGAGACGTTGGCTACGAACAGCTGGTTAAGGAATTCGGCCGCGGCCTGGTCCTCGAAAAGCACCGGCCCCAGGTAGACCTCGGGGGTGACGTTCTCCACCAGCGAGCTCATGTTTCGGGCGAACTCCTCCACCTGCGCGGCCAGTTTCTCGTACGGCGGGACCGCGGCCAGGGAAGGCCAGGAAAAATCTTTCTCGTCGCCGATCTTCAGTCCGGTACGGTCCTGCACCGTGGCCCTGACGTTCAGGCTTACGCCGTCCCACCAGCGCCGGTAGGAAGCCCCGCCGCTGCTGACGAAGCGCGCGGTGCGCAGCGTCCTGTTGAAGCCGACCTGCGAATTCTGGACCTTGGGATACTTGCGGAAGAGGCCTGAGAGATTTTTTATCCTGCCGCGCCACTCCTCCGCGTCGAAAGGCTCCGGGGTTTTCCGGTCCTCGAAAAGGGAAGCGCTTTCGGCTTCGGCCAGGTCCCCGTAATGTTCGGTTATATTCTTTTTCGCCTGGTAGGCTTTCTTCTGCGAGTAATTTTCCAAAGCCCTCTTGTAAACGTCGTCGGTCAGCGACCAGAGGGAAAAGCGGATGGCGTCATAGCCGTCCTCTTCGTTGAGCATGGCGGAGCCGGGCTCGTAACCCCGGAAATCCTGGCCGGCGTAGCCGGAGTTGTCGAACCCTGGGGTCCCGACCCGCAGGTCCACCCTGGCGTTGCGGGAGATCCCGGAATTATCGTCGCGCAGCGCTCCGAAAACGGCGGAGATGGAGGTCTCGGTGGAGTCCTCGACGTAATAAGAGACGAAGTACGGCTTAGCCAGGTTGTCCATCCTGAGGCGCTGCACGGTACGGCGCATTTCGTCCGTCATGGCCTTCAGCACCGCGTCGTCCGCGGCCGCCGCCGGCAGGGCCGACAGCAAGGCCAGGGCGAAGGTAAAAAGGTGTTTTTTCATGTTAATTCCCCCCTTCCTGCTTATCGGCGAACGGGGGCTTCAGCACCGGGGGCCTGGCGTTGGACTTCTGGACCTTCTCCGTCTCCATCTCCGAGAACAGCAGGCTCGGGGCGATGGCCGAGACCGGCACCTGGCCGGATTCCGCGCCGCAGTCGCCGTTGAACACACCGGGATCGTCGCCGGTCACGAGGATGCGGGAAAAAGTCTGCAGCGGCGTGCCGATAAGGTTCAGGCCGCGCAAAGGTTCGTCGGGGCGCCCGTCCGCGTACACTTTGTACGCCAGCGTGGCGTTGACCGAAAAGCTCTGGGGCATGGCGCGGTCGGTTATGGTCATCCCGCCGGAGATATCCCGCACCAGGAGCCCGAAAGGTTTGCCGGCCTTCTTTACCTCTTCTATAAGCCTTTTGCGGAGTTCCGGGTAGGGAACGGCCTTGGAAGACGCCGCCACCAGGTTGCCCATCCGGGCTACGGCCCCGAGGCCCTCCGACCGGCGGCCGTGGCCGTTGGACGCCGAGAAATTCTTTATGGGGGAACGGCCCATCAGGAAGCCTTTGAGCACGCCGTTCTCCACCAATACGGCCTTCTGCGCCTGGGTCGCTTCGTCGTCATAGCGGTAGAAACCCCGCAGAAACTGCGCGCCCTGGCGGGACTGGGTCGGGTCGTCATATACGCTGAGAAAATCGGGCATGATGGGCTGCCCCACTTTTTTGGCGAAAGTCTGGCCGGATTCCTCGCTCTTCTGGCGGTGGCCTTCCAGGCGGTGGCCGAGTATTTCGTGAAAGAACACGGCGGCAGCCCGGTTCTCCATCAGGACCGGCCCGCTGTAAGGCTGCGCGGGCGGCGCGGCTCGCAGCGCCTTCAGCTCGGCTATGGAGGCGTCTATGTCCCCGGCTATGGCGGCTTCGTCCGGGAGCTCGCCCGGTTTGTCCGAATCGTAGATTTCCGTGCGGGAAAGGCCCATGCCGTCGGCGGTGCGGGTATAGAGCGAATAGACGAAACGCACGTAGTTGCCGCCGGTCACTATGGCAGACCCCTCCGAGTTGACCATGTAGCGGTTGACGCTTTGCACCATCAGCCGCACGTGGGCGTTGTAGATAAAATCGTAAGGCTTGAACTTTTCGGAGAGCCGGCGGACCATGCCGCGGAATTTTTCCTTCTCGAATTGCGGGACCGCGGCTTTCTCATAGAAGGCCTGCGCGCTGCCGGGGATGAAATCCGAGGACTTATCCTCCTCCTCGGCCGTTACGCTCTTGTTCATCTTGACCTTGGCGTACTGGTCGAGGGCGGTCTTATAGGCCCTGTCCGTCAGGTTCCAGACCTCGGCGCGCAGCGGCATGGCGTCGTCCTCCACCGGCAGGACGGCGGCCTCCTGCTGCTTGGAGTTAGTGTAGGCGTAATTGCCTTTGATCTCGTGGGTATTGTCCAGCGCGGGGGAGCCCACGCGGACGTCTACGTCCAGCACCCGGCCGCGCCGGTCGTCCTCGCTGTAGATCGCCCCGCCTTTGGCGGAAACGCCGTAATAGGCGGTGTCGTAAGCCTCGTAGCCGAGGTAGTACAGCGGCGCCGGCTCGGCGTCCTTCAATTTCTCCACGGAGCGGCTGAGTTCGGTCTTTAAAGCTTCCAGCAAAGGATCGGCGGGATTTTCCTGGGCGGCGGCGGCGCAGGGGAACGCTAGCAAGAGGGCGGCGAGCAGCTTTTTCATGGTATTCTCCGGCGCGGGAACTAACGGCAAACGGACTTAAGGGCTCTTTCAAGCAGTACGCCGCACATTTCCCTGCGGTAGTCGGCTTCGCTGCGGGAATCGGTTATCGGCGAGACCTCGGTCATTACCAGGGCCGCGGCGGCCAAGACAACTTCCGAAGAGAGGGGCTTGCCGGCCAGCCAAGCCGAGGTTTTAACGGCGTAAAACGGCACCGGCGCCACGGAGCCCAGCGCTATGGACGCCCGCTTTACGGTCTTGCCGGACATTTCAAGGGAGACGGCCACGGCCGCCTTGGAGATGCCGAAATAGGCGCGCGGTCCCAGTTTAAGATACGCCCCGAAATGCTTTGTTTTAGGGACCTCGAAAGCCGTGATCAGTTCGTCCTTCTCAAGCGCGGTCCGTTTCGGGCCGAGGAACAGGTCCTTCAGCGGCAGACAGCGCTTTTTCCCGTTATGCGCGAGGTGGACGAAAGCCCCCTCGGCCACCAGGGCACAGACGCCGTCGGCGCAGGGGCTGCCGTTGGCGGCGTTGCCGCCCAGGGTAGCCATATTGCGCAGGCTGGGACTTGCGAAATGCGGGATGGCGGCGATAAGCGCCGGGCACCAGCGCCGGGCGGGCGCGGAATTTTCGATAGCGGAGATCTTAACGCCGGAACCGATGAACAGGGCGCGCGCCGTTTCTTTTATGGCGCCCAGCTCGGGCAGGTCGCTGATGTCGACCCAGCATTCCGAGCTTTCCGCGCCGGCATTGTCGGCCGTAACGATGTCGGTGCCGCCGGCCAGGTAGCGCCTGGCCTTGCCCAGGGCGGGCAGGGTTTTCCAAAGTTCTTTGAGGCTGGCTGGTTTTACTATGATTTCAGGCATTTTACTTCCGGCGGGCCTTCTCCACCGCGGAGAGCACCTTTTCATAGCCGGTGCAGCGGCAGAGGTTCCCGGTAAGTTCGAGTTTTATATCTTCCAGCGTGGCGTCCGGCTTGCGGCGCAGCAGCGCCTCGGAGGCTATTATAAGGCCGGGGGTGCAGAAACCGCACTGCACGGCCCCTTCGGCCAGAAAAGTCTTCTGCAGGGAATGGAGCCCGCCGTCCTTGCCCTTTATCCCTTCTATGGTCACAAGTTCTTTGCCTTGCAGCTGCACGGCCATCATCAGGCAGGAGTTCACGGCCAGGCCGTCCACCAGCACCATGCAGGCGCCGCACTCGCCTTCGCCGCAGCCCTCTTTGGTGCCTTTCAGCCCCAGGTCCTCGCGGATGAAGTCAAGCAAAGAGCGGGAGGATGGTATCTCCCGCTCTAGCTCGCTGCCGTTGACGCGGCAGGAAAGACTGAAGCTCTTTGAGTTTCTTGAGATCATCGTTCCCGGACCGTTTAGAAGTTAAAGCCCATGCCGACGATGAACTTGACGCCGCTGAGCGTTATGGTGTCGGACTCGCCGCTGACGCCGCCGCGGTCGAAGCTTATGCTGTTCAGCTCGTAGCGCAGCTCGGCCACCAGCTGGGTCTTGTCGGCTATCTTTATGCGCATGCCGACGGGAAGCCTGAACATCAGCCCGATCCCCATGTCTTCGGTAGGCCTGACGAACGTGCCGTTGGTGAACCCTTTAACATAAGGCAGGGAAATAGTGTTCAGCGACATGCCCAGGCCTATGCCGAAGTACGGGTCCACTTTCTTGCCGGCATGACGGATCAGCAGGTCGCCGCTGATGCCGAAGGTCTTGACCGTGGCGTAATCGTTGGAGGTGAAGGTGAAATTGCCGGGCGCGCCGCCGTTCAGGGACCAGGTGGTGTCCTGCGCGGCTATATTACGCCTTTCGAAAGACAGCTCCAGGTCTCCGCCCAAAGCCCCCTTGCCGAAGCCTCCGACGCGGAAAGCGATGGGGCCCATGCCCTCGGTTTTCAGTTTCTCCCAGGACACGGTCCTGTAATCCGCGTGACCGATGATACCGTTGTGATCGATGCCGAGGTCGTTGTTGGTATCGCCGGGCAGATTGCTCAGCGTGATATTACCGTTGGAGTTGGAAAACTCCATATCCATTTTAGGAGAACCGAAACCCATGAAAATATCGAAGAAGCCGTATTCGAACTCGCCGCGGGCCACGGGCGCGCGGACGGGGGCGGCGGCCTGCTGCTGGTACACGGGCTGCTGATAGGCCGGCTGCTGGTAAGCGGGCTGCTGATAGGCCGGCTGCTGCGGCGCAGTGGCGGCGTCGCCGATCCAGTTCTTGTCCAGCGTAACCTGCGAGGCGCCTATGGCCTGCGCGGTCTCCGTCTTTATCAGGCGGGCGTTAACTTCTATCTGGCCGCCGGAAGTTTCCACCAGGGTACCGGTAACGATGGCCTCGACGCCCAGGACTTTGCCCAGCTGCTGGGCGCTGGAAGCGTCGATGGTGCCCGAAGCCTGCAGTTTCAGTTCGGCCATCACCTTGTCCAGCACGGAGCGTTCGATGATCTCGAACTTGTGCATGTTGATCATCTTGATGGTGAGGCGCTCGGAAATTACCGAGCCGTCCTTGGTGGCGCCGCTCCTGCCGTCGGCGTAGGAGAAGGGGATAATGGCTATTTTTTTGCCCTGGATGGAAGCGCCGGCCTCGCTTATCTCGGTGGCCAGCTGCAGATAGCCGTCGGCGGCGTAAGCTCCCGCGCTGAGCGCAAGGCACAGCAAAGCCGCGAAGAACGCTTTAATGGTGTTTTTCATTGTTTTCCCCTAATTAAACTTTTTTCAATTCCTTCCAGATCTTTTCAGGCAGCAGCGGCACCGATCTTACCCTGGCGCCGCAGGCGTTGCGGATCGCGTTGGCCACCGCCGGGGCTACCCCGATAAGCGGCACCTCGCCCATGCCTTTGGCCTTATAAGGGCCTTCAGCGTAGGGCTTTTCTATGAAAGTTATATCATATTCGGGTTTATCTGCGGAAGTGGCTATCACATAGTCCGTAAAGTTGGGATTTACCATGATCCCGTTCTTGTAAACCAGGTTCTCGTACATGGCCCAGCTCATGCCCTGCAATATGCCGCCCTGGGCCTGGCCCATGGCGAGTTTTGGGTTAACTATTTTGCCCACATCGTAGGCGGCCCAGATCTTCTTTACCCTGGCCACGCCGGTCTTAAGGTCCACTTCCACCTCGGCCGCGTCGGCCGAATAGGAATAGATAACGTAAGCGTCTCCCTGCCCGTCCTCCATCTTGAAAGTGGTGCGCGGCGCCACGTACCAGCCCTGCTCGCTCATCTTCAGGCGCCGGTCCCAGCAGCCCGACACCGCTTTTTTAAAGTCCACGGCTTTCCCGCCCATCGAGAAGACGCCCCCGGCGGCCGTCATGGGTTTGGAGGCGTCCGCCCCCTCCGCGATAAGGATGTCATAGGCGGTCTTGAAAACCCGCTCCCGGATGGGGGTGGCGGCCTCTATGATGGCGTTGCCGCTCATCAGGGTGGTGCGGCTGGCCACCGTAGGGCCGGAGTCCGGCACCTTGGAAGAGTCCACTTCCTCCACCCGCACGCTCTCGTACGGGGCGTTCAGCGTCTCGGCGGTTATCTGGGCCAGCACGGTCAGGGCGCCCTGCCCCATCTCGGCGTTGCCTACGTTAACCGCGACGGAGGAATCCTTGTAAACGTTCACCAGGGCGCCGGCGCGGTCGAGGTAGCGGCCCTTGGCGCCCAGGCCCACGCCGTAATACGCGGCGGAGAAGCCTATGCCGGTGGCGATGTCGCCTTTTACCGACAGCGAATTTACTTTTTTGTCCCAGCCGGACCGTTTGCGCACCGCCTGCACCAGCTCTTTCAGCCCGCAGGAGGAATTCAGCTTCTGACCCGTCACGGTCTTGTCGCCCGGCTCCAGCAGGTTCTTAAGGCGGAACTGCACCGGGTCCAGGCCCGCTTTTTCGGCCAGTTCGTCGATCAGGGACTCCTGGGCGAAACAGATCTGCGGCTGGCCGAAGCCGCGGAAAGCCCCGCAAGGAACTTTATTGGTGGCGGCGGCGAAAGTCTGTATGTCCACGTTGGCGATCTTGTAAGGGCCGGCGGCGTGTACCGTGCCGCGCCAAAGCACTATCGCGGACAGCGTGGAGTAGGCCCCCCCGTCCAGCACGTACTTAACGCGGCAGGCGGTCAGGTTCCCCTTGGCGTCGGCGGCGTAGGCCACCTTGGCCCAGCCGGGATGGCGCTTGGACATGCTCTGAAAATCTTCTTTGCGTCCGTAAATAAGTTTAACGGGCCTGCCGGTCTTGGCCGCGCAGAGGGCGGCGTGGGAAGCCACCAGGGCGGGCACGTCCTCCTTGCCGCCGAAACCGCCGCCGGTCACGGTCTGCAGGATCTTGACTTTGTGGTACGGGAGGGCCAGCGCGGCGGCCACCGCGTCCAGCACGTAAAAAGGGCACTGGGTGGAACTGTGCACGGTCATGCCCCCGTCCGCCTCAGGCAGGGCGATGGCTCCCTGGGTTTCCAGGTAGGAATGGACCTGGTAATTGGTGGAGAACTCCCCCTCGACGGTAAAAGCGGCGTTCGCGAAGGCTTTGTCCACCGAACCTTTCTTTATGACAAAGCTGGAAAAGACGTTATCCTTGCCGTGGATCTTTACGGCGTCCTTCTTCAGGGCCTGCAGCGGGTCTTCCACGAAAGGCAGCTCCTGGTATTTCAGTTCCACCAGGGCGGCGGCCTTTTTAGCGGCGCGGGCGCTGTCGGCTACCACCAGCGCCACGGTCTCCCCGGCGAAGCGGGCCTCTTTCTCCGGCAGAAAGGGGTAGTCCTGCATGACCACCGGCCACTTGTTCACCCCTTTTATGTCTTTGTACGTGACTAAAGTTACATAGCCGGGCACCAGGCGGGCCTTGGCGTCCGAAATGGAGAGGATCTTTATCCTGGGGCGCGGGGAGCGCACGGCGGCCGCGTGCAGCAGGCCGGCGAAATCCCTGTCGGCGGCGTACTGCGCCGTGCCGACGGCCTTGATAAGCGCGTCTTTCCTCGGCAAGGACCGTCCGACGAATGAAAGTTTTTCCATATCAGGCCTTCCCCCCGGCGCTCTTAACGTCGCGCATGTGCGCGCCGTCGCGCTTGTAATGCACCTTTATGATCTCGGCCAGCACCGACACCGCTATCTCGCCCGGGGCTTTCCCCCCCAGGTTCAGGCCTACGGGGGAATGCACGCGCTTGTCTTTAAGCGGGTAAAGCTTTTTCTTCTCCAGCTGCCGGAAGATCTCGCCCACCTTGTCCTTGCTGCCTATCATGCCGATATAGGCCGCCGGCGTGCGCATCACGGCCTCCAGGCATTCTTTGTCCAGGGCGTGGCCGCGGGTCACTATCACGGCGTAAGTTTCCGCGTCCGCGCAGGCGGCCGCCACGGCCTTGTGCGGGGCTTCGTTGATGATGGCCAGGGCTCCGGGAAAGCGCTCCGCGTTGGCGAATTCTTTCCTGTCGTCGGCCACCAGGTACGGGTAGCCCGCCAGGCGGCAGGCCTCGGCGATCTTAACGCCCACGTGCCCGCCGCCCAGTATCAATACCTTGAAAGGGTTCTTATAAACGTCGATATAAACTTCCATCTTGCCCATGCAGATCATGCCGGTATTGCCGCCCGGCTTCAGGTCGAAAATGAATTTTCCGCCTTCGCCTTTTTTAATGCAGTCGACGGCCTGTTTTATGGTCAGCGCCTCTATGGAGCCGCCGCCCACCGTGCCTTCTATGGCCCCGTCGGCGTAAACCAGCATTTTCGCACCGGCTTCGCGCGGGGTGGAGCCGCCCACGGAAATGACCGTGACGAAAGCGGCGCCGCGGCCGCCGTCTATGGCTTCGGAAAGCATTTTGATCAGGTTCTTGTTTTCTTTCATGGCGTAATTATTTTACAAATTTAGAGCACTTTATAGATTTCCACCTGCTCCCGCTTGCCTTTCAGGGCGGCGCTGCCCAGGGACTCGAATTTGAGGGAACCGCCCAGGGAGGCTTTCGCCAGCTCCAGCGCCGGGCCGCTCACCAGGATGTCCGTGTTGAAGTCCCTGGTCTTGGACTCCAGCCGGGAGGCTATATTCACCGTGTCCCCAATAAAGGTGTATTCCAGGCGGGAGAAGGTGCCGACATTGCCGCCCACGAGCCGCCCCGCGTGTATGCCTATGCCGAACTCCACCGGCCCGGGCGCGATGCCCGCGGCGTTGAATTCCGCCAAAGCCGCCCGCATGCCGGCCGCGGCCCTCACGGCGTCGGCGGCGTAGTCGTCGGAACCCAGCAGCGGGGTATAGATGGCCATGACGGCGTCGCCGATGAATTTATTGATGACGCCTTTATGCGACGTGATCGGCGGGGTGATATAGCGGAAATAATTATTCAGGAACTCCACCAGGCCGGAAGGCGACAGTTTCTCGCTCAAGGTCGTGAAATTGCGGATATCGCAGAACATCACGGCCGCCTCCATGTCCTCGCCGCCGAGGTTCACTTTTTTGTTCTTGATAAGCTCCCTGGCTATTTCTATCGACAGGTACTTGCCGAAAGTTTCCTGCAGCTCCTCGCGTTCTTTAAGGCCGTCCACCATGTCGTTGAAGCCCGCCTTGAGGGACGCCACCTCGTCCGAGAAATAAATGCGGCTCTTGATAAACTCCCCGGCGGCAACCCGCCGCATCTTGGCGATCAGCCCGTCCAGCGGCACCTGGATGCCGTTGTAAACGGTGTTCAGGCCCGCCAGCAGGGCGATGGCCGAGGTGAGGAGCATCACGTTCATCTCGGGCGCGAAGAGCCCCCAGGGGACCTGCCGGTAAGCCGCGGTGTAGATCAGCGCGAACGGCGTTATGGCGAAACCGATGACCATCATGGAGATCTTGATGTAGACCGGCACGGAGAGCCCGTCGCGCTGGTGCGAGAGCTCTTCCGGCGTATACAGCGCCTCCATCAGGTTCTTCTGTTTCGAGAGATGACTGTCCACAAAAACCACCAGTAAAGCCACCTGCGCCAGGAAGGCTACCCCCGAGGCGGCCAGCTTCGCGCCGGAAGGCCAGCCCAGCAGCAGGGCGGGCAGTCCCAGGGAAACGGCCTGGACTATGACCAGCAGAAGAAAACCGTCCCGGTAGATATTGCCGATGCGGCGCCGTACGGCCGCTTTCAATTTATCGTCCGGCTGCTTTACGTACCTGAACGCCGGCCTGGCCCAGAGATTGACGAGCAGGACCATGATGAGGAATTCAAGGCTGATGCCCATCGAGAACGCGGTGGCCCTGTCCCCGGCCTCCGCCGTAAAACTGGTCTTCGCCGCCCGCAAAAAGACCGAATTCACTATCGCCAGCACCAGCGGCAGCATGGTCAGGTCCAAAAACTCTTTCAGCTGCTTTTTTCGCTCGTTTTTGTCAGCGGTGGCGGTCATTGTTACCCCTTAGGCGAATTTCAGGAAAACCCAGTATATTATGGCATTTATAAAAGTGAGGGGGATCCCCAGCCTGGCGAACTCCATGAAGGTTATGGTGGCCCCCGCTTTTTTCTCGGCGGCCTGTATGATTATCACGTTGCTGGCCGCGCCCAGGATGAACATGTTGCCGGCGATGGTGGAAGCGGCCGCCAGCGCCATAAGCTCGGGAGTGCCGGCCCCGGCGTGGCGCAGCATCGGCAGGTAAAGCGCCACCAGCGGCACATTGGAGATCAGCTGGCTCAGGACGACGCTGACCGCCATGACGGTTCCCAGCCCGGCGATATCCGCGCCGGACCGGGCGAGGAGCCCCTGGAAAAAGCCGGTATCCCAAACCGCGCGCATCAGCACGAACATCCCCGCGAAAAACGCCAGCGTGGACCAGTCCGTCCTGCGCAGGATCTCGAAGCGGCGCGGGCTCAACGCCAACCCCGGCGCCGCGGCGGCCAGCGCTATCCAGGTAAGCCGGAAATCCCAGGCCGGGTTAAGGGAAACCAGTATGATCTTGGCCGCTATCATCACGCCCAGCACCGCCGCCGTGGCTTTGGCCAGCCGGGCCAGCGCCGCGTCCCGCACGGGCTCCTGCGAGTGGGTCAGCGCGACTTTCCTGAACTCCTGCCTGTAAAAGAACCGCACCAGGAAAAAAACCGCCGCGAGGTTGAGCAGGGTAGGAAGTGCGAGATACTTAAAAAAGGTAAGGAAAGGCGCGGCCACCTCCCCTTTTACGGCCACCAGCAGGTTCTGGGGATTGCCTATGGGGCTCAGCGCGCTGCCAACGGTTATGGAGAAAGCCAGCGCCAGCAGCAGGGCCTTGGGCGGGATGCCGTGCTTGCGGGCCAGCAGCAGCGCCACCGGCGTGCCGATTATAGCCAGGGTATCGTTCATCAGCAGGGCCGAGGCCGCGCCCATGAAGAACACCAGCAGCAGCAGCAGCCCTTCCTCGGTGCGGGCGCGCTTGAAAACCTCGTATTTGGCGTGGGCCAGCCAGCCGCTAAGCTCCAGCACCTGCCCCGCGGCGAACATCCCGAACAAAAACAGCATCACGTCCGCGTCGATGGCGCGGAGAGCGGCCGCGGGTTTTATGCCGCCGGTAAGCAGCGCGGCGGCGGCCCCGGCGCACATGACCTGCCAGATCTCGAAGCGGAAGCGGCCCACCTGCCGCACGGCGATCAGGAGGAAGACGGCGGCGAGGATGATTATCGGGAACATTTCATGAAAGCGGCGGAGTAATTCCGGAGTTATTTTTCCGCGGGGCCGAGGGCCTCATAGTCCTCGGGGGTGTCGAAGTCCCTGATTATCTCGGCATCCTTAACTTCCAGGTCGGTGATCAGCACCGACGGGTTGTGCGTCACCCAATGCAGGCCTTTGTCGATCGGCCCCTCGAAGCACAACTGGCGGTATTCCGCCGGGATGAGGATAGGGTGCCCGCGCTTCAGCCTGGAGTCCGCGGCCCTCAGCGTCCTGGGGATCACGATATAATTTTTATTCATGGTCCAGGCCGCTATTATTTTTTTATAGGTATCGGGCAGTATGGTCGGCTGGTCGGCCAGGCAGACCAGGTAACCCTCGGCGTACCGCGAAGCGGTCTCCAGCCCCGTGCGCAGCGAGGAAAGCTGCCCGTTCTCGGGCTTGAGGTTCACGGCGATCTTTTCCCCCGCCGGAGTCCAGGCGGCCAGGATCTCCGGGGAGGCGCGGCCTAGGACCACCACGCGGTCCTCCACCCCGGCCGAGCGCAGGGCGGCGCAGACATGCTCTATAAAAGGCTTGCCCCGCCACTGGAGCAGCGCCTTGGGCCGGCCCATCCTGGACGATTCTCCCGCCGCTAGTATGACAGCTGAAAGCATGGCGATGCGGGGCCTCAGTCCCCGAAAGAGATCCCCAGGTCGCGCGCCGTGACTATCGTGTCGCAGTCCAGCGGCACGACTTTCATCCGGCTGGTGGCTTCCTTGAGCGGCACGTAGCGCACCGTGGGCGGGTCCAGCGCCACCATCACGCCGGTCCTGCCTTCCTCCAGCGCCCGCACCGCCGCCGCGCCGAAACGCAGCGAGATGAGGCGGTCGAAAGTGGTCGGGCAGCCGCCGCGCAGCAAATGCCCCAGCACGACGGTGCGGCATTCCTTGCCTACCAGCGGCTCGAGCTCTTTCGCCACGCGCTCGCCGGCGCCGCCAAGTTTTTCCGCCCTGCCCAGTTCTTTGCTGACCACCGAAACGCCGCCGCCCACTGGCTTGGCGCCTTCGGCCACCACCACTATGGCGTAATGCTTGCCGCGCTTGGGCCTTTCTTTAAGGGCCTCGGCCACTTTGTTTATATCGTAAGGGATTTCGGGGATGAGTATGGCGTCCGCGTTGCCGGAAACTCCGGCGTTAAGGGCTATCCAGCCGGCGTAGCGGCCCATCACCTCCACCACCATCACGCGGCGGTGCGCGTCGGCGGTGGAGTGCAGCCGGTCCAGACATTCGGTAGCGAAAGAGACGGCGGTGTCGAAGCCGAAAGTGATGACCGTCTTGTCCAGATCGTTGTCTATGGTCTTGGGCACGCCTATGGTGGGGATGCCCTTTTCGGCCAGCACGTTGGCGATGCCCAGCGAGCCGTCGCCGCCCAGCGCCACCAGCGCGTCGATGCCGTGTTTTCTGAACGCCGCCACCAGTTCGTCGGTGCGGTCTTTTTCGAACATCTTGCCGTCGGGCCCCAGGGTGGGATACTTGGTCGGGTTGCCCTTATTGGTGGTGCCCAGGATGGTGCCGCCCAGGTGCGTTATGCCGCGCACGGAACGGCGCGTAAGAGGGATCAGCCCGCCCTCGGGGTAATCCTCCGGCTTCATCAGCCCGTTATAGCCGTCCCGGATGCCGAAGCATTCGTAACCCTTGTTCAGGGCCGAAACCACTATGGCCCTTATTACCGCGTTGAGCCCCGGCGCGTCCCCGCCGCCGGTATTGATGGCGATCTTCCTTATCTTTCCCATGTGCTCCCCCTTTTACCCCTGTTTCAGCAGCCCGCTTTTCTGTACAGCGCGGCCGCCGCTTTATTGGCCCGTTCGGCCAGCTTGAATTCGTCCACGTTGACCAGGCGGCCGTTCTTTACGACCACCTGGCCGTTGACTATGGTGTACTTGGTCCGGTGCGAAGCGCCGCAGAACAGCAGCGAGGCCAGCGGGTCCGACTTGGAGCCGGCGAAATCCAGGCCGCTCACGTCGAAGATGGCGATGTCGGCCGCTTTGCCGGGCGCAAGGGAACCGATATCCGTCCGGCCCAGCACCGAGGCGCCGCCGTGCGTGGCCAGCCTGAAGGCGTCGCGGGCGGGCATGGCTTCCACGCCGGCCTTCACGCGCTGCACCAGCATGGCCTGCCGCACTTCGCCCAGCATGTCGGAAGAATCGTTGGAGGCGGAGCCGTCCACCCCCAGGCCGACCGGCACGTTATGCTTGAGGAACATCCGTATGGGGGCGATACCCGAGCCCAGGCGCAGGTTGGAGCACGGGCAATGCGCCACGCCGGTGCGGGTTTTGCCCATTTTTTTGGCTTCGGCCTCGTTGATGTAGACGCAATGGGCGAACCAGGCGTTGCCTTCGGTCACCCAGCCCACCGACTCCATGTATTCCAGCGGGCGCATCTTGAAAAGTTTTTTGCAGAAAGCTTCCTCGTCGATGGTCTCGGCCAGGTGGGTGTGCATGCGTACGCCCCATTTCTTGGCCATTACCGCCGTGAGCTTGAGGAGTTCCGTGGTGACGGAGAAAGGCGAGCAGGGCGCCAGCGCCACGCGCGTCATGGAGAAATCCTCCGCGTCGTGGAATTTATTCACCAGCCGCTCGCAGTCCTTCATGATGAAATCTTCGGTCTGCACCACGCTGTCGGGCGGCAGGCCGCCTTTGGAGCGGCCGCGCGACATGGAGCCCCGGGTGGCGTGGAAACGGATGCCCAGTTCGCGGGCGGCCTCGATCTGGGTGTCTATGAAGAACCCGCTGTTCTCTTTGGGGAAAAGGTACAGGTGGTCGGAACTGGTGGTGCAGCCGGTCAGCAGCAGTTCGCCCAGGCCTACCTGGGTGCTGGCGTAGATGGCCTCCGGGTTCACGTGCTTCCAGATGTCGTAAAGGTAGATCAGCCAGTCGAAGAGCTTAGCGTCCTGGACTTTGGGGAGGTTGCGCGTGAGGGTCTGGTACAGGTGGTGGTGCGTGTTCACGAAACCGGGCAGCACCACGCAGCCTTTGGCGTCTATCACGGTATCGGCTTTGACCTTCAGGTTCTTGCCGACTTTTTTTATCTCCGGCCCTTCAATATATACTTCGCCTCCGCTCAGCTCCCGGCCTTTTTCGTCCATGGTGGCCAGCACCAGCGCGTTCTTTATCAAAAGGGATTTCTGTTTCATCGTGGTCTCCGGAAATTTCAGTTCTTTTAATATTATAGTAAAATAAAAAATACCCCGGCTTTGCCCGGATATTCAAACAATGCAGGTAACAACATGAAAAACAAAATAACTTTCCTGACCGACGCGCAGCTTAAGACCGAGGCGGAGCGCTGTCTCTACTGCGAGGACAAGCCCTGCAAGACCGCCTGCCCCGCGGACTGCTCCCCGGCCGACTTCATCATGGCCGTTCGCCAGATGGAGAATTCCGATTTCAAGCGCTCGGCCGCCCTGATAATGGGGCACAACACCTTCGGCGGGGTCTGCGGCGCGGTCTGCCCGGACTGGTTCTGCGTGAAGGCCTGCTCCCGCAAACTCTTCGATAACCCCATAAACATCCCGGCCGTGCAGGCCGCCGTGGTGCAGAAGGCCAAGGAACTGGGCGTGATGCCCAAGTTCGAAAAAGCCAGACCCAACGGCAAAAAAGTGGCGGTGGTAGGCGCGGGCCCCGCGGGCTTCGCGGCCGGCGGCACCCTGGCCCAGCTCGGCTACAAAATAGATATTTTCGAAAAAGACAAGAAGGCCGGCGGCGCCTGCAATTTGATCCCCGACGCGCGCTTCCCCAAGGAAGTCCTGCGCACCGAGATAGATTTCGTCAGAACTCTGGGGGATATTTCCATAAAGACGGGCGCGGCGGTAAAAGATCCCGCCGCCCTCCTGAAGAAGTACGACGCCGTCATAGTCACGGCAGGCGTGGCGGACCAGATCAAGCTGAACATAGAGGGAGAGAACCTGGGCGTGGAAGGCCTGGAATACCTGCGCAACTCCTCCAAGTACAAGGTAAAAGGCAGGAACGTGGCCGTGATAGGCGGCGGCGCGGTGGCCGCCGACTGCGCCATGAAAGCGCTGGGCCTGGGGGCCGCCAAGGCCGAGATCTTCACCCGCAAGAACATCGGCGACATACAGCTCCCCGAGCACGAACTGCGCGACATCCTCAAGGCCGGCATCAATATCAACGCGAAAAGCCGCATTACCGCCATCCTCAAAGGCGGCAAAGGCATAAAGATAGTGCGCCTCGACGACAAGGCTAAAGACATCCCCGGCACGGAACAGACGCGCACCGACCTGGCTTTTGTGGTGCTGGCCATAAAGAACATCCCGGTCTTCACGGACAAGAAACAGAAGGGCGTGTTCCTCGCCGGCGACTGCCGCAACGGGGCGGCCACCGTGGTGGAAGGCGCCGCCTCCGGCAAGAACGCGGCCATGGAAGCCCACGCTTTCATGCAGGGCGGGAAGGCCCCCGCCCTCCCCAATAACCTCAAGAGCACCGTGCTGCTGGCCGGCCGGAACATGCTGCCGGTCTCCCTTGAGACCGACTTTTTCGGCCGCAAGCTGCGCTCGCCGTTCATCATTTCCGCTTCCCCCCACTCCGACGGCTACGACCAGGTGAAGCGCGCCTACGAAGCGGGCTGGCCCGGCGTGGTGATGAAGACCGCCTTCGACGGGCTGCACATCCACATCCCTTCGGAATACATGGTGACCTTCACCGAGAACACCTACGGCAACTCGGACAACGTGTCGGGACACACCCTGGACCGCGTCTGCAAGGAAGTAGCGCGCCTGGTAAAAGAATACCCGGACCGCCTGACCGCCGCCTCCACCGGCGGCCCCGTGACCGGCGACGACGAGGCCGACAAGAAGGCCTGGCAGTCGAACACGCTCAAGCTGGAGAAAGCCGGCGCGATGGCCATTGAATATTCCCTCTCCTGTCCGCAGGGCGGAGACGGGACCAAGGGCGACATAGTTTCGCAGGACCCCGAGCTGGCCGCCAAGATCATAGACTGGGTGATGGAAGTTTCCAACCCCGAAGTCCCTAAACTTTTCAAGCTGACGGGCGCGGTGACGGCTATCTGGCAGGTGGTCAACGCCATAAAGCAGGTTTACGCCAAATACCCGCACAAGAAGGCCGGCATCACCCTGGCCAACTCCTTCCCGGCCCTGGCCTTCCGCAAGCGGATGTCCGGCAAGGGCCGCTGGGACGAAGGCATGGTAGTGGGCATGAGCGGCGAAGGCGTGGCCCCGATAAGCAACCTTACCATCGCGAAGGCCGTGAACCTGGGCGTGCCCATTTCCGGCAACGGCGGGCCCATGGACTACAAGGCAGCGGCCCATTTCCTGGCGCTGGGCGCGAAGTCGGTGCAGTTCTGCACCGTGGTCATGAAATACGGCTTCGGCGTTATCGACGAGCTGAACTGGGGCCTCAGCCATATGCTCGAGGAGAAAGGCTATAAGTCAGTGGGAGAATTCATCGGCTGCGCCCTGCCCGGCCCCATCACCAACTTCCCCGACCTCACGCCGGTAAAGAACATCCCCTCCGCGGACGCGGACCTGTGCCGCCACTGCGGCAACTGCGAGCGCTGCGGCTACCTGGCCGTAAAGCTGGACGGGAAGAAAGTCCCTAAGTTCGACGCCTCCAAGTGCATAGGCTGCTCGCTGTGCGTGAAGAAATGCTTCTCCGGCGCGCTGAAAATGAGAAAGCGCACGCCGGCCGAACTCAAGGTCTGCCCGGATTAAACATGAAAAAAACCATCCTGATAAAGAACGGAATAATAGCCACGCTGGGCGAGAAGAACCGCGTGCTTACCGGCAGCGCCCTGCTGATCGAGGACGGCCTGATAAAAAAAATAGGCCCGCAGAAAGGGTTCAAAGGCAAATACTCGAAAGTGATAGACGCCGCCGGCAAGCTGGTCATGCCGGGCTTCATTAACGCCCACATGCATTTCTACAGCACCTTCGCCCGCGGGCTGGGCAAAGCCGCCCCGTCGCGCAACTTCGTGGAAATACTCAACAACCTCTGGTGGCGGCTGGACAAGAAACTCACGAACGCCGACTCCTACTACAGCGCCGTCATCCCGCTTATCAACGCCGTTCGCAAGGGAACGACCACTCTTATAGACCACCACGCGAGCCCCTTCGCCATCACCGGCTCGCTCACGGCCGTGGAAAAAGCCGTGCGCGAAACGGGCCTCCGGGCCTGCCTGTGCTACGAGGTCTCCGACCGCGACGGCAAGGAAAAGGCCAAAGAGGGCCTGGACGAGAACACCGCCTTCTTCGCGAACACCGCGGCGAAGAACGACAATACGATAAAGGCCATGTTCGGCCTGCACGCCTCGTTCACGCTCTCCGACGAGACGCTGGAAGAAGCCGCCTACCGCGGGCACAAGCTGGGCGCGGGGTTCCACGTCCACACGGCCGAATCCCAGGCGGACCAGCTGCACTGCGAATCCCACCACAAGATCCGCGTGGTGGAGCGCCTGCGCGACTTCGGCGTCCTGGGCCGCAAGTCCATAGCCGCGCACTGCGTGCACGTCAGCGAAAAAGAAATGGAGATCCTGAAGGACACGGGTTCCGCCGTGGTGCACAACCCGCAGTCCAACGCCAATAACTCCGTGGGCATAGCGGACATTACCGGCATGATGGAGAAAGGCGTGCTCGTCGGCCTGGGCACCGACGCGATGACCGTGAACATGCTGGAAGAAGTGCGCGCGGCGCTGTGGATGCAGCACCTTAAGCGCGACCCCTCGCAGGGCTTCCTGGAAGCGGCGCACTCGCTGCTGGTGAACAACGCCAGGATCGCCAACCGCTATTTCGAAGGCCTGGGAGAGCTGAAGGCGGGCTTCGCCGCGGATATCGCGGTCATCGACTATCTCCCCCCGACGCCGATGGACGCCGCCAACTTTTACGGCCACCTCATCTTCGGCATCAGCCAGAGCGCGGTGGACACCACCATCGCGGCCGGCCGCGTGCTGATGGAGAATAAGAAGCTGAAGCTGGGAATAGACGAGGAGGAAGTTTCCCGGAAATCCGCCGAGCTGGCCAAAAAGCTCTGGAGCCGGTTCTAGAAAAGAAAACGCGCGGCAGCCGAATAAGCCGGTCTCACGACCGGCTTATTTTTTTGCGCCCAGGGCCAGGGCTTCCCTTACTTTCGCCAGCAGCGTTTCGGGATCCACGGGTTTCTGCACGAACAGGCTGTTCTCGCCGAGGTTTTCCCTGGCGGAAATCAGCTCTTCCGAGTAGCCGGAAATATAGATCACGGGCAGCCCGGGAACCGCGGCCCGCACCGAGGCCGCCATCTCTATCCCGCCCATTTTAGGCATCACCAGGTCCGTAATGAGCAGCCGCGCTTTTTTGAAGGTTTCCGGGCCAAGCTCCAGCGCGTCGGCGCCGTTGGCCGCCTCGAGAACGGTGTAGCCGTTCTCGCGCAGGGCGCGCGACAGGGCGGCGCGCACCTGGGCCTCGTCCTCCACAAGCAGCAGGGTCTCCGTGCCGCCGGCGGATTTTCCTGCCGGGAGAGGCTCCACGGCCGCCTCGGCCGCCTCGCGTGTTTCCGGAAAATAGATCTTGAAGCTGGTGCCGGAGCCCGGTTCGCTGTAAACCCAGATATAACCGCCGGATTGCTTTATAGTGCCGTAGACCATGGAGAGCCCGAGGCCGGTGCCTTTGCCGGGCTCCTTGGTGGTAAAGAAGGGCTCGAAAATATGCGTCTGGGTATCCGCGCCCATGCCGCCGCCGGTATCGCTGATAATAAGGCGCACGTAGCGGCCGGGAGGGACTATGTCGTGGCGGCCGGGCGCGTCTTCGGTCAGGATTACTTCCGCGGTTTCGAGTATGATCCGCCCGGAGCCGCTGATAGCGTCCCGGGAATTGACCGCCAGGTTCAGGATGGCCTGCTCCAGCTGGCCCGGGTCCGCCTTTATCATGGCGGGGTTTTCTGACAGCCGCAGCGAAAGCTCTATATGTTCGCCTATCAGGCGCCGCAGCATCACTTCCATGCCGCGGATCACGCCGTTCAGGTCGATAACGCGGGGCAGCAGCACCTGGCGCCGGCTGAAAGCCAGCAGCTGGCGGGTTAAAGCGGCGGCGCGTTCGGCCGCGGCCGTTATCTCGCCTACGTCGCTGCGCCTCGGATCCGCCGGCTCCAGGCTGGAATTGAGGAAACCGGCATAGCTCAGGATGGCGGTCAGTATATTGTTGAAATCGTGCGCCACCCCGCCGGCCAGCCGGCCGATGGCTTCCATCTTCTGGCTTTGGCGCAGCTGTTCCCTGGTATACTCGAGCTGGCTGGCGGTTTCGGCTTGGGCCAGTTCGCTCTTCATCGAGTTGACGGCGTGCGTTATATCTTCGGACAGGGAAGCCAGCAGGCGCTCCTCTTCCTCCATGAAAAACCCGCTTTCCTCGGCGTAAAAGTTTATGATGCCGCCGCCGCCTATGGGGAAAACAGCGGAAGACCTGAAACCGCGCCTGAGCGCTTCATAGCGCCAAGGCAGCATGTCGGGGTTGGTCTCCGTGTCGCTGTTGATGACCACCCGGTTCTCGCGCGCCGCGGTCCCGCTGGGGCCCCGGCTCTCCGGAGCGCCGGGGTCGGTGGAGATCTTCAAGTCCCGCAGGTAGCCCTCATCTTCGCCGCTGGAAGCCACCGGGAAGATCAGGCCCTCGGTCAGCGGCATCCCGACCCACGCGAATTTAATGCCGCCGTTCTCCACGGCTATCCTGCAGATCTCCTCGTAAAGCTTTTGCGGAGTGCGCACGCGCACGATGGCCTCGTTCACGCGGCTCAATATGGTGTAGAGCCGGTTCATGCGCCGCAGCCTGTCTTCGGAAGCTTTCCGGCGCGTGATATCGCGCAGGCTTCCCTCTATGCCGGCCGGCAGACCGCCGAAACCGCGCAGCAGGCGCGCGTTTACCAGCACGTCCAGCACGCCGCGGTCTTTAGTCTTAAGTTTTACTTCATAATCCTCGACTATCCCCTTCGTCAGCAGCGCCTTTATCAGCGGATTCCTGTCTTCGGGGTTAAGGTAAAGGTTTGAGATAGGCCTGCCCAGCAGTTCTTCGCGGGTGTAGCCGGCATATTTTTTTATGGACGGCGTGATGTCAGTCAGGCGCCCTTTCCAGTCCGCGCGGTAGAAGATCTCCTGCACGGTGTCGAAAAAATGCCGGAACTCGGCCTCTTTTTCCGCCACCAGCGATTCGGCCGACCCCCGGACCTTAAGCCAGCGCCTGATGGAAAACGCGGCCAGCGCCCAGAGCAGCAGGGAGATGGAGGCGCTGGCCGCGGCGGCCAGGCTTTTTTTGACGATAATGTCCCGCGAAACGGCGCTTTCATCGAGATGGGAGGACTCGAACTCGGACATCAGTCCTTTTACGCCCGCCGCGTAGGCCTTTTTCAGGCGCAGGTACTCGGTGCCCGCAAGCAGCGCCGAGGCTTCGCGCCTTTTGCCGGCCCGGCTCAGACTTATGGCGCGGCGCTCTATTTCCTCAAGACGCAGGTTCGCCTCGTTTATTTTGGCCGTATAAGGGGACCCCTCTTTCGCGACCGTAAAAGTATTGAGTTTTTTTATCGCGGCGTCGAGTTCTGCAGCAAGGCCATCATACTCGCGCGTATAAGCGGCCTCGCCGGTACTGGCCGCCAAGCCGGCCGCCATGGTCAGCCTGGAATCGTACTCAATGATGTTCCTGACGCCATCCAGCAGTTCGTAGTGGCTGGAATGCAGCTTTGCCGTATCCGCATAAACGCTTCTGGCGTGCGAATAGAATAAAAAGAGTGAAACGGCGCTGGCAGCCAGCGCCGCGAAAAAATAAAGCGCCGGGAACCGCGTTCCCGCTTTGGCGGCGCTGCCGTTATTTTTTTCAGTCATCATCCCCCCGCAAGTCCGGTTATTATAACCTTTTTTTTAAAAGCGGCGCGCCTTTTTTATGTTGAGGCTGGGGGGCCCTGCAGGGAGCAGCGTTCGCTATTAACGGGCACCTGACGCCCGTCAAGGTGCAAAAGCTCTTTTTTTATGAGAAAATATATATATAAGGAGCATCTCATGAAACAAAACATCGTTGACAAGATACTTACCTCCCATTTAAAAGAAGGCGAATTCGTAAAAGGCCGCGAGATCGGCATCCGCATCGACCAGACCCTGACGCAGGACGCGACCGGGACCATGGCTTACCTGCAGTTCGAAGCCATGGGCCTGAAAGAGATCAAAACGGACCTTTCGGTCTCCTACGTGGACCACAACACGGTGCAGGTCGGCTTCGAGAACGCCGACGACCACAAATACCTGGCGACGGTGGCGGCCCGCTACGGCGTGGTTTACTCCCGCCCCGGCAACGGCATCTGCCACCAGGTGCACCTGGAACGCTTCGGCAAGCCGGGCACCACGCTGCTGGGCTCCGATTCCCACACCCCCACCGGCGGCGGCATAGGCCAGGTGGCCATAGGCGCCGGCGGCCTGGACGTGGCCGTGGCCATGGGCGGCGGCCTGTTCTATACCGCGGCCCCCAAGGTTTACCTGGTAAAGCTTGCCGGCGAGCTGCAGCCCTGGGTCACGGCCAAGGACGTGGTGCTGAAAATGCTGGAGCTCCTCTCCACCAAGGGCAACGTGGGCGTGATGCTGGAATACGGCGGCCCCGGCGTCAAAAAACTTTCCGTGCCCCAGCGGGCCACCATCGCCAACATGGGCGCCGAGATGGGCGTGACCTGTTCCGTGTTCCCCTCCGACGCCGTCACGAAAAAATTCATGAAGGCGCAGGGCCGCGAGGCCGACTGGAGCGAACTCAAGGCCGACCGCGGGGCGAAATACGACCGCGTGATAGACCTGGACCTTTCGGCCGTAGAGCCGATGGCGGCCTGCCCTCACAGCCCGGGCAGCGTAAAAAAGATCTCGGAACTGGAAGGCAAAGCCGTGGACCAGGTCTGCATAGGCTCCTGCACCAACTCGTCCTACAGGGACATGATGACGGTGGCGGCCGTAATGAAAGGCCGCCGCGTCAGCCCCGCGGTCAGCCTGGGCATAGCGCCCGGCTCGCGCCAGGTGCTGCAGATGCTGGCCCGCAAAGGCGCGCTGGCCGACCTGCTGGACTCAGGCGCCCGCATCCTGGAGAGCGCCTGCGGCTTCTGCATAGGCAACCACTTCTCCCCCAAGAGCGGCGGCGTAAGCCTGCGCACCTCCAACCGCAACTTCGAAGCCCGCAGCGGCACGGCCGACGCGCAGGTATACCTGGTGAGCCCCGAGGTGGCCGCGGTGGCCGCCGTGACCGGCAAGTTCACCGACCCGCGCAAAGCCGGGATAGCTTACCCGGCCGTAAAAGAGCCGGCCGCCTTCCTGGTGGACGATTCCATGTTCATAAAGCCGTCCCCGGAGCTGAAGGGCACCGAAGTATTCCGCGGCCCCAACATAGGAGAGCCGCCCAAGAACGACAAAATGCCGGAAGCCCTCAACGGCGCGGTCATGATCGTGGTGGGAGACAAGATCACCACCGACCACATCATGCCCGCCGGCGCGCGGCTGAAGTACCGTTCCAACGTCCCGAAATACGCCCAGTACGTGTTCGAGAACGTGGACGGCACCTTCCCCAAGCGCTGCCTGGACAGCAAGGCCGCCGGGATACACAACGTGATAGTGGCCGGCGAGTCCTACGGCCAGGGATCCAGCCGCGAGCACGCGGCCATGTGCCCGATGTACCTGGGCGTCAAGGCGGTGCTGGCGAAATCCTTCGAGCGCATCCACGCGGCCAACCTGCTGAACTTCGGCATAGCGCCGCTGACCTTTAAGAACCCGGAGGATTACGCGTCCATCCAGGCCGGCGACAAGCTTACCTGCGCCGACTGGCGGGCCGCGGCGGCCGAAGGGAAACCGGTGCTGCTTAAGAACGGGCGCACCGGCGCCTCCCTGGAATGCGTCTGCGCCCTGTCCGGGCGCCAGCGGGCCATCCTTACGGCCGGCGGGCTTCTCAACCATACAACGGGTAAATAACCCGGAGGAAAACACCATGGCACAACGCGGCATAAGAGAATACGAAGGCAAAAAAATACTTTTCGACGGTCTCGCCGGGCATATCCCCTCTTTCAAAGGAAAGTCGGAAAAACTGGCCCTGGTGCGGCCGGATACGGACCCGAAGAAGCTCGTAAAGGACCACCCCTGGCTGCTCAAAGAAAAGCTGGTGGCCAAACCGGACCAGCTGTTCGGCAAGCGCGGCAAGCACGGCCTGCTCTGCCTCAACGCCGACTGGAAGACGGCCTGGAAATGGATCTCGGCCCGGATGAACAAGACCGTCACGGTGGGCAAGACCACCGGCGAACTGAACACCTTCATGATAGAGCCTTTCACGCCGCACAAGGAGGACGCCGAAGAGTGCTACGTGGCCATCCGTGCCTACCGCGACTATGACACGGTCTATCTCTCGAACAAGGGCGGCATCTACGTCGAGGAGAACTGGGAAAAAGTCAAGGAAACCCGGGTGCCGATACTCTCCTCCATAGACGACGTGAAGCTGAACATGCCGGACTTCGGCAAACGCCGCGCGCAGATAGAGGAGTTCGTGCGGGCCCTCTACAAGCTCTACGCGGAAGGCGGCTTCACCTACCTGGAGATCAATCCTTTCACTTTCTCCGGCGACGACATCGTGCCGCTGGACCTGGTGGCCAAGGTGGACGACACCGCGGCCTTCGAATGCGCCAAGCTCTGGGGCGACCTGGAATTCCCCGCCCCCTTCGGCTCCACCCACACCAAAGAAGAGGATTTCATCCGCGGCCTTGACGAGAAGACCGGCGCCAGCCTGAAACTGACCGTGCTGAACCCCAAGGGCCGCATCTGGAACATGGTGGCCGGCGGCGGCGCCTCGGTGATCTACGCCGACACCGTCTGCGACCTGGGCTATTCCAAAGAACTCGCCAACTACGGCGAGTACTCCGGCGACCCGTCCACCGAAGACACCTACCAGTACGCCAAAACCGTGCTGGACCTGATGACCCGCGAGAAGGACTCCAGGGGCAAGGTCCTGATAATCGGCGGCGGCATAGCCAACTTCACGGACGTGGCGAAGACCTTCACCGGCATCATCAAGGCCCTCAACGAGTATAAGGCCAAGCTTATAGCCAACAAGGTAAAGATCTACGTGCGGCGCGGCGGCCCCAACTACAAGGAGGGCTTGGAGAACATGCGCCGGCTGGGCGATACCCTGGGCGTGCCCATAGAGGTTTACGGGCCGGAAACCCATATGACTTCCGTAGTTTCCATGGCGCTGGGAGGCAAGAAATAATGAAACCCGAACTTTTCACCAAAGATACCACCGCGATAGTTTACGGCTACCACACCAACGCCATCCAGCGCATGCTGGACTTCGACTACGCCTGCGGGAGAAAGGTCCCGTCCGTGGCGGCCATAGTAGACCCGGGGCATGAAGGCGTGCATAAGGCCTTCTTCGGCAAGGGCGAGATACTGCTGCCGATGTACAAAAAGTTCGCCGACGCCGCGGCCGCCCACCCCAAGGCCGACGTGGTAGTGAACTTCGCTTCCTACCGCAGCGCCTTCTCCTCCAGCATGGAAGCCCTGGAACACGGCAATATCCGCACCGTGGCCGTGATCGCCGAAGGCATCCCGGAGCGGCGCGCCAGGATACTGGCCGCCACCGCCAGGAAGCTGGACAAGATGGTCATAGGCCCGGCCACCGTAGGCGGCATAAAGGCCGGCTGCTTCAAGATCGCTAACACCGCCGGCACCTACGAGAACATCGTAGAGTCCAAGCTCCACCGCCCCGGCAGCGTGGGCTTCGTGTCCAAATCCGGCGGGCTCTCGAACGAGTGCTACAACATCATCGCCCGCAATACCGACGGACTGTACGAGGGCATCGCCATAGGCGGCGACGCGTACCCCGGCTCTACGCTTATGGAGCACATACTGCGCTACGAGGCCATCCCGGCGGTCAAAATGATAGTGGCCCTGGGCGAGATAGGCGGCACCGAAGAGCTGCGCATAGTAGAGGCCCTCAAGGCGAAGAAGCTGAAAAAGCCCCTGGTGATCTGGGTGACCGGCACCTGCTCCAAGATGTTCCCCGCCGGCGTGCAGTTCGGCCACGCGGGCGCCAAGGCCGGCTCCGACCTGGAGACCGCCGAGGCCAAGAACAAGGCCCTGAAGGACGCCGGCGCTATCGTGCCGGATTCTTTCGACGACTACGGCGTGAAGATCCACGAAACCTACAAGAAGCTGGCGGCTAAAGGCGTTATCAAGCCCGCCGAAGAGGTGAAGGCCCCGTCTTTGCCCATGGATTTCGCGCAGGCCATGAAAGAGGGCAGGATCCGCAAGGCCACCACCTTCATCAACACCATCTCCAACGAAAAGAAAGAGGAGCTGGAATACTGCAACATGCCTATCTCCAAAGTACTGGAGAGCGGCATGGGCATAGGCGGCGTGATCGGCCTGCTCTGGTTCAAGCGGGAGCTGCCCGACTACGGGCGCAAGTTCCTGGAAACGGCGCTGATCCTGACGGCGGACCACGGCCCCGCCGTGAGCGGCGCGCATAACGCCATCGTGGCGGCGCGGGCCGGCAAGGACATCATCTCCTCGCTGGCTTCGGGCCTCCTTACCATAGGCCCGCGCTTCGGCGGCGCCATCGACGACGCGGCGCAGCATTTCAAGCACGCGAAGGATTCCGGCCTTACCCCGGCGCATTTCGTCAGGGACATGAAGGCCAAGGGCCTGAACATCCCCGGCATCGGCCACAAGGTAAAGAGCATCTCCAACCCGGACATGCGCGTTACCCAGCTGAAGGCTTTCTGCAGGAAAAACTTCAAGCATACCGAGCTGCTGGACTACGCGCTGGAAGTGGAGAAGATCACCTCTTCCAAGAAAGGCAACCTGATCCTGAACGTGGACGGCTGCATCGGCATCTGCTTCGTGGACATGCTGCACAGCTGCGGCTCGTTCAAGAAAGCCGAGATAGACAACATCGTGAGCATGGGCTGCCTGAACGCGCTGTTCGTGGTGGGCCGCTCGATCGGCATTTTCGGGCACATCTTCGACCAGAAGCGCCAGAAGCAGCCGCTGTACCGCACCCCGTACGACGAGATAGCCTACATGACGGACCTGTAAGGTCCGGCCGGACAATAAAAGAACCCCGGGCCTCCCCGGGGTTCTTTCATTAGCGCTCCCGGCGCTAGAAAGTCTGGGTGACCTTATTGAGGCCTTTGGGGTTATCCGGGTTGAGGCCTTTGGACAGCGACAGGCGCAGCGCCAGCAGCTTCATGCGCATATCCACCGGGATGCAGCTGAAAGGGAATTTCAGGCGGCCCGGCCGCACCACTTCGTAAGGCGTGCCCCTCTCGTCCAGCGCTTTCACCACCTTTACCAGGTCCTCCGGCAGTTTATCCGAGGGCGTGAACAGGAAAACGAGGTCTTTGGACGTATAAGCGCCCACGGGGCCGTGCAGGAACTCGGCCGCGGAGTAGCCCAGCGCGTGGGCCTTGGCCATCTCCCTGAACTTCAGGGCTGAGTCTTCCGCTACGGCGTTGAACGCGCCGCGCCCGACGAAACCCAGCATGCGGGCTTTTTTTATCTTTTTCAGCAGGGCGTCCCCGCCGTAATTTTCCCGCACCGCCTCCCGCGCCGCGGCCACGGCATCGCTGAAATCTTTAGCCGTGAAACAGCGGCTCCAGGCCTGCGCTGTCCACAGCACCGCCCACAGCTGCAGCTCGAAGCTCTTGGTGGCGGCCACCGGCACTTCCTTGGAACCGGAAAGCAGGATATGCCGCCCGGCCAGGCGCGCCAGCGGGTTGTTCTTAAGCTCCGCCTCGTTGGTGACGGCCACGCCGCGCGCTCCCCACTTCACAAGTTTCTCAAGGCAGGCGGTGATGTCCTGGCTGCGGCCCGACTGGGAAAAGGCCCACACGGCCTGGCCTTTAAAATTAAGCGGCTTCCTGGCCTCGAAGATGGAATGCGGGTGGATAAAGTTGGTAATAGTGCCGGCGTAGCCTTCCCAGATATACTTGGCGAACAGCGTGGCCGTGCCGGAGGAGCCCCGGCCGACCAGGTAAACCGTTTTCTCCCTGGACCGCAGCGCCAGTTTTTTAAGCGCCCCGGCCCGCGCCGAGAATTTCTCGAGCAGCCCGGGGGTTTCCGCTATGTCGCCGTAAGTCAGGGTTTCTTTTATGTTCATGGTTGACCGGTTATCTTTCTTTTGGCTTTCCGCAGTTCCTTCATGCCCAGCTCTATGTCGCGCAGGTCCAGGCCGGTGCGCCCGTAATGGGCGTGCTCTATGGGGGAATCGGGGCAGATGTAGGTGCCGCGCTTCACGCCGCGCGGGTCCTTCTCAAGACCCAGCCAGATCAGCCAGGGCGTCAGGTCCGCGAAGTTTTTGGCCATCAGTTCCGGGTTCGACCGCATCAGCAGCCGCTCGTCGCCGAAACCGTCCATTACCGCCCCGGAATGGTAGCCGGCTTCTTTAGCGGCTTCCACGTCGCGGTGGGTGTCCCCGATCACGAACACCTCGTTATCCTTTATTTTCACCTTGGCGAGCCTGGCCGCCCTGCCGACCGCCTTTTGCAGAACGACGCTCCGGTGGTGGGAGTCGCAGCCGTAACCCCCGAAAGCGAAATGCTTCATCAGCCCTGACGGCTCCAGTTTTATAAAGGCCCCTTCCTTGAGGTTGCCCGTCCCCAGGCCCACCAGCACGTCCTTGCGGCCGGAAAGTTTGACCAGGAATTTCTCGATGCCTTTAACCTTGCAATATTTTTTCGCCTTTACCGAAGCCAGCACCTCTACAGGCAGCCGGTTCACGTATTTTTTCGTAAGGGAGGTCATTTCACCGCTGGTCGGCTTGCGGCCCGCCCCGGCCTTGAAAGCGTTCTCAAAATTAGCCTTGTCGGTGGCGCCCTGCAGTTGGACGGATCGGCAGGCCTCCGGGTGGCCGGTCATGGCCTGCACCGCGTGGTTCAGCGCGCGGGCGCCCGCGCCCCCGGCTTTGATCAGGGTGCCGTCGATATCGAACAGGATGATCTTCATAGTACGGTCTCCGCTAAAACCTCGGGTAGACCACGTTGCCTTTCTTCAGCGTCAGCAGGTTCTGGTTGCCGCCGAAATAATAGCAGACTTCCCGGTAATCGTCGGTGTCGAAGAAGGCGAGGTCCGCCTGCCTGCCGGGAACTACGCTGCCCACCCTGTCCCCTATGCCCAGCGCCCAGGCGCCGTTTATGGTGGCGGCGCAAATAGCCTCTTCGGGCGTCATGCCGCAATGGGTGCAGGCCGCCGACAGCACGAACTGCATGTTCCAGCAGGGGCAGGTGCCGGGGTTGAAGTCGGTAGCCAGCGCCACCGGCACGCCTTCGGCGATGATTTCCCTGGCAGGCGGGTACTTGGTCAGGCCAAGGTAGAAATTAGAAGCCGGCAGCAGGGTGGCGATGGTCCCGGCGTTTCGCATGGCGGCGATGTCCTCGGCGTAAACGTGGTCCGCGTGGTCGGCGCTGACGGCGCCGGCCGCCGCCCCGGCGCGCGTGCCGCCGTAATTGGAAAGCTGTTCGGAGTGGACTTTGGGTCTGAGCCCCAGCCGGGAAGCCTCTTTGAGGTAAGCCGTGGTCTGCTCCGGGGTAAAGTAGCCCTTCTCGCAGAAGATGTCGGCGAACACGGCGAGTTTTTCCGCCGCGGCCTTAGGCAGGATCTCCGCCATAGCGTAATCCAGGTATTTCTGGGCGTCGCCGTTGAATTCCGGCGGCACACTGTGCGCGGCCAGCAGGGTGGGCAGCATTTCAAGAGGCGTGAATTTCTGCGCTTCGCGCACCGCCCGCAGCATTTTAAGTTCGGACTCCTGGCTTAACCCGTAGCCGCTCTTAACTTCCACGGTAGTGGTGCCGCATTCAAGGAAGCGCGCGGCCCGGGCCGCCAGCTGGGCGGCCATGGCGCGCTGCGGCTGCCGGCGCACGGCGCCTATGCTCGAGATTATCCCCCCGCCGGCGGCTTTTATCTCCTGGTAGGAGGCCCCGGCGGCGCGCATCGAAAAATCCTTAAGCCGCGGCTCCGCGAAGACCGCGTGCGTATGGCTGTCCACGAAACCGGGCAGGCAGATCCCGTTAACCTCCACCTGCCTGGCCTTCTTCGCCAGGCGGTGGCGCAGCACCGCGGCCCTGGGACCGGCGGCCTCTATGAGGCCGCCTTCCACCAGCACGGCGGCGTTCTTCACCAGGCCGATCTCGCGCATGGCCGCTCCCGCGCGGGGAGCGTCGTCCCCCGCGAAGGTCAGCAGCTGCTTGATGCCGGTGAACAGGATGGCCATCAGCGGAAGTTGTCGAACTGCAGGGTTATGCCGTAGTCCCCGCCGCGCAGCAGGGTCATTACGTTCTGCAGCTCGTCCTTGGATTTGGAGGTGACGCGCAAGGTGTCGCCCTGGATGGAAACGTTGGCCTTGAGCTTCTGCTCTTTTATGGCCTTCACGATCTCCTTGGCCTTTTCCTGCGGTATGCCCTGCTGCACCTTGACGGCCATCTTGGCGGTGCCGCCCAGCGCGTTCTCTATTTTCTGCGACTCGAAATTCTTGACCGGCAGGCCCCGTTTCGAGATCTTCATCATAAGCACTTCGCAGAGGGCCTTCACCTTGTAGTCGTCGGAGGACTGCAGCATGATGGTGTTGGCTTTCTTGTCGAAGTTCACCTCGGACTTCGAATCCTTGAAGTCGTAACGGTTGATCACTTCCTTCATGGCGATGGCGATAGCCTCGTCCACCACCGTATACTCCACCTTGGAAACTACGTCGAAGCTGAATTCAGAAGCCATTATCTTCCTCCTTTTTATTTTGCCAGGTTTTTCTTTATAGACTGCGCCATGGCCGACAGGGCCTTGTTGACGGAATCCGCGTCATAATCTTTGCCGGACGACGAACTCAGCAGCACGCGGCCGGTGTTAACTTCCACGAATTTTACGGTAATACCGCTAAAAATAGTGCTGGTCTCCACCCTTACGTCGCCGGGGACCTGCTTGACGCCCGGCTGCGGGCGCCGGCCGGGCTTGGCGGGGACGGGCGGCGGCTTCACCCTGGGGGTCACGGTGCGGATGGTCTCGGTACGCACCCTGTAGGAACCGGTGACGACGGCGCTGACGCCGGCCAGCCGGCCCACTTTCGCGATGGCGTCCGGGGCCATGGCCCCTGACAAAGAGATCTGCTGTTCTTTCAGCACCGCTTCCAGCTGGGAGCGCTCCATCACTTCGAACCCGGCGTCCATCAGGTAAGTGGTGAAGGCCTCGGAAAGGGACAGCCCCGTGTCCGCGTCCTTGCCGCTGAACGGCATTACCGCGATCCGGCCGGCGGGGTCGAAATCCCCGCGGACCACGGTCTTTACAGCGGCGCCGCAGCCGCAGAGGGCGGCGGCAAGCAGGAGCAGGGCCAGTTGTCTCATTTTTTTCCCAGCATAGGTATCTTCACGCCTTTCTTCCTGGCGAAATCGGAGGCGATCCTGTAGCCGGCGTCGGCGTGGCGCAGCACGCCCATGGCGGGGTCGTTGGTCAGCACGCGCTCCAGGCGAGAAGCCATTTCCTTGGTCCCGTCGGCGACGGTGACCTGCCCGGCGTGCAGGGAATAGCCCATGCCTACCCCGCCGCCGTGGTGGAAAGACACCCAGCTGGCCCCGGAGGCCGTATTGATCAAAGCGTTCAGTATCGGCCAGTCCGCTATGGCGTCAGAGCCGTCCTTCATGGACTCGGTCTCCCGGAAAGGGCTGGCGACGGAGCCCGAATCCAGGTGGTCGCGCCCGATAACGACGGGGGCGGAGATCTTGCCTTTCTTGACGAGGTCGTTTATGCGCAGACCCATGAGATGCCGCTCGCCGTAGCCCAGCCAGCAGATGCGCGACGGCAGGCCCTGGAACTTCACTTTCCTGGTGGCCATGTCCATCCAGCGCCTGAGATGCTCGTCCTTCGGGAACAGGTCCAGCACCAGCTTGTCCGTTACCGCTATATCCTTAGGGTCGCCGGAGAGGGCCGCCCAGCGGAACGGGCCCTTGCCCTCGCAGAACAGGTCGCGGATATAGGCCGGCACGAAACCGGGGAAGTCGTAGGCGCGCTTTACGCCCTGCTTAAAGGCCATGGTGCGGATATTGTTGCCGTAGTCGAACGTCACGGCCCCGGCCTTCTGTAGCTTCAGCATGGCCTCCACGTGGATGGCGATGGACTCCATGGAAAGCTTGAGGTATTTCTTCGGGTCTTTGCTGCGCAGCTCGTCCGCCGCTTTCACGCTGTAGCCCCTGGGGATATAGCCCTTGAGCGGGTCGTGCGCCGAGGTCTGGTCGGTCAGCACGTCTATCTTCACGCCGCGGCGGGCCATCTCGGGCAGCACCTCGGCGCAATTGCCCAGCAGGCCGATGGACAGCGGCTTCTTCGCCTTCACGGCCGCTTCGGCGAGGCGCAGGGCTTCGTCCAGGTCCCGGCTCATGATGTCCACGTACTCCGTGTCCAGCCGCTTCTGTATGCGGGTCTCATCAGCTTCTATGACTATGGCGACGCCGCCGTTCATCGTAACGGCCAGGGGCTGGGCGCCGCCCATGCCGCCCAGGCCGCCGGTAACGGTAAGCTTGCCGGCCAGGTCGCTCTTGAAATGCTTGCGGGCGCAGGCGGAGAAGGTTTCGTAGGTGCCCTGCAGGATGCCCTGCGTGCCGATATAGATCCAGGAGCCGGCCGTCATCTGGCCGTACATCATCAGGCCTTTCTTCTCCAGCTCGTCGAAGGTCTCCCAGTTGGCCCAGTTCCCCACCAGGTTGGAGTTGGCTATGATCACCCGCGGCGAATATTCGTGCGTACGCAGCACGCCCACGGGCTTGCCCGACTGCACAAGCAGGGTCTCGTCGTTCTCCAGCTTGCGCAGCGAAGAAACTATGGCGTGATAGCAGTCCCAGTTGCGGGCGGCTTTGCCGCGCCCGCCGTACACTATCAGGTCCTCCGGGCGCTCGGCCACCTCCGGGTCCAGGTTGTTCATCAGCATGCGCAGGGCGGCTTCCTGCTGCCAGCCCTTGCACGAGATCTTATTGCCGCGCGCCGCGCGTATGATTTGATTGGCCATTTAACTTACCTCTCCGGTGTCAGTTTACGAAGTACCCGCCGAGTATCGCTTCGGCCACGGCTTCAATGCGGCCGGAGAACACTTCGTCGCCTTTGAAGGCGGGCGAGATCTCGCGCAGCTGCGCCAGGGCGGTTTCAATGCGCGCGCTGGACTTGAGCGGGCGGTGGAACTCCACGCCTTCGGCGGCGGCCATCATTTCGATGGCGTAGATGCGCGCCACGTTGTGCACCACCGTGCTCAGCTTGAGCGCGGCGTTCATGCCCATGCTCACGAAGTCCTCCTTGTTGGCGGAGGTGGAGATGGAATCGGCGCTGGCGGGGTGGCTGAGGATCTTGTTCTCGTTGCAGAGCGCGGCCGCGGTCACGTGGGCGATCATGAAGCCCGATTCCAGGCCGGGGTTGCGGGCCAGGAAAGGCGGCAGGATCTTGAAGTCGCCGACCAGCTGGGCGATGCGCCGCTCGGAGATATTGCCGAGGGCGGTAAGGGCGATGGCGGCGAAGTCCGCGGCGAAGGCTACGGCCTGGCCGTGGAAATTGCCGCCGGACAGCACCTCGATGGAGCCTTTCTTCTTCCCCTCTACCACCAGCGGGTTATCGGTAACGCTGCCTAGCTCGGTCTCATAGACGTTCAGCGCGTATTCGATGGCGTCGCGCGAGGCGCCCATGGCCTGGGGCATGCAGCGCAGCGAGTACGGGTCCTGCACGCGCTTGTCGTTGGCCGCGTGGGAAGCGCGGATCTTGCTGCCCTTCAGCATGGCTTCCAGCATCTCCGCCACTTCCAGCTGGCCGGCGTGGGGCTTCAGCTCGTGGATGCGCATGTCGAAGGCCGACGGCGTGCCCTTCAGGGCCTCCAGGCTCATCGCGCCGGTAAGCACGGCGGAATAGAAAAGGTTCATAGCCTCGAACAGCGCCAGCCCGCCGACGGCCTTCATGGCCTGCGTGCCGTTGATAAGCGCCAGGCCTTCTTTTTCGGCCAGTTCTATGGGCTTGAGGCCGGCTTTTTTGAGCACCGCTGCGGAGGGCTGCCACTTTTCATCGCCGGCGAACTTCGCCATGCCCTCGCCGATCAGCGTCAGCGCCATGTGGGCGGAAGGCGCCAGGTCCCCGCTGGCCCCCACCGAGCCTTTGGAAGGGATGAACGGGACAACGCCCTTATTGATGAGGGAGGAAAGCAGTTTGACCACTACCGGGCGCACCCCGGAATTACCCATGGCCAGTTCGTTGGCGCGGGCGAACATCAGCCCGATGGTCTCGGCGTCGTCCAGCGGTTCCCCCACCCCGCAGGCATGGCTGCGGATCAGGTTCACCTGCAGGCTCTTGAGGCTTTCGCGCGAAACGCGCTGGCTGGCCAGCTCGCCGAAGCCGGTGTTGATGCCGTACATCACGCGGTCCTCGGTCAGCAGCGCCTCCAGGCTGGCGCGGCGGGCCGCTATCAGCTTCAGGGCCTTAGGCGGCAGCACGGTGCGCCGGTAGCCCAAAGCCACCTCGGCGAAATCCACGATGTCGGGATGGGTTCCAAGGCTGAAAGGTTTGCTGGTTTTGCTCATGATGTTTTTCCTCCGCTTTTCTGCAGCAGGTCGGCCACCGTCACCGCTCCGGCCGACCTGAAAGCGCCGATAAAATGCTCGAAGATCTTGCGGGTCATCTCCACGTCGCTGAGCGCCCGGTGCCACCCCCCGTTGGAGATGTTGAGTTCCGCCGCTATTTTCCCCAGGCGGTTGCTCTGGAATTTCCAGCTCTTCCTGGCTATGGCCAGCGTGTCCACCACGTGGAGCTTCGGGAATTTGAGCCCCACCCTTTCGAACTCCATGGAGAGAAAAGCCAGGTCGAACTCCGCGTTATGCGCGACGATGACCGAATTTTCCAGCATGGCCAGCAGGCGCGGGGCCACGGCGCCGAAGGCCGGGCTGTCCTTCACCATGTCGTCGGTGATCCCGTGTATCTTCGAGACCTCCGCGGGAATGGGCAGGCCCGGGTTCACCAGCTCCGCCAGCGACGCGACCCGGTCCTCGCCGCGAAAACTTATGGCCGCCACCTCGCAGACGCGGGCGGTCCTGGGCGAAAGCCCCGTGGTCTCCACGTCTATAAAAGTGAAGACCGCTTCCTCTATTTTCAGCCTTGCCGCAGCATCCATCGTTGCCTTATTCCCTCAGGCGCCTACAGCGCCCCGTAATACATGTACCTGGTCCACAGGCCCAGCGCCGCGGTAAAGCCGACGCTGATCCAGACGTTGGCGAGCGACAGGTCTATGATGCGCTTCTTCCTGACGTAGAAGACCTGGACCACCCAGGCCAGCGCGAACGGGACCCACCAGTAGCCCTCTACGAAAAAGAAAGCCCACAGTACCACGCGCTCGAAGATCAGGAAATATTTCTCGTCGAAATGCGGGAAGCCCTTTCCGAGGAAGTCTTTTTCCACGAAGTAGACCAGCACCGTGGTGAAGTGGGCCACCAGCACCAGCATGCAGGCGATGCCTATCCATTTCTCGGCCAGCAGGAAGTTCTTGTCGGGGATCACCACCGGGGAGATCATGAACAGCACGTAGAAATGCATGAACTGGTCCGCCAGGAAACTGGCGAGGCCGTCCTTGTAGCCCAGCGAATGCATGCTGTAGATGCGCAGTTCGTCCACCAGGAAGTGCACGGCGAACATGATGATCAGCGCCCACCAGCCGTTGATCTCCGCCGGCCCTATCTTCACCCAGGTGTCGGCGAGATAAGGCCAGACCAGCGCCGCGGAGACGACGAAATGCGTCAGGCAGTGCAGCAGCATCCCCCACACGTGCTGGCGCTTCATGCGGTTGACCACGTCGAACTGCAGCGTGAAGTCCGCGAGCAGGTGCGAGAGCAGAAGGCGCCAGAAGATTATCATTTAGCCCTTTGAGGTCAGGTTGAACGACCCGTCCCAGTCTTTCGGCGGCTCCTTTACGTATTGCCCGGCCGTCTCTATGTAGTACTGTGAAGGCCCGTCGCCAGGGCAGGCGGCCAAAGCGGCTTTGAAGTCCGGCAGCGAAGCGGCGTAGCCGCCCTTGTAGAATTTATCCATGCCGGCCTCGTAGTGCTTCAGCATGGCCTTGATCTCCGGCGCGGCCTCGCCCTTGCGGGCGAAGGGCTCGTAAACCTTCACCGGGATGGCTTTGCCCACCACCCGGATGCTGCCGAGGTAGCGGTAGTCGAAGGAGTCCTTCAGCCCGTCGAAAGTGTACTCGCTGGTCATGATCTTGGAGCCGAAGAACTTATTGGCGCCTTCCATGCGCGAGGCCATGTTCACGGAGTCGCCCATCACGGTGTAGGAAAGGCGGGTGCGCGAGCCCATGTTGCCCACCACCATATGACCGGAATTCACGCCTACGCGGCACTTGGGCTTGATGCTGAATTGCGTAAGCTCCTTGTTCAGGCGGGTCATCTCTTCCTGGCAGTCGATGGCCGCCAGCACGCCGAGCTTGCGGTGCTCCGCCTGGTCCAGCGGGGCGTTCCAGAAAGCGACTATGCAGTCGCCGATGTACTTGTCCACCGTGCCGTCGTGCTTGAGGATGATGTCGGTAAAAGCCGACAGGTACTCGTTAAGCATGGCGGTCAGCTCTTCGGGCGACAGCTTCTCGGACATGGTGGTGAACCCGGCCAGGTCCAGGAAGAAGGCCGTCATGTCGCGCTTCTCGCCGCCGAGGGAGAGCTTGGACGGGTCTTTGGTTATCAGTTCCACGACCTTGGGCGACAGGTACTGCCCGAAGGTGTTCTTTATCCACTTCTTCTCCCGGCCTTCCGCCAGGCCCTTATCCACGGTCACATAGGCGAACGGGACGACCAGCGAAAGCAATATCGACGCGAACGGCATTAACGTATTATGCGCCAGCAGGTAGATATCCATCACCACCAAGCCGGAGATAACGCCGAACCCGACGGAGATCAGCACCGCTATGGAATAGCGCCGCAGCAGCACCGGCAGCCAGGGCAGCAACAGCAGCAGCAGCGTGCTGTAGACCAGGCTGAACTCTTTGCGGAAATCACCGGCCAGCATGTTATCCAGGAAGGTGGCGTGCACTTCCACACCGGGCAGCTGGCTGAGGAACGGGCTCGGCATGTGGTCGAAAGCGCCGAGGGCCGTAGAACCTATAAATGTGGCGCCGCCTTTAAGGGCCTCCTTTTCTTCGGCGGTAAGTTTGCCGCTGATGATGTCGGCCATGGAAATGTGGCGAAAACTGGCGCCCTTTACATTTTTCTCTTCCTTGTCCCAGGCGGGATGCAGTTTCCAGTTCTTTACATACCTGTAATTCAGTATCTTGATCTCGTTGCTTTCCATGTAGACGTGCGAGATGGTCTTGCCCGCATACGCCGCGTACGTGCCGGCGCCCAGGGAGATGATGGAAAAATCAGCGCATTCGTCCCAGCATTTGACGTCTTTGATCCCTACCGACTTATAGGTCAGGAACTTGTCGTCCACGCCATCCACGTCGGTATCCTCTCCGGGGTAAAAAGGCGAATAACGGCGTATCTGGCCGTCTGAATCCATCGTTACTTCCACGTGCGGCTGGGCGATGACCACGCTGCCTTTGGTAAGCCCTTTGAGGGGCTGCTTGACCTTCTGACTGTCCTGGTCCACATGCACCAGGTTTACCACGTTGCCGGCCCTGGCCACGGCCTCCACGTAGCGCCGATCGTTCTCGGGGTTATCCTTGTCAGGTTCAAAAAGAATGACATCCACCCCTATGGTTTTAACACCGAGCTTAACAAGTTTATCTACAAGCTCGCCGTAATAGCGCCTTTTTATCGGCCAACCGTAACGCTCCAGCGCCAGCTCGTCTATTGCTGTTATGGTTACCTTGGGATCGGCGGGTTTATTGACATATTTGCCGTAAGCGAAAGTAAGCGGCACTTCGTTCTTGCTGGGCGTGAACTTGAATATGAGGTCGGGCAGGTTCAATATGAAGTGATCCCAGCCGTAATCCAGTTTCCTGGTAATGTTTACGGCGAAAGAGAAAAGCCAAATCAGAGCGAACGCCCCCACGATCACGTAAAGTTTCTTATTGCCTGCCCCCTGGCTCTTTGTCTTGTTCTTCATGTATCTTCCCCTTAATTACGATCTTGCCCCAGTTTAATTTTAAAAACGCTGCCGCCCCCGGGCGCGGCTTCGGCCCAGATCCTGCCGCCGTGCAGTTCCACGATCTTGCGCGAGATGGCCAGGCCCAGCCCGAAGCCCCCCTCGCTCCCGTCCGCTTTAAGCTGCTTGTACCTTTCGAAAACCGACTCCAGCTGGCCCGGCGGGATGCCGGGGCCGGTATCGGCCACCGTAAAAAGCAGGCCGCCGTTCTCCGGCTTCGCCGAAACCGTGACCTTGCCGCCCCCGGGGGTGAATTTCCAGGCGTTGGAAAGCAGGTTCTCTATAACCCTGCGCAGCAGGGAGGAGTCGGCTGAAAACTCGTATTTCTCCGCCGCCGGGGTCTCTACCAGCAGCGCCACGCCTTTTTCCTCGAAGATAGCCCTGAAACTATCCGCAGCCGAGGCCAAGAACTCGGCAGCGTTGACCGGCTTCAGATCCGGCTTCAACTGGCCGGCCTCCATGCGGGAGATGTCCAAGATGTTCTCGAGCAGCTTGAAAAGGCGGTCGCTGGAGTCTTTGACGTTGCGCACATAGCCGGACTGCTTGGCTTCGGGCTGGAACTCTCTTTCCAGCAGCTTGATATAGCCCTGCATGGTAAGCAGCGGGGCCCGCAGGTCGTGCGCCACTGAATGAAAAAATTCTTCTTTCATGGCCTGCATCTTTCTTTCCAGGGTAATGTCGCGCAGCACCATGAACACCGCGGGATTCTGCGTCTTGGCCGAAAGCGTCTGGATGCTGGCCCTGTAATATTTCTTTTCCCCGGCCTGCTCCAGCTCCACCACGCCGCTCCTGGAAAGGGATTTCTTGTACACCAGGCCTGCTATGCGCCTGCGGATCTCCTCGTTCTCGCCCGGGCCGGCGGCCCCGGCGCCCAGCAGGTTCCTGGCGGCCGCGTTGGCGTAAAGCAGTTCCCCGCGCAGGTCGCAAAGGATGATGGCGTCGTGGATCAGGCTGACCAGGAGTTCCAGCTTCTGCTTTTCCTCCAGGACCTTCTCCACCTGGATGCCGTGATAGCGGTCGACTTCCCTCATCATGGAATTGAAAGCGCGCAGCAGGGCCGAAAGTTCCGTGAATTCCGTTTCCTCGCTCACCGGGACCTTGAACTCGCCGCCCGACACCCGGGCCGCGCCGGCCATAAGGGCTTCGACCGGCACGCCCAGCCGGCGCGTAAAAAGCAGGGCGGAAAAATAAAAAACGGTAGCCACCGCCAGCAGGAAGAAGGCCATCAGCCAGGTTATGCGGTTAACCCCGGAGAACGCCTCCGCGCGGTCCTCCAGCGCCACCACGAAGAGGTCGAACCCGCGCACCCGCGCCGCCGCCCCGATATAGCCGCCTTTTTTCCCCTGTATCTCGAAAGACTGCCCGCGCCGCAGGATATCGCGCACCTCGGCGGCGTCGAACTTCTCGAAAGCCCCGGACAGCGCCAGCGCGTTGCCGTCGGCGTCCGCCAGCAGCAGCCCGCCGGTCGCCCCGAGCCGCTGGGAACGGAGCTTCTCGAACAGGTCCCGCATGTTAACCACCGCGAAAGCGTAATAGCCGCCCCCGATAGGATACACCAGCCGGCAGACGGGCATGTCATAGACCATCTCGAAATGCCCCAGCGCCGCCCGCCCGTCCCGGGCGGCCTTCAGAAACAGCTTGTCCCGGCCGAGGTCCAGGTAGCCCAGGTAGCGCTTGAGTTCCGGGGCGCCGCCGCTGAGCGCCTCGCGCCCGTCGGCGCCTGCGAAGGCCAGGTAAAGGAATTCAGGGTTCTGTTTAAGGGCGCGCTCGAGGCTCCGGGGGCTGACATAAGAGGCCTCGGTGTCCCACATCCGTTCGAAGCGGCGGGAAAGGTCCTGGGCCTCCCGTTCCATCATCAGCGACCCCATCTGGGAGACGTTGCGCTGGAGGCTGGCGATATCGTCTTTGGCGCGCGACTGGAAATAGAATAAAAACAGGCCGGCCGGGACTATCGGGATCAACCCGGCCCCGAAGACGATGATTAAAAGGCGGTTCAGTAAGGTCATTAGATCCGGCCGGCGAAAAAAAGAGGGTTTCCTTTCCCCGCCCGCCATCCACCCGCTGCTTACTTCTGTTTCTTCAGCGCTTCTATCAGCTTCGGCACTATCTCGTGAGCGTCGCCGACGATGCCGTATTTAGCCACGTTAAAAATAGGGGCGTTCGGGTCCTTGTTCACCGCGATTATTACGTCCGAGGCCTTCATGCCCACGATATGCTGCACCGCGCCCGAAATGCCGAACGAAAGGTACAGTTTGGGGGAAACGGTGGTGCCGCTCTGGCCCACCTGGTGCGTCTTTTCCTTGAAGCCCAGGTCCACGGCCGCGCGCGAAGCCCCGACCACGCCGCCGAGGAGTTTGGAAAGCTCTTCCAACTGCCTGAATTTTTCCTTCGTCTTCATGCCGCGCCCGCCGGACACTATCACGCGGGAGTTCTCTATCCTCACCGAGCCGGCGTCATGGGCGATCTTGCGCTCCAGGACTTTGACGCGGCGCAGGCTTTTGTCCAGCTTGGCGGACTCGCGCACTACCAGGGAGGAACGGCCGTGCACGGGCTCGCACAGCTTCATCACGTTGGGGCGCACGGTGGACATCTGCGGCCTGGAACTGGGGGCCAGGATGTCGGCCATGATATTGCCGCCGAAGGCGGGCCTGGACTGCAGCAGCAGGCCGTCCTTGATGGCCAGCGCGGTGCAGTCCGCGGTCAGGCCCACGTAAAGGGTCGAAGCCACGCGCGGGGCCAGGTCGCGCCCCTGGATGGTGGCGCCGTAGAGCATGATGGACGGCTTGTGGCGGGTGACCAGCGACACTATCACCGTGGAGAAAATGTCCGTGTTGTACTCAAAAAGCTCGTCGTGCTCCACCAGGTAGACCTTGTCTGCCCCGTAGGCGCCCAGCTCTTTTTCGTAGTTGTGGTTCTTATCGGCCAGCAGCACGGCGCAAAGGTCCTGCCCCAGCTCGTCGGCCAGGCGGCGGCCGGCGGACAGCAGTTCGAAGGTGACCTGCTTGATCTTCCTGGTCTGCGTCTTCTCGCCGTTCTCGGTGAGCTCGACGTAAACCCAGACGCCCTTGTAGCCGGACAGGTCCCTGGCGGAGGCTTCCTCGCGGGTTATGGTTATGGCCTGTACGGGGCAGATCTGCACGCAGACGCCGCAAAGGGTGCAGGCCTCGTTCATCACGGCCTTCTTGTCTATCATGTTTATGGCGGCGAACGGACAGACCGGCACGCACTTGTTGCAGCCTATGCACTTTTTTGAAACCTCTATCATCGTAGTCTCCTGTTGCTTAAATTGTTTTAACGGGCTTAATCTTCCAGGAAATGCTCGGCCTTCATGATCTGCAGTATCCGCTGCATGCCCTCGACGCCGGAACCTGAGAACATGGCCGCCTTCTCCCTCTGCGGCGGAGGATAGATCTTGTCCACCTGGGTGGGCGAGCCCTTAAGGCCCAGGAACTGCGCCTCCGCGCCGATGTCGGCCGCGCTCCACACGTGGAACGGCTTCTTGAGCGAGGCGCTGATGGCGAGGAAAGACGGGTAGCGGGGCGTGTAATCCTTGTGCATGATCATGGTCAGCAGCACCGGCGGCCGGGCTTCCAGCACTTCATGCCCGCCGTCTATCTGCTTGTGCGCTATGATGCGGCGGCCGTCCACTTCCACGCGTTCGCAGAAGGTTATCTGGGGCATGCCCAGCTGCTGGGCCACGCCGGGGCCGGTCTGGGCGGTGTCGCCGTCTATGGCCTGCATGCCGGCGAAGATCATGTCGACTTTGCCTATTTTCCTTATCGCTTTGGACAGCGCGTAGGAGGTGGCCCAGGTATCGGAGCCGGCGAAAGCCATGTCGGAAAGGAGTATCCCCTCGTCAGCGCCCAGGGCCATGCCCATCTGTACCACGCTCTTGGCCTGCGGCGGCCCCATGGAAACCAGGGTCACCTTGAAATCATGTTTCTTCTTAAGTTCCAGCGCCGCCTGCAGGGCGAAGTGGTCGTAAGGGTTGATGATGCTGGGCACCCCGGCGCGGATAAGGGTGCCGGTCTCGGGGTTTATTTTAACTTCGGTGCTGTCGGGCACCTGCTTTACGCAAACGACGATATTCATGTACGGTCTCCTTGGGCGTCTGAAGCGCATAGCGCTTGTTACGGCATGGCCATAGGCCTGAATTTACTTGGCCTTGAACGTCTGCTTCAGCTTGGCGGCTACCAGGTCCATGTCGGCCACCATGCCTTTCTGCTCCGTCTGGATAGCCTCGAGATTCACGGCGTCGGCCAGGCCGTTGCCGCTGTCGGCGGCGCCCAGCACCAGCGCCAGGCCTTCCATGGCGGTGTTAAGGGCGGCCTCGCGGGCGAAGACGCGCGCCATCGCCTGCCAGCCTTCCCTGTCGAAGCGCACCGTCTCGGCGTACTTCTGTGCCCCCGCGGCGGTAGAGAAGATGGCGGCGGTTTCGGCCGCGCAGATAAGCCTGCCCAGTTTAAAAGTGACGTGCTGGTGGCGGGTGAGTTTCTGCGCCCGGCACTCTTCCAGCACCGCGCCCAGCGCCCGCAGGCCCAGCGCGGCGGCGTGCGCCCCGCAGCGGGGTTCTTTGGCGTGCAGCTCGTCGAGCCGGTCGGCCATGTCCAGGTAATACCTGCCGCGGGATTTCAGGTGCTCCTGCCAGCGCCCGCGGTAGATGGTCATCTCCAGCACTTCGCTGGTGCCCTCGTAGATGCAGGTGATCTTGATGTCGCGCTTGATCTTCTCTACCGGAAAATCCTTGGTGTAGCCGTAGCCGCCGAAAGCCTGGATGGCGTCGTCGGCCGCCTTGTTGCCCCACTCGGAGGCGCCGTACTTGGCGATGGCGCCTTCGGTCTGCAGGCCGTGCTCGCCGGAGTCCAGCCGCAGAGCGGTGTATTCTATGTAGGACCGGGCGCCCTCGAGGCGCACATAATTGGGGACGATAAGCTTGTGGGTGTAGCCCTGTTTGTCGGACAGCGGCCCGCCGCCCTGGATGCGCTGCTGGCTGTAGCGGATGGCCTGCTCCATGGCTTCTTCGCCGGCGCCCAGGCCGAAGGCCGCCACCATCACGCGCGTATAACCGAATACCGCCTGGGCCTGCAGCAGGCCTTTGCCTTCCTCAAGGCCTATCAGGTTCTCGGCGGGCACGTAGACGTTGTCCAGAGAAAGGCCGGCGGTGTTGGAGAGGCGGATACCGTGCTTGTCCTCGTGCTTGTTGGCGGAAAAACCTTCCATATTTTTTTCGACTATGAACCAGCACGGACCGCCGGGAGCCATGGCCAGCACGGTGTGCATATCGGCCACGCCGCCGTTGGAGATCCACTGCTTGTTGCCGGTGATGCGGTAGCCGGCGATCTTGCCGTTCTTTACCACGTGTTCCGCGCGGGTGCGCAGGTTTACCAGGTCGCTGCCGGCGTCGGGCTCGGTGGCGGCGTAGGCCACCAGCAAATTCTCCGAGGCGATGCGCTTCAGCCACTTTTCTTTCTGTTCCCCGGTGCCGCCCACGTTGAGCGGATCGGTGCCCAGGAAAGTGGCGAACACGCCGGTGGCGATGCCGAGGTCTATGCGGGCCAGCGCCTCGCAGATCCGGTAGATATCGTAGGTGCCGCCGGAAACGCCGCCGTACTCCTCGGGGATCATCAGCAGGTGCACGCCCAGGGTGTCGCGGTCGTACATTTCCTTGAGGATGTCGGCCGGGAACTCGTTCTTTTCGTCCAGCTCCCGGATCAGGTCGTAAGGGATGCGCCGCTTTGCGTATTCCTTGAGGCTGTCCAGCATCAAGTTGCGTGAGATAGCGTCCATGCTTGCCATTAAGAACTCCTTAAAAAAAGTCAGTTGCCGTCTTAAGCTTTTACCGCTTCGAAAGCAGCCAGGTAGCCCTTCACTTCCGCCGTGATCTTTTCGGCGTAAGCTTTGTCCTCGAGGCCTTCCGCGTTTATGAACACGTTCTCCGCCGCGCAGCGTATGGCCGCCTCCAGCTGGTAGCGGGCGCTGCGGTAGTCGGACACCACCTGCGCGGAAACGGACCCGGCGCAGACGGTAAGCCCGGCGAGCGCCTCCGCGGACAGGCGCGCCGTTTTCAGCGGCACTTCAGCCGCGTGCTTAAGCGCGGCCTGCATCTTCACTTTGCGCTCGGGGTTGTCCTTGGGGATCTTCATGGCTTCCATGAAGCCGTCGAAAGAGGCGGAGTCCTCGGCCACGCAGTTCTGCAGGGAGACCTTGTGGGCGGCCAGGCTCTCGGCCAAAGAGCGCAGGGCGGGCTTCTTGGCCTCGTCGAGCTTCTTGCTCCTGAGGCTGATGCCCAGCGCCATGGCGCCCAGGGCGCAGCCCATGGCCCCGTTCACCGCAGCGGCCGACCCGCCGCCGGGCGTGGGGTCGGTATTGGCCAGCGCGTCTATGAACAGGTTGGCCCCGGCCTGCCAGGAACTGAGCAGCTTCAACAGCTTGGTCTCGAGCACCTGCGCGTCCTTGTTGAAATCCTTTACCTGCAAGGCCTCCACGGCATAGTCGGTGATGGCGTCCTGGGTGGTAAGGCCGATGAGCTCGGTGCCGGTAATGGCGATGTTCCTGGGGGCCAGCTCTTTAGCCAGCTCGTCCATCACGCGCTTTATGGAGGTGGTCCTGTAATCGGTCAGCACGGTGGACATCTGCACCTGGCCCTTGGACTCGAGGAAGATCTCCTTGGCGCGCAGGGCGGGCAAACCGCCGCCGGAAGTGCGGATCTTCTTGGCCAGGCCCTTGGCGAACTCCATGTCGGTGGTGGCCAGGTTCACGTTGAAATTGACGATCTGGTTGCGGGCGCCCACGGCCATGGCGCCGGCGGTGGGATGGATATGGTTGGGCCCGAAATCCGGCACGCGCTCCGGGTCCTTGCCGATAACTTCCTTCAGGCCCTCGAACTGCCCCTTGCGCACCTTGGCCAGGTCCTTGCGGTGCTCGAATTTCGCGGCGCGGTCGTAGAGGTAGACCGGGATATTGAGCTCGCGGCCTATGCGCTCGCCGGCGGCCTCCGCCAGTTTAACGCAGTCTTCTATGGTGGAATCCATGATCGGGATAAAGGGGGCCACGTCGGTGGCGCCCATGCGGGGATGCTCGCCCTTGTGCTGGTTGAGGTCGATAAGCTGGGAGGCCTTTTTCGTAACGGCGAACATGGCGTCCGCGGCGGTCTCCACCGGGGCGATAAAAGTGAGGACGGTGCGGTTGTGGTCGGCGTCTTTTTCCACGTCCAGCACCAGCACGCCCGGCACTGACCTGGCGGCGTCCACAATGGCGTTTATCTTAGAAAGGTCCTTTCCTTCGCTGAAATTAGGCACGCATTCCACGAACTTTCCCATAAATCCTCCATTAACGAACCTGGGCGCCCCTCAACCCGGAGGGGCGTTATATATATTAATTATACTAATTAGAAAGGCCGCGCGAAAAGCGGCGGGCCGAAAAAGCGATAACCCGCTTTTGGCGGGTTATCGCTTCCCCAACCTTCGGGGAGTTCACAGTTGGAGGCCGTACTTTGCCGGCGTCCAGCTATATTATAGCAGGCAGGCCTTGACTTGTCAAGGGGCGGCCTTATCTTTCCAGACGCCGTAGTGCAGGACCAGTTGGGCGTTGAGGTTGTCCGCGGAAGCCAGGTCGAAATTCGAGCCTTTCATATTGAAGATGTGGTGCCAGCGCAGGTCCAGTCCGATCCTGGTCCCGAACCAGAACGGATAAGAAACGCCGGCGCCCAGGTTTATCCCGGCGCTGGAGCCGGAATCGGACCCGTAGCGCGTCCCCTCCGCGGTAAAGGCCGGCTGACTCCACTGGTAGAGCCCGGCGCCCAGGATCCCGTAATAAAGGGTATTCCCTTCCGGGAAGGAAACCTTCACGAACGGCGACAGGGAAAAGATCTTCAGGCGCAGGTCCTTGAGTTCCCGGTTGTCATGACGCAGGGAGTAGGAGGATTCCAGCCCATAGCCCAGCAGTTCATCCACCCGCTTGGAGGCGGCCAGGCTGAAGATCCGGGAAGGTTTGAAACCGCTGCCGGAGTCGCCCCAATGCCCTCCCGCGGGAACGGACCAGCCGCCCGCCGCCGAAACGTAGCCGGCCAGGTAGCGCGTGGGTTCGGGCAGGTCTTCCAGCCCGGGCAGGGCCGGCGCCGCCTGGCCGAACAGGGGGCAGGCCGGGGCGAAAGCGAAAAGCAGGGCAAAAAAACTCAGCCTCATCATTTACCGCCCGCGGGCTGCACGCCGATGCCGGCCTTTACGCCGTCCAGCGAGTAGATCCCGTCCCCGGACAGGAACCCGGCGCCGCGCATCCCGCTGTCCTTTATGAAAAAAGGCGTATCCAGGTCTATAAAGTCGAATCCCCCCAGCCCGCCGGCGAAATGGGCGGCCGCGGCGGAAGCGAGTTCGCTCTCCAGCATTTCCCCCATCATCAGCTTTATGCCGGCGGCGCGGGCCAGCGCCCAGACCTCGCGCGCCCGCAGGAAGCCCAGCTTGGTGAGTTTTATATTGACCGCGCTTACGGACCTGGTGCGTATAAGCCGGAACACGTCGTCGAGGGAATAGGCGGACTCGTCGGCGCAGACGGGCATGGGCAGCCGGCGGGTAAGATAGGCGAGCCCCTCGATATCGTCCTTCGGCACGGGCTGCTCCAGCACCTGGGGCCGTATACCGCGGGCGGCGAGGGCGTTGATGAACTTTTCGGCTTCCTTGGCGCCGTAGGCGCAGTTGGCGTCCAGGTAGATGGCTGAGGCCGGCGCGGCCTTGCGCACCGCTTCCAGCCGCCTGAAATCCTCGTCCATGTCGGAGCCGGTCTTGACCTTGAAAATATGGAAGCCGGCGGCGCGCATTTTTTTAGTGAAGCTGTAGGCCGCCTCGGCCCCGCCTATCACCACCGTCACGTCGGTCTTAAGTTCGGGAACGCGGGCGCCGAAGAATTTCCAGAGGGAGATCCCCTGCAGGCGGGTCGCCAGGTCCAGCACGGCCATCTGGGCCGCGGCCAGGGCCGCCCGGTTGCCGTCCAGCGCCTCCTCCAGCGCGCACAGCGCGCCCAGGTAATTGGCCGCGTCGCGGCCGGCCAGCAGTTCGCCGGCCCGCTTCAGGCTCTTTACGGTGCGCTCGCGGGTCTCGCCGGTGATATGCGTGGCGATGGCGGCCTCGCCGTAGCCCTTAAGGCCCCCGGCGGCCTCCAGCGTGAAAAGGACGTTCTCCAGGCTTTTATGGCTGCCGCTCGAAATAGTGAACGGGGTGAACAGCTCCGCGTCCAGCTCCCGCACCGAGAATTTTTTAATTATGGTATCTTTCATTTTACGGCCTTTTTATCCGGAGTAAGTTCGCGGCCCAGCACCATCAGCACCACCACCACCATGAAGATCATCACGCTCTGGGCCAGCAGCAGCCAGGTGCCCAGCGTGGAAGCCGTATGGCGTATGGTCCAGGCCCCCAGCCCGAGGCAGACGTTGAGCAGCACGATGAAGCCCACGGTGTGCTCGACGCCCAGCCCCAGCTTCATGAGCCGGTGGTGAAAATGGTCCTTGCCGGTGTACTCCAGCCATTGCCTGATGTTTTTAACGCTGCCGTTGCGCACCCGGGAAACGGTGGTGTAAATAATGTCGAAGATCGGGATGCCCAGCACCAGCAGCGGCGTGGAAAAAGCGACGGCCGGGTTGTCCGTGGCCCACCCGCCGTAAAGGGCCAGGCAGCCGAGGATGAAGCCGATAAAGGTGGAGCCGGAATCCCCCAGGAAGAGCCGCGCGGGACGCCAGTTCATGCGCAGGAACCCGGCGCAGGCCCCCGCCAGCGCGGCGGAGATGAAGGAGAGCGGGTACTGGCTGGAATTCCAGCCTATGCCGAGGAAAAGCAGCGCGCAGACGGCGCCCATGCTGGAGGCCAAGCCGTCTATGCCGTCCATAAAATTGAACGCGTTGACGATGCCGACCAGCCAGATCACCGACAGCACGGTGGAGATGACGAGGCCGAAAGGCAGCTTAAGCGGGAAGCTGAAGTAGAGCCCGAAAAAGGTCACGACCAGCGCGGCCGCGACCTGCCAGAAAAGGCGCGTTCTGGCGGACAGGCCTTTCAGGTCGTCGAAAAAACCCAGCAGGAAGATGATCGTCCCGCCGATCATGATGCCGTAGATCTCCCTGGAGAACTGCTGGTTGCGGGCCAGCGCGATCATGAACCCCAGGTAGACGGCGACGCCGCCGGCGCGCGGCACCGGCGCCGTGTGAACTTTGCGCGCGTCGGGCATGTCCATGGCGCCGATCTTTACGGCCAGCCAGCCGCTGGCCGGGGCCAGCACGAATACCGCGGCCATGGAGATCAGGAAGAGATAGAACCAGCGCAGCCCCTCGGTCCAGGTCCAGGCCGAAAAGCCGCCCGTCGGCAGCATAAAGAGCAGCACGATAAGGACGGTAAAAGAAAAAAAGCCGCCCTGGCGTCTCATCATTTTTTGCAGTCCAGGAGGTAGTCCAGCAGCAGGCGGCGGGACACGAAGCCCTCGGCGTACTTCACCCTGTCCTGGTAGCCGCGGAACATCGCGGCGGCCTTGGCGCTTTCGATTATGGAAAGGTTCTTGACCCGCGTTTTGTAGACCTGCGAGTGGTGGCATTTCAGCAGCCCTACTTTTTTACTGATAACCGGGCCGATGTCCACGAACACGCCGGGGTCGAAATTCATCGTGGTGGGCACCTCGTAGAACAGCAGGTTCTTCGAGTAGCGGGCCGCGGTCTCCACAGCCTGCGACACGCTGCGGTGGTCCTGGTGGGTATCGGCGGAGTGGTTGACAAAGACCATGTCCGGCTTGACCTCGTCCACGCGCTTCTCCACCACGCGGATGAGTTCCCTGGTAAGGGTAACGCCGGTATCCTCGAAGCCGCCCCAGTAGAGCCTGGCTTTCAGCAGGGCGGCCGACCGCTCCTGCTCCGCCAGGCGCACCCTGGGGTCGCCGCCCACGGAACCCAGCGTCATGACGAGCATGTGGATCTTGTGCCCTTTGGCCGCCAGTTTGTGAAAAGTGCCGCCGCAGCCGAATTCAAGGTCGTCCGGATGCGCGCCGATTCCCAGGATTTTCATAAATTATTACGCCCTCTCCGTTTACCTGCTGCTCTCCACGCCCTCGGTCACCAGCGCGCTGGTAATGGTCTTTTCGCCTTTAGAGAAGGCGGCCAGCATGCTCATGTTGGCCATATTGTTGATCTGGCGCGGGATGCCCCCGGACCTTTCAAAGATCAGTTCCATGGCCTGCTCGTCGAAGATATTCTCGGCCAGGCCCGCCACTTCCAGGCGGTGGGCCAGGTATTTTTTAGTTTCGTCGAAATCCAGGGGTTTAAGGTGGTAGCTGAGGGCGACGCGCTGACTGAACTGCTTGTTGGAATCCAGCTTTTCCTTGAGTTCAGGCTGGCCGCTCAGGATCAGCGTAAGCAGGAACCGGGTCTCGGTCTGAAAATTCAGCAGCAGGCGCAGTTCCTCGAAAACGCTTTCGTCGTTGATCAGCTGGGCTTCGTCTATGGCCACCACCACGTGCTTGCCGTCCTGCAGGGTGTCCCGCAGGAAGCGCTCTATCCCCATCAGCACGTCCTCCTTGGCCTTGGGCACGTTATAGCCCGTAAAATTATGAAGGATGATCTTCAGCAGGCCCAGGTCGTCCAGGCGGGGGTTATGCACGAAAGAAAAAACATAGCCTTTTTTTTTGAACTGCCGTTCCAGCGACTTGAGGATCAGGGTCTTGCCGGTGCCGTAGGCGCCGGTGATCACCGCGCAGGACTTTTTTTCCTCCACCACGTAGGAAAGCCGGGAATATGCCTCCTCGTGCTTCTCGGACTCGAAGAAAAATTCCGTGTCGGGGGTATTTTCAAATGGGAGCTTTTTCAGGTTCCAGTGCTTCTGATACATGAATAGTATTTAATTATATATAGCAAAAGAAAGCAACAGAAGGAGCGGGAAGCGGCGGGAATAAAAAAACCGCGCCAGCGCGGTTTCAGGGTTCGGCTTCGCCTTTCGTTATTCTTCGCCGTCATTTCGTCCAGACCGAGTAAAACGGACCTTCGGCGGCCAGGCTCCAGCCCGGCCCGGGGTTCCAGGGCCTGTCTCCCAGCTTCAGAGCCGCCCTGCCGCCGATGACGGCCGCGTAAAGCCCCTGTTCGGCTTTCAGGATGGAGACGGGGCTGGCGGAGTTTATGCCCGCGGCGCGGCGCACCTTTAACAGGGCGGTGATGGGCTCCTTGAGCCCCCAGTCGAAGAAGTGGGGCCAGTACACGCACGGCACGCCGGGATGCGTCAGGATATAAGCGTACCCGGCCTGCACCTTGTCCGAGGGGAAAGGCCAGCCCTTGTCCTTCAGTTTCCCGCCGGGGCTGGGCCCGGTGTCGTGGTTGTCTATAAAGGTCACGGCGTTGGCCGGCCACCAGCCTATCAGCCCGGAGGGCCTGCCGTTCGCGTCAGCGAGGCGCCAGTATTCGCCCGATCCCAGGGCGGCCTGCAGCACGCCTTTAGTGGTAAAATCGAAAACCTTTATCTCGCCGTTCACGGCATCCATCCAGTCCACGGACGCCTGGCGGTGGGCGTTCGTGTTGTTCAGGTCCAGGTCGTCCCAGATCTCGGCGACGGCGAAGGAAGGCGCCGTGGCGCGGTTGTATCCCAGCAGGTAGCCAGGGGCCAGCCCGCGCGCGTAGTCATAGCGCCAGCCGTCGTAGCCGGGGCCGTCCTGCAGCCCTTTCAGCCAGCCCTTTATCGAATCCCTGACGTAAGCCTTGGTGTGGTCGATATCGCGCCCTGCGTGAAAACCCTTGCCGGTATCCGGAGCCCCCTCACCCTGCCCCCACTCGTCGTCGGAGCAGACCGAGTCGGGGCCCCAGGCGGGCGCGGCGAAATCCGCCCAGCCTTTTGTGCCGACGCGGTGATTGACCACGATATCCGCGATGACCCTGATGCCGCGGGCGTGCAGCGCCCTGACCGCGGCGCCCAACTGGGCGGCCGTGCCGTAATTAGAATCCTGGACGTTGAGTTTCCTCGGCAGGTAGCCCTCGGGGGCCAGGGAATCGGAGGAAGGCGGCAGCCAGACCAGGTTTATGCCGGCGCCGGAAAGTTCGCCGGCCCTGCGGCCCAGCTCCCCCCACCACGGGGCTGTTTTCCAGGAGGTCCAGTGAAACCCCTGCATCATCACGGTAGTCTCGCCGCTTCCGGCGGCAAAAAGAACCAGGCTCTGCGTTTGCAGCAGGCCCGCGGCTAAAATAAAAACGGCAAGGAGGCGTTTGATCATCCTTGCCTATATTTTTGCAGATTTAAGATTATTGTCAAGGGCCAAAGGGGCCGCGAAAGGCGGGCCTCAGGCCAGTTTGCCGCGCAGATAGTCCGCGCGGTAAGCGTCGCGCTCGTCCGGGTTCAGCGCCCGGCCCGCAGCCGCCTGTATATGCGCCGGCTGCATCAGCAGGGTCACCTGGTTGAAAGTGCTGAAATCCACGCCGAGATTCCAGCCCATGGCCGCGCCCATACGGGCCAGCGACATGTTCTGCATGAACTCCTCGTAGGAAAGCCGCCGGGCGTGCTTAAGCAGGCCCAGCGCCCTGTACACCGCGTCCTCGGTCTTCAGCTTGAGCGGGCCTTTAAGCAGCGCCTCGCGCGCTGCGATCTCCTGGCGGATCAGGTTGCGGATGACGCGGTCGATATTCTCGCAGAATTCCTCTTCGCCGCGGCCCAGGCAGGTGGCGTTGGAGATCTGGTAAAAATCCCCCAGCACGTACGTGCCCTCGCCGTAGATGCCGCGCGCGGTCACGCTCAAATGCGAAAGGCTCTCGAGCACCGCCGGCATGCGTCCCAGGCGCGAGAGCGCGGGCAGGTGCGCCAGGCAGGAAACCCTCATGCCGGTGCCGGCGTTGGTGGGGCAAGCGGTCAAAAAGCCGAATTTGCCGCTGTAGGCGAAAGGCAGCTGGCGGCCGAGGGCTTCGTCCAGTTTAAGCGCGGCCTTGAAAGCGTCCTCGATGGCGAAGCCGGAGTTCAGGCACTGCAGGCGCAGGTGGTCCTCTTCGTTTATCATCGCCGAGAGATCTTCATCATTGGAGATCGCGGCGCCGGAAGGCAGCACGGAGGCGGCCAGGGCGTGGGAAACATGGTGGCGCTCCACCAGGAAGCGCTTCTCCAGCTGGTCCAGCGTCTCCGTCCTGAGGAAATGACCGCGCGAAAAAAGCCCGCTGTCCTTCGCGGCCGCCAGCGCCAGGCGCCGGATCTCCGCCAGCTGGCGCGGCTCGGCGCGGTTGGGAAAAGGAAACCCCTCCAGGTTGCGGGCGAAGCGGACCCTGGTGGAGAAGATCATATCCGGCCAGGCGCCGCGCGCGTTGGCCCAGGTGACGTGGGAACGGAAGCTTTTTATAACTTCAGCCATGCCGCCCCTCCAGCGCCTTCATCGCGTCGCGCAGCCGCGCCGCGCCCTCGAAATCCTCCCTGGCCACGGCCACTTTGAGGGCCGCGCGCAGTTCTTCCAGGCGGCGGGAGGTTTCAGCCCTGGACAGCTTGAGGGCGGCTCCCCCGGCGTAAGCGCGCCCCGCGTGCTGCGCGGCGCCGTGGATGCGGGCCATCAGCTCGGTCAGCTGCGGTTCGAAAATGACGTAGCACTCGGGGCAGCCCAGGCGGCCGGTTTCCTTGAATTCGGAATATTTGAGGCCGCAGTCCTTGCAGCGCAGGGTTTTGCGCTCCGGCGGCAGGAAATCCTTGAAATAGCCGCTCATGTTGCCGACTATATCGGAGATGTTGAACGCGCCGGTCTCGAGGCCGAGCCCGATGCCTTTCTTGGCGGCGCAGGCCGGGCAGAGGTGGGTTTCGGTCACCTTGTTGTTGACGGCCAGCTTGAGAAAAACCGCGGCCGCGGCCTTGTGGCACTCTTCGCAAAGCTTCATTTGGGCGTTTCCAGCCTTCCGCCGGCCATCCGCAGCGACCGGTCGGCGCGGCGGGCGGCTTCCTCGTTGTGGGTGACCATCAGCACCGCGGTGCCGAGGTCCGCGGCGCGCCGCAGGTCGTCCAGGATGACCCCGGAATTGTGGCGGTCGAGGTTGCCCGTGGGTTCGTCGGCTATCAGCAGGGCGGGACCGTTGCGCAGCGCCCTCAGCATGGCCGCGCGCTGCTTTTCCCCGCCGGAGATCTCCATGGGGAACTTGTGGGCGATGACTTCCAGGTCGAAATGCTTCAGGAGTTCCAGGCCGCGCCCCGGCGCGGCGCCGCCCAGCACGCGGGCCGGCATCTCGATGTTCTCCAGTACCGTGAACTCCGGCAGCAGCGAGTCGAACTGGAACACGAAGCCGATGTTCTTCAGGCGCAGCACGGCCTTCTCGGCCTCGCCCAGGTCTTCGAGGCGCCTGCCGAAGAGGCGGATCTCGCCGCTGTACACGTCGTCGAGCAGGCCTACGATATTGAGAAAAGTGGATTTACCCGAACCCGACGGCCCGACGATGGAGATGAACTCGCCTTTGGAGATGGAAAAATCCAGTTCCTCGAGCACGAGGATCTGTTCATGGCCCTGGGTGTAGGCCTTGCTCAGGTTCGTTATTTCAACGATCTTCTCCGTCTTATCCATAGCGTATCGCGTCCACGGGGCTGATCCTGGAGGCCCTCAGCGCGGGGTAAACCGCGCTCAGCATGCAGAGCAGGTAGCTCACCCCGGCGGTGGCCAGGATGTCCCGCAGTTTAAGTTCGACCGGCACCTTGGTGATATAGTAGATGTCCGAAGGCAGTTCTACGACGGGGTAGACGGAGATGAAGACGGACAGGCCCACGCCCAGCAGCACGCCCAGCGTTATGCCGGTGACGGCTATCAGGTTGCCCTCCCAGAAAAAGACCCGGCGGATGAAGCCCGGGCCCGCCCCCATGGCCCGCAGGATGCCGATGTCGCGCAGTTTCTCCACGCTCATCATCAGCAGGTTGGAGGCGATATTGAAAGTGGCGACCAGGATGATCAGAGCCAGCACCAGGGACATCACGAATTTTTCCAGTTTCAGCGCGGCGAACAGCGTCTGGTTCATGTCGGCGTAGGTCTTTACCGTGTAGGCGAAACCCAGCGCCTTGCGCAGCCCGGCCGCGGCGGGGGCGGCCTCTTTGAGGTTCTTGAGCCGGATGCCGACGCCGTTGGCGCCGCCGCCCAGCCCGAAGAAATCCCCGGCCGCTCCTATCGAGCAGTAGGCCATGGTGTTGTCGAACTCGTAATAGCCGGTGCGCACGAGGCCGGCTATCCTGAATTTTTTCATCCTGGGCAGCAGTCCCATCCCGGTAGCCGTGCCCTGGGGAGAGACCAGCACGGCTTCGTCCCCCACCCACAGCCCGAGGTTCTTCGCGAGCTCTTCTCCGAGGATCAGCGCCTGCGGCGCGCCCGGAGCGGGTTTGGCCAGGGCCTCCCAGGAACCGCGCACCAGCGAATTTTTAAGGTTGTTCACGCTGAACTCCCCGGCGGGGTCCAGGCCTTTGACCACTACGCCGCTGGAGCGGGTGTCGAAAGTGAGGATGGCCTGGCCCAGCACGAAGGGCGACTGGGCCGCCACGCGCCCGTCGCGGCCGAGCTCGGCGGCGACCACTTCCAGGTCGCGCGGCTGCATGCGGCCGTATATGGTGATGTGGGCCTGCGCGTCTATGATCTTTTTCTTGATGTCGGACTGGAAGCCGTCCATGATGGCCAGCGTCACGATCAGCGCGGCCACGCCCAGCGCCACGCCGGCCACGCCGATGAACGTGGTGATCATGGCGAAGAGGCCCTTGCGTTTGGCAAGCAGGTAACGCCGCGCTATAAAGAATTCTGTGGACATATGTGTAAACCAGGCGCAGCGGGGACCGGAACGCAAAACGCGTTCGGCCACACCGTGGCCTCACTCGGTATTCGCCCGCCGCGCTTATGCAAGCGGCGGGCAAGAAAGTGGAGCTACGCTCCACGCAACCCGGTTTTGCTAACCCGGTCCCCGCTGCGCCTGGAGTAGCCTCTTTGGTGATCGAGAGAAAGCCGCGTTACTTCGGCGTATCGGTATCGGGGCGCAGCAGCGGGAATAAGATGACTTCCCGGATGGAGGGCTTGCCGTTCATCAGCATGCACAGGCGGTCGATGCCGATGCCTATGCCGCCCATCGGGGGCATGCCGTATTCCATGGCTTCGATGAAATCCTTGTCGAGGATGTCGGCTTCGCCGTTGTTCTCTTCCTGCTGCTGGCGCAGCTGCTCGACCAGGCGGCTCTTCTGGTCTTCCGGGTCGTTCAGCTCTGAGTAGGCGTTGGCTATCTCCTCGGTGCCGGCGAAGAACTCGAAGCGCTCCACCAGGCTCTCGTCGCCGGTCTTGCACTTGGCCAGCGGGGTGATAGCCGTGGGGTAGTCCATCACGAAGGTCGGCTGCACCAGCGCGCCCAGGATCTTCTCGTCCATGATGCGGTCGAAGATCTTGGCGGAAGTGGTGTCGGGAGCGCATTCCACGTGCATCTTCTTGGCCAGTTTCTGCAGGTTCTCCCGGTTGAAGCCCTTGCCTTTGAGCACCTCATGGATGTCTTCGCCGGTCTTCTCCTTCCAGGAGTCGGGAAGGCTGAGGCGCTTGAAGGGCGGCTTGAGGTTGATGGTGTTGCCGTTGTACTCGATGGTCTCGGAGCCCAGGATCTTGATGCAGCGCTCGAAGACGCTCTCGACGAATTCGGCCATGCCGTTGTAGTCGGAGTAGGCGATATAGGCCTCGAGGGTGGTGAACTCCGGGTTGTGGCGGGTGTCCACGCCCTCGTTGCGGAACACGCGGCCGATCTCGTAGGCGCCGTCGAAGCCGCCGATCAGCAGCTTCTTCAGCGGCAGCTCGGTGGCGATGCGCATGTACAGCTCGTACCGGTAGGCGTTATGAAAGGTGATGAAAGGGCGGGCGTTGGCGCCGCCGGCCTGCGCGCAGAGCACCGGGGTCTCCACCTCGAGGCAGCCCCGGCCGTTCAGCACGTCGCGGATCGCGGCCACGATCTGGGCGCGGCGCACGAAGATGGCGCGGGAGTCCTCGTTGGAGATCAGGTCCAGGTAGCGCTCGCGGTAGCGGGCTTCGGCGTCGGTCAGCCCGTGGAACTTCTCGGGCAGCGGGCGCACGGCCTTGGACAGCACGGTGAGTTTCTCGGCGTTGACGGTGAGCTCCCCGGTATGCGTGAGGAAGAGTTTTCCCTCCACACCCAGGAAGTCGCCCACAGCCATCTGCTTCTTGAACAGGTCGTAGGCCTCTTCGCCCACGGCGTCCTTCTTCACGTAGATCTGGATCCTGCCGGTGCCGTCCTTGAGATGGGCGAAGGTGGCCTTGCCCATTACGCGCATCAGCATCATGCGCCCGGCGATGATCACGGGGGTATCGGCGGGCAGCTTGACGGCTTCGCCTATCTTGTGGGTCAGCTTGAAGCGGTGAGGAAAGGGATCGATGCCCTTTTCCCTTATCGCTTTGATCTTGCCGTAGTTGTTGGCGACTATTTCATTGATGCCGGAATTGGGAGTAGTAGTCATTTTTTTGAGGCTATCGCGTCCTTTACTATTTTAACCAGGTTCTTGGGCTCGAAAGGTTTTTCCACGAAGGCGAAGATATTGGAGGAAAGCTCGAACAGGTCTTTCATCTGCCCTTTGGCGGTCAATATCACGATGGGGATATGGCACAGCTCCTCTATCTCCTGGAGCTTGGACTGAAAAGTGTAGCCGTCCATCTCCGGCATCATTATGTCCAGTATTATGGCGTCCGGTATGATCTTGCCGGGCTCTTTGGAAGTCAGCTTATTATAAGCCTCCAGGCCGTTATAAGCCTCCAGGACTTCCAGTTTCTCCCGCTCCATGAGCACCTTTATCAGGTACACCACGTCTTTTTCGTCGTCAATCACCATTACTTTGGACATAAGTCTCCCGTAATCGAGCCATCGCAGGGGGAAGGCGGCCCGAGGCCGCTTTCCCTTCATAGAATCATATTTATTTTAACAAGAAAGGCGCAAAGAAAACAAGAAGTAAAAAGAACGGGTCAATACCGGCCGGCCGCGGCCGCCCCGGAAACCGAGAAATGCCCGCGGATAAAGCCCCTCAGCCACGAGATCATGGAGGAGACGTTGGCCGCGTTGAGTTTCTCCGTATAGCAGAGCTCCGCGGTCCTGCGCAGGCTTATGCGCAGCGCCGTCTCTTTATGCCAGGCCGCGTCGTACACCCCGGCCTCGAGGAGCTTGTCGTTCACGTTTTCCAGCGTGGCGTTCTCCGGGCAGAAAACCCCGCGCACCTCGGCCAGCCTGCGCAGCACGTCCTCCAGCACGGCGCCGGCCAGCGTGGCGGCCGAGATATAATGCCCCTTGCCCACCATGCCCTCGGCCCGCACCAGGAAATCCTCCGTCAGGCCGGCGGCCCGGGTGGCGCGCGAAGCCGCCGGGGCGGGGACGCTCTGCAGATCGCCGTACGCCGTTTTCAGGGTGTTGAGAAAAAAAGAGAACACCGAGCCCGGGGCGCGGGAGGCGTAATCGCTTTCCACGGCGGCCAGTTCCGTATAATAGCGGCTTTGCGGGCCCCAGGCGCGCTTAACCAGCTGGAGGCATTCCTTTTTCCAGCGGGAATAATCCGCGTTCAGCGCCGAATACCGGTACCAGCGGTAGCGGTAGCCGTTCAGGAAATCCTGCCTGAAAGCCTCGCCGCTCTCGATCAGTTTTTTAAAATTATCTTCCATTTCCACATTGGCGGCCATGTCTCCCCCTGGTCCCTGTCCGTGACATGATGCCTGACTTGCGTCTAACCCGTAAGTCCTGAATATAGCATAAATTCCGGCCAGCCGGCATTGACGCCGGTTAAGCCCGGGCGGCGCTTTCAGTGCGAGCCTCAAAAATGTAGAATAAATTTATCTTCTGCTTGAGGTGATCTATGGCTATTGAAAGAACGCTGGTACTCATTAAACCCGACGGCATGCAGCGGCACCTGGCCGGGCTGTCCATCGACAGGCTGGAAAACACCCACCTGGAGCTGGTCGGCGCCAAGATCGCCACCGTCACCGACAAGCTGGCGCGGGAACACTACGCGCTGCTCGAAGGCAAAGGGCCGTTCGTGGACAAGAAGCTCTTCGAGCACCTGATCAATTTCATCAAGGGCGAATACCACGGCGACCCGAAACACCGCGTGCTGGCCCTCGTCTACCAGGGCGAGAACGCCGTACAGGGCATCCGCACCGCCGTCGGCGTGACCAACCCCGAAGACGCCTCTCCCGACACGATCCGCGGCGCTTTCGGCCGCATCTGCCGCAAGCACGGCTATTTCGAGAACGTCGTCCATGCCTCGGGCAACCTCGAAGAGGCGGCGCGCGAAATAAACATCTGGTTCAAGCCCGGGGAAATAATAGACTGAGCCGCACATGAAAACCGCCCACGTACTCTGCCTGGCGATACTGCTGCTCCGGCCCTGCGCCGCCGCGGCGCAGACGGAGCGCGAGGAGGAGCGCGTCACCCTGACCGCCGAGGACGGCTGGAATCTGGGCGGGCGCTACCTGAAAGCCGCGGCCGGGGCCCCCACGCTGGTGCTTATCCACACCCAGAAAAGCGACCTGACGGAATGGGAACCGCTTCTGAAACCACTGAAACGCTACGGCTTCGGCTACCTGGCCTTCGACCTGCGCGGGCACGGCAACAGTTTCGTGACCCCGGCGGGAACGACGACCACCTGGCGCACGTTCAGCGTTGAGGGGCAGGACAACGAGTACAACAAAATGCTGCGCGACGTGGAAGCCGCCGTCGCTTACCTTTCCACCCGGGCGGTGACGGGCGACCAGATAGTGCTGGCGGGGTCGGTGCTCGGCGCCAACCTCGCCATAAAGACCGCGGCGATCCGCCCGGAGATCTCCATGGTAATAGCGATCTCCCCCGCGCTCAACGTAAATTCGGTGCTGTCCGTGAACCCGCTGCGCGCCTACGGCCGCAGGCCGCTGCTGCTGGTGGCCGGAGCGGACAGGGCCCGCCAGCACGCCGAATTCCAGATCCTCAACCATACCGCGCAGATAGCCTGCGGCAAGAGCAACGTTACGGTGATAGTGGAAGCGAAAGGCTACGGCCCGGGGCTGGTGAACAAGTACAACGTGCGGCGCGTGCTGGACTGGATCAAGAACCCCCGCCTGCCGGAGATCGTGGAACTCTCCACCCGGCCCGCCGCGGGGCTGGAGCCGGGAGCCACGGACCAGGCCGAGGCCGGGCCGGAGAACAGCGCGGAGATGCCGGAATATTTACAGGACTAACGATGAAAAGCCAGGACATTTTTAAAAGGTACTCGAAACTTCCCACGGAGCAGAACAACCCCCGCACCAGGGACCTCGACCGGGTGCCGCTGAGGCGCGTGCTGCAAAAACTTAATTACGAGGACATGCTGGTCCCCAAAGCCGTGGCCAAGGCCATCCCGCAGATAGAGAAGGCCGCGCGCGCGGTCTCAAGAACTTACCTGGCCGGCCGCAAGATCTATTTCATCGGGGCCGGCACCAGCGGCCGCCTGGGCGTGCTGGAAGCCGCGGAGATCCCCCCCACCTACGGCGTGGCGACAAACGTTTTCACCGCGCTGATGGCCGGCGGGCAGTCGGCGGTTTTTCATTCCAAAGAGGGCGCCGAGGACGTTTTTGAGAACGGCAGGAAGGAGATCTCCCGCCTGGCCCGGCGCGGCGACGCGGTAGTCGGCATAGCCGCCAGCGGCATCACGCCCTACGTGCAGGGCGGCCTGGCGGCCGGCCGCGCGGCGGGCGCCGCCACGGTGCTGGTAACGTGCAACCCGCGGGAAAAAACCCGCGAAGCGGACATCCGCATAACCCTCGACGTCGGCCCGGAACCGGTTTCAGGCTCGACCCGCATGAAATCCGGCACCGCCACAAAGCTCGCCCTCAACATGCTTTCCACCGCCTCCATGATCATCTCCGGCAAGGTCTACCGCAACTGGATGGTGGACGTGAAGACCACTTCTAAAAAACTCGTGCTCCGCGCCGAACGCATCACCGCCACCGTGGGCGGCGTCAGCCAGGAAGAAGCGCGCCGCCTGCTGGACCTCACCGGCAACGACGTGAAGACCGCCATCGTTATGGCGCGTCTCCGCGTTTCGAAAGAGGCCGCGGTCGCCCGCATAAAGAAAGCCAAAGGTTTTCTTAAGAATATCCTCGGCTAGCTTCCTATGTTAAAGTTCCTCGCCTCCCTGCGCCTGTTCTTCGCCGTCTGCCTGGCGCTGGCGGGAGCTTTCGTCTACCAGACGCTTTTCAACCGCGGCGCGCCCGTCTACGGCGCCCCCTGGTTCGCGGCGCTGGGCGTTCTGGCGGCGGCTAACATCGCGGCCTGCTCCCTGCGCCGGGCCAGGACCGCTTCCGCCCATTTCCTGCTGCTGCACGCCGGGCTGGTAGTGATAATAGCCGGCGCTTTCGTCACCCGCTTTTTCCGCTTCGAGGCGGAGCTGCCGCTGCGCGCCGGAACTTTATCCGACCTGGCCTACTCCGGCGGCGCCTCCTACAAGCTGCCTTTCTCCGTCCAACTGGAGGACTTCCGGCTGGAGTATTACGCCGAGCCGCTGGGCAGGCTCGCGGTCCTGGACGAAGCCGGGCGCCGGGAATTCGACGCCGAAGAGGGCGCCGTGATCAAGGTCCCCTCCGCGCGCGCCGAGATCAAAGTTCTGCGGCTGGTCCGGGACTTCGGCCTGGCCGCCGGCAATAAAGTAACGGAGAAATCCCCCTACTGGCACAACCCCGCCGCGCAGCTGGAGATCACCGCCGGCGGAAAAAAGCAGCGCCTCTGGTTCTTCAGCAATTTCCCCGGCATGCACCGCGGCCAGCTGCCCTTCCATATTTTTTACTCCCTGGAGCAGGCGGAGATCAAGAACTTCATCAGCAAGGTCACGCTCATCCCCGGCGAGGGCCCAAAGGTTTGCGCCGAGATCGCGGTGAACAAGCCGCTCAAGGCCGGCGGCTATACCCTGTACCAGACCAGCTACGATCCCGCCGACGCCGGGTACAGCCTGCTGACCGTTACCAGGGACCGCGGGGTCTGGGTGGTCTACGCCGGCTTTACAATGCTTCTTATGGGAGTGCTTCTATGGCTGCGCAAATAATCTGTTTTAACGCCGCTTTCGGGCTTTGCCTGGCCGCCCTGGCGGTTCACGCCGCCGCCTACGCTTTTAAAAGACCGCGCCTCGGCGGGGCGGCGCTGCCGGCGCTGGGCCTGGCCTGGCTGGCGCTCACCGCGGGGCTGGCCTTTCTCTGGGTGAAGCTCGGCCGCGCGCCGCTGTCCAACCAGTACGAATCCCTGCTTGTCATGCTGTGGTTCGTTTTCCCGCTTTCCTTCTACTTTTACCGCAAGACCGGCAAAGCCGAGATCGTCCCCGCGGCCGCCCTGGCGGCCTCCGCCCTCTTCGGGGCCGCCGCCCTGCTCGACAGGACGGCCCGCCCGCTGATGCCGGCGCTGCGCTCCGACTGGCTGATACTGCACGTGCTTTCCTCCATGGCCGCCTACGCCGCTTTCGCGCTGGCGGCCGCGGCCGCGGCCTGGGCGCTGGTAAAGAGGCGGGCGGAGATCTTCGAGGACTTCCTGCTGCGCCTGGCCAGGACCGGCTTCGCCTTCCTGACTTTGGGCATCGTAACCGGCTCGGTCTGGGCCAATACGGCCTGGGGCGCCTGGTGGAGCTGGGATCCCAAGGAAACCTGGTCCCTGCTTACCTGGCTGGCCTACGCGGCCGCCCTGCACTTGCGCAAAAAAGGCCCGCTCGGTGCCAAATTCAGCGTAATGCTCCTGCTCTGCTTCGCGCTGGTGCTGTTCACCTATTTTGGAGTGAACTTCCTGCTGAGCGGGATGCACAGCTACGCCTGAGTATGAGCAGAAGAGACCTAATTAAAAATATTCTCGAGAAAGCCGAAGCCTTCGTCCTAGAACGGCGGGCCGTACTGCTGAAAGCGGCCGTGATCTTTGGCGCGGCCGGTTTCGCCGTATTGTTCGCCCTGTTCGGCCCCCCGCACCTGATAGGTTTGACCGAAACCCCGGAGTTCTGCGGGCTCTGCCACTCCATGAAGCCCCAGCACGAGGCCTGGGAGCATTCCGCGCACCGGCAGGCCCGCTGCATAGACTGCCACCTGCCCAACAACAACGCGGCCAACCACTACCTGTGGAAAAGCATAGACGGCAACAAGGACGTCTTTTACGAATTTTCGGGCCTGCGCGAGCACGACGAGATAGCGCTCTCGGCGCACGGGCACAAGGTGCTGCAGAGCAACTGCATACGCTGCCACGAGGACTTCGTGGCCCACGTGGACAACAAGCGCGCCTGCATCGACTGCCACCGCGCCGCGGGGCACAAGCGGCAGGGAACGCTGAACGCAAGAGAGGACAAACAATGAAAAAGCTGATCTTAACCGCGCCGCTGCTGCTGCTCTTCGCGGCGGCCTGCTCCAAAAAAGCCGAACCGATAAAGGTGACCGAAATAAAAGCGGGAGAATACGAACCCAAGGAGTGGGCCAAGAATTACCCGCTGGAGCACGAGGGCTGGGAAGCCACGGCCAACCCCACGCCCGCCGGCAAAAGTTTTTACAAGAAAGGCTGGGACACGGACGGCAAGATCTACGACAAGCTCTCCGAGTTCCCCTACATGCCGCTGCTGTTCTCCGGCTGGGGGTTCGGCATAGAGTACAACGAGCCGCGCGGCCACATGCACATGCTGACGGACGTGCTGGAAGTGGACCCGGCCAGGCGCAAGGCGGGCGGGGTCTGCCTTACCTGCAAGACCCCCTACGCCCAGGAGCTGCAGGAGAAACACGGCAGGGATTATTTCTCCAAGCCTTTCGACGAAATCCACGCGCTCATTCCCAAGAACCACCGGGAACTGGGCGCGGCCTGCATCACCTGCCACGAGCCCGCCGACATGGCGCTGAAGCTCAAGAACGACTTCACGCTCGGCAAAGCGCTCAGGGACATGGGCGTGGACACGGCCAAGCTCTCCAACCAGGAGATGCGCAGCCTGGTCTGCGCGCAGTGCCACGTCACCTACGTCATCCCCAAGGACAAGCAGATGCATTCCACCGGGGTTTTCTTCCCCTGGCAGAATTCCAAGTACGGCAACATCTCCATAGAGGCCATTATCAGGAAGATAAAGAGCGACCCGGCGCACCTGGAATGGACGCAAGCCGTAACCGGCTTCAAGCTGGGCTTTTTGCGCCACCCCGAGTTCGAGCTGTTCTCCAACGCGAGCACGCACTGGAAGGCGGGGCTGGCCTGCGCCGACTGCCACATGCCCTATACGCGCGCCGGCTCCAAGAAGATCTCGGACCACCGCGTAATGAGCCCGCTCAAGAAAGATATGAAGGCCTGCATCCAGTGCCATTCACAGGGCAAGGACTGGCTGCTGGAAAGGGTCAGGGCGATACAGGACCGCACGGCCTCGCTGCAGCTGCGCGCGGGCTACGCCACGGCCGCGGCGGCCAAGCTTTTCGAGCGCGCCAACAAAGCCTCGAAGGACGGCCGCAAGGTGGACCAGGCGCTTTACGCGCGGGCGAAGGAATACTACGAAGAAGCGTTCTACCGCGTGACCTTCATAGGCGCGGAGAACTCCATGGGCTTCCACAACCCGCCGGAAACGCTGCGGGTGCTGGGCGACGCGGCGTATTTCGCCGGCAAAGCTGAAGGGTTGCTGCGGCAGGCGCTGGCGCAGGCGGGCGCGCCCGCCCCGGCCAGGCTGGACCTGGAGCTGGGCAAGTACCTGGAAAACCGCGGCAAGAAGAAACTGAACTTCGACCGCACCGTGGAGGTCAAGGATCCCTTTAAGGTCCAGGAAAACTTCTAAGATCGCCTCAGGCCCCTGAAAAGCCCGCGCCCGGCAGCGCGGGCTTTTTATTTAAGAACGGGCGCGGCGGACCGGGTACCGCAGCGGCCGCGGGGAATATAGTAAAATTGGATTATGCGCCTGCTTCACGCTTTAACCCTCCTGGCCGCCCTGCCGCTTCTACTGCACTCCGAGGAAACGCTTACTTTCGAGCAGGCCGAAAAGGCCATGCTGGCGGCCAACCCGCAGGCCGTGTCCGCCTCCCTGGAGCTCCAGGCCGCCCGGGACCGCGTGACGGCCGCGCGCGCCGGGTTCTACCCCAGCTTCTCGGCTAACGCCGCGTATTACCGCTCCGGCTCCCAGGGCCTGCCCGCCGGCGACGCCTATAACTACGGCTTTTCCGGTACCCAGCCGCTCTTCGCGCCCGCCGTGCCCGCCGCGCTGCGCTCCGCCAAGGCGGCGGCCTGGTCTTCCCAGGCGGCCCGCGACCGCATCGCCTCGGCGCTGCGCTACCAGCTTAAAGCCGCCTTCGCCGACACGCTCAACGCGCGCGAGACCATAAAATTATCGCAGGAAACCCTCCGCCGCCGTTCCGACAACCTGGAGCTGCTGCGCCTGAAGTACCAGGCCGGCCGGGAGAACAAGGCCGCCCTCCTCGAAACGGAAGCCGCGCTGAAAACCGCCCAGTGGCAGCACGAGAAATACAGGAAAAACCTGCGCCTGCTCGAGCGCAAGTTCAACCGACTTTTAAGCCGCCCGCCCCAGACCGCCGTGCCCGCGCTCTCCCTGCCGCTGCCCCCGGAGCCGCCGGAAGATTTTGACTCTTTCACGCCGCGCGTAGAAAGCCACAACGCGCTCAGCGCCGCGCGCGCCCGGTTCGCGCTGGCGGAAGCCGCCGTAGACGGCGCGCAAAGCTCCATACTGCCGGACGCCGCGGCCTCGGGCAGCTATAAGTGGGGCGGCTCCGACTGGCCGGCCGCCCCCAACAGCTGGTCCCTCGGGGCCAGCCTCAGCCTGCCGCTTTTTTCGGGAGGCAGGCTCTCGGCCGGCCTGGCCTCGGCCCGAAGCTCCCTGCGCTCCGCGGAAGCCGAGCTCAGGAACTCCCGCGACGAGATCTTCCTGAACGCGGAGGACGCGTTCTATTCCTGGCGCGAAGCCCGCGCTTACCTCGACGTGGCCAAAAGCTCCCTGGACGCGGCGGCGGCGCGCGCCTGGCTGGTGCGCAAGCAGTACCTGGCCGGGCAGGCCTCCTATTTCGAATGGCGCAACGTAGAAGAGCAGCTTATCAGCGAACAGAACCAGTACCTGGCGGCGGGCCGCGGCCTCAGCACCAGCCACGCGGCGTTTATCCAGTCCCTTGGAGAATAAATGATAAAGCCTTTTTTCAGGACAAAGAAATTCATCTTCGGCATGGCGCTGGTGCTGCTGGCGGGCGGCGGCTGCGCGGGCCTCAAGGCAAAAAGGGCCAGGGCCGAGGCCAAAAGGGTAGCCGCCCTGACCCCGGCAAAACCCGTGCGCGGCGCGCTGACCCTTAAAACCCAGGCCACCGGCAGCGTGGAACCCGAGAACCGCGTGCTGATCACGCCCTCGGTGAGCGGGCGAGCGGAACAGATCCTTTTCACCGAGGGCCAGATCATGAAGAAAGGCCAGATCATGGCCTGGATAAGCTCCAGCGAACGCACCGCGCTGCTGGACTCCCTCAAGATGACGGAAAGCACCCCGGCAGAGCGCAAGATGGTGGAGGAGGCTTATAACCTTACGCCCGTAGTGGCGCCGATCGACGGCATGGTGGTAAAGCGCGCCGCCGAGCCGGGCCAGTCGGTAAGCTCCGCCAGGGAGCTGGCCGTGATCTCCGACCGCCTTATCGTAAAGACTTTCGTGGATGAAACCGACATCGGCGCCGTAAAAGAAGGCCAGAAAGCCGAATTCTACCTGGACGCTTTTCCCAAGGACAAACACCCGGGCAGCGTGCTGGCTATCTCGCACGAATCCTCGCAGAAGGAAGGCGTCACCGGCTACGAGGTAAAGATACTGCCGTACGGCCGCATCGCGGCGCTGCGCTCGGGCATGACCGCCGACGTGCTGGTTATAACCGGCACCAAGGCCGACGCCCTTACCATCCCCAAGCGGGCCGTTAAATACAAGGACGGCGACGCGCTCGTCTCCGTCAGGAATTCTCCGGCCGGCAAGCTGACCGAGAAAAAAATAAAGACGGGGCCCGCGGACGAGAAGAGCATAGAGGTGCTTTCCGGCCTGACGGAAAAGGACACCGTTTATTATTCCACCGGCATCGCCAAGGAACGCTTCGGCTTTAACGTCTCGGCCGAATAACATGCCCCCCCTCATAGACATACGCAGGGTTTCCAAGACCTACACGATCGGGTCCTACCGGGTGGAAGCCCTCAAAGAGGTCTCCATACGGATAGACGCCGGCGAGTTCGTCTCGCTGGTCGGCCCGTCCGGCTCCGGCAAATCCACGCTGCTGCACATCATGGGCTTTCTCGACCGGCCCGACGCCGGAGAGTATTTTTTCGCCGGCCACCCGACGGCCAGCCTGGGGGAATCCCGCCTGGCCGCGATCCGCAGCCGCATGGTAGGCTTCGTTTTTCAGTCCTTCCACCTGTTAAAGCGCACCTCCGCCAGGGACAACGTGCTGCTGCCCATGGTATACACCGGGCTCGGCGCCGATCCGAAAAAAGCCCTGGAGTGCCTGTCCCTGGTGGGCCTCGCGGACCGGGTAAAGCACAGGTCCAACGAGCTCTCCGGGGGCCAGTGCCAGCGCGTGGCCATAGCCAGGTCCCTGGTCAACGACCCGCTGGTGGTTATGGCCGACGAGCCTACCGGCAACCTGGACGCGGCGAGCCGCCAGGAGGTCATGCAGGTGATCAAGGGCCTCAACGAACGCGGGCTCACGGTAGTGATAGTAACGCACGACGACGAGATCTCGGCGATGACGAGCCGCGTGGTGCGGATGAAGGACGGCCTGATAGTTTCGGACGAAACCCGCAGGCCCCCCTCCGCCGCCCGAACGGCCGGCGCGGCGCTGCCCGCGGCCCGGCTGAGCTTCTCGGCGGCCGAACTAGGCGAGCAGGTGAAAGTGGCGTTCAAGGCTATCTGGAGCCACAAGATGCGCAGCGCCCTGACCATCCTGGGGATCCTTATAGGCGTCGGCGCGATAATCTCGCTGATGACCATCAGCGAAGGCTTCATGAAGGACATACTCAGCAACAACGGCGAGGACGCTGCGAAAAAAATAATCGTGACCTCCAATTACGAGCGCGGCAGGAAGCCGCGGCGCCTGACCATGGCGGACGTGGAAACCATAAAATCGGACGTGCCGCTGGCGGACAAGGTCACCCCGCTGCTTACCCGCTCGATGAAGATCTCCGCCGGGGACAAGCACGTCCAGGCCAGCGTCACCACTAACGAAGGGTTCGACCCCACCGAGCAGCGGCGCAGCGGCGTGTTCTTCGAGAACCGCAGGATCACCGGGCGGTTTTTCACCCGGGCGGAAAACCTCAACAGGGAACGGGTAACCGTTATCAACCGGGCCCTGGCGAAAAAGCTGTTCGAGACCGGCGAGGCCGTGAACGGCGAGATCCGGGTGAACGGGATAAATTTCACGGTAGTGGGCGTGGCAGAGGATCCGAAAGCCGAAGGTCTTTTCGGCGGCTGGGCTACGGCCTATATCCCGATGAACACCGCGGCCAAGCGCGTATTCGGCGCCGCCAAACTGGACCGCATCGAGGTGATGGCGCCGGCGCCGGGCGACGCGCAGGAAGCCCGCAGGCAGATAATTATGGCGCTGCGCGAAGCGCATACCCTGCGCGAGGACGCCAAGGACGATTTCGAAGTCAGCACTTTCGAAGCGCAGATAGAGGCGTTCAAGAGCGTAATGGGAAAGATGTCCATGGTCGTCTACAGCATAGCCGGCATTTCCCTGCTGGTGGGCGGGATCGGCATCATGAACATCATGCTGGTCAGCGTCACCGAGCGCACGCGCGAAATAGGGCTGCGCAAAGCGCTGGGCGCGCGCAACTCCGACATCCTGAGCCAGTTCCTGATAGAGGCGGTAGTGCTCTGCCTTATAGGCGGGGTCCTGGGCGTGGGCCTGGGGTTCGCCCTTGGCTGGCTGGCCTATTTATTCATAAAGATAACCCCGACGCTGGGCGCCGGCACCATCTCGTTCGCGGTCGGCTTCTCCACCCTGATCGGCGTAGGCTTCGGTTTCTGGCCGGCCATGCGGGCCGCCATGCTCGACCCCATCGAGGCCCTGCGCTACGAATAGCCCCTGGGCTCCCGCCCAAATAAAAAGCCCCCGTCTCAGCGGGGGCTTTTTATTTGCGCCTGCGGCCGTCAGACCGGGGTCGCCGCCCCGGCTTTCTTCAGCAGCCCGTCCACGATCGCGTTCAGCGCCGGGCTGGGGCGCATGGCGGCGGCGGTCTTCACGCGGTCGGGGTGGTAGTAGCCGCCCATGTCCGCCGGCTTGCCCTGCGCGGCCAGCAGTTCGGCGCAGATCTTAACCTCGTTCTCTTCCAGCTGCCGGGCCGCCCTGGAGAACTTCTCTTTGAGTTCGGCGTCTTTGGACTGCGCCGCCAGGGCCTGCGCCCAGTACAGGGCCAGGTAATAGTGGCTGCCGCGGTTGTCTATCTCCCCTACCTTGCGGGACGGGGATTTATTGTTGTCCAAGAATTTGGCGATGGCGCTATCCAGCGTTTCGGCCAGCAGCAGGGCCTTGGCGTTCTTAAAGGTGTTGCCCAGGTGTTCGAGCGAAGCCCCCAAAGCCGAGAACTCGCCGAGCGAGTCCCAGCGCAGGTAGCCTTCCTGCTGGAACTGCTGCACGTGCTTGGGAGCCGACCCGCCGGCCCCGGTCTCGAAAAGGCCGCCGCCGGCCAGCAGCGGGACCACCGAGAGCATCTTGGCGCTGGTGCCCAGCTCCAGTATCGGGAAGAGGTCCGTCAGGTAGTCGCGCAGCACGTTGCCGGTAACGGAGATCGTGTCCTGCCCTTTGCGGATCCGCTCTACGGAGTAGCGCAGCGCCTCCACAGGGGGCAGTATTTTTATCTCCAGGCCGCTGGTGTCGTGGTCCTTGAGGTATTTCTCCACCTTGGCTATCACCTGCGCGTCGTGGGCGCGGGCCTGGTCCAGCCAGAACACGGCAGGCGCCCCGGTGGCCCTGGCGCGCTTGACCGCCAGTTTTACCCAGTCCTGCACCGGGACGTCCTTTACCCTGGACATGCGCCAGATGTCGCCCGCTTCCACCTTGTGCTCCAGCAGCACCTTGCCGGCGGCGTCGCTCACGCGGACCGTGCCGTCCTGGTGCAGCTCGAAAGTGGTGGGATGGGAGCCGTATTCCTCGGCTTTCTGGGCCATAAGCCCGACGTTGGGCACCGAGCCCATCGTGGCCGGGTCGAACGCGCCGTGCTTGCGGCAGTCGTCGAGGATCTCGCGGTAGATGGTGGCGTAGCAGCGGTCCGGGATCAGGGCCTTGGTCTCCTGCAGCTTGCCCTCCGGGTTCCACATCCTGCCGCCGTCGCGCACCACCACGGGCATGGAGGCGTCTATGATGATGTCGCTGGAAACATGCAGGTTGGTGATGCCTTTGGCAGAATCCACCATGGCCAGCGCGGGGCGCGCCGCGTAGACGGCCTTTATGTCGGCCTCGATCTCGGCCTGCTTGCCGGCCGGCAGGCCGTGCAGTTTCTTGTAAAGGTCGCCCAGCCCCATATTGGGATTGACGCCTATGGCCTTGAAGGTGTCGGCGTGCCTGGCGAAGAGGTCTTTGAAGAACACCGAGACGGCGTGGCCGAACAGGACGGGGTCAGAAACCTTCATCATCGTGGCTTTAAGATGGACCGACAGCAGCAGGCCGGACTTTTTCGCGTCCTCCATCTGCCCGTCGTAGAAAGCGCGCAGCGCTTTAACGCTCATAAAGGTGGCGTCGATGATCTCGCCGGCGGAGGCCTTCAGGCCGCCTTTCAGCAGGGTCGCCTTGCCGTCAGTCCCGACGAGCTCGATCTTAAGCTCGCCGGCGCTCTCCAGGCAGACCGACTTCTCGTTGCCGTAGAAGTCGCCGCCGGTCATGTGCGCCACGTGAGCCTTGCAGGCCGGGCTCCACGGAGCCAGCTTATGGGGATGCTTCCTGGCGAAATTCTTTACGGAAAGCGGGGCCCGGCGGTCAGAGTTGCCTTCGCGCAGCACGGGGTTAACGGCGCTGCCCAGCACCCTGGAGTAGCGCTCTTTTAGTTCCTTCTCCTCCGGGGTGACGGGAGCCTCCGGGTACTCGGGGAGGTTGTAGCCCTGGGACTGCAGTTCCCTGATGGCCGCCTTCAGCTGGGGAACGGAAGCGCTGATGTTGGGCAGTTTGATGATATTGGCTTCGGGATTATGCGTCAGTTCGCCAAGCCTGGCCAGGTTGTCCGGGACCCACTGGGCCGAAGTCAGGTTTTCGGGGAACTGGGAGATTATCCTGCCCGCCAGGGAAATGTCGCTGGTCTCCACCTCTATTCCGGTCCCTTTGGTGAAGGCCAGCGACATTTGCAGGAAGGAATAAGTGGCCAAAGCCGGGGCTTCGTCTATCTCGGTCCAAACGATCTTGTGTGCGGGCATGGCGTCTCCTTGATGTTTTACTGGTGCTGCCGGGGCACTTCACTCCCGGGCGGCAGCTCAACTGTAGTATGTGATTGAACGACTGACCCTGAATCTATGTTAAGGTTATTGAAAAACCACCGGATTGTCAAGAAGCCGCCGGGTCAATTCCCGTGATACAGGCGCAGCAGCAGGTCTTCGTGCAGCTTATCCATTGAAGCTCCGGGCGCGGAATAGTTATTTATTATGGAAGTAAAGACCAGGGTCCGGCCTTTTTTCGTCTTCAGGTAGCCGGTGTAGGAGCGCACGCCGTTGAGCGAGCCGGACTTCAGCCGCAGGTTCTTTTCCAGCGGCGTGCCTTTTCCCAGGTTGCGCACGTGGCCGGTCGCGTCCGGATCGCCCGGGTAGACCAGGGACTCGTAAAATTCGGGATAATATTTCTTCTTATAGACGGCCTTCAGCAGGTCGGTGAAATTCTCCGCCTTCACCTTGTTCCGCGGGGAAAGCCCGCAGGCGTCCTCCAGGTCCAGTTCCGAAGTTTCCACCCCGTTCTCGGCCAGGTAGGCTTTGACCGCGGCGTTGCCCGAGTCCGGAGTGCCGGCCCCGCGCCCGAGGCCGAGCTGCCTGAGCAGCAGTTCGGCGAACAGGTTGAAACTGCGCTTATTAGTGACGCGCACCACGTTCTTAAGCGGCGGCGAGGCGGTCTCCGTCAGCAGGACGGCGCCGGGGCCCGGCGGCAAGGCGCCCTTGAAAGGCTTCTTGTTGGAATTTACGCCGGCCTTCGCCAGGTAATAGCTGAAACTCTGCGCCGCGAAAAAAGCGGGGTCCGGCAGCGCGCCTTTTATGGCGAATTCCGCGCCGTTGCGGGGAATAGAACCGCGCAGCACCGCCTGGTACTGCCCCGGGAAAGCGAAGATATAGCCGTTGTCGCCGGAACCCGCGGGGCCGGTCTTCATGTGGTTCTCGAACTTCAACCCGTCGATATACGGCTCGGTGCGCAGCACGGCCGCTTCCCCGCCCTCTTTATCGGCGGGTTTGAAATAAAGCTTATACAGCCCGTCATTGACGGTAAGGGCCGAAGGCTGGGCGGCGTAGTAGTTGCCGATATCTTCCCAGGACCAGGAGCCCGGCTGCACGCTTTCGAAAGCGGACTCGTCGCCCGCCACGGCGCCGTTCAGCACGTTTATCCCCGCGGCTTTCACGGCTTCCGCCCAGGCCTTGAAAATATCGTCCAGCGGGAGGGCGCCTTTAACCAGCTGGGAGCCGAGGGAAGGATCCCCCCCGCCTTTGATATAGATATTCCCGTTAAGGAAGCCGTTGGAGATCTTGCCGTCGTAGTAAAGGCGCGTCGTAAGCCGGCGTTCCGGGCCCAGCCGGTCCAGCGCGGCGGCGGTGACAAAAACCTTGAGGATGCTGGCCGGCACCAGGTTCATCCGGGGCGCCAGCTCGGCCACGGTCTTCCCGGTGGCGGCGTCCTTCACGCTCAGCCCCCAGGCGGAGTTCTTTATGCCGGACGCCGAGGCCATTTCCTTTATTTCTTTATCGAACTGCCCAGCGTGCAGGCTGCGCGCGAACAATATCAACAAAGCGGCGGTCAGGCAGGTTTTCATAGGGAAAAGTATAGCAAAAATGCTAAATTATCTGTCTTATGAGACTACTGTTCACCGCTCTGCTCCTGTGCTCCTCCTTCGCCGCCGCCCAAGACGCCCCCGAGAAGAAAACCACGGTCGAGATAGAGCTGGACCCCTACTATTCCGCCTTCGGCGTCTACAACAGCCTCACCGGCAAGCCGATCCAGCACCTCGAGGTGGACTCCGAAGCCGAGATCTACAAAGAGCTCATCAGCAAATTCTACCAGCCGCGCACTTTGATCGTGGAGGCCAGCCTGAACCCCCTGCCCTACGCCGGCACGCTTATAAAAAGGCACCAGCCGGGCTTTTACGAAAACATGCAGTGGTCCGGCAATTTCAACGCCGTGCAGGCCGCCACGGCGGGCTTCGAGGAGCCCTGGGCGCTTTCTTTCTTCCTGGGGAACGTGGTCTCGTTCGACACCATAAACAAGTCTTTTCAGGGCAAACGCAACGGCTATTCGGGCCTGCTGCTGGACCTGGGCACGCACCATATAAAGAACAACACCCTGGTCAGGGACAACTGGATGCAGCTGGAAGGCAAGCTGAAAGGGGAACAGATCCTGGCCGACAGGAGCCTCCGCTGGAGCTTCCGCGGCGGCGCCAAGTTCCACGAGAGCCGCTATATAGCCGACTCTTTTTTTATAGGTTTCCGGCGCAGCAGGACGGACTTCAAGCAAAAGGGCGGCAGCTTCTGGCTGCACAACAGCGGCTTCGAATACGTCTCCGACTTCTCGCAGAAAAAATTCGAGCCTCTCAGGCACTACCTGGTACTGGATAAGAAATTTCCCATGAAAAAGTCCAGGATGGCCTTCACCCTGGGCCTGGGTTTCGTCTGGACGGCCGATAAAAAATATTCCGGCCCGCTTTCTTCAGCGGCCGGAATAAAAACGCCCAGCAGTTTCCAGCTCATCCTGCGCCCGAATCTTGAATTCTAGCCCTTCCTGCTGTAGCGGCCGCTTTTCATGGCGTCAAAATAAGCGACGTCGGCCGCGGTAAGGAACCTCGGCGTGAATTTCAAAGCCCTGATGCAAGTCAGAATATAGAACAGCGCGGTAAGCACTTCGTTGGCCGCCGCGCCGCATTTTCCCTCCAGTTCCTCCGCCCCGCAATAGAGCGCCTGGTCGGGCGACAGCACGTTCTCCAGCATAAAGGCCTTGCCGTAACGGGCCAGGCAGGCGGCGTTATGGGTTGAAAGCCCCGCCGAGGGCTTCACGCAGGGATAAGCGGGCAGGGAAAGCCCGCGGCGGATGGTCTCGTTCACCTTTTCGTTCAGGTCCAGGGCGCCTTCCACCCCGGCGTGCGCCACCGCCAGGCCGTGGTTCGCCAGGAAGAACACCTGCGGGCCGGAAGCCCTGGCCCTGTCGTTGATGGCCGAACAGAGCTGCGGTCCCGGGGACTTGTAGGCGATGAATTCCGCCGTCGGGAACAGCTCGCGCCCGAGGGTGTGGCCCTCGACGCTCATGTTGAGGATATTGGCGTAGACGGAATGGGTGTGGATGACCACCGTGTTCAGCAGCGCGTGGAAGCCGGTCTCGATGGACGGTTTGGCGGCCTTGACGCCGCGCACCGGCAGCGCCTGCGCGCAGATAAAATCCGAGAACTCGCTCTCGCCGCCGGGCCCGGCCGAGACGCGGCGGCGGATATTGCCGTAATTGACCAGGGCGTAACCGCTTTCGGGCGTGACGTCTTTGAGCTGCACTCCTGAAGCCTTGACCAGCATGCGCTCCGCGCCGAGTTTCACGGAAACATTGCCGCCCCCGCCCTGCGTCAGGTCGGGGCGGCAGCCCGCGGCGCGCGCGGCGCGGGCCAGCAGTTCGGGAGCTTTGTCCAGCGCGGGATCGAAAGACATTACTTCTTGGACCTCGGGTGCGCCTTGTCGTAAACTTCCTTAAGGCGCTCCAGGGAGACGTGAGTGTAGATCTCGGTGGTCTGCAGGTTCTTGTGCCCCAGGATCTCCTGTACGGACTTCAGGTCGCAGCCGTGGTCCAGCATGTGGGTGGCGAAGGAATGGCGCACGGAATGCGGGTTCATCGGCCTGGCGAACCTGGCCCTTTTGGCCATTTTCTTAAAGATAAGCGCGATGCCCGCGCCGCTCAGGCGGCCGTCTTTATGGTTGAGGAACAGCGGGTGGCCGTGGGCCAGCGGCTTGGGCCGGGTCTCGAGGTAGGCGCGGATAGCCGTAAGCGCCTTGTCGCCCACCGGCACCAGCCGCTCGCGCGAGCCCTTGCCCATAACGCGGGCGAAACCGGAAAACAGGTCGAGGTCGCCTATATTGAGCCCGGCGGCCTCGGAGCGGCGCAGGCCGCTGGAATAAACAAGTTCGAAGAGCGCGTAATCCCGCGCCGCGAAGTAGTAGTTCTTTTCCCTGGCGTTCACCTGTTCCGGGCTGTTATGGTCCTGCAGGCGGCCCACCTCCCCCTCGGTGAGGAAGCGCGGCAGCCGCTTTTCCTTCTTGGGAATGGTGATCAGGTCGAAAGGGTCCGTCTCCAGCTGCCCGGTTTCCAGCAGATAACGGATGAAAGAGCGCACCGCGGAGATCTTGCGCAGCAGCGTGTTGCGCGAAACCTTATGTTCGTTTATGGCGGAGATATAACCGCGCATCAGCAGGCGGTCGAGGGCGGCGGGCGCCGCGGCTTTATTGGCCGCGGCATAGGACAAGAACTCTCCCAGGTCGAACTGGTAGGCCTTTATGGTATTGCGCGCGAAGTTGCGCTGCGCCTTAAGGTGCAGCAGGAACCGCTCTACAAGGAGGTTCATCCCTATAATTTTAGCAAGTTGGCGAAGGGTTTATAGGCCTTTTGGCCCTTTTCATATTGTTTAAATCGGTTATAATATTTTCAAGATCCCTGGGCACGGAGAGCAAACGATGACGCGGGCAACCAAACTCTTTTCAGCGCTGCTGCTGCCTTTCCTTTTTAATTTCCCCGTTTACGCCGAGGCCCTGAAGCCGGCCGGCGACCAGCTGAAGGCCGCGGCCGGCGCCGCGGCGGTTTCCGCCCCCGAGCCCGCCAGGACTTTCGCGGCGGCCGAAGCCGACTGGCGCGCCGCCGCCGGCAAATATTCCAGCAAGGTCTTCACCCCTCCCCCGCAGCGCCGCCTGGACGTGCCCGGCAGCGAACTGGTGCTGCTGCAGGGCTTTCACTGGTACGCCGACGATTACTGGCAGCATCCCGCGGGCGGCTGGTGGGGCGTGCTGGCGCGCAAGGCCCCGGAGGTCGCCGCCGCCGGCTTCGACCTGGTCTGGTTCCCCCCGGTTTCGCTGGGCAGCTATTATCCTAAAGAGTGGTATAACCTGGACTCCCAGTGGGGAAAGAAAGAGGCCCTGCTCGAAGCCGTAAAGTCCATGCACAGGTCCGGCGTAAAAGTGCTGGCCGACATAGTCCTGAATCACCGCAACGGCAGCAGCAACTGGCTGGATTTCAAATCCCCCGACTGGCCCTCCAACGTTATCGTCAACGACGACGAAGTCTGGGCCCAGCCGGCCTACGCCGCCCTGCCGCGCGCCCTTTACGGCGACGAAGGCCAGGGCGACTTCGGCTGCAGGGACCTGGACCACCGCAACCCGGCCGTGCAGGAGGACAGCCGCGTGTTCCTGCGCTGGCTCAAGCACACCGTAGGCTTCGACGGCTGGCGCTACGACATGGTAAAAGGCTACGCCCCGTCCCATATCGAGGACTACAACAAGGCTTCCAGCCCCGTTTTCACCGTGGGGGAATACTACGACACCGACCGCCGGCAGATAACGGACTGGATAGACGGCACGGACTCCTCTTCCGGCAAGGCCAACGCCTCCACGGCCTTCGACTTCACCCAGCGCTACGCCCTGGTGGGCGCGGTGGAAAGCGAGCGCTACGAACTCCTCAACGACAACGGCCGCCCCTCCGGCGTGATCGGCTGGTGGCCCGCCAAGTCCGTCACCTACGTCGAGTCCCACGACACTTCCCCCCGCGACCCGAATTTCATACAGAACGCGACGCAGGAATACAGAACGCAGCGCCTGATGGGCTACGCCTACATCCTGACCCATCCCGGCATCCCCTGCGTGTTCTGGCCGCACTTCTTCGACTGGGGCCCCGCCTACCGCGACGCCATCACAAAGCTGCTGGCGGTGCGCAAAAGCGCGGGCGTAACCTCCACCAGCCCCATGCAGATACTGGCGGCCAGCAACGGCCTGTACGCGGCCACCATAGCCGGCAAGAACCGCCAGCTGGTGATGAAGCTGGGCCGCAACTGGGGCTGGAACCCGGGCGACGGCTGGACCCTGGAGGCCAGCGGCGAGCGCTACGCCGTGTGGAGCCGTTCCTCGAAATAGGCCGGACGCCGCAAAAAAAGAACCCGGGCTTTTCGGCCCGGGTTTTTTTTGCGCCGCCCTTGAACTAGGCGGGCTTGGTCCTGGAACTTATCAGCCTCTCCACTTCTTCCGGCGTAGGCGGCTCGATATTGCGGCACTTGGGAAAGCCCGAACAGGCCAGGAAGTAGCCGCGCGCGCTCTTGCGGAGCAGCATGGCGTTCTTATTGCACTTGGTGCAGATCTTCTCGGTCTTTATCGGCGCGAAGTAATCCTGCTTATTGCCTTCCTTGTCCAGCGGCACCTTGCCCTTGCACTTGGGAAAGCGCGAGCAGGACAGGTATTTGCCGAAGCGGCTTTCGCGCTGCACCATGGGGCTCAGGCAGAGCGGGCACTTCTCGTTGGTCTTGATCACGTTCGGACGGGACCTGGTCATGTCCTTTTCCGCCGTGGCCAGTTCGATGGCGAACGGGCCGTAGAAATCCTGCATGAATTTCACCCAGTCCATGGTGCCGTCGGCGATATCGTCCAGCCGGTCTTCGATGGAGGCCGTGTAGGAGATCTCCATGATGTCCTTGAAGAAGTCCTTGAGCTTCTCGGTCACCAGGGCGCCCAGCTCGGTGATCAGCAGCTTGCGGTCTTTCTCGCGGTTGATGTAGCCGCGGTCTATGACGTTCTTGATGATGACCGCATAAGTGGACGGGCGGCCGATGCCGTGCTTTTCCAGCGTCTTGATGATGCTGGCCTCGTTGTAGTTGGGCGGAGGGCTGGTTTTGTGCGCCTTGGTGGAAACGTCCTTGAGCGTGACGACGTCGCCTTCCTTTAGCGGGGGCAGGGCGGCCGAGCCTTCCTCGTCCTCGCCGGCCACTTCGTCTTCCTTCTCCTCCATGTAGATCTTCAGGTAGCCTTCGAACTTCACGGTGCGGCCGCTGGTGCGCAGCACGGCGCGGCTCTTTTCGTCGGAGAATTCGACGGAGAGCGAGTCGAAGATGGCTTCTTCCATCTGGCTGGCCATGAAGCGGCGCCAGATCAGGTCGTAAAGCTTGGCCTGGTCGGGGTTAAGGAACTTGGCCACTTCCTCGGGCCGCTTGTAGGCCGAGGTGGGGTGGATGGCCTCGTGGGCTTCCTGCGCGCCCTTTACCTTCTTAAGGTAGGTCGGCGGCTTGGCCGGGCAGAAGTCCTTGCCGTAGATCTCGGCGATGAACTTGGCCGCTTCCTTCTGCATGTCGGCGCTCACGTTGAAGGAGTCGGTACGCATGTAGGTGATAAGACCCGAGCGCTCCCCTTCCAGCTCCACGCCTTCGTAGAGGCTCTGCGCCACTTTCATGGTGCGGTCCGAGGAAAAGCCCAGCTTGTTATAGGCGTCCTGCTGCAGCGTGCTGGTGATAAAAGGCGGCTTGGGTTTCTGGCGCACCGCCTTGGCGTCCACCTTGGAAACCGTCAGTTTGGAGCCGCGCAGGTGCGTGCCGGCTTCCACCGTATCCTCTATTTTCTTGAAGACCGAGGTCTTGTAGCGGTAATCCTCGGCGAAAAGCTTCAGCAGGATGGTCTGCTCCACCGCGGCGCCTTCCCAGCGCACCAGCTTGGAGTCGAAATCCTTGGAGTCGCCCTTGGCCAGCCTGGTATAAACGGTGAAATAGTCCTCTTCCTTGAAGGCCGCTATCTCCTTGGCGCGCTCGGCTATCAGGCGCACCGTCACCGACTGCACGCGCCCCGCCGACAGGCCGCTCTTGATCTTGCTCCAGAGCAGCGGCGAAAGCTTGTAGCCCACTATGCGGTCTATGATGCGGCGGGACTGCTGCGCGTTCACCAGCGCCATATCCAGGTCCCGCGGGCTCTTCAGGGATTCCTCTATGGCGGTCTTGGTGATCTCGTGGAAGCTGATGCGCTTGAACGGCGCGTCGGTCTTTATCACTTCCCGCAAATGCCAGCTGATGGCCTCGCCTTCGCGGTCAGGGTCGGTGGCCAGGTAGACCACGTCCGCGTTCTTGGCTATGGAATTCAGGTCGGCTATGATCTTTTTGGCCCGCTCCACCAGCACGTACTTGGCGGCGAACTTATCCTTCACGTCCACGCCCAGTTCGTCCTTGGGCAGGTCGCGCACGTGGCCGAAGGAACTGCGCACGACAAAATCGGAGTCGAGGAAGCGGCTGATGGTCTTCTCTTTGGTGGGAGACTCTACAATGACCAGGTGCTTCATGCCGGCCTTCGCGGCCTTGGGTTTTTTCTCCACCGCGGGTTTAGGTGTTTTTTCAGCCATAACTTTAGGGGTCTTTTCAGCTTTAAGGGGTTTTTCAGCCATAATAGATATCTATAATATTATATTTTATCCTTATAAGGCAAAGAAGCGGGGCAAAAAGACCCCAAAAAGCCGCCCGGGACAGGTGAGAACGGGGGCCGCCGGGGAGCCTGACGGGCTTCTCCCCTCTTTTGCCGCCTTCGGAGGTTCTCCGGCTTGCCGTTGCGCTTTAAATCGCGCGGCAGTAGCGGCCGCCCCGGGACAGGACCAGGGAAGAAGTCTCCAGTTCGAACAGCGCCGCCGCGGCCCGCTGCACCTGCCACTCCAGCCGCAGCGTAACCTCGTCCGCGCTAAGTCCCCTCTCGTCCCCGGCAATGGCTTTATACGCCAGCAGCGCGTCAGGGGAAAGCTCCTTCAGCGCCGCGTCCGAGGGCCCCGCCGCCTGTTTCGGCGCCGCCAGCTTCAGCCCGAACAGCGCCTCCGGCGGAAAGCAGGAAATAATATCGTTGCCGCATTCCGCGGGATATGCGCCGTTCTTAATGAGAAAATTAGGCCCGCGGCCCACCGGGCAATCCACCTGCCCCGGTACGGCCAGCACCTCTCGCCCCTGGTCCAGCGCGAAGCGCGCGGTGATCAGCGCTCCGGACTCAAAACCGCCTTCCACCACCACCGTGGCCAGGGACAGCCCGGAAATTACGCGGTTGCGCCGCGGGAAATTGGCCGGCAGCGGCCCCTTGTCCAGCGGGAACTCTGAAATAAGCGCTCCGCCCGAATCCGTTATCTTCGCGGCCAGTTTCTTGTTCTCCTCCGGGTAGATACAGTTCAGGCCGGCGCCCAGGGCGGCCCAGGTCACGCCGCCCGCCTCCACGGCCGCCTGGTGCGCAGCGGTATCTATGCCTCTCGCCAGCCCGCTGGCTACGGCCACCCCGGCCTCCGCCAGCTCGCGCGCCAGGCGCCCGGCCGTGCGCAGGCCGTAGGGGGTGGCTTTACGCGTTCCCACTATACCGGCGGCAGGCAGCGGCTTCAGCTGGCCGCGGACATAAAGGACCAGCGGCGGATCATAGATCTTCTTCAGGAGTTCAGGATAACCCTCGTCGAGGGCCGTTAAAACGGCGATGCCGGCCCTGTTCGCGGCCAGCATCTCTTTTTCCGGGTTTGCCTCGGCCGTCTGCGCGGCCAGGCGCAGGGCGGTATCAAGCATCACCCCGCCTTCCGCGGCCAGCTCTGCCGGAGGTCTTTTTAAAAGCTCGGCCGCGCCCCCGTACAGCTCGATAAGGCGCAGCAGCCAGTCGCTCTTGTGACAGGCGAAAAAATTCAGCCGCACCCGGGCCAGTTTCTCTTCCCCGGCGTCTGCCCCCATAGACCCTCCCGACTACCGCTTCTTAACTACGTAACCTTTGGAAATAGAGGTGACCGAGTCTACGACCCTGGCCCTGACGTCGGAACCGTCAGTGCTCAGCACCTGCAGCGTACCGGCGGGCTGGATCTCGCGGCCCAGCTTTTTACCGTCCTTGCCGTAGGCGTCCGCTCCTATCAGGTAAACGGCCAGGTGATCTCCCGCTTTAACCAGCCCCGACCTGTCCATGGAGACGGTCACGATTTCCCCGCTTTCGGAGAGGCTGTCGTCCATGCTGTCGTTGTCGCCTTTTTCCTTGGCGGTGATAACGCCGTCCTCGCGCCAGTTGTCGGCCACCACCAGCACGGTCCATTCCTTCTGGTGTTTTGGCATGTCTTCGGAGAGATCGTTCCGGTCGAAAGCCCCGAGCAGCTCTCCCAGTTCCGCGCCGGCGGACTTGACCGGCCTGGCCTGCGCCGGGTCGCCGCCCGCGGGCTGGCTCACTTCGGTGCTTGAGAATTCCGCGTCCTTTACGGTCTCCCCCTCCCCTATTACGAAAGTTTTTTTCAGTTCCGGCCTGACCTCTTCCATTATAGCCGGGATGACCAGCTCCTCTTTTGGAAGGATCAGGTCGGGATTGGACACCACGCTCAGGTTGGCGTTGTAGATCCTTCCCCACTTAAAGGGATCCTGGTAATATTTTACCGAGAGGTCCCACAGCGTGTCGCCTTTAGTGACCGTGTGGGTCTTGGTTACGACAAAACCACCTGCGGGCCCGGGCTCAGGCGCGGGGACAGGCGTGGGCGGGGCCGTCTTTTTTTTGACCGCCGGAGCTTTCTTTGCCGCCGGGGCTTTCTTTGCTGCCGGGGCGGCCGCGGGCCTGGCGGCGGGCGCCGGTTTGGGCGCGGCGGGTTTAACGGCGGGCGCCGGCTTATCCTCGGAAGGCAATATGATCTGCGCCGCCTCCTTGACGGGAGCGGACACGGCCTTTTCAGGCGCGGGCGCCGGAGCGGCCTCGAGCAGTTTGACCTGCTGCGCTCCTGCCCAGCCGGCCAGGGCCAGTATAATAACCGCAAAGTTAAACTTCCTCATATAAGCCTCCAATACCCGCTTATGCCGCGAAGCGGCCGTGAATTTCAAATCCCGGCGGTCAGTTCCGCCGCCTTGTCCAACATCCTGTACTGAACCGCCTCTATAACGTGCTCCCGCTTTATCGCGGCCGCGCCTTCCAGGTCCGCTATGGTCCTGGAGATCTTAAGGATCTTGTCCAGGGAACGGGCGGAGAAGCCGAGCTTATTCATGGCAGTCTCAAGCACGGCCGAGGCCCCCTCGGGCAGGGCGCAATGCCTGCGCAGTTCGGCGCCCGCCATGAAGGCGTTGGCCCGGGTTTCCCCGCTGAATCTTTTGCGCTGGATCTCTATGGCCTTCAGCACGCGGCCGGCTATCACCGCCGACGGTTCGCCTTTGGGCAGGGCTTCCCAGTCGGCGAATTTAACGGCCGATAACTGCACATGCAGGTCGATACGGTCCAGGATGGGCCCGGAAACCTTGGCGCGGTACTTGTGCACCTGCAGCGGCGTGCAGGCGCATTCGCGCGTGGGATGCCCCAGGTAGCCGCAGGGGCAGGGGTTCATGGCGGCCACCATAAGGAAACGCGCCGGGTAAGCCACGCTCTCCTTCACCCGGGAAACGGTGACGCGCCAGGCCTCCAGCGGCTCGCGCAGCGCCTCGATGGCGGGGCGCGAGAACTCCGGGAACTCGTCCAGGAAAAGTACCCCGTTATGCGCCAGCGACACCTCTCCCGGCCGGGGACTGGAGCCGCCGCCTATCAGGGCGGCGTCCGAAATAGTATGGTGCGGCTCCCTGAAAGGGCGTTCGCGTACGAGCCGGCCGGTCAGGCCCAGGCCGCTGACGGAGTAAAGCTTGGTGGTTTCCAGGGACTCGTCGAAAGTCATCGGCGGGAGCAGCGCGCCGAACCGGCGCGCCAGCATGCTCTTGCCGGCGCCGGGCGGGCCGACCATGATGACGTTATGGAAACCTGCCGCGGCTATTTCCAGGGCGCGCTTGGCGAAGGCCTGGCCCTTTACTTCGGAAAAATCAGGGGCGCAGGCGGAAACGGGCTTCTGGTCCGGGGCCGGCAGGCAGGGGTTAAGTTCCAGCTCGCCCGTCAGCCAGGCCGCGGCTTCCTTCAGGGTGGAGGCGGCCAGGCAGGTCACGCCGGAAACGGCGGCCTCGGCCGAATTGCCGAAAGGGACTATGGCGGTTTTGCCCGACCCCTTGAGCGCCAGCAGCATGGGCAGCACGCCCGCCACCGGGCGGATGGCGCCGTCCAGCGCCAGTTCGCCGATAAAGAAAGTATCGGCCAGGCGCGCGGGCGGTTTCTTGCCGAGCTTGCCCGAAGCCCCCAGCACGCCCAGCGCTATCGGCAGGTCGAAATGGGTGCCGGCCTTTTTTATTTCGGCCGGCGCGAGGTTCACCGTTATCCGTTTGGAAGGGAACTCGTACCCGGAATTGCGCACGGCGGCCACTACGCGGTCCTTCGCCTCTTTTACGGCGGCGTCGGGCAGGCCGACCACGGTATAGGCGGGCAGGCCCGGGGCTATGTAAACCTCGGCGCTGACCTCCCTGCCGTCTATACCCTTAAGGCATAATGTGCGCAGCTTCGATAACATAGAACTGGTCCGGTTATTTGGCCAGGCGGCAGATGTCGCCGGTCTTGGCCGACGCGCCGGTGGACTTCGTGAACTGCGCCTTGGCGCAGTCGCCGGACTCGCCGCAGGGGCCGGTAACCTCGGCGCGGCCCAGGTACTCTTCCACGTGGCCTATCACCAGGTTGGAGCGCGGGTCGCGGATCTCCGAGCCCTGCCTGAAGCAGTCGAGCTCCATCCCCTCGTTCACGCCGGAATCCGGGCCGGCGTTCAGGTAAAGCTGGTCCTGGGCCGAAGCCGCCACCATGCACGACCAGGGTTTTTTATTGAGCTGGCTGGCGATGTTGGTGACGAACTGCACCAGCGAAGCGCGCAGGGCCTCGCCCTCCAGCGTTTCGTCATAGCCGCCCTTGGTGCCCATGCCCAGGAAAGACGCCTTGCTGGACTTGGCCATGCCCTTGCCCGAGTCCGCCAGTATCACCTGGCCGCTCTGCACGTCCACCAGCCTTATGTCCACGGTCACGTCGGCGACCTGGCGCTTCGACTGCGTGATCAGGTAGTCGGAGCCCTCTTTCTTAACGCCGAACTGGGACACCGTGCCGACCACTATGGCCTCCAGGCCCATTACCTGGCCTATCCTGGCGACGGTAGCCGGGTCGGTCATGCCCTGGGCCTGGAATTTCTGTTCTTCCATGATCTTGCCGAGCCGGTCGCGTTCCACCACTATGAACTTGCCGGACTTGACCAGTTCGGTGACAAGGATGTCGGAGGCGGCGCCGCCCAGGCGCCCCTGGCCGTAGGCGGATTTATTGTCGAATTCCACCACGCCGATGCGGCGCTTCGGGCCGGTATATTTGGACTTGACCTTCTCGGTCTTGTCCACGCTCAGCGCCTGCTGCGTCTTCACGGTCTTGGAAGGCGAGCAAGCCCCCAGCAGCAGGGCGGCAGCGGCTAAAAGTTTAAGTTTTTTCATTTTATCCTCCGGTTCTCTTAAGACTGCGGATCTTACCTGCGCGGCAGGCTGTCCAGGGCTTTCCAGGCCGCCTTGTCGGCCTCTTTTTTCAGAGGCGTCTTCAGAATATTCTGCACCAGTTTCACCGCCAGCTGCTCCACGAACGCGGCCTTCGCCTCGTCCTTATCGAAGAAGATCTTTATGTCCTTGCCCGAGCCGGACCCCTCGTACAGGGTTTCCCCCGTGGCGGCCGAAACCACCTTGACGCGCAGCGCCACCGACTTGCGCACGACGAACCCGAGGTTCTGAAAAGTAAAATCCTCGACGTCACCGTAGCAGAGCAGGTCGACGCCCAGCGCCCGCCCCAGCTCCTCCGGCTTGAACGCGGGCAGCTGCCCCCCCTCGGAAACGCCCAGCGCGGAGAGTTTCGCGTCCACCTCGTCCGCGGGCAGGGCCGGATAACCCCTCTTCTCGAAATTTTCGGCGGCCAGTTTGCGCATCACGTCCGGGGCCCCGACGTCGGTGCTCTGGTTGTCGAAGGGCAGCACCGCCACGCGCGGGTCGGCGGCCGTGCGCAGCGCGGGGGCGACCAGGTACGCGGCCTTGCCGGCGCACGCGGCCGCTATCCCCAGTAAAACCGCAGATACGGCAAGTCGCAAGCGCATTAATTACCCCTGCCGAAGAACGCGGCTTAAGCCGCCCGGCCCGTTAATTCTGCAAAAACACTTCCCTGCTCTTGACCCTCAGGGAGAAAGCGACTTCCTGCGCGCCGGTGCCTTCCAGTTCCAGCCCCAGCGAATCGCCGCGCAGCACGGAACTGGCGAGCTCCTGCGGGTCGGGGCGGAGCGGCACCACCTGGAACAGCGCCGTTCCCGAAGCGTAGCTATCCAGCCGCATGCTCTTCGCGTCGAGCTTCAGCAGTTGGGCTTTCAGTTTTTCAAGGGATTCCAGGCTTTCAACGCCGTAGAATTTCAGCGTAATAGCGGCGTCAGGCTTGACCAGGCGCTCGGCGCGGGCGGCCGTCTCCTGCGCCAGCAGTTCGCCGGCCGCGGACAGCGCTTTTGAGAAAGAGCCGGCCTCGGTGGAATCCATGCCGTTCGCCTGGCTGGAAAGGTCCAGCAAAAGTTTGCCCGAAGCGGCGTCGTAAACTTTCACAAAAGCTTCGGCCTTGGAGGGATAGAAGCCCGTATTTATCCCCGCCCCCGAAGCGGAGGCGGCGGCTGAAGCGGCCAGCAGCAGGTCGGCCCCAGAAGCGGAGGCCGCCTGCAGCAGGGCGGCCTCGCCCCCGGCCGCGACGGCGGGATCCGCGGCGAAAGGAAACTCCTCGATGATCACCGCCGAGCGCTTTAAAAAAGCCTCTTTGAAAGCGGAGGCGAAAGCGGGGGCGGCGGCGCCGCGCTGCACAAAGGCCGCGCGCGGCCCGGCCGCGGCGGGCCCGGAAAGGTTAAGCGTGCGCAGTTCCGAGGCTATCCTTCCCTGGTAGATCCAGGTCTTCATGCGTACGCGGTAGTAGGAGCCGTCCTGCCCCTCGGACATTATTTCATACCGGGCCACGTAAGGCTGCGGAGTTTTCAGCAGGCTGTTTTCCAGGACCGAGGATTTTTCCACGCGGGCCTCGTCGTTAAGGTAGAGGGCCGCCACGCGGCTGACCGCGCTGCGCTCGGCGTCCAGCACGGCGCAGGCCCGGGAAGCGGCCAGGTCGCGGGAATTGAGCGCGCAAACGCCCTCCGCCGTCAGCAGTTCGGGCGCGGACTTGAAGGAACCCGGGGCCGGCGCGTGAGCGCAGGCGCCCAGCAGAAATACGGCGGCTACAGAGACAGTGAACTTGGCAGGTTTCATGCAATTCCCCTATTTACTCTTGGATATCGGCAGGGCGAAGCAGAACCTGGAACCTTTTCCCGGCTTGGATTCGACCCAGATCTTGCCGCCGTGCTTTTCCACCACAGACCTCGAGATAGCGAGCCCCAGGCCGGTACCGGGCACCTGGTTCGCGCTGGACTTCCCGCGGTAAAATTTATCGAAGACCATCTTCTGCTCTTCCGGCGGTATGCCGGGGCCGTTGTCTTCCACGCAAATGACCACGGCTTCGCCCTTGTCCGTCCCGCTTATGTTGACCTTCGCCCCTTCGCCGGCGTACTTGATGGCGTTTATCAGCAGGTTGTCTATGACCTGGGTTATCCAGCGGGCGTCGGCCTGCACATGAGGCAGGTCCTTGGCCACGGCGCCGTCCAGCGACACTTTCCGCTCGCGCGCTTTGAGCTGCATGGTGGAAACCGAGGAACGCACCAGCTCCACCAGGTCCACTTTCTGGAATTCCATCTCCACTTTCCCGTTGAGGCGCGACAGGTCTAAAAGGTTGGAGATCAGGTGCGTAAGGCGGTTCACGGACTGGTCCGTGACGGTAAGGAAATTAAGCTGCTGCTCGTTGAGGGGGCCGACCTCTCCGCTCAGGATCACCGACACGAAGCCCTTTATGGTGGTCAGCGGGGTTTTCAGCTCGTGGCTGACGGTGGCGAGGAATTCGTCCTTGAGCTTATTTAGCTGCGCCAGCTCCTGCGCGGTCTTCGAAAGGTTCTCGTAAAGCGTGACCATCTCTATGATGATGGCCAGCTCGTCGGCGATTATGGTGAGGAACTCCAACTGGTCCGGGGTGAAGAAATCGGGACGGCGGCTGCCCACGCGCATCACGCCGATGATCCGGTCGTGCAGGCAGATGGGCACGATCATCAAAGAATGGATCTCCCAAAGCTTGGCGTAGCGGGCGACCACGTCCGGATCGTTCTGCGCGTCCGCGGTAATGAAGGGTTTGCGGCCCAGGAAGGTGCGCACCGAGGCCGAGGCGTGGTTGCTGACCGGGATGCTGTAGAGCATGCGCTCGGAATCCGGGATGCCGTAGGAGCCCGGGCTGACCACCAGCTCGCCTTTAGCCTCGTCGAAAAGCAGGCAGGCCACCACGTCGGCTTCCACCATCTTGGCCACGATATTGAGGATGGCCGAACAGCCGTTCTGGGAATCGCCTCCGGGGCCCGTCACCTTCGTGACCACCTCGTAAAGCGCCTTGCGCTCGCGGGCCCGCTGTATAAGGCGGGAGCCCGCCACGTCCAGCTCCTTGACCACCGCGCTGACTTCGCTCTTAAGGTTGTCGGTCTCTTTTTTGAGCGCGAACACCTTGTCTGAAACTTTGGAGATGGAGGAAAGCTGGGACGCAACGAAACGCAGGTAAGGCTGGGCCGCGTCGAAAGAGGCCGGCGAATGCGCGCCGAACACTATCAGGCGCTCCGGCGCTCCGCCGGCCGGCCGGAAAGGGCACATCAGCGCCGCCTTGATGTCGAAAACCGAGAACAGCTCCGCCACGCCCTGGTAATCCCCGGCGCGGACGTCGTCGAAGCGCAGCAGTTCCCCTTCCGAGGAACTGCGGTCGAAGGCGCTCCACTTGTAGGCGGTCAGCAGTTTAGGTTCGACCTTGAAATGCTTGAGGTAGTTTACCAGCTTCCACTGCCCCTGGCCTTTTTCAAAAAGCAGCATGGAGCTGTCCGGGAAAACCTTGTGCAGTTTTATCAGGTAGTAGTTGGTGATGTCGCCGTAATGCTCCGGCTGCTCCGGGGCGTAAGCGCGCTCCATCGTTTCCCGGGTAAAGGAGGTGAAATCGGAGAAATCCTTCTGCGCGCAGAGCAGGCGGCTCTCTATGGGCAGCACTTCCCGGAACTTAAGGTACCAGTAGGCCCCGAAAGCCCCGGTCGCGCCCAGGACGCCGGCCCCTATTAATTCGTTAACCATTCATCAGACCAGGTCCATGAGGATTTTGGCGTAGGCCGACTTTGACTTCAGCTTTTCCAAAGGCAGCCAGGCCCCTTTTACCAGGAAACTGTCCATTATCTTGAAGGCTATATGGCGGAACTCCGCCTGCTGCGCCCCGAGGGCTGAAGTAGGCTGCGGCCCGAGAATTATGGCGCCGTTGACTTTGCGCTCGCTGGCGTAATTGCCGATCTTGAAGGGTATGCCATAAAGCTCGTCGGAGTTGTATTCTTCCAGGAAAACCTGGCTCCAATCGGTATTGAGGCCCAGTTCCTTGGCGCGCTCGTGCAGGGAATACAGCGCGTACTCCGCCTCCCGGCGCAACCCCTTGGGGTAGAAGATCCCCCACTTGAACCAGGTGTCTTTTTCAGTCGGCTGCCAGGCCGAAGCCTGGCGCGCGTCGTCTTCGGTAAGCCCCCCGGGCATAGGCGTTTCCCCGAGGCCAAGCAGCATTTCGAGCAGTTGAGCGTGCGTGACGCTGTTCATGGAATTCACCAGGAACTTCTCGAGCTTTTTCATATCCTCGAGCGTCTTCACCACGTCGCCGAAAGGCATCATGCCGCTGGCGAAAACCGCGTTTATTTCCTCGTCCGCCAGCTTGACCTCCAGGCCCTGCAGCAGCTGCGTTATGATGGATTTGTAGGCCTGAGCGTTAGGCATCTTAAGGTCCACCATCCAGCCCTGCGTGAACTGGAAACCGACGGCGTCCTCCAGCCCGGACAGCGACTTCGGCGGAAAAAGGGAGGTCACTACTATCTGCTTGTTCTGCGCCACGAAGTCGTTAAGCCACTTGGACAGGTATTTCTTGTTGGCTTCGGAAACCATCAGCAGGTGCACGTCGTCGATTATCAGCGCCTTCACCTTGGAGAGGATCTCCTCGATCCGGCCCAGCCCGCCGTCCTTGAGGGCGAGCTCTATGCCCTTTGAGAACTTTATCCCGTCGGTGACGAAGATATTGCTCTGCCCGATGGAGGCGGAAAGCCCGTAGGAAATGGAATTGACGAAATGGGTCTTGCCGGTGCCCGGCGAGCCGAAGACCAGCAGCGGGTTGTAGATCACCCCGGGATTTTCCACCACCGCCATGGCGGCGGCATGCGCGAAGCGGTTGTGAGAACCGGCTATCAGCGTCTGGAAGCTGTAGGTCGGAATAAGCGGCAGTTCCATGGACCACTTCGCCTTTATCCTGCCCGAAACTCCGGACGGGGCCGCGGCCGGGGCCGCCGCGGGAGCGGGGGCGGCGGCGGGGACCTCTTCTTCCTTCCTGGCCCTGGCCGCGATAGAGGGGACGCTCATCCCGGGCGGCCTCGTGACCTGGGGCGCGGGAGCGGGCTGCTGTACCGGGGCGGGCTGCGGCGCCGGGGCCGGAGCCGCTTTAATTTCCGGCGCGGGCGCCGGCTTAGGCTGCTGCACGGGCGCCGGCTGCGCCTTGGGCGCGGGCTGGGACTCGGCTTTAAGAGTGGGTTTGGGCGTATCGAAAGGCGCCGGCTCTCCGCCGAAAGAATCGGCTTCGGCCGCGGCCGGGGAACTAAGTTCCGCCGCCACGGACTTCAGCTTCTTCATCGTGTCCATCTCGAGTTTGGACAGGTAAATTATGAAGTTAAACTCACCCGTAGTTTTTTCGGGGCGGGAACAAAGGCTGCCCAGGTTCTTGACTATGAGAAAGATGTCTTTCATCTCCCCCTTGATCAGGAGCTTATGCCGGCCAGGATTATTTTCGCTCGGCGCCGGGGCCACGTCCCACTTTTTTATCATAGTTGTTACCGGAGGATAAGCTCCGTTACCAGGTCCAACGCCGAGGAATGGCTGAAACCGGCCGAGTCATAATGCCGGAAAAATCCGCCCGAGCCGCTGAACGCGGTTTCGATCTCGTAGAGTTTCTCCTGCGGGATAGCCCCTACGCAGACCAGGCCCTGCCCGCCGGCGTCGGTAACGGTCTGCAGGATATAGTTGGCGTTCATCTCGGGGTCGCATTCGCGCACGGAAGCGCGCTTTACGAACATAGGCTTGGCGGCGGACTTCAGGCAGATGGAATCCAGCTCGGCCAGCACCGTGGCGCACAGAGCTTTGTCTTCGGAGGCGTAAAAGAAGCACACCGATCTCACCCGCTCCGCGGGAATGCCCTCGGGCACGGGCCTTTCGGCCAGCCCGGCCAGGTCCCCGGCCTGGGAGCGGGAAGTAACGCCGGGACCGGCGCCCGCCTCAAAAATAACGGTCTTATCTTCTTCGCCGGAGCCGCCGGCAGGCGGCGGCATGACGAGCGTCTCGTCCCCGGAAGCGGCGGAGCCGGAAATGGCCGCGCTGGCGGGTTCCAGCACCAGGCCGGGTTCCCTGGGGCTTACGGACAAGGTTTCCTCGGCTTTGTCGGCGGGGAGGGGCTCGGGCTGTACGGCCGCAGGCTGCGCTTCAGGCTGGCTGCCGATGGAAAGTTCTATGCCGGCGGCGGGGGCGGCGTTGACCGCGCTGGACGGTTCCAGCTGCAGCGTTTCGGCGGCTTCGGGCGCGGCCTGGGTTTCGGGCTCCAGGGTAAGGCCCTCGAAGCCGGCTTCCGGTTTTGAGGCGGGCTCAAGCACGAGGCCTTCCGGCTCCCCGGCGGGAGTTTGGGCGGCTTCGGGCGCGGCCTGGGTTTCGGGTTCCAGGGTAAGGCCCTCGAAGCCGGTTTCCGGTTTTGAGGCGGGCTCGAGCACCAGGCCTTCCGGCTCCCCGGCGGGAGTTTGGGCGGCTTCGGGCGCGGCCTGGGTTTCGGGCTCTATGGTAAGGCCCTCGAAGCCGGTTTCCGGTTTTGAGGCAGGCTCGAGTACGAGGCCTTCCGGCTCCTGCTGAATTTCAGGTTTTTGTTCTTCCGGCTTGTTCTCCATCGCTTCCCCCTGCGGCGCCGCCGCGTTCAGCTGTTTTTCAAAATCAGCCAGCTCGTTCATGGACGGTTCCGCCTTGTCCGGTTCAGGCTGGGACATGGGATCCGAGGCCGGCTCCAGCGAGGCCTCCGGGCCCGTCAGGTCCTTGATATCCCCTTCGGAAAGCTGCATCAGGGCGTCTATGTCGGGAACGCCGAAATCCCTGGTGCTTTCATACGCGTGAGCGGCGGACAGGCCGGCCACCGGCTTCTCCGGTTCGGGCTGCGCGTCTGCCGGCGTTTCCGGCTCGATCGCGGGGAAACCCTCCGCGTCTTCCGCAAACCCCGGCTCCGGCTTCTGGTCGGCCGCAGGGGTGAATTCGGCTATCGTGGGAACGGGCTGCTCCGCTGCGGCAGGTTCCGCGGCGGGCTGTTCGGCGTTCTGCGCCTGCGCGTCTTCACCGAACATAAAATCTCCAAGGCTTTGCGGCACCAGTTTTTCAGGTTCGGGGGCCTGGGCGCCCTCGGGCAGCCTGGAAAAAGCTTCTATGATCATCGTTTTGTCGCCGGCGTCCTGCGCGGGTTCGACGGGCTTTTCCTCCGGCGCCGCGGCGCCTTCGGGCAGGCCGGAAAAAGCTTCGAGAATAATAGTTTTATCCGCGTCCGGGGAGGCGGGGGTGTCTTTTTTAACCGGTTCCGGCTCCGGGGCGGGCACAGGTTCCGGCTTTACGAACTCAACCGGTTTTATCTCCGGCATTTTAATGCCGTCAAGAATGGACGGCATCTTGTTCAGGAGCCCGTTAAGGTCCGAAAGTATTTCGTCTATCGATTCTTTCTTTTTTCCGTCTTTGCTGTCCATATAACCGCCCCCGTGCCGCTATAAATATATATACGCGTGTTACTTTTTAATTATAGCAAGTTGTTTGCGGAAAATTAACGCCCTTTTTGCCCGCTCCGCCAGGTCGGGGTCCCCCCCGCCGGCCACGCTGCCCAGGAAAGCCGGAGTTTCGGGCGCCGAAGAATAGGACAGGCAGTCCAGCGCCTCCGCTTTCAGGTCCGGATCGGGGCCTCCTGCCGCGGTTAAAAGGTGTTTATACCCCTCCTCACGGCCAAGACGGGCCAGCGAACAGGCGGCGTAAAGCCTGGCCCTGGAGGAAGGGTCGTATTGCAGGGTCTTGAGCATCTCCCCGCTGAAATCTTCTATGCCGGACATCGATGCCAGGAAGAAACCCGCGCCCGTCAGTTCCGCGTCGCCGGAGGCCAGCAGGCCCGCGGCGGCTTCGCGCAGCTCTTCCAGGCGGCCAAAGAGCGGGAACCCGAAAGCGGCGGCCAGCCCGAGCTCCAGCGCGGCCTGCCTGCGGGCGGCGGCGCCGCCCGCAGAAGTCGCCTGGAGCAGCGCGTCGAACCAAAGTTTCGCGTCCGCGGGGTCCTCTTCCGGGCGGACCCAGCCTCCTATCAGTTTGGCGGCGGCGCAGGCCACCCGCTCGTCGCGGCTGTTCAGCAGGGGCAGCACTTTCATTTTGTCCTCGCGCGGCAGAAAACGGAGCCTGCTCATTTCGTCCAGGGAAAAAAGCACTCCTTCGTAGCTGAAAGAAGCTTCGTCGGAGAACTCGGTCTCCCCGGAGGCGGACCGGGGCGGCTTTTCGGCCAATTTCCCCGTCACAATGAAAGCGGCGCCGCAGATCAGCAGCAGCAAGCCGGCGAGCAGCATCAGTCTGGATTCTTTTTCCGGCTGGCGCTCCGGCCTTACCGGCACGACCGAGACGTCGCGGCCGCAGACCGCGCAGTTGAGCGCGGCGTCAGGGTTGCCGTAGCCGCAGCCGGGGCAGGGTTTCATCAGGGCGCCCCGACCACCTCGGCCAGGCAGGCGCCGGCCCTGGCGGCGGTAACGCGGCAGCGCAGCAGGCCGCCCGTCTTAAGGGGCCCGGCAAGGTCCAGGTTGACGAAATTGGAGGCCAGGGCCAGCGCCCGGCCGTCCTTGTTCTTGAGGACGAGGGCCACCGTTTCACGACCCAGCATGGCGGCGGCGTAAGCGGCGCGCAGTTCCCCGTCCAGGGCGCGCAGAGCGGCGGACCGGGCGGAAACCGTTTTCGGGGGCAGGGGGATGAGCGCGGCGGCTGCGGTGCCGGGCCGGGCGGAAAAGCTGAAGACGTGCAGCCCGGAAAGGCCGCAGCCCTTCACGAACGCCAGGGCGGCGGAGAAATCCTCCGCCGTTTCCGCGGGATAGCCGGCGATGATGTCGGCGTAGATGCCGACGCCCGGAAAAATGGAACGGAGCTCTTCCACTTTGGCTTTATACTGCGCCGCGGTGTAAAGCCGGCCCATGGCTTTAAGAACGGGGTCGGCCCCGGCCTGCAGGGGCAGGTGGAAGTAATCGCAGAACCTGGGGCCGGCGGCTTTCAGCACTTTAAGGAGTTCCGGGGTAAGTTCTTCTGACTCTACGGAAGAGAACCTCAGCCGGAAATTACCGTCCAGCGCGAAGAGGCGCCGCATAAGCTCCGCCAGGTTGGCGCCGGTCTCTTTGCAGCGGTAGATGCCCAGGCGGGTGCCGCAGAGGACTATTTCGGCGAAGCCGGCCTCCACGAGCTTTTTCACTTCGGAGACGGCGGCCTCCAGCGGCTTTGATTTAAGTTCGCTGCGGGCCAGGTTCACCAGGCAGTAGGCGCATTTAAGGTTGCAGCCGTCCTGCACTTTTATGAAGGCCCGGGCTTTGCCGTGCGACTTTGTAACGGAAAAAAAATCCGCGGAGGCGGCGGTACCGCAGAAAACGGCGGGGATGCTCTCTTTTTCTTTATTGGCGAACAGCGTGGCGCCGGGGGCGGCGGCCAGTATCTTCGCGGGGTCGAGCGTCGCCAGGCAGCCGGTCACGGCTATAGCGGCCCCGGGGTTGGCGGCGGCCGTCTTTTTAAGGAAGGCGACGCAATCCCGGTCCGCCTTGGCGGTAACGGAGCAGGTATTCACCACGACGAGGTCCGCCTCTTCGGGCGTCTCGGCACAGCTGTGTCCCAGCTCAGCGAACTTCTCGCGGAGACTCTCCGTCTCCACCTGGTTCACCCGGCATCCCACGGTCTTAAAATAAACTTTCACCCCTACATTTTACAATTTAAGCGGGCCGTCGTTTTGCGCAAACGTACCACGAGACGCCGGTCGGGGCGTCAAGGGGGCCGGAACGCAAAAACAGCGTCGCGCACACCGTGCGCGCGCTTCCGGCTCTCGCCCTCCGCGCTTACGCAAGCGTCGGGCTCCGAGACGGTTTTGCTAACCCGGCCCCCTCGCCGCCCCTAAGCGCAAAACGGGACTGATTATTTTTTAGGTGCGGTCTGGATGAGGACGCCGGTTTTTTTTATTTCTTTGCGGAAGCTGGGGCCGGTGGCGGCCCAGCAGATGGATTCCACGCGGAAAGGGAAGGAGGCGGCCTTGAAGGCGGCTTCCAGTTTTTCGAGCCGGGCCGCCGAAAGCGGCTTGTCCGACATCACCACGATATCCAGGTACGAGAACTTCTTGGCCGAGGCGCCGGCCCGCGCGCCGTAGACCATCACGTCGAATTCAGGCACGTTGGACGCGAGGATGCCCTTCACTTTCTTTAAAAAGATAGGTTTCAGGTCTATCATAGAGCCGTTATTTTTTAGGGGTGCTTTGGATGAAGACGCCGGTCTTCTTGATCTCTTTGCGGAAACTGGCGCCCGTGGCGGCCCAGTCTATGGTCTCGACCCGGAAAGGAAAACCGGCCGCGGTAAATTCGGCGGAAAGCTTTTCAAGGCGCGTGGCCACCAGGGGCTTGTCCGACATCACCGCTATATCGAGATAGGAGTATTTCTTCGCCGTGCCGTCCGCGCGCGAGCCGTAAACCATAACGTCGTATTCCGGCACGTTGCCGGCCAGGATATTTTTAACTTTTCTGAGAAAAATAGGTTTCAGATCTATCATAAACGCGTACCTGCCTTATAAACCCCTACCTATCTTCTACCAAATGCCCGCCCCCTTAGCAAGACAAACTTCCCTCAAATTTCCCGGCAGCCGCGCGTCGCCGGCCGCCGTGAGGCATTCTGCGACCTTAACGAAAATCAAACCGCGAAAGCCGGTTTTTATGGTATATTTTCCTCAAGGTTAGATTAGGGGAGCGTCTATGCATAAGATATTAGTGGTAGAGGACGAGACTTCCGTCCTGCAGATCCTGAAAAAAGCGCTGGAATCGCAGGGTTATATGGTCATAACCGCCGACACCGGCGAAACGGCCATGAACTGGATAAAAGAAGTGAGCCTGGACCTCGCTATCATAGACCTGGGGCTCCCGGATATAAACGGCGTAGAAGTCTGCCGGGCCATCAAAGGCAATCCCCGCACCCGCTCCACCCCCGTAATAATACTTACCGGCAACACCACCAACGACGCCAGGATAGAGAGCAACCTCGGCGCCAGCGCCGAGCTTTTCCTGAACAAACCCATCTCGATAGCCGAGCTCAGGCGCGCCGTCACCCAAATATTGGAAAAAGCGGATAAAGAGAAAATGCTGCTGCGCGCCACCTTCAAAAGGCTCGCGGGCACCAATAAAACTACGGGGATCCCTAATACTTAACCCAGCCGGGTAAGCAGGGCGGAAGTGGCGGCCAGGCAGGCCGATTCCGCCCTCAGGGTATATAAGCCGAGGTTCATCATTACGGCGCCCTTGTCGCGCGCGAAAGCCAGCTCGCCTTTCGTAAAGCCGCCCTCCGGCCCCACAAAAAGCTTCAGTTCCGTTTTGCCTTCAAGCCCTTTTACGGCCTCGTCCGGGGCCGGCCCTTCGGCCGTGGAAAAGACCGAAACCCCGCCCGCCAGCAGCAGGTCGTCGAGCTTCTCCGGCTTTCTCACCGCCGGCAGCAGCCCGCGGCCGCACTGCTTTGCGGCGGCCAGCACCACCTGGTTCAGGCGGCCGGCCCTGCGCTCCCAGTCGCTGAACAGGTCGAACTGCACCCGGGACGCCATCACCGGCTGGAACACGTCCACCCCGGCCTCCGTGCAGTGTTCAAGGATCTCTTCCAGCGCCGGCTTGGCCACCACGGCGAAACAAAGCGTGATCCTGGTCTTGTATGCCGGGCTCGGCAGCTTCTCCCCGACGGAACCGCTCACGGCGTCCCCGGAGACGGTTTTGATGACGGCGCGGTAGCGGTTGCCTTTGCCGTCGAAGATCTCTATTTCGTCCCCCGCGCGGGCGCGGGCCGCGCGCGCGATATGGGCGGATTCCTCCGGCCCGGCGAAGAATTCGCCGCCGCGCAGGTTTTCAGCAGGGATGAAATATTGCGGCATCGGTCAGGCTAGCCCAGGATCTTCTTAAAAAAGCTCTTGTCCTTCCCGTCCGGGGCGGGGACTTCATGCCCGGCCAGTCGGGAAAGTTCCTCGAACAGTTCGCGCTGCCGGGGCGTGAGGTCGTGCGGGACCTCCAGTTTTATCTTTACGAGCAGGTCGCCCCTGGGCCTCCCGCCGGGGCCGGGCATCCCCTGGTCGTGCACGCGGAACACCTTGCCGTGCTGGGTGCCCTGCGGAACGCGGATCTTCACGCGGCCGCCTTCTATTACCGGCACTTCGGTCTCTCCCCCCAGCGCCGCCTGCCAGACGGCCACGGGGCATTCATAAGTAAGGTCGCGGCCCTGCCGCTCGAAATGCGCGTGGTGCTTAAGGCGGACCTGTATGTAAAGGTCCCCGGAGTCCCCGCCCTTCAGGCCGGCGTCGCCGCCGCCCGAAACGCGCAGCACCGCGCCTTCTTCCACGCCCGCCGGGATCTTGACGTTGATGGAGGCGCTCTTCTTCTGGCGGCCCGCGCCGCCGCAGGCCTTGCACGGGCTGGAGATCACCTCGCCCTGGCCGCCGCAGTCGGGGCAGGCCTGGCTGAAAGAGAAAAAGCCCTGGGAGTACTGGACCCGGCCGGCGCCGTGGCAGGTAGGGCATTTTTTAATGCCCGTTTTGCCGCGCGCCCCGGTCCCTTCGCACTCCTGGCAGACTTCGGTACGGTCGAAATTCACCGGAACCTTGACCCCGGAAAAAGCCTCCTCCAGCGTAATTTCCGCCTCGTACTTCAGGTCGGCGCCGCGCCGGGAGCGGGGCCTGCCGCGGCCGCCGCCCTGCCCCTGCGTGAACAGGTTCTCGAAAAGATCGCCGAACATGTCGCCCAGGTCCGCACCGCCCTGGAAACCGCCGAAACCGCCGCGCCCGCCGCCGGCGCCGGCTTTCAGCCCTTCCGCGCCGTACTGGTCGTAGACCTGGCGTTTCTCGGGGGTGGAGAGCACCTCGTAAGCCTCGTTGATTTCCTTAAAGGCCGACTCGGACTCGTTGTTGCCCGGGTTGCGGTCCGGATGATGCTTCATCGCCAGTTTTCTGTAGGCGGTCTTTATCTCGTCGGGGCCGGCGTTGCGGGCTACGCCCAGGGTGCGGTAATAATCGTTTGATGCCATAAAGGTTTGAGTGTGCCGGCGCTAAATAGCGCGGAGCGTAAGAGTATTTTAGCTTTTATTAAGCCTTAACGCTCTAACGCCCCACGCTCCCGGGAACTTCGCTATTTTTTGTTATCGTCCACGACTTCCGCGTCCACGACGTCATCCTTGCCGCCCGGGGCCGCTTTGGCGCCTTCGGGCGCGGGACCGGCGCCGCCGGGGGCGGCTTTGGCCTGGGAAGCTTTATACACGGCTTCCCCCAGCTTCTGGGAGACCTGTATCAGGTTCTCCTTGGCCTTCTTCACCTTGTCCATGTCGTCGCCTTTAATGGCTTCCTTCATTTCGTTGATGGCGCGGTCCACGGCCAGGCGTTCGTCCTGGGAGATCTTGTCCCCGTGCTCTTTCAGGGCCTTCTCCGTGGTGTAGAGGACGGTGTCGGCCTCGTTCTTGGTCTCCACCTTTTCCTTGTATTTCTTGTCGGCGTCGGCGAACTGCTCCGCCTGCTTGACGAATTTGTCGATATCGTCCTTGGACAGCTTGTTGGGAGCGCTGATGGTGATATGCTGCGCCTTGCCGGTGCCCAGGTCCTTGGCGTGCACCTGCAGGATGCCGTTGGCGTCGATGTCGAACGTGACCTCGATCTGCGGCACGCCGCGGGGCGCCGGGGGGATGCCGTCCAGGTCGAACTTCCCCAGCGACACGTTGTCGCCGGCCATCGCGCGCTCGCCCTGCAGCACGTGGATGGTAACGGCGGGCTGGGAGTCCGCCGCGGTGGAGAAGACCTGCGATTTCTTGGCCGGGATGGTGGTGTTCTTGTCAATGAGGCGCGTCATCACGGAGCCCAGGGTCTCGATACCCAGGGACAGCGGGGTAACGTCGAGCAGCAGCACGTCCTTGACGTCGCCGGTCAGCACCGCGGCCTGCACGGCCGCGCCGGTAGCGACGCATTCCATCGGGTCCACGCCGTGCTCTATCCTTTTGCCCACGAAGTCCTCTATGAACTTCTGGACTATCGGCATGCGCGTCGGGCCGCCGACCAGAATGATGCGGCTGATGTCGGAGGTCTTGAGCTTGGCGTCCGCCAGGGCCGTGTCTATGGATTTCTGGCAGCGCTTTACGATGCCTTCCACCAGGGATTCCAGGCGGGCGCGGCCGAGCTTGAGCGCCATGTGCTTGGGCCCGGTGGCGTCGGCGGAAATGAACGGCAGGTTTATCTCGGTCTCCATGGTGGTGGAGAGCTCGATCTTGGCCTTTTCCGCGGCTTCCTTTATGCGCTGCGTGGAAGTGGGGTCCTTGGTAAGGTCGATGCCGGTGTCCTTGCGGAACTCGCCGGCGAGGAAATCCACCAGGGCCTTGTCCATGTCCGTGCCGCCCAGCTGGGTGTCGCCGGAGGTGGAGATGACGTCGAAAGTGCCTTCCTTGCCGAGCTCCATGATGGTGACGTCGAGCGTGCCGCCGCCGAGGTCGAACACCATGATCTTCTGGTCGCGGCCTTCCTTGTCTATGCCGTAGGCCAGCGCCGCGGCGGTGGGCTCGTTGACCAGGCGCACGACCTCGAGGCCGGCGATAGTGCCGGCGTCCTTGGTGGCCTGGCGCTGGTTGTCGTTGAAGTAGGCCGGCACGGTGATGACGGCTTTCTCCACTTTCTCGCCCAGGAAAGCCTCGGCGTCGCGCTTCACCTTCTGAAGCAGGAAAGCCGCCAGCTGCTGCGGCGTGAATTCCTTGCCGGAGATGTGGTACTTGTGGTCGGTGCCCATTTTCCGCTTGAAGGCGGAAACGGTGCCTTCCGGGTTGGCGACGGCCTGCCTGCGGGCGGGCTCGCCCACCAGCATCTGCCCGTCTTTGGCGAAAGCCACGTAAGACGGGAAAGCCTTCCCGCCCAGGCTGGTGCCTTCGGCCGACGGGATGATGGTGACTTTTCCGCCCTCCATCACCGCCGCTGCCGTATTCGAAGTTCCAAGGTCTATGCCTATTATTTTTGCCATGTTAATGTCCTCCAAAAATTACTTACCTGAAATTCACTTTGAACTCTCTTCTTCCGCGGCCGCCGGGGCCGGGGGCGGGGCGGCCGTTTTCTTCTTGGCTATCTTCACCCGCGCCGGGCGCAGGATCTTTTCGCCGTAGTAGAAGCCTTTCTGCAGCTCCTCCGTCACCTGGCCGTCGTTCTCGTCCGTTCCTTCCACTACGCCCAGTATTTCCGAGGCCATCGGGTCGTAAGGCTTGCCCACCGGCTCCATGGCGCGCAGGCCCTCGGCGTCGAAAACCTTGGAAAATTCCTTAAAGATCATCTCGAGCCCTTTCAGGGTCTCGTCGCTGCCGCCGTTCTCCCTGGCGGTGTTGATGTGCGCGTGGGCCGCCAGCAGCATGTCGTAAAGCGGCAGCAGCTTCAGAATAATTTCGGCCTTGCCCCATTTGATCAGCTCGGGCTTTTCCTTCTCCACGCGCTTGCGGTAGTTCTCGAAGTCCGCCTGCAGGCGCAGCAGCTGGTTATAATAGTCGTCCGTCTGCTTCTTCTGTTTCTCCAGTTCCCCCCCGGCGGCGGCCAGGGCCTGCGCTTCGGCGCCGCACACGCAGTCGGGCGCGTCCGCCTTGGCTTTGGTCTTTTTATCTTCGGCCTTATGGTCTTTCATATTGGGTTAGTCTTCAAAGTCCACTTTCTCCCACTCTACCAGCATATCCTCCATCATGGAGCTGACGGTATCCACCAGGGAGATCATGCGGGGGTATTCCATGCGCTTATAGCCCAGTATGCCCACCAGCCCCACGGCCTTGTCGTTCATGCAGTAGGAGCTGGAAACCAGGCTGAAATTCTTGAATTCCTTTATGCTGTTCTCGGAACCTATGGTCACGTCCACGATGTGGCGCTTGCCGGGCTCCCCCAGCGCTTTCGTCTTAAGGGCGCAGTCGCGCAGGCGCTCGCGCAGCAGCCCGGAAAAGCGTTCTTTCTCCTCCAGCAGGCGCGCGATGTTGCGAAAATCCTCGATATCCCCGGCTTCCAGGTTGGAATAGATGCGGCTCAACCCTTCCAGGTAAAGCGCGTCTTCGTTCTTTGACAACCCCCGGAAGTATTCCACTAATTTCCTGAGCAGCTCTTCAAGCCCTTTGTCCTTTTCTTTAGCCAGGAATTCCTTGAAGATGACCTGGGGCAGGTCGGAGATGGGCAGGTCCTTCAGGCGCCTGTTAAGGCGCATGGAAAGGGATTTGACCGCGTTCTTTTCGGCGCCGTGCTCAAGGGTGAAGGCGGAGTGCTTTATGAGGCCGGAATGGGCGAACATCACGGACAGCACGCTCCGGGGCCCCATGCTCAGCAGGTCCAGGCGCTTCACGCTGTCCAGGTCGGTATCGGCGCTCATTACGAAGCCGGCCCACTTGGACATATCGGCCAGCATCCTGGAGGTGTGCTTGAGGAAGCCGTCCAGCTGTTCCACGCGGCGGTCATACTCGTTTTCCAGGCGGTCTTTCTCGCTGGCGGCCATCAGCTGCAGTTTCTGCACATTGTCCACGTAGGAGCGGTAGCCTTTGTCGGAGGGAATGCGGCCGCCGGAAGTATGGGCCTGGTACAGGTAGCCTTCTTCTTCCAGCTCCTTTAATATATTCCTTATGGTAGCGCTGGAAACGCTGAAGCGGCCTTCCTCGGCTATCAGCTCGGAGCTGACGGGGCGGCCCGTGCTGACGTAGTTGTAGACCACCCAGTTAAGGATCTTCGCTTTCCGGTCCTGCGCTACTTCGGGTTTAAGAACTCTCATAGTCTTGGCTCGCTTTCTTAATTAGCACTCAGAACACTTGTTTGCCAGAAATATTATACACCTTGGGGTTATAATTGTCAACCCCGCCCCGCGACTGCTAAAAATAAACCGCCGCTCCCCGGCGCGCGGGCATGACCTTCGTCAAAGCAGAAAAAGGGCGGGTTGTGATACACTATAGTTGTCGGGCATGAACGTTAGGGAGGATAAGCAAAAATGAAATTGTCAGCAGCCGTAATTGCCGCGGTATTGTCGGTGTCCTCCGCCTTTGCGGCGGAACAGAGCGAAACGGCGCGCTTCAGCCGCGATTGGAGCCCGGAAGCGAACATTGAAACCTTCGCGTCCGTCGAGGTCCCCGCCGCCCCCGCCCCTTTAAGGGCCGGGCCCCGCGACGGCCAGAATTATTCCGGCGCCGAAGAGCTTTTGATAAAAGAATTCGCCATAACCGGCATCAGCCTGGACATCCCCGAAACGGAAGTGATGCGCCAGGACCGCTTCTACGACAACACTTTCTGCTTCGAGCACGCCCTGCGCCTCTCGCTCAACGCCCTGCTGGGGAATTACAAGGAGCCCACCAGCCCCCTGGCCGGCGCCCTCTCCCAGTTGGGAGTCCTTTCAACGCCTTCCAAGTCGGACCTTAAAGCGGCCCGCCAGAAAGTGCTGGCCCTGCTCAATGAGCCGGCTTCGCACCTTTCCATCGTGCGGCCCTACAAGCAGAACCAGCCCCAGTACGGTGAAACGGTGGAAAAGAACTGGATATTCTTCCTGCGCCTCGACGGCAAACCCTACTGGGCGATAGTGGATCGCTCCGGCAAGAAAGAGCCCTACGTCTACGGCTCGGCCAAATGATCGTCCCGTAAAAAGAAAAAGCCCCGGCGAACCCGGGGCTTTTTTATTTCCCGCGCTGCCTCAGCCCTCCAGGCTGCGCCGCAGCGCCCAGTCCAGCACGCGGTCCGGCAGCACCCATTTAAGGAAGATGATAAAAGAAGCCTTGAACGGCACCGGGTAGCGAGCGGCGGGCCGCGAGGACGTTAAAGCCTTAAGGATAACCCGGGCCACCACTTCCGGCCCCGGCGCCCCGCTCCTGTAGCCTGCCCGGAACTTTTCGGTCAGCCGCCGGACCATGGGCCCGTAGACCCCCGCGCCGGAATATTTGTTCAGGTTCACCAGGGCGGTGGCGTCCCATTCCGTCTTTATCGGGCCGGGCTCGATCAGCGCCACCTTTATCCCGAACTGCGCCGTCTCCAGGCGCAGCGCGTCGGAGTAGGCCTCCAGCGCGTATTTGCTGGCGTGGTACCAGCCGCCGGTAGGCATGGAGATCCTGCCCGCGATAGAGGAAATATTTATGATCCTTCCCCCGCCCTGCGCCCGCATGTGCGGCAGAACCAGCTGGGTAAGCCGGGCGAGGCCGAACAGGTTAACTTCGAACTGCCGCCGCGCCTCCTCCACCGGCACGTCTTCCACCGCCCCGTGCGCGCCGTAGCCGGCGTTGTTGACGAGCGCGTCCAGCCGGCCTTCGGCCGCCAGCACGGCCGCCACCGCGCCCGCAACGGAAGCCTCCTCCGTCACGTCCAGCCTGAGGAGCTTCGCGCCCAGCGCTTCCAGGCCGCGCATTTTTTCCACGCGCCGGGCGCCGGCGTAGACCCTGAACCCGTTTTTAAGCAGCAGTTCGGCCGTGGCGTATCCTATGCCCGCCGAGGCCCCGGTAATAAGAACGATATTAGCCATATACTCTTTTATAGGAAACTTAACCCGCAGGCCGCAACTTTTTTTGATAATATAAAACAAATGCCCGAACCCGATCTTCCCATCCGCCCCGGCTCTTTCGAAGAAAAATTCGTAAGGAGCGGCGGCCACGGCGGCCAGAACGTGAACAAGGTGGCCACCACCGTGCAGCTGCGTTTTTTTCCGCGCCTGTCCGGGCTCCCTTACGCCGCGCAGGAGCGGCTTAAAGCCCTGGCCGGCTCCAAGCTCACCGCCGAAGGCGACGTACTCATCGTCGCCAGCGAATACCGCACCCAGGAGCAGAACCGCCAGGCCGCCCGGGCCCGGCTCGGCGAACTGCTGGCCCGGGCCGCCCGCCCGCCCAAGCACCGGCGCCCCACCAAACCCTCTTACGGTTCCAAACAGCGCCGCCTGGAAAGCAAAAAGCGCCGGTCCGCTGTAAAGCAGGACCGGCGCGCGGACGGCGATTGAACGATTATTTGCCGCAATGCCTTTTCTTCAGCTGTCTTTCGGCGCCTTCGTAGCTGTAGTTGCGGTTCAGCAGGTCCCTGAACGTCCCCTTTTCTTCCTGCATGAACAGGTCCACCGCGAGGCCGTACTCGTACTCGCGCAAAGCCGACCCTTCCTCCGACGCTTGAGCGCAGGTGTCCGCCACCGTGAAGTCGCCGGCGCCGCCGGAGATCCTGTCGCCGTAGCCCGTGAATTTCCAGTCCTTCACGGACAGGTAGGCCAGCGGCTTCATCTGGCGCCTTGCCAGCTCCCGGACCGCGGCGGAGGTTATCACTTTGCTCAGGGCGCGGTATTCGACGGCTTCCGGAGCCGTCCTGGCCCTGTCTTCCGCGAAATCGGCGCTGGCCAGAAAAATGCCGCCGCTGACCGGGCTGACCCGGGCGTAGTTCCCGGGCGCGAAAGGCGCGAAAAAGCGCAGCTGCCCCGGGCTGCCCGCGAGGTAAATATCGAATTTAGCGTCCGGGGAATATAACTCCGAAGCCAGGAGCTTCTCCAGCGCCCTGTCCAGCGCCAGGGCCGGCGCCGGCTCGGCCGGCAGGGTGCCCCTGCCCCTGAGGGTAAAGTTCTTATATTCCAGAGCGTCCTTGTAGTACAGGGCCGGTTTGGACAAGATCAGCCAGTACCCGCCCGCAGCCGCCAGAACCAGAAGTAAAATAATTTTTTTCATCTCTTCCCTCCGTTATGAAGTCCGGACTTCCCGCCTTATTGGGTCAGGAACAAGTCCTTTGTTACATTATAGCGCCCCGACAGCCAGTCTATCACTTCGCGGGCGGCCTTGCCGGTATCGTTCTCGCGCGATTCCAGGAATACGGCGTAATCCGCCTTCAAGGACTCTTTTTCTTCGCCGGTCAGGACGTCCAGGCCCTTGTCCATGAAAGCCGGGAGGTCCCGCTCCAGCTGCAGCGCCATCTCGTGGCAGGTCACCATCCCGGCCGCCTTTCTGAAAGCCTTGTCCGGGTTGTAGGCCGCGCCGGCCTCGTAGCCGGCCCGCAGGGTCAGCAGGACTATCTTGGAAAGCGCAGCCTGGTTCATCGGGTTGACGGCGTGGCCCGCCAGCCAGTTGCCGATCTCGGGCGGGCGGCCCGTCATGGGGCGCAGGTGCAGGAATAGATCCATGCGGGGCCCGTCGTTGACCGGATAATTGTCCCAGAGCAGCGGTTTGCGGCCGAGTTTCTGGGCCGTAGAGCGCAGGTGCTCCTCGCTGTAGGCTTTGGAGCAGACCTGCTCGCCGGTCCAGAACATGCTGACCTTTTTATCCAGCTCGGTCCCCAGCCGTTCGAAATAACCCTCCGGCATTTTGCCGAAAAGTTTCTCAAGCACGGGGTCCAGCGAGTAATACGTGGGGCAGAAAACGAACTGTTTGGCCTTCGACCTGGCCGCTATCCAGTTGACCACCTCTATCTGGCGCTCCGCCAGCCCGGGCAGGTCGCCTTTCATGTCGTCCATGAGTATGCCGAACTTGTCCACCCCTATGCGGTTGAAAGCGTCCACCCGGTTCTGCAGCAGCTTTTTGACTTCCAGGTCGAAAGGGGAAAGATAGATCTCGTAAGGGCTGAAGCCCACCCCGAACTCTATGCCGGCCGAATGGCACTGGGAGGAAAGCTTGGTCAGCTTTTCCTCGAGGGTTTTAGGGAAAGGCTCGCGCCATTTCTTGCGCATGTAGCCGTCAGCCTTCGGCGCGTAGATATAGAACGAAAAGCCGTGCTTTTTAAGGAAGCCGGCGTAGTCCGCCCGCTCGCCCCAGCTCCACGGTTCGCCGTAAAAACCTTCTATGACTCCCAGTTGAGTGTTCATCCTTTGTCTCCCCGCCGTTTATTTTCCGTTCATGGCGTCTATGCGCTTCTGCGCTTTCTTGGCCATGGAGTTGTCCGCGTATTTCGCGATGATCTTCGAGTAGTATTCCCCCGCCTTGTCCAGGGCCAGGCTCTTTTCATAAACTTCGCCTGCGGCGTACAGGGCCTTGGGGGCCTGCGGATCGGAGGGGTATTCCGCGACTATCCTGTCGTACATCTTTACTTCTCCATCGCTGTCCTTGAGGTCTTTGCGGTGTATTTCGGCGGCCAGCAGCAGGGCTTCGATGGCTTTTTCTCCCTTGTATTTGTCCGCCAGCCTGCCCAGCACGGTCACGGCCTGGCCGGGCTTGGCCATTTCCTCGCGCAGCACGCGCGCCTGGGAGGTAAAGGACTCGTACGCCGCTTCTTTGTCCGGGTAGAGGGTTATTATCTGTTCGTAAACTTCGGCCGCGGCCTGGTATTTCTTCTGCCGCTCCATAAGCTTGGGCAGTTGGGCATAGGCGGCCCAGGCCTCGCCGCTGCCGGGAAAGGCAACCGTGAGATCCTGGTAAACCTTTATAGCTTCTTCATACTCTTTCAGGTTGTTCGCCAGCACCCCGCCCAGGGCCAGTTTGACCCTGGGGAGCATGGAACTCGCCGGGTGCATCCGCACCATCTTCTCGTAGGCCAGCCTGGCCGGCAGGTATTCCTCTTTTTTCAGGTGCAAATCCGCCAGCGCCATGCGCAGCCCGTCGTTGCCGGCGTAAGCCGGGAACCTGGAGAAGAACTCCCGGAACTCCGCGGTCAGCGCCTCGTAGAACGTTTCCCCGGCCTGCGCCGAAAGCTTTTCCAGCAGGGCGGCCAGTTCCTGCTCGCCGTCGCCCGTCAAAGGGGCCTTGAACAGCGCCGCCAGCAGGGGGCGGGTTTTCTTGTCGGCTTTTTTCTCCGCGGTTTCCGTGAACAGCTTGGCGGCCTCGGCGGAAGAAGCGCTTTGCGGGTATTCCCTGCTGTGGCGCAGAAGGGCGACCAGGGCCGACCTGTGATCCCCGAGTTTCAGATGCAGTTTCGCTTTTAACAGCAGCGCGTCCCCGGCGTACTGCGCGGCCGGGTAGGCCCGCAGCCAGTCGGCTGCCTGCGGCAGCACGATCACGAGCGCGTCTTCGTCCTTGCTCTCGCCCGCGGTTTTGAGAAATTCCCATTCAGCGTCCATCAGCCCGGTCTTTTTTTCAGCGGGGGCGGGCCCGGCCGCCGGGACCGCCGGCGGGGCTTCGACCGCGGCCGCGGGGGCCTCGGCCGGTACGGCGGCGGCCTCCTCGGCGGCGGGGGCGGCGGCTTCCTGCGCGGCCAAGGCCGGGCAGCAGGCCGCGGCGAGACCTGAAATTAAGAACAGCGTTTTGAACCTATTCATGAGCGTTATCTCCCGTGTTATAGTCTGAAATTAATTTATCCGTGCGCGAAACCGCCGCCGCCCCTTCCGGCGGGGCCGGGTAAGCGGAGAGTCGTTCTGGAATAAGCGGAGCATTTATTACCATCGCTAAGCGCGTATGACCGTCACGTTATTATAATCCAGCCAATCCACGGAAAGCGGGCTCACTATGGCGTTGGCCGGTACGTTGATCGTTTTGGAGTCCGGCTTGTAAAGCCGCCGCAGCTCCCAGTCGCTGATAAAGACCTTCTTTCCCAATTCCCTCACTTTGCGGGGGGCAGGCGCCGCCCCCGGCCCGGGCCGGAGGTGCTGCATAATGAGGTCTTCAACAGCGCCTTTTGTAAGCATAAGGTTATAGGCGGCGGGTTACGGGTATTTGGAAAGAGTTAAAAAAAACTCTTTGAGCGCGAAACACCCGGCCCGGAACCCGGCGTCCGGCCCTTTACGCTTTTACCGAGATCTTCGCGAGGTATTTGTCCAGTTCGTCGGCGGGGCGCGGTATGACGTGCATGCCTACGAGCTCTCCCGCTTTCTGGGCGGCGGCGGCGCCGGCTTCCACGGCCGCGCGCACGGCGCCTACTTCGCCCACGCACATGGTGGTGACGTAGCCCGAGCCTATCTTTTCGTAGCCCAGCAGGCGCACCTTGGCGGCCTTGCTCATGGCGTCAGAGGCTTCTATCATGCCTATGAAACCCTTGGTCTCTATCATTCCCAACGCTTCTTTAGGTTCTGACATGTCGTTTCTCCTTGGTTACCGCAAATTAGTACTGACCCTTAGCGGCTTCTCCGCCCGAAACTATGGCTATGCTGGCGCTGGTGCCCAGGCGGGTGGCGCCGGCCTTTATCATGGCCGCGGCCACCTCGGCGTTCTTGATGCCGCCGGAAGCTTTCACGCCCATCTCGGGGCCCACGGTCTCGCGCATCAGCGCGATATCCTCGGGAGTGGCCCCGCCCGAGCCGAAGCCCGTGGAGGTCTTTACGAAGTCGGCCTGCGCGGCTTTGGACATCTTGCAGGCGCGGATCTTCTCGTCTTTCGTAAGGTAGGAGGTCTCCAGGATCACCTTGAGCGTTTTGCCGCGGGTGGCGTCGCGCACCGCCTTGATATCGTCCTGTACCAGCTGGTCGTTGCCCGACTTCAGCGCCCCTATGTTTATCACCATGTCGATCTCGTCGGCGCCGTTGGCTATGGCGTCGCGGGCTTCTATGGCCTTAACGGTAGGCGTGGTAGAGCCCAGCGGGAAACCTATGACGGTGCAGACCATCACGCCGGAGCCGCGCAGCAGGCGGGACGCCATGGCGACGTAGCCGGGATTCACGCAGACGGAGGCGAAGCGGTATTTGCGGGCTTCCTCGCAAAGCTTGCCTATCTCTTCCTGCGTGGCGTTGGCCTTGAGCAGGGTGTGGTCTATCATCCCCGCTATGGAAGAACTGGCCTCGTTGGGGTTGCAGAAAGTGACGCGGTCCACGCTGGCTTTGACCTGTTGGGCGGTATAATTGGTCAGCGGGTTGCAGCTCTGGCAGGAGGAACTGCAGGTGTTTTCTTCGAGCCTGCAATCGCCCTGGCCGGAGCAGGCCTTCTTTTCCGGAGCGGCGGGCTTGTTCGTACCGGCCTGGTTTACCAGGGGGTGCTGAAAAACCTTGCCGGCGGACCCGATGGTAACGGAGTCACCGAGAGTTTGCCGGGGATAAACCGGGCCTTTCTCCCTCAGGATCCTGGCCACTTCGGCCGCTATCTTTTTTATGTCTTCGTCATTCATATCTTTTCCTTTCCGGTAATATGGACCGTATCCACTATGCCGGCTATTACGGTGCGCACCGGCGCCTTGGGGTTCTTTAAAATTTTCCGGGCCGAGCCGCCCTCGTCCACGATCAGCACGGTGTCGCCGATGCCGGCCCCCTGGTTGCCGTCCAGCGCCAGCGTGGCTTCGCCTACCAGTTTATTGCCGTCCATCGGGTCCACGGCTTTGACCAGCAGCATGGTGGCGCCTTTCAAGCCCGGATGCTTGCGCGTCGCCCACACATTGCCGATTACTTTTGCTATGAACATAGATTAGTTGAACTTCTTGCCGTCGATTATGCCGACTATGGCGGCGTCTACCGGGGGCGGGGCGGCGCCGACGGCTGTTTCCCCCTCCCAACCCTCGAAAGCCTGTATCGCCTCACGTGAGGCCACGAAGAAAACCGTTTCGCCCGAGCCGGCGCCGACGGTATCTCCGGCCACGAGCGGGTCGCCTGACGGCTTATCCGTTTCCCAATCCAAAGGCTGTATAAGCAGCAGCGTCTTCGCTTCCATGCCGCAGCACTGGCGTGAGCAGAAGACCCGTCCTATTACCTTTGCCTGTTTCATTATGGTTCAGCAGCAGCGCTGTTCTATCGCCATTATCTTGTCCAGGCGCTTCTGGTACTTGCCGCCTTCGAAAGGGGTATTGAGCCAAGCCTTCAGCATTTCCTGCAGCGCCAGCTCTCCGTGCGTTTTGCCGCCCAGGCAGAGCACGTTGCAGTCCTCGTGGGCGGAGGCGAAGCGCGCCGAAATAATATCGTAGGCGGCCACGGCGCGGATGCCGTGCACCTTGTTGGCGGCCAGCGGCATGGCGCCGTTAAAGCCGTCTACCAGCACGGCGCGGTCGAACTCCTTCTTGCGCACGGCCTCGCTGACCAGCAGCGCGATGTCGGGGAAGTCCACCGGCTCCGTGGAGTAGCAGCCGAAGTCCATGACTTCATGGCCGAGGCCCTGCAGGAATTTCTTGATCTTTTCCTTGGCTTCAAAACCCGCGTGGTCAGCGCCTATTACGAGTTTCATAAAAAGCTCCTATATTGCCGCGCCGATATGCTCGTGCGCGTTGGGGATCACTATGCGGCTCACCACGGCGTCCTCGCCTATGGCCTTTACGCCCGCGCTTACGGCGGTGCGCACGGCGCCCGGCTCGCCGACTACCGTGAAATAGCCTTTGCCGCCTATGCCTTTGCCGGTATTCACTTCCGCCACGTGGACAAAGGCGGCCTTGGCGGCCGCGTCGGCGGCGAACAGCGCGGGCAGGGCCTCTTTGGTTTCCACGATGCCGACGGCCTCTATGCTGGCCGGTTTCACCTTTTTATTCAAGGCAGCCAGCGCGCCGGAGTGCACGTTGCGGATGATGTGGTTCGCCAGCACGGCGTTGCCGCCGATCTCCGCGCCTTTGGCCAGCGAAGACTCGACCTCGCCGAGAGGGCCTGAGACGACGATTATGTATTTCCCCTTGGAAATGGCCTGGTGCACTTCGGGATTGACGCCCGCGGCCTTGCACATGGCGTCCAGGGTCTCGATGCCCCTGGCTATGGAGGAAAGTTCGATCAGTCCGAGCGAGATGTTTGCCTGCATATAAATTCTCCTTACGCTATCCTGAGATCTCCGACGACGCTGCACTGCAGCGGCCGCACAAAATGGCTGGTCTTGGTAATGCCGTCTCCCGTCGGGGTGCCGATGGACATGGAAGCGTAGCCTTCCCCCAGGCCCAGCCCGTGCAGCGTGCAGCCGTTCTTCACGAAGATCGAACACGCCATGCGGCGGCCCATCTTGGTCATGTTCCTGATATTGGTGGAATACATGCCGGCCGAATGGTGGTTTTCCCCCTCGGCGAAGCGCGCCAGTTCTATGGCCGCGTCGATATCCTTGCAGAAGGTGATCGGCAGCACCGGCATCAGCTGCTCGCTGACCACGAAGGGATGGTCGTTGGGCACTTCCGCCCACAGCACGCGGATCTCGTCGGAAAGGTTCAACCCGATGGACCTGGCTATCACCGACGGGTTCTTGCCGATGAAGTCGCGGTTGACCTTGGGCTCACGGCCCGGCTCCAGGATGGCCAGCTTCGTAAGGGAGTTCATCTGGGCGCCGCTCAGCTCGTAGGCGCGCGGATCCGAGCGCATAGCTTCGAGAAAGCGCGTACGGGCCGCCTCGACCACGATCACCTCTTTCTCCGCTATGCACAGCACGTTGTTGTCGAAGCCGCAGCCGTAAATTATTTCCCTGGCGCAATCCGGGAACACGGCGGTTTCATCCACCACTACAGGCGGGTTGCCGGGGCCGGCCGCTATGGTCTTGCAGGGTTTGCCCGAGGTCATGGCTACTTTCACTATGGCCGGGCCGCCAGTCACGATGTTCATGTGGGTGCCCGGGTGCGACAAAAGCTGTTTGGTCACTTCCTGCGTGGGCTTGCCCATGGCGCAGACCAGGTTGGCCGGCCCGCCGGCGGAGACGATGGCTTTATCCAGCACGCGCACGGCGTCGGCCACGCAACCCTTGGCCGCGGGGTGCGGCGAGAACACTACCGCGTTGCCCGCGGCTAAAATCCCTATGGCGTTGCTGATGATCGTCGCCACGGCGTTGGTGGAAGGGGTGATGGCCGCCACCACGCCGAAAGGCGCGTATTCCACCAGGGTCAGGCCTTTATCGCCCGTATAGGACACGGCCCGCAGGTCTTCCACTCCGGGAGTCCCGTCGATGCAGACCAGGTTCTTGATGACCTTGTCTTCCACGCGGCCCATGCCGGTCTCGGCTACGGCCAGTTCCGCCCAGCGCCTGGCGTTGGCGCGCGAGACTTCCCGCATGGCGGCTATGATCTTCTCGCGGGCGGCCAGTCCCAGGTCCTGAAAGCCGGGCTGCGCCTTGGAGGCGGCGGCCACGGCCTCGTCCACGGTGTCGAACACCGGGCCGCCTGAAGGCGCGGCGCCGGGCTGGACCGCGAGGTTTTTAACGACCTCGGCCACTATTCTTGTCAGTTCTTCTTCGCTGAGTGACATATAAGCTCCGCTCTTACAGCATCTTATTGGCCGACTTCTTGAACACCACCTTGCCTTCTTTCTCTATGGTATCCACGATGGCGAAAATGGTGCAGTCCACAGGCGTACCTTCGGTCTTGGAAGTCTGGCGCGCGCTGGAGCCCTGCACCAGCAGCACCAGTTCGCCCGTACCCGCCCCGACGGCGTCTATGCCGACGAGCGTGTTGCCGCGCGGCTTGTCGTCCAGGCCGACCGGCTGCACCATCAGGAGCTTCGTGCCCACAAGTTTGTCGTCCTTGCGGGTACAGACTACATTACCCACTACTCGTGCAAATAGCATGATTCCTCCGCTGGACCGGGGCGGGGCTTAGGCAGCCCCTTCCCCGCCAGATAACTGCCGGTTATTTGCGCTTGGCTTCGCTGATCGGCAGCTTGCCTTCCAGGTCGCCGTGGGGCTGCGGGATGACGTGCACGCTCACGAGTTCCCCCACTTTCTGGGCGGCGGCGGCGCCGGCGTCGCAGGCGGCGCGGCAGGCGGCCACTTCGCCCCTGAAAAGGATGGTCACGAGGCCCGAACCGATCTTTTCGTAGCCGACGATCTTCACGTTGGCCGCTTTCACGGCGGCGTCCGCGGCTTCCACACAGGCCACCAGGCCCTTAGTTTCTATCATTCCAAGTGCGTCCATTGTATCCTCCGGTAACTATTTAAGATAAAGCAGAACTTACTTCAAACTATGAAAGCCGGGTCCCCGTTCTTCATCCCGGCGGCGTTGGCTTCTTCCACGTCCAGGTGCAGCTCCAGCGAGAAGCTGTCCAGGACGCGGCAGAGCACGCGTTCGTAGATGGCCTCGCGCTCGGTGCCGCGGCCGCAGAGCACGCGCACTTCCTGGCCGTCCTTCACTTTAAAGGCCTCGGCTTCCCTGGTCTGGAAATGGATATGGCGCTTGGACATTATCAGGCCTCTCGTAAGCGTGACGGTCCCCTTGGGGCCGACCAGCTTTATGCCGGGAGTGTTCTCCAGCTTGCCGGAATCGCGGATCGGGGGCTCTACGCCCAGCCGGCGCGCGTCGGCCGCCGAGACTTCCACCTGGCTGTATTTCCTGTACGGGCCTATCATCCGTACGCCCTTGATGGAGCCCTTGGGGCCCTCCAGGTCGAACAGCTCGTTGCATGCGTACTGGCCGGGCTGCTTTACGGGCTTAAGCTGCGTATCGTCGCAGTCGGCGCCGAACAGGGTCTTGAAGTCCTCTTTGGTCAGATGCACGTGGCGGTTGGAAATACCCACCGGCACCGGCATAGCCGAGCGCTCCTCACGGAGCTTAATATCTTCCACCATCGCTTTCACAAGTGTTTCGTCCATTGTTGTTTTTCCTCGCTGTTTATCTTGAAAGTACGGGCTGAAAGTGGATCACGCGCAAAAACTTGTCGGCCTTGAGGCTTTCCCCGCCCACCAGCGCGCCGTCGATATCCGGCTGGGACATAAGCTCGTCGACGTTGTCGGCCTTCACCGAGCCGCCGTAAAGGATGCGGACCGCTTCCGCGTAGTCCTTGCCGTAAATGCGCTCCATCTGTTTGCGCACGAAAACATGGGCGTCCTGGGCCTGGTCGGGGGTGGCGGTCTTGCCGGTGCCTATCGCCCAGACGGGCTCGTAGGCGATGACCGTTTTGGCGGCCTCGGCGGCGCTGATGCCGGCGAAAGCGCCGACGAGCTGGGTTTCGAGCACGCGGTAAGTTTTCTGGCTTTCGCGCTCTTCCAGCGTTTCGCCGATGCACAGCACGGGCACCAGGCCGGCCTTTATGGCGGCCTTCAGTTTTTTATTTATGATCTCGTCGGTCTCCAGGAAGATCTTGCGGCGCTCGGAGTGGCCGATTATCGCGGCGGTGCAGCCCGCGTCTATCAGCTGAGACGGGGAAACGGCCCCGGTGAAGGCGCCTTTTTCTTCCCAGGCCACGTCCTGGGAGGAGAGGAAAACTTTCGAGCCGGCCAGCGCGGCCTTAACGGCGTGAAGACAGGTGAACCCGGGAGCCAGCAGCACTTCGTGCTTCAGGTCGGGATCGAGGCCTTTCTTTATAGCGGCGGCCAGGTCCGCGGCCTCCCTGGAGGTAAGGTGCATTTTCCAGTTGCCCGCGATCATCGGAATCCGTTTGGTTGAAGCCATTTCGAGTCTCCTTAATTAATAAAAAAGATTATACAAACATTGTAAAGCGCTGTAAGGCCTAAATCAGCTCCCGCAAAAGTTCCTGGCGGGGCCGGGGGATCACCACTTTCTCCACCAGCAGTCCTTTTTTGCCCGCCACGGCGGCGCCGGCGGCTACGGCGGTCTCTACGGCGGCTATGGAGCCGGTCATGGTTACGAAAGCTTTGCCGCCCAGGGCCATGGCCAGGCGTATTTCGAGGAGTTTCACGTTGCCGGCCTTTACCGCGGCGTCGGCGGCCTCTATCAGGGCCGCTACCGAGAAAGCTTCTATTATCCCCAGGGCCTCAAGCCCGTCCGCCACGGTGGTGCCCTCTATAGCCGGAAAAACCTCGGGATGGATATTCGGGATGACGAAGCTGTCCACCAGGGAATGCGCGGCCTTGGCCGAACCGGCCTCCACGGCGGCGTTCACGTCCCCCACGTCGCCGGCCACCAGTGCTATGTACTTGCCGGCGCAGATGGAACGCGAGAGTATCAATTTGATCTTCGAAGTCTTGAGCATGGCGTCGGCCGCTTCCATGCCCTTGGCCACGCTCGAAAGTTCAACACCGCCTATTGCGTTTAGCATAAAGACCTTAAGCGATTATCTCCACGTACTTTTCGTTAACCTTGCCGACGGTGCCTGGAATGCTGGCGTGCACCGGGCAGCCCAGTTTGTCGGCGGGAACGTCTCCCACCACCGCACCTTTCTCAACCCGCTGCCCCTCTTTAACCGCCGGGACGCAGGGGACGCCTATGTGCTGGCTCATTAAAATTTTAACGCGGGACGGCTTGAACGAAAACTCGGTCCATGGGGCGTCCTTATTGTACTCTTCGAGCCCCAGCCGCTTCACGAGTTTTGAAACCGGCACCTTGCGGAAATCCCGCACCGGGTGCACCTGCGGGGCGCGCCCGGAGTTCAAAGAAGAATTTTTAAAACCGACCTTAAGCTCGCGCAGGTCGGCCTTGGCGGCCACGCAGGCCTCGCGCGGGTTCAGGCCCTCGGGGCAGGCGTAGAGGCTGCACAGCGAGCATTCGCAGCAAAGCAGGCCGTACTGGCTGTGCAGTTTATGTTCCGGGCCGGCGGAGAACAGCATGGTGCGCATCACGCGGTGCGGCTGCACGTCGTGCCCCAGCAGGTAGCGCGGGCAGAACTCCGTGCAGAAAGAGCATTGGTCGCAGGCGGACCGCCCCACGCGGGTGAATACCGGCCGGCTCTGGGCCTTCTTGACGATCAGCGGATGCGTTTTAGGGAGTACGATGATCCCGGCGGAAGCCTTCACCACCGGGGCCTCGAAATCGGTCATGACCTTGCCCATCATGGGCCCGCCGTCTATGTAGGCGGGGTCTTTTACGGTAAAGCCGCCGCACAGTTCCGCGGCCTCGCGCCAGGTCACGCCTACGGGCACGCTGAAAGTGGCGGGCTTCTTCACCGCGCCGTTCACGGTGATAAAAGTTTCCGTGACGGGCCGGCCCGGAAAAGCGGCGTTATAAAGCGTCTCCACGTTGCTGACCACGCACCCGACGTCCAGCGGCAGGCCGCCCGGCGGCACCACGCGGCCGGTGGCCTCGTAGACCAGGCACTGCTCGTCTCCGGCCGGGTAGTAGTCGCCCATCTTCAGGATGGAGATATTCTTGCGGCTTGCGGCTATTTCCTCCAGGCGCGGGATGAGCTTTTCGTGCTTTTTCTTGATGCCGACCAGGCCCCGCGCGGCGCCCACGGCCCGCATCAGCAGCTCAAGCCCGTCGAAAACTTTTTCAGGGAAATATTCCAGGATCTTCTGGTCTTTCTTCAGGAGCGGCTCGCACTCGGCCGCGTTGACCAGCGCGTACTCGGCCTTGCCCAGCGCTTTCACGTACGCGGGAAAGCCCGCGCCGCCGGCTCCTACCACTCCGGCGCGGCGCAGGTTCAGGCTGAATTCGGCTGAGAAGTCGGACATCGATCGGCGGGAACTACCTGGCTCCGACCATGCGCTTCTTGACCGCCGAAGCGAGGCGCTTTACGCCCTCGTCTATCTGCGTCGGGCTGGCGTAGGAGAAGTTAAGGCGCATGGTGTTCTTGCCGGAGCCGTCGGAATGGAACGCCGAACCTATCACGTAGGCCACGTTCTCCTTCAGGGCGTCCTGGAACATGTCGTCGGCGCTCATGGTCTCGGGCAGGCGCACCCACAGGAACAGGCCGCCCTCGGGGTTGGTCCAGGTGACGCCTTCCGGCATGTATTTTTCCAGCGCGCCGACCATCGTGTCCTTCTTCAGCTTGTAGTCCTGCTTGATCACTTCGATGTGCTTATCGAAGAAGCCGGTGCGCAGGAACTCCGCCGCTATCAGCTGGTTCAGGCTGGAGGTGCAGAGGTCGAGGGACTGCTTGAGGATCTCCATCTTCTTGATGATCTGGGGATGGCCCAGGATGACGCCCAGGCGCAGGCCCGGGGCGAAAGTCTTGGAGAAGGTGAACAGCGAAATGATGTTATGCGTCTTCTTCGACTCCTGGTCCAGGCGGTACAGCATCTTGGGCGCCTTGCCCTCGAAGCGGATCTGGCGGTAGGGCGAGTCCTCTATCACCGCGACGTTGTACTTCTCGGACAGCTCGATGATCTTTTTGCGCTTGACCTCCGACAGGGTCACGCCGCTGGGGTTCTGGAAATCCGGCACCAGGTAGATGAACTTGTAGTGCTCGTCCTGCGCCTGCAGCCAGGCAAGCCGCTCTTCCAGCTCCTCGGTGCTTATGCCGTCGTCCTCGAGCTTGACGCCGATGAACTCCGCTCCGTAGGACCGGAAGACCTGCAGCGCGCCCATGTAGCTGGGCTTCTCCACTATGACGGGGTCGGAAGCGTCCAGGAAGAGGCGGCCCACCATGTCCAGCGCCTGCTGGCTGGAAGTGGTGATTATCAGTTCCTCGGGTTTGGCGTCGACGCCCTCGTAGCGTTTGAGGAACTTTATGAACTCTTCTTTCAGTTCGGGCAGGCCGTCCGTGGGGCCGTACTGCAGCGCCACCTTGCCTTTTTTAGCCATTATTTCTTTGACGGCGTCCGCCACGAAATCGTAAGGAAAATGGTCGGGGGAAGGCAGGCCGCCGGCGAAAGAGATGATGCCGGGCTGGTTGGTGGTCTTGAGGAGTTCACGAATTACGGAAGCTTTGGTGCGCCTGGGAGTAGTGGCAATATTTTTCGCGATGTCGATCATAAGTTCCTCCGCTGATATTATTTACGGCAGGCCGTATTTATATATAAGAATAATTTACTCAATTAACGGGGCCAATTCAAGGCTTTTGCCGGCGCTGCGGCGGGCGCCGCGCTTACCGGGCGGCCGGCGGAAAACGGGTCTTCTTACTTCCCGCCCGCGGCGCCCGCGAAATAGTCCAGGTTTTCCTTGTAGTAATCTTTTTTGGACCGGTCTTTTTCAGCGGCGTATTTCTTCGCGTAATAGGCCATGGCCTGAGGGTAGGTTTCGGCGCGGAGGGCGGCCAGGTCTTCCGGAAAAGGCCGGGCGGTGGCGGCGCAGGCTTTTTCCAGCGCTTTCAGGTGCTGGCTGAGCAGCTCCACGCCCATCCTGCGGGCGTTGTCCCGGATAAAGGACGCGGTCTCCAGCACGGCCAGCGCGCCCTTGGTCTTGAGGGCTTCAAGCGCGCCGGCGGAGAGCCCGTACCCCGGCGAGTTGGCGTCGGCCACCGCAAGGCAGTCCAGCGCCAGCGGGTAATTCTTCTGCTCCAGCGCCAGGCTCCCCACGAAGATCAGGGCGTCGGAGCTGAAAGCCGGCCAGCGCACCGCGTAAAACTCTTCCAGGAAACGCGCGAACGCCGCCTTCTGCTCGCCCAGACGGGCCAGGGAGGCCGAATCCGCCGCGTAAGCCTTGGTCCTGCCGGCGGCGTAGGCGAAGATCTTCGAATCCGCCACGCTGTTCTTTTTTATCGTTTCGGCGCGCTCCAGGCTCAGGTAGCCGCCCAGCTGCTCCTCGTAAAGCCGCCGGATCTTTTCCCGGTAGCGCGCGGGGTCCAGCGACAGGGCCAGGTAGCTGCCGAAGGCGTTGGCGGTATAAATGTCGGTGTAGGCGCCCCGGATGAAGTCCTTGAGCAGCCGGGGGGCGGCCTTCATGCGTTCGTGCACGTACATATCCTCCGCCAGGTAGGCCTCGTATTCGAACTCCAGCGGGCTGGCGCCTGCGTCGCGGCGGTATTCCGGGTAGAGGTAGCACTGCAGCGCGTGCACCAGTTCATGGAGGTAGACCGGGTGGGCGTATTTGACCAGTTCGGAGCGGACCTCTTTATTGCTCCAGAGCACCTCCACCACCTGCGGGTCCTTGAACCCCCTGGCTTCGAAAAATTTAAGGATGAACCTGGAATTCAGGTAAACGGCGTTGGCTTCGGGATCGAACCAGGCGAAGCAGTCGGCCGCGTCGCGCCTGGTAAGCACCCTTAAGGCGCGGTAACCCGGGCCGGCTTTGGCGAGCCTGGCGTAAAGTTCCCGGCCGGCCGCGGAGGAACTGATGACGACCTCGAATTCTTTTTTAAGTTTGGCGCTCAACTGCGCGTCGTGCGGATAGGCTTCCGCCCCCCCCGGGGAGAAAGCCAGCGCCAAAGCCACGAGCAGCGTTCTCATACTGCATATTATAAGGTTTGACAAAGGGCGCGGCAATGTATAATATTAGGAAGCGGTAAACTAAATTTTGTCTGGAGGATCTATGGCTGATAACAAAGGCGGAGAGATAATCGGAGCTTTCGTGGTGGGCGGCCTGATAGGCGCGGCCCTCGGCATCCTGTTCGCCCCCAAGGCGGGCAAGGAGACCCGGGAGCAGCTGGGCGACTGGATGGAAGAGACCAAGGAAAAAGCCAAGGAAAATATCGAGAAGCTCGAAGCGGAGATCAAGCGCCGCAAAGAGCACCTGCTCAAGCACGTCAACTGATAACCAGAGGCCTTAAAAAGAGCTCGAGTCCCGCGGGGTCACCCCCGCGGGGCTTTTATTTTATCTCCCCCGCCGCCGGAGCGGCGCGCCCGAACAGCCACCCCAGCGAGAACGTGGAGATAGTCCCTATCACGATGATCCAGCTCCAGCCGATCGGCGCCAGCCCTTTCTCCGAAAGATAAAGCACCAGCCCGGCCAGCGACGCGCTGATCAGCATGGCCGCCACGTTGCCGCGGTTGCCGACCCGCTTGGTGGCGAGCCCCAGCAGGAACACGCCCAGCAGGCTGCCGGCGGTGACCCCGTTCACCTTGAAGGCCAGCCATAACATGCGCCCCGACCCGGCCGCGCACGCCCAGGCTATGCCGGCCAGCAGCAGGCCGAAGGCCGCCACGCTGAGCCGCGAGACAAGAAGATAATGTTTTTCGTCCGCCCCTCTCTTTATAAGCGGCCGGTAAATATCCGTGATGAACGACGAGGACAGCGAACTCAGCGGCGAGTCGATACTGGCCAGCACCACCGCCGCCAGGACCAGGCCCTTTATGCCCGCGGGCAGCACGTTTATGGTGAAGTGCGAAAGGATCTTGTCGGCGTTGGCCGGCAGCGCCAGGGCCGGGTTCTGCTTATAGAACACGAACAGCAGCGTGCCCAGCCCCAGGTAAAGCGCGGTCAGCGGGACGCTGGCGAAGATGGTGGCTATGAGGGTCTTCTGGCTTTCGCGCCGCGTTTCCAGGGTCAGCAGCCGCTGCATCAGCTCCTGGTCCGTGCCGAAGGAGGCCATGGAGCCGAACACGCCGTTCAGCACCGCGGCCCACAGCACGTTCGGGTTCTTCAGGTCCCAGCCGAAGTTGAAGATGGAAAGCTTCCCGGCCTCGCTGGCGGTCTGCCAGGCGCCCATGAACCCGCCGTCGATATGCAGGACCAGGAACGCGGCCACCGCGCCGCCGGCCAGGTAGAAGGTGATGGTCTCGAAAGTGCCGGTCCACATCACGGCCTTGATGCCGCCGAAGCCGATGAAAACGATGCTGATGACCGTGAAGAAGCCGATCGTATTGCTTAACGGCCAGCCCATGATCACCGAGACCGCCAGCGACGCCGCGTACAGGCGCACGCCGGAGGCGAAAAGACGGGTCACGAAAAAGAACGCCGAGCCGGCGTACTGCGTTTCGGGGCCGAAGCGGTGCTTCAGGAACTCGTAGATGGTAGTGCAGTTGAACTTGTAGAAAGCCGGGATGAAGAAAAAGGCTATCACGATGCGGGCCAGGGCGGAACCGATGAAGAACTGCATGTACTGCCAGTTCTCGGTGAAGCCGATGGGAGGGATGCCCACTATGGTCATAGCGCTGATCTCGGTAGCTACGAAGGAAAGCGTGGCTACCCAGACCGGGGTTTTGCGGCTGCCCAGGAAATAGTCCCTGGTATCCGATTCCCCGCGCCCTTTAAAATAGGAGATCACGAAAAGGGCCGCCACGGCTATGCCGAGGATGGCATAGTCCACGGGCAGAAGTCCGGTTATTTGTTCAAAGGCCGCTGTTTCATTCATATTTTCTCCTCAAACTTTACCGGCGGAACCCCGCCGGCTTTGCCGTTCCGGACCTGGCGGCCGGGCAGCGGGCGGGCTCGCAAGAATTCAGGATTTTTTTCCCTTGCCGGCGATTTTCCCCTTTTCGGCCAGTTTTATTTTTTTCCACTGCCGCAGCACCTGCGCCGGGGTGGAGAGCCTGCCGCCGCCGAAAACGTGGGGATGGCGCCGCACCATTTTGGCGTTGATGGTCCTGATCACGTCGCCCAGCGTGAATTTGCCGTCGCGCTCCGCCAGCGCGCTGTGGAACACCACCTGCAGCAGCACGTCGCCCAATTCCTCGCGGAGGTTGGCCCAATCCTTGTTGCGCACGGCCAGGCTCACCTCGCCGGCTTCCTCGCGCAGGTATTTAAGCAGCGTGGCGTGGGTCTGCTTGCGGTCCCAGGGGCAGCCGCCGGGAGCGAGCAGGACCCGCATGATCTTTTTCAGCGAACCCAGGCTGGAACTGCGGGCCAGCCCGGCGGCGGCGCGCTTGGAATTTTTTGCCATAATCTTTACGCCTTTTAATAATAGTTTTAAAAGTATATAATTTTACGTAAGCTTTCCAAAAAAATTGCGGCTGTTCGGACCGCGGAGGGAACATGGCGGATACCACGCTCAAACAGAAGAAGGACCTGCACAAGGTCCTCGACAGGGGTTTTGTAAAACTTATCGATTTCATGGGCGGCGACCAGAACGCGGTGGATTCCGCCAGGGTCTCCTTCGGCTCCGTCTCCAAAGGCGAGGCGCTGGACAGGAAGCTCATAGAGTACCTGCTGGCCAACGGGCATCTCAGCCCCTTCGAGCACTCGGTCTTCCAGTTCCACGTGAAGTGCCCCATCTTCGTGGCCCGCCAGTGGATGCGGCACCGCATCGCCTCCTACAACGAGATCTCCGCCAGGTACACCAAGGTCCAGGACGAATTTTATTTCCCCGAAGCCTTCAGGGCGCAGGACAACATCAACCGGCAGGGCTCGGTGCGCTCCTGCGGGCTGGACCAGGAAAAGATGCTGGCCGTCTACGACAAGGCTATAAAGTCCTCCTACGCCGCCTACCAGGAGCTCATCGAGGCTGGCGCCGCCCGGGAAATGGCCCGCCTGGTGCTGCCGGTGGCGCAGTACACGCAGTTCCACTGGACCATAAACGCGCGCAGCCTCCTGAACTTCATATCGCTGCGGGCCGACGCCCACGCCCAGTACGAGATCCGGCAGTACGCCGACGCCATACAGGAGATGTTCTGTGAAAAAATGCCCTGGACCTGGAAAGCGTACGCGAAACTCAATGCGAAAAAACATCCTTAGCCTGGCCGCGCTCCTGCTGGCGGTTTCCGCCGGGGCGCAGCCGCCCGCGGCGCCGCCCGCCGCGAAAAAGACGGCCGGCCCGGCCGCGAAAGCGGCGGCCGCCGCGCAGAACTGGCTGCCCCTGGACAACACTTTCCAGAAGAACATCAAGACCGGCGACATCGAGGTCTACGCCCCGGTCACGGGCGTCACCACCGCGCAGGATACCTACGACATCTTCGCCCCGTTCGAAGGGCGCGTGGAATATATGCAGTCCGACCTTTTCGCCTATATAACGCCCAAGACCGTTATCGCCCGCATGGTCTCCACGGAAATGGCGGCGCTGCTCGACGCCTCCACGGAAGAGGAGCGCAAACAGACCGAGCGCCGCTGGCAGGGCGTTTACAAGTATTACGACATAACACCGGAAACCAACGGGATACTGACGAACATCTACGTCACGCCCAAAACCCGCGTGCTGCGCGGGGACCGCCTCTTCACCGTGGCTAAAAAAGTCGTGATGATAGGCAAAAACTCCGAGCCGCTGTATTCGAAGCTGGCCAAGGGCATGACCGCGAAAATCGAGCACGCCCGCGACCCGGACGCCAAGTTCGCCACGGTCCTCTCAGACTATATCCCACTCAAAGGCTCGCCGCTGTTCAACCGCCTCTGGCTGGAGGTGACCGATCTGAAGGACGGCATCAAGATAGGCGAGCAGTTCAACGGCGTGCTGTTCGTGGGCAGCAGCAGCGATACCATGCTGGTCCCCCGCGGCGACGTCCTGGAGACCGGCGGGAAAAGGTTCCTCGTAACCGAGATAAAGACCGGGCTGGAAACCGCCGAAGAGATAGAAATAACAGGACACAGTTCCGTGTACCTGGCGCCTCAAGCCGCAGCCGCTGGTGACCAAGATGGAAAAACAAAAAAAATCCGCTAATATTTATTCCAGTTTCATGTTCGTGAAGCTGCAGCCGGAGTTCCGCAGGCTGATCTCCAACGAGAAGATAGCAGCCAAACAGGAATTCGAGAACATGGTGGGCTCGGCGCAGGAGAAGCTCTTCCTGCGCACCTACATGGTGGCCGGGCTGCGCTCCGACTCCGACATCCTCTTCTGGCGCATGTCCGACGACCTGGCCTACCTGCAGGACATCTGCGCCCGCACGTTCTCCACCGGGGCCGGCAGGTACATGACCCCCGTGCATTCCTTCCTGGGGGTGCACAACCCGCCCGAAGGGCAGCAGCTGAAAAAAGACCTCGAGTTCGGCTTTCTGCCCAAGGACACTTTCGGCCGCCACCGCTACATGCTGCTGCACCCCGTGGTAAAAGCCCATACCTGGTACGAACTTTCGGAGGCCGAGCGCGAAAAGCTGCTGGCCGAGCGCGGGCAGGTGGCCGCGCGGTACAGGGACATACAGGAGAATTTTTTTCTCTCCTACGGCCTGGACGAGCAGGAAATAATCGTGGCCAGGGAGGCCAAGGCGCTGGAGGACCTTATCTCCGCCACGCAGGAACTGCGGCAGCAGCGCATTAAGAATTACACGGCGGTCGACAAACCTGTGTTCCTGTGCCTCGGGCGCGATTTGCGCGAGATACTGGACGCGGTCAGCTGACCTTCGCTATCGGAAAAAGGGGTTTCGACATGAAAACAATAGGCATCATCATGGCGGGCGGCAAAGGGGAAAGGCTGTACCCGCTCACCAAGGAGCGCTCCAAACCCGCCGTACCGTTCGGCGGCAAATACCGCATCATCGACTTCGTGCTCTCAAACTTCATTAATTCCGGCATCTATTCCAACTACGTACTGGTGCAGTACATGTCGCAGTCGCTCATCGAATACCTGCGCTCCACCTGGAACCTGGGCGGCATCACCAAGGAGCACTTCATCACCGTGGTGCCCCCCCAGATGCGCCTGGGCGAAATGTGGTACCGCGGCACGGCCGACGCCGTGAAGCAGAACCTCAACCTCATCAACGATTACAAGCCCGACCTGGTGGCCATCTTCGGCGCGGACCACATCTACCGCATGGACATCCGCCAGATGATAGACTTCCACGTGGCCAGCAAGGCCGACGTGACCGTTTCCGCGCTGACCGTGCCCATCAAGCAGGCCTCGCGCTTCGGCACCGTGGTGGTGGACGCCAAGAACCGCATCACCGGCTTCGAGGAGAAGCCGAAGAATCCCAAGCCGATGCCGGGCAACCCCAACGCCGTGCTGGCTTCAATGGGCAACTATATCTTCAGCTACGACGCCCTGGTAAAGATCCTGCACGAGGAATCGGGCGAAACGGCCGCGCTGGACTTCGGCAAGACCATCCTGCCCAACATCCTCAAACGCTACCGCGTGTTCGGCTACAACTACGCCGAGCAGGTGCTGCCGGGCAGCAAATCCTACGAGGAAAAGAACTACTGGCGCGACGTGGGCACCCTGGAAGCTTTCTGGCAGGCCAACATGGACCTGCTGGGCGCCAAACCCAAGATGGACCTGAACAACAAGCTCTGGCCCATCCAGGATTCCAAGCACACCGCGGGGCCCTCCAAGGTGATAGAATCCAACCTGCAGGACTGCATGCTGTCCGACGGCTGCATGATAACGCAGTCGTCGCTGAAGCGCTGCATCCTCGCTCACGACGTGATCGTGCACGAGAAGTGCCAGTTGGAAGACTGCATTATCATGGACGCCTGCGAGATCAAGGCCGGCTGCCGCCTGAAGAAGGTGATCATGGACCGCTACAATACCATAGAGGCCAAGACCACCATCGGCTACAACGCCGACCAGGACGCCCAGCATTACTATATAGACCCCGACGGCATCGTAGTGATACCGCGCGGCATCTCCAAGTGGCAGTAGGGAAATGAACGGCAAGAAATTCAAGCTCAAGAACAGGGAAGAGATCCTGGTCCTGCTGGGCGCCCAGGACGAGAGCCTGCGGGCGCTGGAGCGCACCCTGAAGGTGCAGCTGTACGTGCGCCACCACCCGGAGAGCGAAAGCGCGGACCTCACGGTCACGGGCAAGCCGGTGCAGGTGGAAAAAGCGCTGGCCAGCCTGCGCCGCGCCCTCGAGGAATTCTACAAAGCCCGCCTTACCCCCGAAGAAGCCAAACCCCCGGACACCCTGCCGCTGCCCGACGGCGCCCTGTACAAGACCTATAACGGCGAAGTCATCCGCCCGCGCGGGGAGAACCAGAAAAAATACGTCGACATGATCCTCTCGAGGGACCTGGTGGTGGGCATAGGCCCGGCCGGCACCGGGAAAACTTTTCTCGCGGCGGCCTGCGCGATGCGGGCCCTGCAGGCCAAGGAAGTAAAGAGGATCATCCTCACCCGGCCCATCGTGGAAGCCGGGGAAAAGCTGGGCTACCTGCCCGGCGACGTCTCGGAAAAGGTCCACCCGTACCTGCGCCCCCTATACGACGCTTTCCACGCGCTGCTCGGCCCAGAAAAATTCAGAGCGCTGCGCTACGAGGAAGTCATAGAGACGGTACCGCTGGCCTACATGCGCGGCCGTACCCTGGAGAACGCCTTCATCATCCTCGACGAAGCGCAGAACACCATGCCCAAACAGATGAAGATGTTCCTTACGCGCATGGGGATGTATTCGAAAGTGGTGATCACCGGCGACGTCACGCAGATAGACATAGCCGAAAAAGGCCGCTCCGGCCTGGTGCTGATAAGGGAGATCCTGAAAAAAGTCGAAGGCGTGAAGTTCGCCAGTTTTTCGGCCAAAGACGTCGTCCGCCACCCGCTGGTAAAGGACATCCTGGCCGCCTACGAGGCCTGGGAGAAAACCAACCCTTCCGCCTGACCCCTATGCCCGTAAACATTTTTTTCGAAGGAAAGCAGCCTCCCGCCCTCAGGGCCTCGGCCTCCCTGCTGGCCAAAGCCGCGGCGCTGGGCCTGGGGCGCAAGGCCGCCCGTACCGTCAACCTGGTGTTTACCGACGGGCCCGGCATAAAGGCGCTCAACCGGCGCTTTCTCTCCAAGAACAGGCTGACCGACGTCATCGCCTTCAACTTCCCCCCCTCGCCCGTGCCCGGCGCGGATTGGGGCGAGATCTACGTCTGCGTCCCCGTAGCCGCCCGCCAGGCCCGGGCCCTGGGGCACTCGCTGCTTACCGAACTGCTGGTGCTGGCCGCGCACGGCGCGCTGCACTTGGCCGGCATGGACGACAGCACCCCCTCCCTGCGCAGGAAAATGAACGAGAGAACCGCCGCCCTCCTTAAAAAGATGTGACCCGGGCCGCGCCCACCGGCGCCGCCTAATTTGATAAAATAATTATAAATATGAATACAGCCCGCTTCTTGGCTGCCTTGCTTTTCTTTTGCGCCGCGGCGCCGGCCCGCGCCCAGGAGCCGGCTGCCGGCCCCGCCCAGCCGGATCCCGAGGAGCTGAGCCAGGACCTAATAAAAGCCATAGACGGCTGGCTGGGCCAGATAAACGGCAAGCTGCAGTCCGACAAGCCGGTGACCCCGGAAGACTTCGATTCCGTCTTCGGCGACTCTTTTTTCTCCGGCTCGGAGGACCCCGTCCGGGACCTGGAGCTGGCGCAGCAGCGCATAAACAGCAAGCTCGGGGCCGAACACAAGAAAGTAAGCGAGCCCTACGGCAAGTGGGCTTCGAAGAAACTGTCCCCCTCCGACCTGGAGCCCGAAGTGGTGCGGGACGACGAGCACGTGACCGTCAATCTCAAGACCCCGGAGTCAGCCGCCGACTCCATGAAGATAAACATAGAACGGGGCCGCATAAAGCTGGACTATGCCCGGCAGGAAACGCGGCAGGTCGCCAACCAGGACGGCAGCGTAACTTCCGCTCCGTTCATGAAGCGGCGCTCCCGCATGATGGCGGTACCGAAAGGCGCCAACCCGGCCCGGTACAGGGTACAGACCTCTAAAGGGGTCGTCAGTATAATTTTCGACAGGAAAAAGGGCAAACGCACGGAGGCTTCAAAGTGACCACAGGAACCGACGCCCGGACTTTACAGGAAATAGACGCGCGGCAGCAGGCGCGCTGGAAGGAACAGCACGCCTTCAGGACGGAGCGCCTTCCCGGCAAACCCAAATTTTACTGCCTGGACATGTTCCCCTACCCGTCGGGCGACGGCCTGCACGTCGGGCACCCGGAAAGCTACACGGCTACGGACATCGTCTGCCGCTACAAGCGCATGAAAGGCTTCGAAGTGCTGCACCCGATGGGCTGGGACGCCTTCGGCCTGCCCGCCGAGAACTACGCCATCTCCACGGGCGTGCACCCGCGCGTCACCACGGAGAAGAATTGCGCCACTTTCAAGCGCCAGATAGAATCCCTGGGGTTCAGCTACGACTGGGAGCGCGAGATAGACACCACCGACCCCGCCTATTATAAGTGGACGCAATGGATCTTCCTGCAGCTTTTCAAGAAAGGCCTGGCCTACGAAACCACCAGCCCGATAAACTGGTGTCCCAAGTGCCAGACCGGCCTGGCCAACGAGGAAGTGTTCCAGGGCAAGTGCGACCGCTGCGAGACCCCGATAGAAAAAAAGAACCTCCGACAGTGGATGCTCAGGATCACCGCCTACGCCGACCGCCTGCTGGCCGACCTGGAAGGGACCGATTGGCCGCATTCCACGATGCTGATGCAGAAGAACTGGATAGGCCGCTCCGAGGGCGCCGAAGTGGACTTCGCCCTGCCCGACGGCGGTAAGCTGACCGTTTTCACCACCCGCCCCGACACCCTTTACGGCGCCACCTACATGGTGCTGGCCCCCGAGCACCCGCTCACGCTGAAACTGGCCTCGCCGGAGCAGCGCAACGCGGTGGAGGCCTACGTGGCCGCCGCCGGCAACAAGAGCGACCTGGAACGCACGGAGCTGGCCAAGGACAAGACCGGCGTGTTCACGGGCGCCTACGCCGTAAACCCCGTCAACGGGGAGAAGCTGCCCATCTGGACGGCCGACTACGTGCTGACCACCTACGGCACCGGCGCCATCATGGCCGTGCCCGCCCACGACGACCGCGACCACGAGTTCGCGGTTAAGTTCGGGCTCAAGATAATTGAAGTCCTGAAGGCCCCCGCCGACTGGAAAGGCGAAGGCGCCTTCTGCGGCGACGGCACCGCCATCAATTCCGGGATCATCGACGGCCTGCCCACCCCCGAAGCCAAGAATAAGATCACGGCCTGGCTTGCCGAAAAAGGCATAGGCCGTGCCAAGGTCAATTTCAAGCTGAGGGACTGGATCTTCTCCCGCCAGCGCTACTGGGGCGAACCGATACCCCTGGTGCATTGCCCCAAGTGCGGCATAGTGCCGGTTCCGGAAAAGGACCTGCCCGTGATGCTGCCGGAAGTGGAGAAGTACCAGCCTACCGGCAACGGGGAATCCCCCCTGGCCGCGATAGATTCCTGGGTGAACACAAAATGCCCTTCCTGCGGCGGCCCCGCCAAGCGCGAGACCAACACCATGCCCCAGTGGGGCGGCTCCTGCTGGTACTACCTGCGCTACATCGACCCGAAGAACCCCGACGTTTTCGTGGACAAAGAACTGGAGAAGGCCTGGATGCCGGTGGACCTCTACATCGGCGGCGCCGAGCACGCCGTGCTGCATTTGCTCTACGCCCGCTTCTGGCACAAAGTGCTCTTTGACCTGGGCTACGTCTCCACCACGGAGCCCTTCAAGAAGATGGTGCACCAGGGGATGATACTCTCCTACGCCTACCGCGACGGAAAAGGCGTCTACCGCCCCTACAAGGAGCTCGAGATAGCCGAGGACGGCACAGCCAGGACCGCCGACGGCGAGACCTTGAAGCCGATGGTAGAGAAGATGTCCAAGTCCAAGAAGAACGTGATCAACCCGGACGAGATCTACGAGCGCTACGGCGCCGACGCCTTCCGCCTGTACGAGATGTTCATGGGGCCGCTGGAAGATTCCAAGCCCTGGAACCTGCGGGGCATAGAAGGCGTTTCCCGCTTTATCAAGCGCGCCTACGCCTGGGGCCTGGACCGCAGCGGCTCGCTGACCGAAGCCGCGGTCTCAGGCCCGGACCTGCTGCTGCGCCACCAGACCATAGACAAGGTCGGCTCGGACATAGAGGCCCTGAAGTTCAACACGGCCATCTCCGCGCTGATGGTCTACCTGAACCGCCTGACCGAGCAGAAGGAGACCTCGAAAGAGGACTTCAACGCCTTCCTGCGCCTGCTGCACCCTTTCGCACCGCATGTCACCGACGAACTGTGGGAGCTCTCCGGGGGACCAGGCACCCTTATGAAACAGCCGTGGCCGCTGGCCGACAAATCCGTGATCGCCTCGCGCGACCTGGAGATCCCGGTGCAGGTGAACGGCAAAGTCAAAGCGCGCCTGACGGTGAAGGAAACCACGCCGCAGGAAGAGATAAAGCGCCTGGCGCTGGAAGCCGCGGCGGCGCATATCGCCGGCAAGGCCGTGGCCAAGGTGATAGTGGTGCCGGGCAGGCTGGTCAGCATAGTAGTGAAATGACAGGGGGAAACATGAAAAAACTCTTACTCTTGACCGCGGCGCTGGGGCTGGCCGCCTGCGGCGGGTCCTCGGACATTATCTACAGGCCGGCGGAGCAGAAGCTGCCGCAGTACATAAAGCGCATAGCCGTGCGGCCTTTCGCCAACAAGACGCAGCAGTTCGGCCTGGAGGAAAAGATCACCCTCAAGGTCATAGAGGAATTCCTGAAGAACGGGGAATATTCCGTCTCCCCCGAGAGCGCGGCGCAGGGCGTGATAGTGGGCGAGATCAGCCACTACATCCTGACCCCCATACAATACGACGTGAACCTGGTGCCCACGGTTTATAAGCTGAACGTCATCGCGGCCGTGCGCCTGCTGGACCGCGAGCAGAACCGCTATCTCTGGGAAGAGCCGGCTTTGCAGGTGACCAAGATGTACTCCGCCGCCAACCTGCCCGGCGGCCTTACCGAGGAGCAGGCCAGGGAAGCCCTCTGGGAGATCCTGGCGAAAGACGTGGTGCTGCGCACCGTATCCGGCTTCGGCTCGGTATCCAGCGCCTCGTGGAAAAAAATGCCTCCCCCGCCCGAAGTGCAGCAGTCCACCGGCGCCACGCGGTAAAGCGGAAGGATATCATGCAGACCCTGACCCCTAAAGCGCTCGCCGAAGAGTGGGCTAAAAATAAAACACGGCCCGTTTATTACCTCTGCGGCGAGGAGACGGCCATGAAAGAGGCCGCGCTGAAACGCCTCGAGGGGCTCTTCAGGCCCGAGTCCTTCAACTTCTCGGTGCGCGACGCGGAGACCACGGACATGGCGCAGGCCCTCGACGAGGCGCAGACCTCGCCGATGCTGGCGGAAGTGCGCTTCGTGGCCATCAAGCACGTGGAGAAGATCAAGAAGGAACCGCTTAAGACCCTGCTCGCCTATCTGGAGGATCCCTGCCCCAGCGCCTGCCTGCTGCTGCTGGCGGACTGGCCGCGAGAAAAATCGGACCCGATCCCCGCGGCCCTCACCGCCGAGTGCGCCCTCGTCAATTTCGCCCCGATGTCCCAGGGCCAGGCCGTAGAACACATGAATTCCATGCTGCTGGCCAAGGGCGTAAAGACGGACGGCGAGGCGCTGGAGCTGCTGATAGAGCTGCTGGGCACCGACTCGGTGACTTTGGACGGCGAAGCGGAAAAGATCGTCCTTTATATGCACGGGCAGAACCGCGTTTTCAGCCCCGAGGACGCCATAGCGCTGGCCGGTTTCGCCCGCGCCCAGAACCCCTTTGAACTTTCCAACGCCGTGGGCGGCAGGCGCGCGGCCCAGGCGGCCCAGGCCGCCCAGAGCATGCTGGAAGCCGGCACGGAGCCGCTCGGCCTGCTATCACAGGTTTCGCGCTGTGTAGAGCGCCTGCTTAAGGTAAAGCGGCTGACGGCCGCGGGCGAAGGCCCGTCCGCCTGCTACCAGGCCGGCATGTCCCCCGGGCAATACCACGCGGCCCAGCGCGACGCCGCCTCCTATACGGAGGACAAGCTGTTAAGAAGCCTGCGGCGCTGCCTGGAGGCGGAAGAGCTCCTGAAGTCCTCGTCCAAGCGGGACCCCGGGCTGGTGGTGCGGCAGCTGGTGCACGAGATAACGGCGGGAAAGTAAGCGCGGGAGGAGACGGCAAAAAACCCCGGCTGACTGCGCCGGGGTGTTCTTTCCGATGAGAGAAAGTTATTTTACGGAAGGATTCTGCGCTATCGCCTTAATGCGCGCCGAGAGGCGGGACTTTTTGCGGGCGGCGGCTTTCCAGTGGATAGTACCGCTCTTGGCCGCTTTGTCCAGAAGGGAATAGGATTTCGGCAGCATTTTCTGCGCGTTCTCCATGTCCTTCTTGGCGACGAGCGCCCCGAAGTCCTTAGAATTGTCGTGAATCCTGGTTTTGACGCCCCTGTTCTTGGAGGCCAGTTTCTCTGATTTGCGCCAGGCTTTTATAGCGCTGGTGTGTCTGCCGGTCTTTAGTTTTGCCATAGTAACGATAGTTTATCATTCTATGCCCGAAAAAGCAAATTCAATCCCTCCGCCCGGCGCTGAAAGCGCCCACCGCTCCTTCGCGCGCGGCATGACGGGCCTGGCCGGCGCCGGGCTCATCACGAAAGCCCTGGGCTATGCGCGGGACGCCCTGTTCGTGGCTTTTTTCGGCGGCGGGGCCCTGGCCGACGCGTACTACGCGGCCTTCAGGATCGTGAACATTTTCAGGCGCACCGTAGGAGAGGGGGCGCTGAACGCGGTCTTCATCCCCCTCCTTGAAAAGGAAAAGGCGAAGCAGGACGCGGCCCCGGGCGCTTTTTTCTCTTCGGCCTGGACCTTCATCTTCTGTGTTTCCGCGGGCCTCGGCCTGGCGGGCATAATTTTCCGGCGGGAACTTGTCACGCTGGCCGCCTGGGGTTTTAAAGGAACGCCCGGGCAGTTGGAGCTTACTGCCCTGCTGACGGCGATCCTGATGCCCCACCTGCTTTTCGTGAACGTTTCCTCGCTTTTTACCGCCGCGCTCAATTCCGCCCGCAGATTCTTCCTGCCGGCGCTGGCCCCGGCCGCCTTCTCGCTGGCCGTCATCGCGCTGCTGTTGGCGTTCAAGTGCGGCTTCCTGTACCGCCTGGACGAGTTCAGCCGGATAATAGCGCTGGCCGCGGTGGCCTCGGCGTCAGGCCTGCTGCAGGTATTGCTGCTGCTGCCGCTGCTGCTGAAAGCTGGCTACAAGCTGAAGTTCTCCAACCCCCTTAAGAACCTTTCCGCCGCGCCGGCCCTGCTGGCCGCCGCTCCCGCGGCTTTCACGCTGGCGCAGGACCAGGTGTCGATGCTGATCAGCACGGCCTACGCCAGCTTCCTGCCGGCCGGCGCCATCACCGCCATCTACAACGCGGCGCGCCTGGTGCAGTTCCCCGTCTCGCTTTTCGCCGCGGCAGCGGCTTCCGTCTCGCTGCCGGAGCTGGCCGGGCGCAGCGCCGCCGGGGATACCGAGGGCTTCCGCAGCCACCTCAGGCTGGCCCTCTCGGCCTCCTGGCTTATCATGCTGCCCGCAGCTATCGGCATCGCCATAACCGCGCTGCCCATCTGCCGCGCCCTGTTCGAGCACGGCAGGTTCCTGCCGGCGCAGAGCCTGCTTACTTCGCAGGCCCTTTTCTGGCTGGCCCTGGGCCTGCCGGCCTACGGCTTCAACAAAGTTTCCATCTCCGCTCTCTACGCGCTGGGCCGCCAGAAAGAGCCGATGGCGATAATTTCCTGCCAGCTGGCGCTCAACGCCGCTTTGTGCCTGCCCCTGGCGGACGCGCTGGGCGCCGGCGGGCTTATGCTGGCCACCTCCGTCAGTTCCTGGGCGGCGGCGCTGGCCTTTATGCTGGTGCTTAAAAAGCGCTCCGGGTTCAGCCCGCTGTCGGACCTTCCCATTTTCCGCCCCGCGCTGGCGGCGGCGGCGGCCGGGCTGGCGGCCCTGGCGCTGAAGCAGGCGCTGGGCCCCGCGGGACCGCTCATGGTTACGGCCGGCGCCGTGCCGGGCGCGGTCATTGTTTACTTTTTTTCATTGAAGCTTCTGCGGGTCGAGGAACGCAAGCTCATTACCGGCGGGAGATTTTAAACCGGCCATGGACCTTTCACACCTGCCCGACACCCCAGGCGTTTACCTGATGCGAGACGCGGCGGGGACCGTGCTCTATGTGGGCAAGGCCAAGGACCTGCGCGCGCGGGTGGGGCAGTACTTCCAGAAGAACCCCGGCGACAAGCGCTGGAAGATCCCCAACCTGGTGGCCCTGATACGCCGCATAGATTATGTGGCGGCCTCCAGCGAGCGCGAGGCCCTGCTCACCGAGCGCCAGCTGATCCACAAGCTGCAGCCCTTCTTCAACGAGATGTGGAAGGACTCCAAGACCTACCCGTACGTGGAGATCACGCGCGAGGATTTCCCCCGCCTCTTCTTTACCCGCAGGAAACTCAGGGACGGCGGCCGGTACTTCGGGCCGTTCCCCAAGGTGGAGCCGGTCAAGAAACTGCTGGGCTACCTGTGGCGGATAAAATTCATCGACCTGCGCCGCTGCCGCTGGGAGTTTTCGCGGGCGAAACCGCTGGACGAGAAAAAGATAAAGGCCTGCCTGTATTTCCATACGGGGCAATGCACCGCGCCGTGCGCGGGAAAGATATCGAAGGCGGCCTACGGCGCGCTGGCAAGCCGGGTGGCGGATTTCCTCAAGGGCGACTTCGAAAAGCTGCGCAGCGCTTTCAGGAAGAAAATGACCGGCGCGGCGGGCAAGCTGGCTTTCGAGGAAGCGGGCATGTACCGCGACTTCCTGAACGCCTTCGCGCACATGGAAGAGCGCGTGCATGTGGGCAAACTGGAGCCCGACTTCCTGGAAAAGGCCACGGGGCGTACGGGCTCCGTCACGGCGCTTAAAGACGCGCTGGGGCTGGCGCGGCCGCCGGCGCACATCGAGTGTTTCGATACCTCCAGTCTTTTCGGCCGGCAGGCGGTGGGGTCTTCGGTTTGTTTTATTAACGGCGAGAAGAGCACGGCGCATTACCGGCGTTACAAGATACATTTCAAGAACGCGCCGGCAGGCTCCGACGATTTCGCGATGATCGAAGAGATAGTGGGGCGGCGGCTGGAGCAGATAAAGAAGAAGGGCGAGGCTATGCCGGACCTGCTGGTGATAGACGGCGGGCCGGGGCAGCTGGCGGCGGCGATGAAGGCGATGACGGCGGCGAAGGTGAAGCTGCCGGTGATCAGCCTGGCCAAGCGCCTGGAGGAGATCTACTCGCCTCTGCGCGCGCAGCCGCTGCTGCTGGACCGGGCGCACCCGGGGCTGCGGCTGCTGCAGGCGCTGCGCGACGAGGCGCACAGATTCGGGATCACGTATCACCGCAAATTGCGCGGGCGCTCGGAATTGGCTGAATGATCCCAGGCAGGCCAAGACCGGGCAGGAACGCAAAAACGTGGTCTCGCACACCGTGCTCGCCACTCCCCGTCTCGGTCCTCGCGCTTACGCAAGCTCGGACCTCCGACAGGGTTTTGCTAACCCTGCCCGGTCCCGGCCTGCAACACTTTCCATTCGCCAGCATCCTCACTAAAATTTATGACTAAGAAGGAAATATTTGAGAAGATGAAGGGGTATACGGCGTTCCAGCAGGCGGTGTGGAAGGCGTGCATGACCATACCGAAGGGCGAGACGCGCAGCTACAAGTGGATAGCGCAGCGGATAGGGAAGCCCGGGGCTGTGAGGGCCGTGGGGTCGGCGCTGGGCAGGAATCCTTTCGCTCCGGAGGTGCCCTGCCACCGGGTGATCAAGTCCGACGGCACGCCGGGCGGCTTCTCGGGCCCCGGCGGGATTAGAGCTAAACTGCGGTTATTGAAACTCGAACGCCGCGGGAATCATAAGCGCGGTTATCGCCAGGGGTTCTGTACGTTATAGGGCACTGCGCAGCAGCCAGTTATTCCGCGTCTTTTTCCGAGCCGGGGCGGGGGAGCGGGGACAGGTCGCCGCCCAGCGAACTGCGTGATCCGGAAGCGGGATCTTCGCTTACCGCCGCCGGGGCGGAAACTTCGTCGGGCATAGGGACTTGCAGCGCCAGAATGGACGCTCCCACTCCGTAAGCGGAAATACCGGCGTCGATAAAGCCGCCGCCGACAGGGATAAAGAAGGTGGCGAAACACGCGGCCCCTCCCACCACCAGGATCGAGAGGAACCGGTTCTCCGCGCCGTTAAAACCGGCGAGACCGGCTATAAGAGGGCAGCCTGCGGTAAAACCGAATATCAGCGCCGGGAGCACGAACAGATACATGACGATAAGCCACTTATTCTCGGAAAGCGAGGACTCCCCCAACTTGGTTAGTATAATCAGGGCAAAGCACACCGCGATCCCTACGCCGAGGCTCTTTATCGCATCCTCATGTCCCACGTTATATACGTGCACCACTTGCCTGCGGAATATGGCCGTCGTAGCCAAGGCCAAAAGGACCATTCCCGCGTAAACGATCATATATAGCGCCATACTTTTTCCTCCTGCGCCGCTTATTATAAGGCGACAAACGATCTCAGGCCGGGGCAAAGAAAAAACCAGGAGGAATCCTGGCTTTTTCTTTGCCGGAATACTTTAGCCGACCATTTCGCCGAGGCTGAACATGGGCATGAACATGGCGATGACGATGGTGCCGATGACGACGCCCAGGACTATCATGATCAGCGGCTCTATCATGGAAGTGAGGCCTTTTACGGCGGTGTCGACTTCGGTGTCATAGAAGTCGGCGATCTTGTTCAGCATGGTGTCCAGGCCGCCGGTCTCTTCGCCTACGCTGATCATCTGGATGACCATGGGCGGGAAAATATTGGCTTTCTTAAGGGGGTCCGAGATGCGGCCGCCTTCTTTGATGGAGTCGCGGCTGGAATTGATGGCCCGCTCTATGACCTTGTTGCCCGAGGTCTTGGCCACCGTCTCGAGGCCCTGCAGGATGGGCACGCCGGACTTGATCAGCGTGCCCAGGGTGCGGGTGAACCTGGCGATGGCCACTTTCTTGAGCAGCAGGCCGAATACCGGCAGCTTAAGCGAGATATCGTCCACTTTTTCCTGGCCCTTGTCGGTATTCATCCACTTCTTGAACAGCCAGCCGCCCAGACCCAGGAACGGCAGGGTGTAAAGCAGGTACTGGCGGAGGAAATCCGACAGGGTGATGATGATCTGGGTGATAAAGGGCAGCTCGGCGCCGAAGCTGGAGAAGATGTCCTTGAAAATAGGGATGACGAACACGATCAGGAAGATGGTGATGAAACCGGCCGCGCTGAAGACCACTGTCGGGTACATCAGGGCGCTTTTCACCTTGCCCCTCAGGGCCTCGGAGGACTCGAGGAAGCCCGAAAGGCGCTCAAGGATGGTGTCCAGGATACCGCCGACTTCGCCGGCCTTTATCATGGCCACGTAAAGCTCGCTGAAAGCCTGGGGATGCTTCTTCATCGCGTCGGCGATGGAAAGGCCGGCTTCGATGTCGCCGCGCAGGCTGCCCACGACGCTTTTAAAAGCCGGGTTCTCGGCCTGCGCTTCAAGGATATTAAGGCCCTGCACTATGGGCACGCCGGCGGAGACCAGCGTCGAAAGCTGGCGCGAAAAGATAACGATGTCGTTGCTGTTGACCTTGGGTTTGAAGAAAGGCTTTTTAGCGGCGCCCTGCTTGATCTCCACCACGGACAGCTTCTGCTCGCGCAGCTTGGCAATAGCCGCCTTCTGGTCGGCCGCTTCGACCGAGCCCTCCACGACTTTGCCGCCGCTCTCTTTGGCTTTGTAGACGAATTGCATTTTTTTAGCTGGTCACCGACAAAGATTTCTGCAAAAGCTTCTTCAGATCTTCAGGGTCGGTGGAGCGGTTGACGGCTTCCTGGTAGCTGATCTTCTGCTTCTTGTAGAGATCCACCAGGGACTGGTTCATGGTGACCATGCCGTACTTGCCGCCGGTCTGGATGATAGTGGGGATCTGCTCGATCTTCTGCTCGCGGATGAGGTTGCGGACCGCGGAATTGGCGATGAGCACCTCGCAGGCCAGGGTGCGGCCGGTGCCGCTGGCGTGCGGAATAAGCTGCTGGGCGAACACGCCCTGCAGCACGAAGGACAGCTGCACGCGGATCTGCTCCTGCTGGTGCGGCGGGAAAACGTCGATGATGCGGTTGATGGTCTGGGAGGCGTCCGAGGTGTGCAGCGTGGCGAACACCAGGTGGCCGGTTTCGGCGATGTTGAGCGCGGCGCCGATGGTCTCCAGGTCGCGCAACTCGCCGATGAGGATGACGTCCGGGTCCTGGCGCAGCACGTGCCGGAGCGCCGCCCCGAAGGTCTCGGTGTCGGCGCCGACTTCGCGCTGGTTGACGATGCTCTTCTTGTGCGTGTGCACGTACTCGATAGGGTCTTCGACCGTGATGATATGGTAGTTGCGGTGCTCGTTCAAGTAGTCGATCATCGAGGCCAGCGTGGTGGATTTGCCCGAGCCGGTGGGCCCGGTGATGAGCAGCAGGCCCTTGGTCATCTTCATCAGCTCATAGACCACGGGCGGGAGGTTGAGCTCGTCGAAAGTCTTGTATTTGCTGGGGATGGAGCGGATGGCCGCGCCCACCACGCCGCGCTGGCGGTAGGCGTTCATGCGCAGGCGGCCCATGCCCTTGATGCCGAAGGCGAAGTCCAGTTCGTTGGTGGCCTCGAAGCGCTGGCGCTGCGCGTCGGTCATCAGCGAGAAGCTCAGGGTCTGGCACATCTCCGGGGTAAGTTTTTCGAAAGCTGTCGGGACCAGTTCCCCGTCTATGCGGAGCATCGGCGTGGCGCCGGCGGTAAGGTGGATGTCCGAGGCGTTCTTCTCGTGCATCAGTATGAACAATTCGCTCATCGTTACCATTTTGTTTGCTCCTAAGCCCGCGTAAAATCCGTTGTTGGAAAAAGTTTTCCGTGCCTGCCCGCCTAGTCCACGTCCGAACCCGTAACGCGTATGACTTCTTCCACCGTGGTCGCGCCGGTAAACAGCTTGCGCAAAGCCGACTCCCTCAGGGTTATCATGCCGTTCTTGCGGCCGGCCTCTTTTATCTTGGAAACGTGGGCCTTCTCTATGATAAGGCCCCTGATAACGTCGTTGATCTCCAGGATCTCATGGATGCCCATGCGGCCTTTATAACCGGTCTTGGCGCAGATATCGCAGCCCCTGCCCCTGGACAGAGTTATTTTACCATTTTTAATATGGTTATCAAGGACGGCTTTGGAGACGCCCAGGCTGACCAGCAGCTCCGGCTTTACCTCGTAGGTTTCCTTGCAATTCTTGCAGATGCCGCGCACCAGGCGCTGGGCCACCACCATGAGCAGCGTGGAGGAGGTCAGGAACGGCTCCACCCCCATCATGCCTATGCGGGTTATGGCGCCCGGGGCGTCGTTGGTATGCAGGGTGGAGAAGACCAGGTGGCCGGTCATGGCGGCGTTAATGGCGGTGGCCATGGTCTCGAAATCGCGGATCTCGCCCACCATGATGATGTCCGGGTCCTGCCGCAGGAAGGAGCGCAGGCCCGAGGCGAAGGTCAGCCCCACGTCGGCGTTGACCATCACCTGGTTGATGCCTTCCAGGTTGTATTCTATGGGGTCCTCGATGGTGACGATGTTCACGTCGGGCGCGTTAAGCGTGGCCAGGGCGGAATAAAGCGTGGTGGATTTGCCCGACCCGGTGGGGCCGGTGATCAGGTTGATGCCGTGCGGGGCCTTAAGGCACTTGGAGAAAATGGCCAGGTTCTCGGGCTCCATGCCCAGGTCTTCCAGGCGCAGCTTCAGGCCGGAGGAGTCGAGGATACGCATGACCACCTTTTCCCCGGGGCCGCAGGGCAGGATGGAAATACGCAGGTCTATCTCGTGGTCGTCGATCTTGAGCTTGGTGCGCCCGTCCTGGGGCAGGCGCCGCTCGGAGATGTCAAGCGTGGCCATGATCTTGAGGCGGCTGATGATGGCGTTGTGGAATTTTTTGGGCGGCCCGGGCTGCCCGTGCAGCACGCCGTCTATGCGGAAGCGGATCTTGGTGTCCTTGTAGGTCGGCTCTATATGGATGTCGGAAGCGTGGGCTTTGATGGCGGAAGAGATGATGAGGTTCACCATCTGCACTATGGGCGCGGCTTCCCCCTTCTCCTCCAGCGAGATCAGGTCCTCGCCGCCCCCCTTGTCCTCGTCCTCGCTGATAAGGGAAACCTCCGTGGTGCCGCCGGTGGTCCGCCGCAGGATGTCGTCGAGGGCTTCCTTGGAGGATTTGGAGCCGTAGTTCTTGTCTATGGCGGCGGTAATATCGGATTCCGAGCCGAACACCGGCTTTATGTCGTAGCCGGTCATCATCTTCAGGTCGTCCAGGACCACGATGTTCAGCGGGTCCTCCATGGCGACCTTGAGCTTGTTCTCCGCCTTCTCCACGGCTATCAGGCCGTAGCGGCGGGCGATATTCTCGGGGATGATCTTGAGGATATCCGCGTTGATCTCTTTGGCCCGCAGGTCGACGAATTCTATGCCGAACTGCTTGCTGAGGAACTCCAGCAGGCTGCGCTCTTCGATGTATTTTTTATGGACGAGCAAATGCCCCAGCTTGGTGCCGGTGGTGCGCTGCATATCCAGCACTTCGGCCAGCTGGGCGGCGGTGATCAGGCCGGAGGTGACCAGCATTTCGCCGAGGCGCTTGGAAATGTTTATCGATAAACCTTTTTCAGCCATAATAACGGGAACGGCAGCGGATAACCGGTGAAAAAGTCCCGGCAAAGGAGAAGCGGGCGCGTTTTCAGTATTCTACTACATATGTACGCGCGGCACTCAACCCGCCGGCCGAGGAATGCGGCCCGCCTTAGAACAGCTCTTCGTCAGACTCCTGGGCTTTCAGGTATTTTACCTCTTCCGAACCTTCGGCCTGCGCGTTCTCAAAACCTGTGGGGGCGGGCTCGGCCCCGGTGCCGGCGGCCGGAGCGTCCGGCAGAGGCAATATGGGAAGTTCTTTGGGGCGGGAAGGTTTTTTAACCCTGGGCTTGGGCGCCGGTTTCTTTACCGCGGCCGCGCTTTTTTCCCTCGACGAGAAGTCCAGCAGCTCTATGGCGCTGTTGTTTATGCCGCGCACGATGTCATGCTTGGCGGCGTCCACTTCGAACTGGTAGATCAGGGGGTCCTGCTTGGGCCTCAGCAGCCGGTACTGCACCACAAGGATATCCCCGTGCAGCGGCGTGGCGGTCCATTCTTCATTGGAACCGCCGGCGGCGCCCGAGAGGAAAGAGTTGGCGAACCAGGTGGCCACCGTGCCGCGGCCGCCGGAAAGCTTGTATTCTTTTACTATCACGAGGGCCTTGCGGATATTTTCATTGACCGGCTTTTCGGGTTCGGGGGCCGGCTGCGGCTGCGCGGCCGGGGCGGGCTGAGGTTCGGCGGCCGGCTGCAGGCCTTCAGAAGGTTCAGCCTTGGCCACGGGGGCTTTGGCCTCGAGCTGGCTGGTCATAGCCGTGCTCTTTTTCTTGCCGCCGAGGTCCAGCATGGAAAATTCTGAGAAGCTGACACCCTCGCCCATAAAGAAGTAGCCGAGACCGCCGGCGGCTATGGAACCGAAGATCACGAGTACGGCGATGAACGCCAGCTTGCCGCCTTTTTTCCTGGGGGCGTCCTGGGGTTTGCCGTCGGGCTTTCCTTTTATAGCCGCCACGGGAATGCGCTGCGTTTTCTCGGGGGTTTCGGCCGGCGGCGCCGCCGCGCCCTTTTCCGGAACGGCCACCCGGGGCTGCAGTTCGGCCGCGCCAAGCTGCGCGGCCGGGGCCTGCTGGGCCGCGGGCGCGGGCGCGGGGGCCGCGGCCTGAGGAGCGTTGAAATGACCGGACGGAGGCTGCGACTGGGACTGGAACTGGAAGCCGTGCTGGGCGACGACCTGGGGCTGGGGAGCGGGAGCCGGTTGGGCCGGTACGCCGAAATCGTAAACGGGCGGCTGCGCGGCCTGGGGCGCGGGGGCCTGCCTGACGGGCTGCGCCGCGGGAGGTATTTCCTGCCGGGGCTCTATTTTGAACTGCTGCGAAGTTTCGGACTTGGCGGTTACCACGGTAAAATCATAGACGAGGCCGCCGGCCTGCTGCGGCAGGGGCTCGAAAGATTCGGGTCCTTTAAAGGCCCCGGGCGGCGCGGCTTCGGGACCGGGCAGGGGTTTATCGTAATGGGAGCCGTAGACGTAAGCCGGCGCCTGGGTCTGGCCGAGGCTGCGCAGCTTGCGGCTGGTCAGGCCGGCGTCATCAGAGGGTTCTTTAACTTCAGCGCCCAGGGAGGTCTCGAGTTTTATCTCGCTCGGGCGGGCCATGCTTTTTAAGGCTTTAACTTCCAGCTCGGGAACCGGCTGTTCCTCGCGGCGGGGCGCCTCGGCTTCCGCTGCGGCCTCGGTAACGGCGGCGGCCGCGGCTTCACGGGCCGTTTTGGGGGCGGCTTCGGCTGCGGGCTCGGGCAAAGCTTCAGGCGCAGGCTGCGGGGAGGTCCTGGTAAATTTGGAGGCGGCGGGGGCGGCGTCTTCCCTGAGGGACAGCTCTTCCCTTTTGATCTCTTCTATTTTGCGTATGGTCTCGGCTTTTTCCTTGAGGTCGGACAGGTGGCGCACCTGCTCCACTTCGCGTTCCGTTACCTCGGCCCTGCCGGTTTCGCTCTTAAGGCGGGCCTCAAGTTCGTTTATGCGCTCGCGGTTCTTCTTCTCCTCCATCTCCTTCATGCGCATTTTTTCAAGGAGGAGGTTCTTCTCCCAGCGGGCGGCTTCCAGCTCTTCCTGGATGCGGGAAAGCCTTATGTCGAATTTTTCGGCCAGGTCGTAATCGGTTTCCTGGGGTTTGGAAGGGCTTTCTTTCCCCTCTTTATAGGCGCCGAGTATATTATCGATAGTGTCGAGGAGTTCCCCGTAAGAGGCGCCGGGGGCGGGTTCCTTGTCTTCGAAATAGCGGGCGGAGGCGTTAAAGCCGGTTTCGTATTCGTAGGCGCCGGCCATGACGCCGGCGCCGACGGAGCGGCCAGCCCCTACGCTGAGGGCGGAGGCGATCTCGGCCACCTGGGCGGCGGGGCGCCAGTCGCCGGGGTTATCCCCGGTGGCGGTTTCGGCGCAGACGAGGCTTTCCTCGGCAAAAGCGGGAAGAGCCAGCATTTCTGCCGGATCGTAGGGACCGAGGATATTGCCTTCCGAGTAGAACCAGTATTTCATAAGGTTGCTATGGAAAGTTTACAAATCTTCTATTTAGGATTTGATACAAAGATGTGGCAATATTGTTACAGACTACCCAAGCCGGTTCCCGCCCGCGGTTTTGCGCTAAGACCGCAGGGCAGCGTAGTCGGGTTGGCGAGGGTATGGGCCTGTCGGGCACCGCGTCGGCCACACCGTGGCCGCGCTCCCCACTCAGCCGCCGCGCTTATGCAAGCGGCGGCTTCCGTGAGGGCCCGCCAAACCCATACCCTCGTCACCCCTCCGGCGCAAAACCTAGGCCTGACGCGGGGATAGGGTTGGCAAAACCCTGCCGGACCGCTCCGCTTGCATAGCGCGGAGCGGGAGGCGGGGAAGGGCGGGCACGGTGTGCCCGACCCTGTTTTTGACAACCCTGTCCCCGCGGCAGGCCTTTAGAGAACGAGTTTACAACTTGCCGATGGCTACAGTGATGCGGCGGAGGGTTTCGGGTTTGCCGAGGAGCTCCGCTATTTCTACGGCGCCGGTCGGGGTGACGGCCTGGCCGGAGATGGCGATGCGCAGGGGCCACATGACGGGGCCGAGCTTGGCGCCCTTGGCGTCGGCATAGGCTTTGACGGCGGCCAGGATAAAGGCGTATTCCCAGGAAGGCAGGGCGTTAAGGATGCCCTCGAGGTCCTTCAGGACGGCCTTGCTGCCTTCGAGCGTGGTCTTGTTCTTGGCGTGGACGAAAAGCTCCGTGGAATACTGCTCGTCCAGCTGCGCCAGGAAAGCCGTCATGGCCGGGAGGTCGGAGAGTTTTTCCACCTTGCCCTGGATGAAGCCGGTAAGCTTTACGGCGTCGAACTCTTTTACTATCTTCTCCGGATAGAATTTCAGGAACAGCTTGTGCGCGGCCTCGGGCGTGAGGGCCTTCACGTGCTGGGCGTTGAGCCACGAGAGCTTGGTCTCGTCGAACATCGCGGGGGCCTTGCCGATCCTGGCTATGTCGAACTTTTCGATCAGGCCGGCCTTGGTGAAGAATTCCTGCTCGGTGCCCGGGTTCCAGCCCAGCAGAGCGATGTAGTTCAGGACGGCCTCTGGCAGGTAGCCTTTGTTCAGAAGATCTGAAAGCGCCGCGCTGCCCTCGCGCTTGGAGAGCTTCTTGCCGCTCTGGTCGAGGATGTGCGGCAGGTGGATGTGCTCGGGGATCTCCCAGCCGAAGGCCTTGTACAGCAGGATGTACTTGGGCGTGGAGGAGATGTACTCGCAGCCGCGCATCACGTGGGTAATGCCCATCAGGTGATCGTCCACGACGTTGGCGAAATTGTAGGTGGGATACCCGTCGCGCTTGAGCAGGATCTGGTCGTCGAGCTGCTTGTGCTCCACGGTGATGGGGCCGTAGACGAAGTCGTTGAAGGTGGTGGAGCCTTCCTTGTCTATCTTCTGGCGGATAACGAAGGGCAGCCCCTTCGCCAGATTGGCCTGCACTTCGGCTTCGGACAGGCGGCCGCAGCGCCCGTCGTAGCCGAGCAGCAGGCCTTCCTGCTCTTCGTCCGCCGGCTTTTCCGTCTTCTCTTCCTTTTCGCAGAAGCAGCGGTAGGCATGGCCCTCTTTGAGCAGTTTTTCGGCGTATTCCCTGTAGATGGGGCGCCGCTCGCTCTGCACGTAAGGCCCTACGGGGCCGCCCTTGTCCGGGCCCTCGTCGTGTTCCAGGCCGGTCACCCTGAGGCTCTCGTAAATAACCTTCACGCTGTCCTCCACCAGGCGCGCCTGGTCGGTGTCCTCTATCCTCAGGAGGAACTTGCCGCCGTTCTTCCTGGCGTGGAGGTAGGCGTACAGGGCGGTGCGGAGGTTGCCGATATGCATATAACCGGTGGGGCTGGGCGCAAATCTTGTTCTTACTTCCATGTTGTTTTTTCCTTGTGAGTCTGGTTCTTGTCGGGAGCTGGCGAAGCCCGGCTATTTTCCGGCTTCCGCCAGCAGTTCGCGGGCGTGCTTGAGGCCCAGGTCGGTGGACTGCTTCTTGCCGCCCAGCATGCGGGCGATTTCCTTCTCGCGCGCGGGCGCGTCGAGCAGGCGCACTGAGGCGGCGGCCACGCCGGCCTTCACGTCCTTCTCCACGAAATAGTGCGCCGTGCCGAAAGCGGCCACCTGCGGCAAATGCGTGATGCAGAAGATCTGTTTCTGGGCGGCCAGGCGGGCCAGTTTTTCCCCCACCAGGCGGCCGGTCACCGAGCCCACCCCGGCGTCCACCTCGTCGAACACCTGCGCGCCTATGCGGTCGGCGCGCGAAAGCGCGGTTTTAAGGGCCAGCATGATGCGGGCCATCTCGCCGCCGGAAGCGGTATAGCGCAAAGGCCTTAAAGGGTAGCCGGGGTTGGCCGTAAAGAGGTATTCCACGGAATCGCCGCCCGAGGAGGCGATGGCGGCCTCGTCATAGGCGGCGTCGACGGAGAAGCGCACTTCCTTGAAACCGAGCCCCTCGGCCTCTTTAAGGATCTCAGCCGAAAGTTTTTTAGCGGCGGCCAGGCGCCTGTCGTGCAGCGCCAGCGCCAGTTTCTCCAGCTTCCCGCGGGCGGCGGCGAGTTTCTTTTCCAGCTCGGAGCGGTCCAGCGTCAGGTCTTCCAGGCCGTTCAACTTCTTGCGGAGTTCCTCCGCCTTCGCCAGCACGGCGGGAATGTCCGCCCCGTATTTTTTCTTAAGGCTCTTGAATTTTTCCAGCCGGGACAGGCAGCGGTCCACCTCGCCGGGATTGGAATGCACGCCTTTGCCGTAGGCGCGCAATTCCCCGGACAGGTCGCGCAGCTCTATGGCGGCCGCGGCCAGCCTGGCCGTCAGCGGCTCCGCCGTGGGGTCTATGGCGGACAAAGCCTTGAGCTTCTCCAGGGCCTTTTCCGAGTTCCCCGCCGCGTCGTCCAGGAAGCCGTGGGCGTCCCCGGAAAGCGAGAAAAGTTTTTCGGAATTTTTAAGCCGGGGCCAAAGGGCTTCCAGTTCCTCTTCCTCGCCCTCTTTCAAATTGGCGGCCTCTATTTCGGCCAATTGGAAGCGGTAAAGGTCCAGCAGGCGGCCGCGCTCGTCCTCGGACATGGAAACCGCGTTCAGGCTTTCCTCCAGCGCGCGCGCCGCACTCCAGGCCTCTTCCACGGCTTTGGCTTCCTTTTCCAGCTTGCCGTAGCGGTCCAGCAGGTCGCGCTGCGTCTCGGGCTTCAGCAGGCTCTGGTGCTCGTTCTGCCCGTGAAAATCCACCAGGAAACTCCCTATCTCGGAAAGCTGGGCCAGCGTGGCCGCGGCGCCGTTTATGGCGGCCCTGGTGCGGCCCCTGGGATCCGCCTGGCGCCGGATGGTAAAAGCGCCGTCCTTGAGCCCCCAGCGCTCAAGGAGCCCGGGCGGCAGGTTCTCCGCCCGGAATTCGCCTTCCACCTCGGCGGCCGCGGCCCCGGGGCGCAGGATGTCGGAACCGGAGCGTTCGCCCAGCAGGAAACCGAGCGCTGAAATGATTATGGACTTGCCGGCCCCCGTCTCGCCGGTAAAAATATTCAGCCCGGGCCCCGGCTCCAGGTCCAGCGACTCGATGACCGCGAAATTCCTGATGGAAAGTTTTTTAAGCATCTACCGTTCGCCCCAGCTGAGCTTGCGGCGCAGGATGTCGAAATACGAGAACCCCTGCGGCGCCAGCAGGTCGAAACTGCGCGGGTGCTTCAGGATGTGCACCGTATCTCCGGGCTGCAGGCTGAAGTTCTCCTGCCCGTCCAGGGAAAGCGATACCAGCTGCGGCCCGGAGTGGCCGCCCTGGACCGCGACCTTGAGCTCCTCCGCCGCGGACAGCACTATGGGGCGGTGCGTCAGCGTATGCGGGCAGATCGGGGAGAGCAGCAGCACTTCCAGGTCCGGCATCACGATAGGCCCCGAAGCGGCCAGGCTGTAGGCCGTGGAACCGCTGGGCGTGGAGATAATGAGGCCGTCGCCGAAATACTCGGAAAGAAACTGGCGCCCGAAAGAGGCGCGCAGCGTGAAAGCGCGCGACTCCTGGCTGCGGATCACGCAGTCGTTGAGCGCCGGCAGCGGGCCGAACACGGCTTTATTCCCGCGGCTGACGCGCACGGAGAGCAGGTTGCGCCTGATCTTTTTAAAACCGCCGCCGAGGAACACTTCGGCTTCCTTCAGGAAATCTTTCTGCTCCATGCCGCTCAGGAAACCCAGCCCGCCGGCGTTTATGCCCAGCACCGGGATGCCGCGGCCTATCACGTGGCGCGCGGCGTAAAGCACGGTCCCGTCCCCGCCCACGGCTACGGCCGCATCGGCCTTTTTGAAGTCGCAGTAGGCGTCGTTCACGCAGATCTTGTGCACGCCCGCCCCGGCCGCCCTGAGCCGGCGCTCTATGGCGGCCGCGTAGGCGATGGCCTTGCGCCGTTTGGAGTTGTAAAAAAGAGCTACGTTCTTTATGCGTTTCATCGGGTAAATCTCACTTCGCGCCGGCGGGCTTCTGCTCCAGCTTGGCCCAGGTATCCTTCAGCGTCACCGTACGGTTGAATACCGGCGCCCCGGGAGCGGAATCCTTGGGATCGACGAAGAAGTAGCCGAGCCGCTCGAACTGCACCCGCGCCCCGGGCTGCGCCGCCTTCAGGCCGGGCTCGCAATAAGCTTGCTCCAGCACTTCCAGGGAGGCGGGGTTCATGTTCTCTTTGTAATCGCGGCCTTCCTCGACGTCGTCGGGGTTGCGCTTGGTGAACAGCGCGTCGTAAAGGCGCACCTTGGCCGGGAAGGCGTGCCTGGCGGAAACCCAGTGCACGGTGCCCTTTATCTTGCGGCCGTCGGGCGCGTCCCCGCCGCGCGTGGCGGGGTCGTAGGTGCAGCGCACTTCCGTGACATTGCCGGCGGCGTCTTTCACCACGCTTTCGCATTTTATGATGTAAGCGGCGCGCAGGCGCACTTCGGCCCCCGGCGTCAGGCGGAAGAATTTCTTGGGAGGGACTTCCTTGAAGTCGTCCTGCTCGATATAGAGTTCGCGGCAGAACGGCAGTTTGCGGGTCCCGGCGGCAGGATCTTCGGGGCTGTTGGCCAGCTCCATCTCCTCCACCTGGCCCTCCGGGTAATTTTCCAGCACGATCTTAAGCGGCCGCAGCACGGCCATCACGCGCGGCGCGGTCTTGTTCAGCTCGTTGCGGATGGCGTTCTCCAGCACCCAGATATCAATGATGCTGTTGAACTTGGCCACGCCGATCTCGTCGCAGAAGGCGCGGATGGACGAGGAGGTATAGCCGCGGCGCCTTAAGCCGGAGATGGTGGGCATGCGGGGGTCGTCCCAGCCTTCCACGTGCCCGTCCTTGACCAGCTCCAGCAGCTTGCGCTTGCTGAGCACGGTATTGCTGAGGTTCAGCCGGGCGAACTCTATCTGCTGGGGATGGTAGACGCCCAGCGCTTCCAGGAACCAGTCGTACAGCGGCCGGTGGTTCTCGAACTCCACCGTGCAGATGGAGTGCGTTATTTTCTCGATGGAATCCTCGAGGCCGTGCGCCCAGTCGTACATCGGGTACACGCACCACTTGCGGCCCTGGCGGTGATGCTCCGCGTGCAGGATGCGGTACATGGCGGGGTCGCGCAGGTTTAAATTGGGGTGGGCCATGTCTATCTTGGCCCTCAGCGTGCGGGAGCCGTCGGGGAATTCCCCGTTCTTCATCCGCTCGAACAGGTCCGCGTTCTCCTCTATGGACCGGTTGCGGAAAGGGCTGTCCTTGCCGGGCTCGCCGGGAATGCCGCGGTAGCCGCGCATGTCCTCGGCGCTCAGGTCGCAGACGTAGGCCTTGCCCTTCTTGACCAGCTCCATGGCCCAGTCGTACATGGCCTGGAAATAGTCGGAGGCGAACAGCAGGCGGTCCTCGAAATCCCCGCCCAGCCATTTAACGTCCTCCACGATGGAATCCACGTACTCCTGCTCTTCCTTGGAGGGGTTGGTATCGTCGAAGCGCAGGTTGAATTTGCCCTTGTAATCGCGGGCCAGGCCGGAGTTAAGGCAGATGGATTTGGCGTGGCCGATATGCAGGTAGCCGTTGGGTTCCGGCGGAAAGCGCGTGTGCACGCGGCCCCCGAATTTGCCGGAAACCAGGTCCCGGTCTATGATCTCGCGGATAAAATTCGTCTTGGGGGTAAGGGTTTCCATAGGTAAATTATACAAATTTAATAAACAGGCTTCAGGAGCCTTCCGGGTCCCCCAGCCGCACCACTTCGCCCTTTACGGCCTCGGCGCCGGGCGCGACGCCCGCGGCGACGGCGTATTTTCCTTCCCTGCTCACCGTTACGGCGCCTATGCTCCACCAGTACCGGTCCCCGGCGCCGGTATAACCGCGGCCGCCGTCCCAGCCGCAGGCGATCTTTATGCCGGCCTCAGCCGCTTCCCCCGGCCACAGCGCGGTTACGCGCGCGCCGCCGGCTTCCAGGCCGGCCAGCAGCCGCCTGAACCCCTCCGGCCGCGGGCCGTAAGGCACAAAGACCCTTTTTATTTCCACCAGGCCGGCCAGCTCCTCCAGGCCGCTGTAATTTTTCTCCTCCGCGGAGCTGAGCAGCACAGCTTCCAGCGAGCGCGCGCCGCGGTCGAAGACCGAGGCCGCCAATTTTGCCCCGTTCAGACCCGGGTTGAGCAGGTAAAGCCCGCCGGCGGGGGCCTGGACCAGCGCGCTGGAGGTGTTGTAGTCGCCGAAGAGGGCCGCCTGGTAAGCCTGCCGCCCCGCCACCGCCTGCGCCCGCGTCAGCGGCCCCACGGCCATTACGGCCAGGCCCGCCAGCGCGGCCAGGTAGAACCGCCGCCGCTTAAAGCCCAGCAGCGGGCCGTGCAGCAGCGCCAGGGCCAGGAGAAAGAATCCGGCGATGACCCAGGTCGACGGCACGCCGACGCTTACCGAAGAGAACGGCAGGTCCGCGAAAAAGCGAACGGCGCTTATGAACGCCGCCATGAACTTCCCGGTAACGAAAGCCAGTCCCTTAAAAACGGGCCCGGCCCAGGAAAAGGCCGCCAGCAGGAAACCCAGCGCCATGGCCACCCCGGAAGCGGGCACCAGCAGCATGTTGGAAACAAGGGAAACCAGAGAGATTTTATGAAAATACAAAGCCAGCAGCGGGTAAAGCCCCAGCTGGGCGAAAAAACTCATCAGGAACAGCCCCGCGGCGTACCCCGCCAGTCCGCCGCGCCTGGCATAACCGCCCCAGAGCGCCATGCCTACTATCAGCCCGTAAGCGGCCAGGAAGGACATCTGGAACCCGGCGTCGAAAAGGTAGCGCGGCGACAGCAGCAGGATGGCCAGGCAGGCCGCGGTAAGCGCGTGGAAAGCCCCCGCCTCCCGGTTCAGCAGCCAGGCGCAAAGCCCGGCGGAGAACATCAGGTAGGCGCGCACCAGCGGGGAATCCAGGCCCGCCGCCGTCACGTAAAAGCCGGCCAGCGCCAGCGCCGCCAGCCCCGAATATTTCCTTTTGAGCCCCAGCCTGGAGCACAGGAAATAGACCACGCCCACCACGAAGCCGACATTGGACCCGGAGGCGACCAGCAAATGCATGGCGCCAGAATCCTGGAAAGCGGCTTTTAAAGCGGGAGGGACGCTTTTTTTCTCCCCCAGCACCACGCCGCCCAGCACCGCGGCGGCCTCAGCCGGCAGGCCGGCCTCGTAAGAGCCCATGGCTTTATAGCGGAAGCCCCTGGCCAGCCTTATGAAATAATTGGCGCGGGCCGTCACCTCTATTTCCCTGGCGCGCGCCTGCGCGGTGACACCGCGGGCCAGCAGGTATTCACCCCAGTCCAGGCTGCCGGGGACCGCCGCGCCCGGAGGGGGCTCCAGGTCGGCCAGCAGCGAAACTTTGTCCCCGTAGGAAGCCGCCAGCGGCGCGCGGGCGTAGACCATCAGCCCGGTCTTGAGCGGCCGGCCGTACACCTTCTCCGTTTCCAGCGTGAACCGCGCGCCGCCCGGCACGGACGCGGGATATTCCGCCACGCGGCCCTCCACCAGGGCGCCGGCCCGGGGCAGCGGGAAAGGCAGCTTCTCCGGGGGTTTCAGGAAGAAACCCCGGAACAGGACCAGGCCGCCGGCGTAAACCAGCAGCAGCAGGAAAAGCGGCCTTCGGTAGTAAGAAAACAGCATAGAGCCCCCCGGTTAAGCGCAGGAGAGTTACGGCGTTGCAGGTTGATGCTTTACGGTGAAGGACTAAATTTTAACGCGGCCCTTGAGGGCGTAGCCCAGCGTGACCTCGTCCATGTAATCGATGTCGCCGCCCAGCGGCACGCCGTAGGCGATGCGGGTGATCCTGGAAACGTAAGGCTTCAGCAGGCGTATCAGGTACATCGCGGTGGCTTCCCCGTCGGAGTCGGGGTTGGTGGCCACTATGACCTCCGTGACCGCCCCGTCCGAGGCGCGCACCCTGTCCACCAGCTCCTTGAGCTTGATGCTGTCCGGGGTAACGCCGGAAGCCGGGGAAACCGCGCCGTGCAGCACGTGGTAAACCCCGGAGAAGCTTTTGGCCTTCTCTATGGCCGCCAGGTCCTGAGGCCGCTCCACCACGCAGATCAGGGAACGGTCCCGGTGGGAGTCCGCGCAGATGGGGCACAGGTCGCCTTCGGCGTAGTTATAGCACTCGCGGCAATATTTTACGGAGGCCTTTACGGCGCGCAAGGCCTCGACCAGGCTTTCCACCTCGGGGTCGGAGGCGCGCACCACGTAAAGCGCGAAGCGCTCGGCCTGCTTGGGGCCGACGCCAGGGAACTTGCGGAAAACGCCTATGATCTTTTCTAAAGCCTTCATTGATTTATCTTTGGCCGCCGGCGGCCTACTTAACCTTGTTTATCCGCGTGATGCGGCCGTGAAAAACCTTGGCCAGGTGCTTGAGCTCGGGCTCGTTCTCGCCTGAGACGGGCCTGGCGGCCGGCGCCCTGGCCGGCGCGGGCCCGCCCTGGGGAACGTCGTCGCCCATGGGTTCCTCTACCACGGCCTCGTCCGAAAAGTCGCCGGCGGGCTCGGAGATCTCCTCGGCTTCGGCCACGGGGACGGCGGCGTATTCCGCCGCCAGGGTTATCTTGCGGCCGGCGTAGCGCTCCAGCATCTCTTCCAGTTCCGGTTTGGCTTTCTCCACCATGGAGGTTTCGAATTTATTGGCGCTGAGCAGGCGCCATCTGCCCTGGTCGGTAAAAACTATTTTTACGGAAAGCAGGATATTGTAAAGGGCCGGTTTTTTGGCGGAAACCTGGCCGAGCAGCTTTTTCCAGGCGTCGGCGGGCGCCGCCGCGGGCTGGGCCGCGGCCGGGGCCGGCGCGGCGGCCGCGACGGGCGCTGTGTAAGCCGCGGGAACCGAAGCCGCCTGCGGGGCGGGCGCTAAAGCGTCATTTTTTTTTTGACCGCCCTGGGGCGGCAGGCCGGAAGTCTCTCCGGTCGCCAGGCGGGCCTCCAGGCCCTCCAGCTTTTTAACCAGGCTCTCCAGGTCCTGCGGCACTTCTATCAGGGTGAAGAGGGCGATCTCGGCGGCGATGGACAGGGAATCGGAGAACTTTACTTCGTCGATGATGACGTTGAGCTTGCGCGACAGGCGGGCCAGCGTACCGGGGGGCGTGCCCTTGGGCAGGTTCTTTACGGGCTCGCCTTCGCCAAAACCCTGGACGGCCAGGAAAGCCTCGGCGAAATTATTGCGCAGGTCCCGGATGGCCGCCAGCGGGTCGTGTCCTTCCGCGTTCAGGCGGTCGAAAGCGGAGTGCAGGGCGGCCGCGTCGCGGTTCACCAGCGCCAGCGCCATGGAATTTACCAGCTCCGACCCGGGGTGGCCGAGCAGTTCGTTGATGACCTCGGTATTGACTTCCCCGCGACCGAAGGAGGCAGCGCGGTCCAGCATGGTCAGGGCGTCGCGCAGGGCGCCGCCGGCGGAGCGGGCGATAAGCTTGAGGGCTTCGGGCTCGGACTTGATCTTTTCCGACGCCGTCACTTCCTTCAGGCGGGTGACGATGTCCGTCTCGGAGATGGGGCGGAAGCGGAAGCACTGGGAGCGGGAAAGGATGGTGGCGGGCACCTTGTTCTGCTCGGTGGTGGCCATGATGAATACCACGTGCGCCGGGGGTTCTTCCACGGTCTTGAGCAGGGCGTTGAAGGCCCCGGTGGAAAGCATATGCACTTCGTCGAGGATGTAAACCTTGTATTTGTCGCGCGAAGGCGCGAAGCTGACCTGCTCGATGATGACGCTGCGCACCTTGTCCACGCCGGTGTTGGAGGCCGCGTCTATCTCTATCACGTCCAGGGACTTGGACTCCGGGATCTCCAGGCAGGAAGGGCATTTGCCGCAGGGCGCCCCGTCTTTGGGATGGTGGCAGTTGAGCGTCTTGGCCAGGATCCTGGCGATGGTGGTCTTGCCGCAGCCGCGCGGGCCGTAGAACACGTAGGAGTGGGCTATGCGGCCCAGCTTCACGGCATTGTACAGCGTGGTCTTGATGGTTTCCTGTCCCATCACCTCGCTGAGGTTTTCGGGGCGGTACTTGGTTGCGAAGTTTTCGTATGACATAGATTTGGGACCAGGAGAAAAGGCAGCGGGGAAACTTGCGGCTTCCCCGCCGCTAGCCGCGGTTTAGAACTTTACACCGGCGCCGATGGAAACGAAGTTGTCGGTGTTGGAGCCCTGGCTGTAGATCTGGTAGGCCACATTGGCTACCACCATGTTCAGGTCCACGTAACCGCCCAGCAGGATGGCCGAGCTGTCCTTGGCGCCCTTGTACTTGGTGGTGGTGTAGCCCGCGAAAGGCGTGATCATAGGGATGGTGGACGGGATGTCCACGCGCGCCGTCACGCTGGAGCGGGGCTTGGCCGCCACGGCGAAGTTAAGGCCGGGCACGAAGCCCTGCGGCGTCGCGTCCTCGTCGCCGTAGGTGTAGCCGGTGAAGGAAGCGGAAAGGTTCAACATCAGCACCTTGGCGCCGGCGAACAAGGAGGCTTCGGTCTGGCCGGTCTCACGCTCCACGGTCAGCACTTTCTGGGTATGGGCGGTGTGCTTGAGCGAAGCGCCCACGTCCACGCGGGTCACGCCCTCTCCGCTGCCGGAGACGGAACGCGCGCCGGGGCCGGCCAGGCGGGATTTTCCGCCGGAGGTCGGGGTCAGCGACAGGGTGACGTCGGCGCCGGCATAAATGTTCTTATAGCCGTTCACTTCGGGGGTGGTGCCGGCTTCGGCGCCCACGGTGTAAGTCTCTTTCTCCCAGGCGCCGCGCAGGCCGTAGGCGCGGTAGGTCTTGTTGCGGTACGCGGCGGTGTCGTACTTGTAGGTGGTCAAAGAAGGCTCAAGGGCGAAGTCCCCCTGGCCGACGCGGAGGTTCAGCTTGTAGCCGCTGTAGTCCGGGCCGGTGGTGCCGGTCAGGCCGCCGTCGAAATAGAGCGCGGAGGCGTTGATCCCCAGCCCCGCCAGCAGCGTCAAAGAAACGATAAGTTTTTTCATGGTTTTCCCCTTTCTGCGTTTTACTTTCAAATTCAGCCTATCTTCGCCAGCTCCTTGTTAAGGAAGTCGGAGTAACGGCGGGCTTTGCGCGTCTTCCAGACGCCCTTGTGATAGGCGTAGCCGGCTATCAGCGGCAGGGCCAGGGTGGCTTCCGAGAAGACCATCTGCTCGCTGGTGGTCTCCACCTTGCCCCAGGAGCAGGCTTCTTTCAGCGTGGAGGAGGACAGGGCCCCGTCGCGCACGTCGGCCACGGTCACCTGCACGGCGTACTTGTGCATGGGGGCTTCTTCGCCCAGAATGTCGGCCGCCACTACGGTGTCCTGCGTGAAATTCTTGGGCACGCCGCCGCCTATCATCAGCAGGCCGGTATCGCGGGCTTCCACCTTAAGCTTGGTCAGCTCCAGGAAATCCTTGGCGGAGTCCAGGGACATATGCTTTTCGGGGTTGTTCCACTGGTGGGCTATCATGCCGAAACCGGCGGAGCAGTCCGAGAAAGCGGGCACGAAGACAGGCACGCGCTTCTCGTAGGCGGCCAGCACCACGGAGTCCTTGGTTTTGCCGTGCTTGGAGAGGTACTTGCCCATCTCCTCTATGAATTCGCGGGAGGAATAGGGGCGCGGGTCCAGGGAATCGGCTATCCTGCGGGTAGTGTCGTCGCAGACGCGCAGCTCGTCCTCGTCTATAAAAGTGTCGTAGATGCGGTCTATGTGCAGGGCGCGCAGGTCGTTGTCGTCTATGCCGTGGGGCGTGCCCTTGTAATGCTTGAAGCCCAGGCCTTCGAAGAAGTCCTGGTCCACTATGACCGCGCCCGTGGAGACGATGGCGTCCACCATGTTGTTGCGCACCAGGTCCACCACCACTTTCTTGAGGCCGGCGGAGAACAGCGAGCCCGCCAGGGTAAGGATGACCGAGCAGTTCTTATCTGCCAGCATCAGGTTGTAAATTTTGGCAGCGCGGGCGAGGTCCCGGGCGGAAAAAGCCATGTCCCCCATGGCGTCCACAAGGGGCACCACGTTATGCTTGGAGATCTCTATGTGCTTTACCGCTTCTTTGAGGTAATCAGCTTTTTTCATTTTAGCCATATTAGTCCCCCAACCGCCCATTAAAGCGAAACTACACCCATATTATACGATTTTAGCATCCTGAGTTTAAACCATTCTAAAAGAGCACAGCCGCGGAAATCCGCGGCTGTGCGCCTCGCAACTCAAACAGCCAACTAGTTAGAAATCTGCTCCCATGCACATTGGCCCGTATTTTGCGCGGTATCCGAACAGGACTCCTTGCACGCACAGCCATTGGGATCCGTATGCGGATAAGGCTTGAAACAGTTTTTCCATTTACAGTCCCAAGTTACCACGAACTTACACACATAAATCTCGAAACCCTCTCGCCCCATAGTGCGATAATCATCCTGTTTAATTTGCCAGACTTTACCCGTATCGGAACACCCCACTGTTTCATATTCCGGTTTCTCCCCCTTGGCAAATGTTTTATTAAAATCAACCTTGCGCTGCGGGCCAAAAACTGAGGCAGTTGCGGCCACAGTGGTCCTGGGCAAAGGCGTTAGTTCCAAGGAATACGAACTGTAGCTGGTCGGTTGTTTTACTCTGGCGGTATACACAAAGGGACTGCTGATTATCCTGTAGGAACCTTTGCGATTAACAAAGTTGTGGCAAACTTCTATCCGCTCTGTTTCGGAATCAGAAAGTTGCCTTGTATTTATCGTTATCTCCGCGTTAGCGACTTCCCTGGTGTTTTCCATGTAGCACCCGTTATTGTCGCAGGTTTTGGACAACAGTATTGATTCCATGGGAACGTACTTATGGATATAAGTCCCGTCCCTTGAATCAAGTTCCAAGGTCGAACAGGCGACTTCGGGAGTGTAGCCTTCAAACCTCACTTTATTCATCTCAAACCCTGTTTCAGATCTTACGACCATTTCTTTAAGGCTTGAGACATCTGCGGATCTTGTTACATCAAAGCCTATATCGATATTTTCAGCTTTAGCGACAGAAATCGCCGCTATTGCTATGGCAAACACCGCTGCCACTATTTTGTATTTTTTCATTTTTCCCCCTGACTTTTCTAACTTTCTCCCACTCCCTTTAAAAAAACAGAGGAACAACTTGCTGAAGTTGTTCCCCTGGTTTCACCCGGTTAAGGCCGGGTCGTAGAGACTCCCGGGCCAATCCCCGGAATTACAGAAGAAAATTACCTGTCTAGATTAAACCAGAATCCAACTCAAAACATAAGGGGCAAAGGGCCCTGTATTTACTAGGCACAAAGACCTATATAAAAAAGCCCCGCGGGGGATCACCCCGCGGGGCCAAGGGAAGTCAAATGATAGCCGCGTTTTTCTCTAAATCCTTTGACTTTTCAATTACAGGCGCCGGCTTCAGTTTCTTCCAGCTGTCTATGGTCGGCTGAACCCAGCCCGGAAGTTGCTGGCCGCCTCCACCCCCGGGGTTCCCTCCTCCGTCATAGTCAGGTGGCGGCTTCGGAGGCTTGGGCGGCTTCGGGGGCTTCGGAGGCTTGGGCGGCTTCGGAGGCTTGGGGGGCTTCGGAGGCTTGGGAGGATTAACCGGCGGCGTGGGATTGGTCGGCGGCGTAGGGATGACCGGATTAGCCGGCGGCTGATTAGGCTGCCCGCCAGGCGGCACCGGATTGGCGGGAGCTCCGGGCTGAGGCAGGCCGCTATGCCATTTGCCGTATTCTTCAGCCGCAAGGGTTAAAGACTTTTCAATCGCTTTATATTGCTTATATTCCTTACCGCCTCCGAATAAACTTGGTTTGGGCTGGATCTCATAAGTATGATCATACCCGTAGATGTCCTTTACAACCCCGGCAAGGGCCCAGATCCCTGTCTTACCGGATTTGGTAACCCTGTCTAAATAATCCTCAAACGACACACCCCCGACCTTTTGGAGCTGCAAAAAATCCGAAGCCTTCGGGCGAGGCCCGCCGTTCATATAATTATAGATATCGGCATACAACCGCAGCGTCTGAAGCTCCCTTGTTTCCAGCTCGGGGCCCACCGTCTTTTTAGCCTGCCGCTGCTGATTGTATATATAGACGTTTTTGTTAAAAGCGCTCATCTCAAGCAGCAGGGAAGTAGATTTAAATTTCTCGCTGGTGCTGGTCATCCCGGCCGCGGCATAATCGCTTTGATGCGTGGATTCATGGGCGATAACGGAGGACAAAAAGGTGAAATTCGGGTCGGTAATGTCCGTCAGCAGGGCGCGGTATTCCCAGCTGAGATGGATGGTCCTTTTCCCGTCTTCTCCGGGAGGAGAAGTGAAAGCATAAGGGCTTGCGTCAAAAAAACCGGCCCTGTCCCAGACCAGCGTCACATTCTGCGCGCTGCTGAACTCCGAAAGAGCCTTGCCCGAGGGAGTAGCGGCGAACGCGGCCTTGGCTTTAGCCATGATTCCCTCTTCCTCTTTATAAATAGGACACGTCGTTACGATCTTCTCCGCAAGGGGCGGCATCGGGACCGCCACTGAAAGCGCCTTGGCTGTCCGCGCGGGCGCTGCAGGCGCGGCGCCGGGCATAGCGCCGGCCGGAACGGGCATAATGCTGTAGCTTACCCCCCCGTCAAACACCTTCGACAGGTCGGCAGCCCGCAAGTCTCCCTGCTCCATAGCCGAGGAAAGCGCGTCCATCGTAGCGGAGGCAGGCTCTCCCGCCGTGGCATTTAAAACCGGATACAAAAGAATTAACGTCAGTAACGGTATTTTTATCATAAGTTCCTTAACTCTTAAATTCAAAGGTTTCAGTAACGCGCTCGAACACATTCTGGCTCCCTCTGTCCCTTTCTCCGTCCGGATGGATCTGCCGTTCCATGGTATGCATTTCCATATTTGTAAAAACCAGCAGTTGGTATTGCTCGTTCGAAACTTCAGCCCCCGCAAGATTCTCAATTCTTACGATAACGCCGTTGTGTTCGGTTACGAGGTACCTGTAATTGCCGTCCAGGCCGTTCTTTGCCGCTTTGACAGAAATAAGGGCCGCGGGAACGCCATTCTTCAGGTGGATCCTTTTAATGCCGGCTATGTAATATTTATCCGTCTGAGAGAACAGCCATTCTGCAAAAGCCCTGGTCGGCTGCCAGTTCTTTTCCTCAGGATAGGAAAGATATTCCAGCAGTTCGGATTTTATTTCGGCCGGCGGCTTGAGGTACCAGTACACGGTCAGGTAATCGCCGAACATGTATCCGCCGAAATCTTTCTCGAAGGTCTTCAGGGGCTCTTTATCATGCCAGACAAGCTGAGAGAACGAGAACAGTTTCCCGTTATAGTTTTCTACCAGTTTGGGAGTCCTGGCAAAAATATATTTCCAGTTATAGTCCAGGCGCGACCTGCCGCTAAGCGCTACGCCTGTGTCTTTGGCATAGACATAGCCCAGCAAAGCGACGGAAAAAACCACCAGCAAAAGCAGCAAGCCCAGAACAAAAACTATCTTTTTTTTCATTTCTAGATCCCTTACCTGGCCAGGCGAAAGCCCACGCAGACGCTGTTGAAACCGGGGCCGCGGGTATAGTTATCGTCCTGGGCGTAGGTCGCGCTGTTGAAGCAGCCGCCGCGCATCACCCAGTAGTTGCTGTCACCGCTGAAAGCGGCGCCGTCGGCCGGGGCGTTGTTATAGGAGTTCTTGTATTTATCCTGTACCCACTGCCTGACATTGCCGGCCATATCGCAAAGCCCCTGCGCCGTATTGCCGGCGGGCTTCGAGCAGACCGGCATGGTCGCCGCCGCGTTCATAACGAGCAGGCTGCCTGTGGGGGCCGCGCTGCCCCAGGGATATTTCTGGTTCTCGCCTACGCCGCGGGCCGCGTATTCCCACTCGGACTCGCTGGGCAGCCTTGCGCCCTTGAACTTGGCGAACTGGTCCGCCTGGTCCCAGGTGACGCAGTTGACGGGGTGATCCTGCCGACCCGGTACGCCCCAGTTGCAATTCGCGCCGGCGCCGGGAAGCGCGCATTTTCCTTTAGCTACGCACTCAGCGTATTGCGCCACGGTCACGTCAGTCCTGGACATTTCAAAAGCTTTGAGGGACACCTGGTGCACGGGCTTGGGCCCTTCGAAGCCGTCTATCAAGTCGTTGGTGCCCATCATGAACTTCCCGCCGCTAAGGGGGATCCATTCACGCGGACCGGCCGGGGGTTGGGGCGTAACCGGCGGCGTCACTACCGGAGGGGTCACTACCGGAGGGGTCACCACCGGAGGGGTCACCACCGGAGGGGTTACCACCGGAGGGGTTACCACCGGAGGGGTTACCACGGGAGGCGTCACCGGCGGCAAGGGATCCACCGGGGGAGTTACCGGCGCCTGGGGATTATAATAGCTGGCCTCGTTTAAACCGTTATTTTCCCGCCAGAATGAATATTCAACCGCCAGGAACTGCATATTTTTTTCTATAGCTTTTTTCTGCTCCAACTCCACGGGGGTTTGGGAAGAAAGCTGGTTCAACTTCGGGTAGAGGAAAGTCCTTGTAAGGTTTACCACGCCTTCCCTGCCCGACTCGGCCGGCTCAAGATAGGTATTGATAAAATCCGCGGCGAAGTAGGCTTTTCCGTTATAATTAAAATCTTCAGGCAGCGCCCCGCCTTCTTCCTTATAGTGCCAGAAACGCAGCATGAAATTCAGCAGCGGATCCTTTACCCACTCATGGTCGATGTTATATAGCTCGCTGTAAACCATCAGTTCCATCAAAAAGGCTTTTTCTTCGGTAACTATAGCCGCCTTTTCCAGGTCGCTTGCCGTCCGGACCACGTCCTGCACGTGGCTTAACTGGTGAGCAATGGCGCCGGCCATAGCCCCGGGAGTGTTTCCCTTCCCATTGAACATGGCGGGGGTGAGGATCACCAGTTTTTTATTGCCTATCGTGTATTTGGGCTGCAGGGGCTGCCCGGCCGCGCCTGTCGCCAGGTCTGCCTTTATCCTTACTTCAATATTCATTTTAGCCAAAGACTGGAGGGTGCATTGGTTTGACAGGCTGGAACACAACATAAACCCGGTCTCTGCTGCGCCCAGGTAAATTAAAGCCTCTTCTATCGCCTGCTGCTGAACGGCGCTGGGAACGCGCCCGTATTTATCCAGGGCCTGCTGCACGCCCTGAGCGAACGCGACTCCGTCCCAGGCTTTCTCGGCCTGGCTTGCGACCGGCACGTAAGCTACCTGCTGCATCATTTGACCGAGCGAGCTTTTAGCCCCCGACCCGTCAAAGAATTCCGGCAAGGTTCCCGCTGAACTTAAAGCCGGACACAGTCCGGCCAGGAGCAACCCAAGGCGCAAACGCTTCATTTCCCCGCCTTGATGACCTGGGAGGCGGCGCCGATCTTTTTTAATTCGGGCGCCTGTCGTGACGCCGAGCCTCTGCCGCGGTTAGCCAGCGACTCGTTTATCGCGTCCAGCACTTCCGAGTCCAGCATTTCCCGCACGGTCCAGGTGAACGGCACTGCGCTGCCCGTAAGTTCAAAGGTCAGGCCGAGGGCCAGGGAATAAGCCTTGGGCCTGAATTGCCATTTCCCGTCCTCGTCCGTCTTGAAAAGTTCCACGTAGTCCTGCGGCTGGCCTGTGGTATAGTAAAGCGGGGACTTTTCCGTCACGACATAGCCGGATTTAAAAACGCCATCCAGGAAATCCTGCGGCATCATATAGAATTTACGGGCGCCGATCGTTACGGGGAATTCTTTGGTCACCAGTTCCCAGAACGCGTAAAGTTCGCCGATGGACCGTGACTCGACATCCTCGCAAGTCCCGGCTTCCATATTACAGGACTGTACCGTTATCACATTGCCTATCTTCTGAAGCGTAAGATCGCTTGTCTCGTCGACATAGAACAGCGTTGTGCCATCACCGGTCAATTCGTCCAGGTAAACGAACTGCGAACAGATGACAGTCCCGCTTGCGTCCATATCGGTAACGTCGTTCAGGGACACTATAGGCCGGGCTTTAAAGGCCTTCCCATATGCGTCATAAGTTCCCTGCCTGAAATCGAGCTTAACGGTGTATTGCCTGCCTTTAAATTCAATAACCCAGTCTTTATTGTAATCCAGCAGTATCGGGGGCGCATCCCAGGTAAGGGTAGCGGAGGGATTCAGCCTGGGCTTTATTTCTGAGGAGAAGTCAGGCAGAGCGGCGACTCCGGCCGAGGTTTTAAGCGCGTCCAAGGCGGCAGGAGCCCCGGCGGCGTATATCTGGCCGGGTATCAGGGCTAAGCCCATTGCGAATATTATATTTTTCATTAAATTCCCCCTAAACAAATCAGCGCGGTAATTACCGCAGATTAATTATCTAATTTATGCCGCCCTTCGGATAAGAGGCGTTGGACCCGACATTGTTTAGGCCTAAAGGCCCACTGACATTGATCAAGGACAAAAAGAGAACGGCCCCGCTTTCACGGGGCCGTTCGCCTTTAACTACGCCGGTTTACCTGGGCAGGTAAGTCAGCGGCAATTTATACTTTTCCAGCAGGGTTTTAGCCGAAGCGAACGTGTTGTCATACGACTGGCGGGCGCGCTCTGTCGCGGGCGCCAGGTCATTATATGACTTACGGGCATCTTTCATTCGCTTCTGCTGCGAGAGGAGCTGCCCGGTGTAGGCGGGGTGCTTGATGCCGTAGAAGGCATCGTCCTTGCCAAGTTTAAGCAGCGCATTGTACTTATCTTCTTCGTTGCGCCAATGGTCCAGCGCGCCATCAGAGGATTTCTTGGCGTTCATCCAGATCATCCTGGCGTCGCCGGCTTTCTTTACGGCATCGGCCGCGTCGGGGTAGGCTTCCAGCTTGGTGGATGCCGCCGGCGGGGTAGTAGAGGGCTTCCTATACGGGTGCTCGGCCACGAACTGATCCAGCCCGGCCAGGCCATTCAGCGCCTTGCTCTTATTTGAGGCTAGGCGGCCTTGTATCCGGCCTACCTCGCCTTCTATCGCTTTGGCCCTTTCCGCGGTTACCGTACCGGCAAGCTCTGTCTTAAGCGCTCCCAGGCGCTCTTTGTCCTTCCGGAGCGCGGTGTACTCGGGGGAAGCTTTGTAAGCGGCCACCTTGGTGTCATATGCAGTCCTGAAACCAACAGCTACTTTATCCCTGCTCTGTATCTTATCGGTAGCGGTGATGGCGGAGTCATAATCACCCATCAGGCCGTTCAACCGACCTTTCAGGGCGTCCGTATTGGCCGCCACCGGGGGCGTCACCACGGGAGGGGTTACGACCGGAGGCGTTACCACCGGGGGCGTCACCACCGGGGGCGTCACCACCGGGGGCGTCACCACGGGAGGCTCCACGGGGGTCTGCGTGCCGGAACAGCCGCCGTCACCGAAGTAGCAGGGCTTTACCAGGTTTTCAAGCGCCTTCTTCGCCTGCGTGATATTCACCGTCGCGGTGTTTATAAAACCGCTGATGTTCGGAAAGTCTTTGGCCGACCCCACCGCGCCGCCGTGTATGGCGCCGCTGCGGGCCGCGTTGGCCACAAAGTTGTCGGGAGAAACGATACTGCCCAGTTTCCCGCCGGACACGCCGGAGTCGAAAGCGTTCCACGCGTCCACTTCGGCCTTGGCCGCCTTGGTGCTGTCGAACTTGCTGTCCGGGGGCCAGATCTTTTTCCAGTCCGCGGCGCGCAGTTTTTCCACGGCCGTCTTGAACGGGGCAGGCTGTTCGCCTACCGCCTGGTTCACATTATCTTTTACAAAGGAACCGACAGACTCCCCCACGTCCTTGGCCACAGGGCCGGGGGCAGGAGCCGCGGGGGCAGAGGGAACTACCGCGACAGGGTCTCTGCCGGTGGCCTGGCTGAGCTTGGCGGGGAAAGTATCCCCGGCGGCCTCGGCCAGGAACTTCTTGGCTTCAGGGGCCACGGAGGCGTGAGCCGTCATTATAGTGCCGATCGAAGCGTCGATGACGGTCAACTGCTGGTTATACGCGTTCAAACGGACCGAATGCACGGCAAGAAGTTTACTCGCGTTAATAATATTACCGCCTATATGCGGTTCATGGGCGGCGATCACCTGCGTGATAGTTTCAGTGCCGGCGGTTTCATCGGCCTTTTTACCATCCGCCGCATTGGTCTGCAGTTTCCCAGCCGCTATGTCCGCCTGTATTTTTTTTATGGCCGCGTCATATTTCTTATAAGCCGTTTCCCCTTTATTTAACTCCTCCTGCGCGGTGGTTATCTGGCCGGCATAGGTGTTCAATGCTTTTCTGGCCGTTGCGCTAAGGTTGGAGAGCGCGTTCTTGGCCGGGCCGTTGGCGGCGTTGCCAAGTTCGTCGAAAGCCCCGCCCAGGGCGGCGAACTGCGTCTTCAGCTCGGCTTCCGTTTTTTTCTCGGTCAGAAGCGTCTCGGTTTTGATGACCGTACCTACAACGTTGCTAAGCGCCGCGTCGTAAGTTTCAAAGATCTTCACGGCATCCGCGGAGATCTGCTGCGGGTTCCCGGTCCCGGGAACTATCGGGGCGCCGGGGACTGCGGGAGCCACAGGGTCCGCGGGCGGAACGCCGCCGGTCTCGTAAACTTTGCCGAGGGGCTTGTTGGCCTTGCCGCAGATGCAGTTGACCTGCCCGCCGGAACTCTTATCTTTGCCGGCGGCTTCCCAGGAGAACTTCTGGGCGCCAGGATTGTAGCAGAGGTCTACCGCGGCTACGACTTTATACTTCTTTATCATTTCGTCGCAATCACCGCTGGGGCAGACAGCCGGCTGCCAGCAGTACGAAGGTTGAGAGGACAACCCGAAGATATTCTCCATATTGCCCTGGACCATGTCCGTGAGGGGGCCGGTGATGCCGGTGAGGATGGCTTCGATTATTTTCTTGGGGATCTCGTACTTCTTATAGAATTCCCATTCCAGCTCTTTCTGCTGGCGCGCCGCCGCGGCCTTTTCGGCCAGGCTTTCGCCCGAGCGGTTATGGTCGTACTTGGTGGTGGAACCGGAAGGCTTGGTGGTCTTGTCGGAATCGCCGCCGGAGCCCATGCCGCCGGTGCCCTTACCTATATCCAGCGCGTCCGCGGCCGCTTTGTCCAGCGAGCTGATAGCGGAGCCGCCGGTGAAGTTGCCGGCCGATTTGTCGGCCGCCGAGCGCAGTTTTTCATAAGCGCCCTTGGAGGAGCTGTTAGGCGTATTGGACGCCACGCCCTTGTAGCCGGCCATGGCCACGGGGCCGAGCATGGAGCGCTTGGCCGATTTCGAGGAAGCGGATTTGGCGTCGTCTATGATCTTGCCGCCGCCCAGGCTGCCCACCGTGCGGGTGCCCTCGCCGCCGCTGAAGAAGGAACCGAAGTTGCGCAGCGCCGACTGCATCCTGGGGATGGGCGTAGGCGCGCCGGCCGCCTTGGTAGCCTCGGAGAAGGCGTTGCGGCCCACGTCTTTCATGGCGTCGCGGAAGGAGTTGGTGGGAGGCGCCGCCGGGGGCGTATACGCGGGCGCCGCTGACTGCGGCCCGAGTATCAGCGAGGCGGGGTCCCTGGAGCTCAGCGGGGTTATCACTTCGCCGGAGCCGTCGGGCGAGCCCTGGCTGAGGGCGTTGATGCCCGGCTCGTAGAGCCCGGAAGCCGCGGAGCCGTCCCGCGAGCCGAAGCCGGGGGTAAGCATATTGTCGGCGGAGGGCTTGGACATCATGTATTCGGCCACGGGGGCCATCACCAGCACGCTCAGGCCGATGCCCACGAAGGCCATGTCTTTGCGGGAAAGGTTCTTGATGCGGTCCATTATGCCGCCGGTCGCCCTGGAGAAGAGCGGCGCCTTTCCGAAAGCGGATGTCTTTTTAAACGACGACGCGCCTGGCAACGCGGGCGCCCCGTCCTTTTTTTCATCTTCATTGTAGAAGTTCATAACCGCCTCCGGATCCTGTTTTAAATTTACCGCCCTGAGAAATGCCGCTGAAATACGTCAACACAGTGCTCCAATTATAATTTACCTAATATCCGCGCGCGGGCCAAGTGTCATTGGGCCCCCGAACCTCTGGGCCTTTTGGCCTACCGCCGCCGACCGCGTAAAAAACCCGCCGGCAAAGCCGGAACGCCTGACCGGGCGCTCCCGAAGGAAAGTTCCGCTGGCGGCAGCACCGCCCTCAAGCTTGCACCGCCGCAATGAGGCAATAGATCACCTGAACCTTCCTCCGACCTGGCTTTAACCGCGGGCTTAAGAAAAACTGTGATCATTTACTCTTCTTTCTCACCGGCTTCGCCGCCGAGGATCTGCAGGCCGGTGGACAAAGCGCTCTGGGCCAGCGTGAGCCCGATGAAGAACGAGAACGCCAGGCCTATCAGCGCGCTCAGGATCATGCCGAAGATCCCCGGGATCAGCTGCGACACGAGCAGGCCGATACCGCCGGCCAGCAGGGCCAGGCCGATGCCGGTGCCCAGCAGCAGCAGGCCGGCGACGATCATGATTATCGCCAGGATGATGCTCAGCCAGCACTTAAGCTTGGAACACTTCTTTATCTTCATGCCGCTGTAGCTGTTGCAGTCCATCTGGCTGCTCTTGTTCTGGCACTTGGCCGAAAGCTGGGCTTCGTTGATGTTGAAATCGTTGCAATAGGAGATGATCTTGTCTATCTTGCCGTTCCAGCTGTCCACGGCGCCGTGGCTGCAGCATTTCGGCGGTTTGCCCAGGGTTTTGGAGGTATCGTCCATCAGCTTGCCGTCTTCGGACATCTTGGCGCCGTGCGTACCCTGCGCGTCGGAACAGACCTTGGCCAGGTCCTGCATTTCCTGCGCGCCCTTGATCAGGTCGCCGGTAAAGGAAGTGTCCGGCACTACGGGGGCGGCCGCGTCGGTCTGGATCACGTCCAGGTTAACGTCGTTGCCGTCGTAAGTGGACCCGGTATAGGAGGCCTGGTACTCGAAAGCCGAGCTCTTGGATTTGTAGGCGGACGCCGTCATGGCGAAAGTTTCGGCCAGCTGGAACATGGGTTTTTTGGTGCCCAGCTTCTGGTTCATCTTGGAATTCTGCGTCTTAAAGCCGACGTTCTTCCAGGTGAAGCCGGAAACGCGCCCCATCTTCTTGGTGTTGACCTTCTGGGGCGAACCGGGCAGGGGCACCTTGCTGCCCGCCTGGGCCACGGCGCCGTTGTACATGCCGGAAGCCCTGCCCGCGGACGAGCCGCTGCCGGGACCGCCTAAAGTGGTGCGGTTCATATAAGGGGCGCTGTTGGCCGAACTGCCGCCGCCTTCGAAACGGCCGGCCAGGTTCTGGCCCATAACGTCGCCGTACAGCCCGCCGCCCTCGCCGCCGGGCCCGGCGGCCAGCAGCGACTGCAGATCCACCTCGTCGCCGGTCTCGCCGCGCTCGCGCTCTTCGGCGTTAACCGCGCCCTTTACCTGGCCCGGGCCCGCCTTGGCGCCTTTGGGATCCTTCACTACCGGCAGGCCGAAAATATCGCCGCCGCCGCGTATCATGGCCATGGACGAAGGTCCGCCGGCCGGGGGCAGGGTGGCGTTGATGCTCTTGAGGAACTTGTTCCAGAAAGAATTATTCTCGCTGTTCTCCACCGCCTTGTCCAGGGCGGCCTTGAGCAGATCGTTGGAATACTTGGGATTCATGGCCGACACCACGCTGCCCAGCCCCACGCTGCGCATGAAAGCCGCCACGGGGCGCAGCTCTATGATCCTGCCCAGCGTTTCGCCGGAGATAACAAAAGGCACGGACATCAGCGCTACCAGCAGCATGATGCCGATATATTTGGTCCTGCCCTGAAAAAGGAAGAGCAGCGCGGCAAGAACGGATTTGCGTTTATGTTTCTCCAGAAATTTACTGCCCATATAGCCTCCAGTCAGCCGAACCCGTAACCCCGTCGTAAAATCCGCTGTTTCGCATTCTTGGCGACAAAAAAATTTAAACTTTCCCTGACACAATTTTACAAAAGTTCAGAGCAAAGCCACTTTGATATCTATATTATAATGCATAATACTTGACTTGTCAAGGGGCACTGTTCCCCCTCCCGGCCGCGTTATCTGAACAGGCTTGCCAGGGTGCGCGCCACCTGAAAGGGGCTGCTATTAAAGCGCTGGTTGGCCAGATCGTTAAGCCGCATCAGGTCCGCCATCGACAGTTTGGTCTGCCTGGGTTCATAAGGACGGTCTGGAAACAGGGAACACCAGTTGGTCCAGTCCGTATCGGGGCTGTCGTATTCTTTATAATATTTGTCGAACAGCGGCGTTCCGGGGAACGGGATCAGAACCACGAACGAAACCCGGTCGGATCCCAGCTTTTTGGCGAAAGCGATAGTCTCCAGGACGGTTTCCTCCGTATCTCCCTCGTTGCCGATGATGAAAGAGTTGGAATACATGACCCCGTGCCTGCGCAGCTTGGCGCAGCATTCCTCGGCCATCGCCAGCGTAGTGCCCTTTTTCATCAAATTAAGTATTTGCTGGTTGCCGGTCTCTATGCCCAGCACGACTTCCCGGCAGCCGGCCCGCTTCATTTTCAGGATCAGCCCCTCGTCCAGCAGCGTATTAACGCGGCCCATGATATCCCAGCTGATATTCAGTTTTTCGGCCGAGATCAGGTCGCAGATCGCGGCGGCCCGCTGCGGGTCCGCGGTAAAACAATCGTCATAGATCTTGAAATGCCTGAGACCGTGTCGCCTGACCAGCTGCGCCATCTCCCGCACTACGTACTCCGGGCTATGCGGGCGGAATTTGCGGCCCATGCAGATATTGGCGCAGAAGGTGCACTGCCCGGGACAGCCCCGGCTGGAAATAAGCGTGGTGCTCTTCTTGCCGCCGAAGAACCAGCGGTGCGGGTAGTATAAACTTATATCCTCCAGGTCGCGCGCGGGACAGGGCAGGGTATCCAGGTCGGAGATCAGTTCTGGACGCGGGGTTTCCCTGTATTTCCAGTTCTCCAGGAACGCGGCGCCGGGGATCCCGCTAAAATCGACTTTTCCGCGCGCGTCGAACTCGGCGGCCACGGCGAGCAGGGGGATCTCCCCCTCCCCCATGATCACGGCGTCCAGGCCGGGCGCGCTCAACAGCGTAGACCGCGGCAGCGCGTTGGCGTGCGGCCCGCCCATGACCACAAGGCAGTTAAAACGCCGTTTGGCCTCCAGGGCCAGGTCCCTGGCAAGCATAAAATTAGGGGTTACCGAAGTGATACCGACAAGGTCGGGCCTGAACTCTTCCACTTCCTGCCACATCCGCTCCAGCGGCATCCGGCGCGGCTCCGGATCGAAGATCTTAACCACATGCCCGGCCTGCCGCGCGTAAGCCGCCAGGTACCCCAGGCCCAGCGGCATGTTATAGCTGCTGGTCGCGCGCAGTATCCACAGGGGCTGCGGAAAAGGCGGATTGATCAGGGCGATTTTCATGAACTGTTTTTCGCAAAAAAGGGAGGAAGTTAAAAACCGGTTCTCCGCTTGAAACTAATAAGCCCCTCCCGCCGCCTGGAACAGGCAGCGGGAGGGGCTGAAGCAAAGGGACCTTACTTGCCCCCGAGCATGCTGCCGAACAGGCTCGCTATCGCGGCGCCGGCAAGCAGCATGGCCGCGGTGGTACCCATGCTGGAGCCGGGCGTACCCGTCATCGCCAGTATCGCCCCTGCTGCGGCAAGGCCGCCGCCCAGGACATAGACGCCGCCCATAGCCGACTGCCCGAACGAAGACATAAGCTGCACGCCGACCAGGATGGCCATTACGGCCACCAGCGCGGCAAGGCCGCAGATGATCATACCGATGCTGTACAGCCAGCCGCCGAGCCCTACAAATACGGCCGTCGCCTTGGCCAGGCTTATAATATAGGCGCCGATGGTCGCCAGCAGACAGGACAGCATTATCAGCATCATCGCTTTCTGGGGCAGACCGGCCCAGGGGCTTACGTCAATAGGCGCGGAAGCCTCGGGGATCACGGGCTCCTCGGGCACACCCATGTCGCCGCCGCCGCCGCCGGCCGAGGCGCCGTCAAGGGACGGAGAGGACATTATGCCCGCCCCGCCGTCGCTTACTCCGGTGCCGCCGGTGGTGGTGCCCTCGGGAGTAGCGCCCTCCCAGGCCTTGTTCTGCGTGCCGGCCATCTTGTCCACTTCTCTGCCGCCGTAAGACTGCTGTACGGTCTTCATGCCCTTGGCCTGGCCGAAAGCGCCGGTGCCGAATTTACCTTTTTTGCCGGCGCTGCTGGCCGACAGCACGGGCCGCGAAGAAGGCTTCATCGCCGACATCTTGGACTTGCGGGCGTCGAACTTGGGCATACCCTGGAACCCCGCGCCGATGCCGGAAGTGAAGCCGGTCTTGGCCCCGGTGGCGCCCTGGTTGAACTTGTTGCCGAAGCCGCCCATGCTGGAGAACTTATTCGAGCCGCCGCCCATGCTGCTGGACAGCGAACCGATGCTGCCGCCCTGGAGCTTGCCCATCATCTCCTGCGCCATGTTGCCGTCGGGGGCAGGCTGCTCGGCGTTCTTGGCTTCGTCCGCGGGAGCCGGAGTTTCCTCGGCCGGTTTGCCGGGAGCCTTAGACGGGTCCGCTTCCATAGCGAGGCCGGCTCCTTTATTGGTCTCCTTGAACATATCCAGCGAAGAGCCCTGGTTAGCCGCCTGGCTTCTCAGGATGGCCGGCACATAGTTGTCCTGCACCTTGCCCGATGAATTAAAGGCGTTGGCGCTGGTGGAAGGAGCCGGGGCCTTATTGGCCAGGTATACGCCGGTGCCCACCGCCATCAGGGCTACCGTGGCTATTACGCTGGCCTTGCCGGCAAGCAGGCCGGCGAGCCCGGCGGAGGAGCCGAACTTGGCCCCGCCCATGCCGAGTCCCCTGCCCACGTTCATGACAGAAGGGTTTATGCCCGCTTCACCGACCGCGCCGCGCGAGCCCACGCCCATCTTGCCGCGCAGCCAGCCTATAAAGCCCTTCTTCTTTTCTTTCTTTTCCTTAAAGTTTATTTCCGGCAGATTGTCGTTCATAACGCCTCCCTCAACAGTAAACTCGGTAAACCCGTTTGAAAACCTAGCTATTGGTGATACCGCCGCCGCTGCCCGCGTCTATAATATATTTCGGATCCAGGCCGGCGGAATTCGCGACTGGGATCACGGGCTGGGTCGCAGGCACAACGGGCGCCGCTGGGGCCGCGGGGGCCACAGGTGCCGCGGTAGCCGCGGGAGCCGCAGGGACCGCGGGGGCCGCGGGGGCCGCGGGGGCCGCAGGGGCCAGGGGCGCGGGCGCGGCAGGCGCTGGCGCCGCAGGAGCAGGCGCCGCTACCTCAGTTGCAGCGGGAGCCGACGGCTGCGCCGTATAGGTGCCGTTCTGGAAAGTACCCGCGGGCTTGGAGGCGGCGTCCAGCACATTGCCGTTCTCGGTTATTGTGCCTGCTCCCTTGCCGCTGGAGTCCAGCATAGTATAACCCTTGCCGCCGGCGGCATCGGGGATGGCGTAGTTGCCGTTCACGCTTTGAACGCCTTCGGGAGGAACCAGTTTGGCTTCAGTGCCGGTGCCGCTGGTTTCCCAGCCAGAGGCGCCCATCTTGCCGACGTCGCCGCCGGTGCCGGTCATGCCGTTGGCGAAGGCTGAAGGCTGGTTATACCCGGGACAGGCATTGCCCATGCCCCCCATGTTATAACCCGCTTTGGTGGCGGACTCGCCTATGCCGCTAAGCGCCTGGTAAGCCTGGAACATCAGGCCCGCGCCGGTAAGCGCATAAAGCGCGCCGGTCCATTTCTGGCCGTACTTGCTCATCAGCATCACGCCGGACAGCAGCACCAGGGCCGCCGCGGCCATGGCCGCGTAGGCGGTGACCATCGCCACTTTGAAGAGGTAGAAAGTGGCCGGCGTCTTCGCCATGTTGGCCAGCACCTTGGTTATAAGGATGAGGGCGGCCGCCGCTATCATGGCGTACATGGCCCTGTCCACCCATTTCTGCCAGGGAGAGACGTTCTCCGGCTCCGGCACCTTCGGAGGGGTAGATTCGTTGCTGTTAAGGCTGGGATCGTTGCCCTTCAGGTTAGTGCCGTTGGAGACGCCGGCCCCGCCAAGTCCCGAGCCGGTGGCGGGCGTGCCCACCTCGCCGGTGCCGGTCTGCTGGGCGGAGTCGAAAGGAATGCCGGCCTGGCCTTTGGACCCCACGTCGCTGGAGTACCTGGCCTTGGCGCCCATGTTGTTGGCGAACTTGGCCTGGCCGAAAGCGCCTTTCTTGTTGAAGTTGGGGACCGCGTACTTGGGAGAGTTCTTGACGCGGGCGGCCGAGGCCGTCATGCCCGAGGTTTTCCCGCCGTTGGCCTGCGCCGGGGGCCTGTAAACGGACTGGAACTGGCTGCCTATGCCGCCGGAGAGTCCGCCGCCGCCCTGCATGCGGGGAATGGAAGTTCCGCTGCTGCCGCCGCCTTTAGCGCCGAAACCGGAAGCTGCCTGCAGCTTGGCACCGCCGGCGCCGGCCATGTCGGCCCCGGGAGCACCGGGAGCCGCGCTGTCGGCTGAAGGGGCGCCCGCGGGGGCGTCAACGGCCGCGTCGGGGGCCGCGCCGTCCACCGCATCGCCGGCAAGCCCGCCAAGGCCGTCCTTTTTAGCCTGCTCTTTGAACATATCCAGCGTGGAAGAATCGGCCGCCGAGGCGTTCCTGTTCCTGGCCCGCTCCAGGCCGGCCTTGGAGGCTTCTTCCTCGTAATAGCTGTTCTGGAACAACTCGGGCGAGTAGGCCGGTTTTGACGAGGGCCCGATGAAATTATAGACCACGCCCACGCCGGCGGCCAGCGTAGCCCCGCCCAGCACCATGCCGACCAGGCCGGCTTTAGTGGCGAAAAGCCCGCCCAGGCCGCCCGCGGAACCAAGCCCGCCAGCGGAGCCGAGGCCGCCCGCCGTGCCGAAGCCGGAGGCGCCGCCGGCGGCGGAAGAACCGCCCCTGAAAAGCCCTGCCAGCGCGGACCAGAAGCCGCCTTTCTTTTCTTTTTTCTCGTTATAGTTGTTCATAAAGCCTCCGCTTTCATTTAGCAAATTTATTTAGCCGCCGGCGTCGCAGGGAACATGCTGGCGCCCATAGCTCCGAACATCGGGCCGAGCACGTTCTGTATTATCATCTGCATAAGCATCTTCTTCATCTCTTCGTCGCTTTTATCGTCCTTCACCGGCTTGGGCTCCGGGATGTTAACCTTGTGCTTGCTCATGTTGGGATCGTTCTTCTTCAGGTCCTGGGCGGTCTGCCCCAGCTGCAGCCCCGAGGAGGAAGACTGGTTCTCCATATTCTCGTTAAGATCGGAAGAGCCGGCCTTGGTGGTGGCGCCGAAAGCGGCTGCGGCGCCGCCCTTGGCCGCGTCTATGTTGCCGGTCTTTACCGCCAGCTGGCTTTTATCCGCCGCGGTGTTAAGCATGGCCAGCAGCGCGGGCTTCTTGTCCGCCGCGGCCATCTTCTTCATGTCCGCGCCGGTCGTGGGGGCGAACTCCGCTTTCTGGCCGGCGCCAGAGCCGAAGAATTTATTGTGGATGCCGCCCGCGGTCATCGAATTCGAATTGCCGGCGGTGATGGAAGCCACCGCGCCCAGCTTGGCCCCGGACCCGGAAGAAGGGTGGCTCACGGGAGCGGCGGAAACCGCGGGAGGAGGCGCGAAAGCGGAGGCGTCAGCGGAAACTTCCGCGGCCGCGGGCTCGTCCTCACTGAGACCGGACTGGAAGAGGGAGGAAGCCATTTCCTCACCGGAGGTGGCCGGGTTGTTTATCATTTCCCCGCTCATGGGCGAGCCGGGCGCGCCGCCTTCGGAAGGGATATCGCTGCCGAGAGAAGAGATGTCGGCGACCTTGGAATGAAAAGGATTGCCGGTAGAAACGGAGGCGTCCATGGACGAGCCGTTCATCAGCGGGAGGGAGACCCAGAGCCCAAGGATGATAACCGCCACAGTGCCGCCGATGACGTACTGGGTAGTTTTCGATCTTTTCGCGTGTATTTTCATCATAACCCCGCCCCGTTCCACCCTCTCGATATATACAAAAAAGTTTAAACTTTCCTTAACACAGCCTGGCAGGCGTTCAAGGCAAAGTTGATTTTTACAAGTATGTTATAGCAGACAAACCTTGACTTGTCAAGGGGCCGGCACTGCCGTTTCGTTAATGGCCCCCATGGTCAGTATCTTAGGTCCGTCCTTAGTTATCTGCACTATAGCCGTATCCCGGTAATTGACGTCCTGCCCTTTGAGCCCCGCGGTTATGCCTTTGCCGCTGCCATCATAGGCGACCTCGTATACCGGCCCGTCCGCGTTGGCGCCTACCTGGGTATAGCTGACGTTCTTATCCGAGGGGATCTGCTCGGTGGCGGCCGCGGAACAGACTCCGGCCGAAGAACCTGTAGTACAGACCCCGGAGTCGCCTGGGGGATTGGCCCTGCCGGTGGGGTCGGTAAGGCGGGATTTATCGCTGGACTTGGGGGTGATCCCCTGCCCGACCGCTCCCGCCATGGAAGACGCCATGCTTTTGGCGATAGCGTCCTCGGCTGCTTCCTTGGCCGCCGCCAGGACGGGGTCTTTTTTCTCTTCCTCTTTGGCGTGCTCAGGGGCACCGGGCTCCGGGGCCTTGAGAGACCTCGGGTCGGTAGTCTTCAAATTGTCTATTTCGCCTTTCTTTATCTTGTCCAGGTTCACCAGCCCGGTCTTGCCGTAGGCCATATCGCTGCCGCCGGAAGCGGAACGGCCCACGCCGAAACTGGCGTCCCATTTGCCCTTCGCTGTCGTGGCCGAGCCGCTGCGCAGCCCGTCTCCCAGCGCGGCCCGGGCGTTCTTAAGCGCGCCCAGCGTGCCCTTGGATTGCTCGCCCGCCCCGGCTTCGGGCGCGCGGCCGGAAATATTGGTATTGCCTGCGGTAGAACCCGCGCTGAAACGGGAAGTCCCGCCCGCGGATTTTGTGCCGCCTCCCCCCATCCCGCCTACTCCGGACCCGCCTTTGGCGCCCATCTTGGGAACATAGGAAGGGGCGGAGGAGCTGCCGGAAGCCGCGGGCGGCGCCCAAGGCACCTCTTCTTCCGCCGCCGCCGGGATTTCGTCCAGGATGCCGGCGGCCGCGTACTCTTTCATGCGCAGGCGCTCTTTGGGCCCTTCTTTCGCTATAGAATCCACGTCGTCAAAACCGATGAACTTGAAGAAAGAAGTGGTGGCCTCGCGCGCGACGCCGCCGTATGTGAAGGCGCCTTTTTTATTGGCCCCGGTCAGGTCGTTGGAAGCCTGTATGATGAAAAACAGGAACACGCCGCCCCCCGCCGCGAGGAAAGCGAGCAGGCCGACGAGCAGGGTTTTTTTTCTGTTGTTAGAATTATCGGCCATAGCAGCCCCCCGACAAAGCCAAAAATATAACCCCGCTTTTCACCCTTCCCCCAAAGCCAACGGGGGAAACTGAAAAAACAGGTTATCCGTTAACTAGAGTCTAGCAGACGAAACCCCGAATTTCAAGGCCCAGGCCCGTAACAGCGCAACGGCCGAAGCCCGCGCGGGCAGCCGGCGCAGGTCAAACCCCGCAATCCCCTCCGCCGCAGGCCGGCAGGCCTTTGTGCTTTTCGGCTATCAGCGCGGCCAGGTCGTCTATCTGCTTAAGGTCGGCCTCGGTGGGCAGGCCTTTCACGAGCAGCGGTTTAAGGAGCTCCACTTTGAGGTTGGGAATAAGGCCGGCTATAGTCTCAACGGCGCGTCCCCCCCAGCCGAAAGAACCTATTACGGTCGCGAACTTCGTCTTCGGCCGCAGCAGGTTGGCCAGGTGCGCGGCATAAACCACTTTGGGATGCGGCCCGGTCAGTACGGTGGGCGTGCCTATCACCACGGTGGCGGCGTCCACCAGCGCCATGGCCACGCGGCCCTCGTCGAACTGGTCCAGATTAATTTTTTCCACGCACACGCCCAGTTCCTGCAGGCGGCTGACCAGCCGGTTGACCAGCAGGTAAGTGCTGCCGTGCATGGAGATATAGGCCACCAGGGCTTTGTTCCTGGGCTCGCTGACGGCCCAATCCCTGTAGATGTCCATTATGAACTTCGCGTTGCGGTGTACCGGCCCGTGGCTGGGCGCTATGAACTTTATCTCATATTTGGCAAGTTTTTCCAGGTGGCTCTTTATGTTGGAGCGGAACGGCATCATGATCTCCGCGTAGTAGCGCTTCATGGGCTCGTAGACGATATGCTCTTCGGAGAACAGCTCGCTGGTGGCCAGGTGGGAGCCGAAGAAGTCGCAGGAGAAAAGACACTTCTCCTCGCGCAGGTAGGTGCCCATGGTTTCGGGCCAGTGCACCCAGGGCAGGTAGACGAACTCCAGGGTCTTGCCGCCCAGCTGCAAAGTGTCGCCGTCTTTCACCTCTATGAACTTGTCGGCCGGGATATGCAGGTGCGTCATCAGGAATTCTTTGCACTTGGGATTGGTAACCACCTTGGCCAGCGGGTAGCGCGCCAGGACCAGCGGGATGGAGCCGGAATGGTCCTGCTCGGCGTGGTGGGAAACTATATAGTCTATGGTCTTCTCTTCTTTCAGGTAATCCAGCAGCACCTCGGATTTCTCGGGGTCGGCTGAATCCAGCAGGGCGGTCTTCTCCGAGCCTTTTACCAGGTAGGCGTTGTAGCTGGTGCCTTCCGGCAGCGGGATCAGCGAGTCGAAAAGATGCCTGTTGAAATGGTTGACGCGCAGCGAGTAGACGCCTTCCGTTATTTTAACTGGGTTCATATTGTCTCCTTTACCGGGTCAGCCGCCGGATACCGGCGGAAAAACGTGCAGCCGCGAGCGCAGCGTGGCATAGGCCATCACGGTCACTTTGGCCATGGGCGCCCTCAGGGCAGGGCCTCCAGGATCTGCCCGGCGAAGGCGGCCAGGGTGGCGTCGCGCGCGCCCAGCACGGCCACGATGTCGCCGGGCCCGGCCAGCGCGGAAACGGCCCCGGGGATATCCGCGCGGTTCTCGTAAAAGACCGCCTTATGCCCCCGCGCGGCCACCGCGTCGGAGATATCTTTGGAGGAAATATTCTTGGTGACGGTGCCGCCCGCGTAATAGATCTCCGGCATAAGCAGCATGTCGCCTGGATTCAGGCCCGAGGCGAAGCTCTCTATCAGCTCCGCCTTCAGGTGGCGGGTGGGCGTGAAACCGTGCGGCTGGTAGACCGCCAGCACGCGCCGGCCGGGCGCCTGGTGCAAAGCTTTCAGCACCGCGCTGATCTTGGCCGGGTTGTGGGCGTAGTCGTCTATCACCGTGACGCCGTGCTTCTCGCCCATAAGGACGAAGCGCCGCTCCACCCCGCGGAAATTCCTGAGGCCGGCCGAGGCGGCCTCGAGCTTCACGCCGTAAGCGGCCGCGGCCGCGCAGGCGGCCAGCGCGTTCTCGATATTATAAAGCCCGGGCGCCGGCAGGCTGAAAGCCACGCCGTTTATTTTAAAGTCCGAGGAAAAGGGCCCCGCCTTTATCTCCGTAACGGCCCAGCCGCCGCGCTCAAAGCCGAAGGCCGGGGCCGCCGGCAGCAGGGAACTGGCCGCGCGGTCGTCGCCGTTGACCAGCACGCGGCCGCAGTTGCAGGCGAACTCGGCGAAGATCTTGTTCAGGTCCGCCAGGTCTTTGTGGTCCTTGCTGATATTCAGCAGCACGCCGGTCTTGGGCCGGTAGCGCACGATGGTGCCGTCGGACTCGTCGGCCTCCACCACCAGCACGGTGCCCTTGCCGCGGAAAGCGTTGCCGATCAGGCCGCGCTCCTTAAGAGCTCCCAGCGCCCCGCCGGTTATAATGGACGGGGCCAGGCCGCCGGCCTCCAGCACGGCGAAAAGCATGGCCGCCGCGGTGGACTTGCCGCTGGTGCCGGCCACCGCGATGGTGTCGAACCGGTTGACCTGCGCGGCCAGCAGCTCCGAGCGGTGGCTGATCTTCAGCCCCCGCGCCTTCGCGCCGACCACTTCCGGGTTGGAATCCTCAATGGCGGTGGAAAGCGCCAGCTCGGCGGTGGCGTCGTTGACGCCGGAGCCGTCCTGCGGGTAGATCTTTATGCCGAGACTCTCCAGGGCCGTCTTCACGCCCAGGTTGCGCCCGCGGTCGAAGTCGCGGTCCGAGCCGCTTACGGCAAGCCCTTCCATGGCCGCCACCTGCGCCAGGGCGCTCATGCCCACCCCGCCGATGCCTGAAAAGTGTATGGTAGTTTTCACAAGTATATTATTCATAAAATAATGGCAGGTGGGCAAGGGCGCCGCCTATTTAGTAATATAGAGGCGAACGGGGCCAAAATGGACTGTAAAAAGAACTCCAACCTGAAGAACTGCACCTGCACTTATGAGCCCTGCCCGCGCAAAGGCGCCTGCTGCGACTGCGTGGCCTACCACCGGGACAACGGCGAACTGCCGGGCTGCCTGTTCACCCCGGAAGCTGAACGCACCTACGACCGCTCCATAACCAACTTTATCCGCACGAGGAAATAACGATGAAAAAGATAATCTCCACCAAGAACGCTCCCGCCGCCATAGGCCCTTACTCCCAGGCGGTGGAAGCCAACGGCCTCCTCTTCATCTCCGGCCAGCTGCCCGTAGACCCCGCCACCGGCCTCATGGCGCCTGCCGAGATAACCGCCCAGACCGAAGCCGTCATAAAGAACCTGGAAGCCATCCTGAAATCAGAAGGCCTGACGCTGGAGAACGTGCTGAAGACCACCGTCTATATGGCCGACCTCGGCCAGTTCGCCCGGATGAACGAAGTCTACGGCAGATTTTTCGCGGCCAATCCCCCGGCCAGGGCCACCGTAGAAGTTAAAGCCCTGCCCAAAGCCGCCCTCGTAGAAATAGAAGCCGTAGCAGCCAGGTAACTTGCAGGAGAGGTTTTGCGCCGGAGGTGCTGGCCAGGGTGTTGCCCTGCGCACCCTTTGCGGAAGGGGGCCCCGCCATCAAAGTTAGGCGGGGGGAACCGACGCAAGGGTTCCCTCTTCCAGGGTGCGCAGGGTAATACCCTGGACGGCGCCGATTTTACATCCCGCTGTGCGGGCGCAAAACCGGAAACAATTTTATGCATCCACTTTTAGAGAAAAAACATACAGGAACCCTCTTCCCCCTTTTCTCCATGCGCCACAAGAAGGATTGGGGCATAGGCGACACCCGCTCCATGACCCTCTGGTTCGACGCCATGAAGGCCATGAACCTTAACCTGCTGCAGGTCCTGCCCATCAACGAAATGCCCCCCGGCGTCTCCTGCCCCTACACCGCCCTCTCCGCCTTCGCCCTGGACCCCATCTACATAGCCGTCGAAGAACTGCCCGAGCTCAAAGAATTCCCCGAAGTGCTGGAGGAGATAAACTCCCGCCGCTTCCAGGCCGGCCTCAAACAGCTGCGCATCTCCAGGTCCGTCATGTACAACGAGGTCCGCCACCTCAAGTTCACCACCCTCTGGAAGATCTACACCGCTTTCCACCAGCGCCACATCCTTAAAGATTCTTCCCTCGCCGGCGAGTTCCGCGCCTTCTGCCGCGCCAACGCCGCCTGGCTGGAAGACTACGCCTTCTTCCGCCGCCTGAAGGACACCCACAGCTGGACCTCCTGGACCCACTGGGAAGAACCCCTTAAAACCCGCGATCCCGGGGCCCTCAAAGAGTTCCACGCGCGCGAAGAGCACCAGATACTTTTCTTCAAGTACCTCCAGTGGGCCATCCACCGCCAGTGGACGGGCGCCCGCGCCCGCGCCGCCCAGCTCGACATCAAGCTGCTGGGCGACCTGCCTTTCATGGTCAACCAGGAAAGTTCCGACGTCTGGGCCCGCCAGGCCGAGTTCGACATCAACCGCGAGATCGGCGCCCCGCCCGACGCTTTCAGCGAGACCGGCCAGCGCTGGGGCCTGCCCGCCTACAACTGGGACGTCATAGAAGGCAACAATTTCGACTGGTGGCGTTCCAAAGTAAAAAAGGCCGCCGAGTTCTACGACCTGTTCCGCATAGACCACATGGTGGGCTTCTTCCGCACCTGGGTCATCCCGCGCGACGTGGCGCTGAAGCCCGACTTCGACATCAAGGACGAGCAGGCCCAGCGCGAACGGGGAAAAAGATTTATCCAGGCCGTGGCCGGGGCCAGCGGCATGCTGCCCGTGGCCGAGGACCTGGGCCTGATCCCGCCCTATGTCGGAGAGGTCCTGAACGAGCTGAACGTGCCCGGCTATAAAGTGATGCGCTGGGAAAAGACCAAGGACGGCGCCGCCTATATCGACCCCGGGACCTACAGCCCCGTTTCCCTGGCCACCTCCTCCACGCACGACAACGAACCCCTGGCCGACTGGTGGGACACCGTCGACCTCACGGAGAAAAAACTTTTCTGGAAGCTGGTCTCGGGCGAGACCACCAAGCCGCCGGTGTTCTCCAAGGCCAGGGAGAAAGCCCTGGGCTCCCTGCTGGGGGCGGGCTCCAGCATCGTCATTCTGCCCATCCAGGACATCTTCGGGTCGAAAGAAAGGGTCAACACGCCCGGCACGCTGGGCGACCATAACTGGACCTACCGTTTCCCCACCCCGGCCGAGGATTTCCTGAAAAAACACGCCGACGCCGCCGGGGCGTTCTCGGCCCTGGTAAAAGAGAAAAGAAAATGAAAAAACTACTGCTGCTGCCGCTCGCGGCCGGGCTTTGCGCCTGTTCGCTCAACCGCACCGCCGCCCGCGTCACCTCCGGCGTAATAGACGGCGGCCTGCCCTCCGTCTTCAGCCAGTCCGATCCCCAGTACGTCAAGGACGCGCTGCCGGCCAACCTGCAGCTCATGGAGATCCTGCTCAAAAGCGACCCGCAGAACCGGGTCATGCTGGTTAACGCCGCGCAGGGCTTCTGCGGCTACGCGCTGATGTTCCTGGAAGACGAGACCCCCGAGCGCGCCTCGGTCTTCTACGCCAAAGGCGAGGCGTATTCCGCCAGGGCCCTCAAGGGCCTGCTCCCGGCGAAGGCGAAAAAGCGGGACGTGCCGCCGCTGTTCTGGAACACCTTCTGCAAGGCCCTTTACATCAACATCAACCGCCACAACCCCGAGGCCGTGGCGGAACTGCCCACCCTGGAACCCGCCATCACGAAACTGCTGGAGCTGGACCCCGCCTACTACTATAACGGCCCCCAGAGCCTGATGGGCGCCTACTATTCCATCCGCCCCCGCATGTTCGGCGGGGACCCCGACAAAGCCAGGTCCTATTTCGAGGCGGCGCTGACAGGCGGCGGAGAACAGTTCCTGCTGAACCGCTTCATGTACGCCAAGATGGGCGCGGTGGCCGCGCAGGACGCGGAGCTCTTCGAACGGCTGCTCAACTCCGTGCTGGAAGCGGAACTCCGCGACGGGGAAACCCGGCTGGCTGACGAAGTAGCCAAACTGAAATCCAAGAAATTACTGGAGAAAAAAGATGACCTCTTCTAAGCTTGTCCTTAAATTCCTGGCGATCCTGCTGCTGGCCCTGCCGCTGCCCCTTAAAGCCCAGGCCATGATAAAATTCGCCACGCTGGCCCCGGACGGCTCCACCTGGATGAAGGCGATGCGGCAGTTCACCGAAGAAGCCACCGCCAAGACCGGCGGCCGGGTGAAGTTCAAGATCTACGCGGGCGGCGTTTCAGGCGACGAAAAGGACGTGGTCAGGAAGATCCGCCTGGGCCAGCTGCAGGCCGGCGGCTTTACCGGCGTGGGCATAGGTGAAATGGCCCCCGAGGCCCGCCTGCTCGACACGCCGTTCCTTTTCAAGAACGCCAAAGAGATAGACCACGTCTACAAGACTTTCGACGCCGATTTCCGCAGGATCTTCGACGGCCGCGGCTACGTGCTGCTCGGCTGGGCCGAGGTGGGCAACGTGAATATTTTCTCGAACGTCCCGGTCACGAAACCGGAGGACCTGCGCAACGTGAAGATGTGGATCTGGGAAGGCGACCCCATAGCGGAAGCGACCTTCGCCGCCCTCGACATCAAGCCCATCCCCCTCTCCATCACCGACGTGATGACCTCGCTGCAGACCGGCATGATCAACGGCGTCTACGGCTCCCCCCTCTCGGTCATAGCGCTGCAGTGGTTCGCGCGGATGAAATACGTTTTCGCGCTGCCGCTCACCAACGCCTCCGGCGCGGTGGTCATTTCAAAGAAAGCTTTCGGCGCGCTGAGCAAGGAAGACCAGGCGACGCTGCTGCAGCTCGGCGACAAGCATTTCAGGGCGCTGACGCTGGCCAGCCGCAAAGAGAACGAGCAGTCCGTGGGCATCCTGAAAAAAAAGAACCTGATCTTCACCGAACCCGCCAGCCCGGCGGTAGTGACCGCGCTGGAGAAAGCCGGCGAAGCGGCCAGGCAGTCGCTGGTGGGCAAGCTTTATTCCAAGGAACTGCTGGAGAAAGTGGAAGGCTCGCTGAAAGCCTTCCGCAGCGGCAAGAAAAGCTTATAATTGGACCACGGCGATGATGTCCGCCGCCCCGGCAGCCGGGGGAACCGTCCGCAGGGACTAATGACCTCTACCCGCAAGGTAGAGGTCTTTGTTTTATCCCGAATCCGGCATTTGCCGGATTCACCGCGCAGCGGGTCGCGGACCGAGCGCTATGCGCGAAAGTCCGCGAGGGTGTATGCCGCGCCCTCCGGCGCCCGGGCTATGCCCGGGGAAAGCTGCATCGGCGGCTTTCCGGCGCAAAGCTTTTGTTTCTAACGACTATATTTCAAGGAGTAATTCATGGAACCCGACAAGATACCTTTGATAGCCGGACTGCTGATCTTCGCGGCCAGCCTGTTCAGCCTTAAGCTGGGCCTTTCGGTGGCCATCTTCGAAATTTTGCTGGGCCTGGCGGCGGGCAACCTCGGCCTGGCGCCCGCCGGCTGGATGGTCTATCTCGCCGGCTTCGGCGGCATAGTGATGACCTTCCTGGCCGGGGCCGAAGTGGACGCCAGGCTGCTCAAAGAGAATTTACGGCGCGCCGCGCTGCTGAGTTTCTTTTCTTTCTTCACGCCGCTGGCCGCGGGCTTTCTGTTCTGCCGCTACGCCGCGGGCTGGGGCGCAGCCGCCTCCGCCGTCGCCGGCATCGCCCTGTCCGAAACCTCGCTGGCCGTGGTGTACTCGGTGCTGGTGGAGACCGGGCGCGCAAGTTCCAGGACCGGCAAACTCCTGCTGGCCTGCACCTTCCTCACCAATACCCTGACCGCGCTGGCCCTCAGCGCGGCCTTTCTCAAGCCCAACTTTTATACGGCCGTCTTCCTGGCCGTTTCCGGCGCTTTCCTGCTCTTCGCCTGGCGCTTCTCCGGAGGGCTGCTGCGCCACCCGGCGCTGGCCGGCAAAGTGGTGGAACCCGAGATAAAATACGTTTTCTTCGTGCTGCTGGCTTTCATCTACCTGGCCGAGCTCGGCTCCAGCCAGGCAATGCTGCCGGCTTTCTTCTTCGGGCTGCTGATGAGCCGGCATTTCAAGGACGGGGCGGCGGCCGCGCCGGTAAAAGCCCGGCTGCGCACTGTGGCCTACGCCTTTATTACCCCGCTATTCTTTATCGTGGCTGGGATGAAGGTTTCCCTGCCGGCCCTTTGGGGCGCGGCGGGCCTGTTCGCCGCGCTGTTCCTGGTCAAGCAGGGCGCTAAATTCGCAGGAGTATATTTCCTGGCCAGAAAGTTCTTCCCGGCCAACAGCGGCTACTTCACGCTGCTGATGTCCACCGGGCTCACCTTCGGCCTGATGGCCGCGCTGTTCGGGGTCCAGGCCGGTTTCCTGGACCAGGGGCAGTACTCGGTGCTGACCGGCGTGCTTATAGCCAGCGCGGTCCTCCCCACCTTCGCCGCCCAGCGCTGGTTCCCGCCGGTGGAAGAAGAAGACCTGGTTTAAACAGCCGAATACAAATAAAGAAGCCCGGCTGCCCGGGCTTCTTCGCTTTAAGCCGCCGCGCTTTCTAGAACAGGCCGGTAATATTGCCGTTCTCGTCTATGTCGATGTTTTCCGAGGCGGGATGCTCGGGCAGGCCCGGCATGCGCATGATATCGCCCGTGATGGGGATTATAAAACCCGCGCCCGAAGCGATCTCTATCTCGCGCACCGTCACCACAAAGTCCTTGGGCCGCCCTATAAGTTCCGGGTTGTCCGACAGCGACTTCTGGGTTTTGGCGATGCATACCGGCAGTTTGTCCAGCCCCAGGCCGTTTATTTTTTCCAGGTCTTTCCTGGCCTTGGGAGTGTAATCTATGTGCCTGGCGCCGTACATCTTGCCGGCTATGGCCTCTATCTTCTTCTCCACCGGCCATTCCCATTCGTAAACCGGCTTAAAGCCGCGGGTGTTGCTCTCGGCTGCCTTGGCGACCAGCCCGGCCAGCTCCAGGGCGCCTTCGCCGCCCTTGCCCCATACGTCGGCTACGGCCACCGGCACGCCCAGTTCGGCGCACTTCGCCTTGACCACGGCTATTTCCTCCTCCGTGTCGGAGGTGAACTTGTTCAAAGCTATCACCGGCGAAAGCTCGAACTGTTTCATGTTCTCCACGTGTTTTTCCAGGTTCTCAAGGCCGCGCCGCACCGCTTCGGCGTCGGGCTTGTTCAGCTCCTTAAGGCCCACCCCGCCGTGGTATTTAAGCGCCCTGACGGTCGCCACCAGCACGGCCGCGCTGGGCGACAGCCCGGCGTAGCGGCACTTGATGTCCAGGAATTTCTCCGCGCCCAGCTCGAAGGCGAACCCCGCCTCCGTGACCACGTAATCGGAAAGGGTCAGCCCCACGCGCGTGGCTATGATGGAATTGCAGCCGTGCGCGATATTGGCGAAAGGCCCGCCGTGGATGATGGCCGGCGTGCCCTCGGAAGTCTGCACCAGGTTGGGCATGATGGCGTCCTTGAGCAGGGCGGCCATGGCGCCGTTGGCTTTAAGGTCCCGCGCGTACACCGGCTTGCGGTCATAGGTATAGCCCACGAAAATATTGCCCAGTTTTTCCTTCAGGTGCTTCAGGTCGTTCGAGAGGCACAGGATAGCCATCACCTCGGAGGCCGCCACGATGTCGAACCCGGTCTCGCGCGGCACGCCGGACATGGTGCCGCCCAGCCCCACGATGATCTTGCGCAGGGAACGGTCGTTCATGTCCATCACCCGCCGCCAGGTGACGGTGCGGGGATCGATATTGAGATTGCTCTTCTTGTTCTGGATATTGTTGTCGATGACGGCGGCCAGCAGGTTATGCGCTTTTTCTATGGCCGCGAAGTCGCCGGTAAAATGCAGGTTGATGTCCTCCATCGGCAGCACCTGCGAATGCCCGCCGCCCGTGGCGCCCCCCTTTATGCCGAACACCGGGCCCAGCGAAGGCTCGCGCAGCACTACGGCGGTTTTTCTTCCTATGCGGTTGAGGCCCAGCGCCAGGCCTATGGAAACCGTGGTCTTGCCCTCGCCCGCCGGCGTGGGAGAAATGGCCGAAACCAGGATCAGCCTGCTCTTTTTGGCCTTTTCCAGGTCGATCAGCGCCAGCGGCAGCTTAGCCTTGTACTTGCCGTAAAGCACCAGGTCGTCCTCCGGCACCGCCAACCGGGCCGCGATCTCCCTGATATGTTTGAGCTTTATGGTCCTGGCTATCTCTATATCGGTAGACATAATCCCGCTCCTAAATAATGGGGACAGGCTGCTTTAAATAAGCAGCCTGTCCCCGATTCTTTTCCGTTAAGCCTGCGCGCCGCCGGCGGGCTGGGTGCTGTCCACGAACACGCGGGTGGAAAGTTCCTTGTCCAGCATGAACAGGCCTTCCTTGGACTCGCCGATAAGCTTGAGCTTCTCGGCTATCTCGGACGAGTTGGCTTCCTCTTCCACCTGCTCGTCCACGAACCAGTTCAGCATGCTGGCGCTGGCGTGGTCGCGCTCGGAGATGGCGATATCCATAATGTTATTTATCATGGCGGTCACTTTCTGCTCATGCTCGTAGGCCGCCGCGAACATCTCCACCGGGGCCTTCCAGTCGCTCTTCACGCCTTCGATGGCGGGCATCACGGCATGACCTGAACGCTCGAGCACGAAGCGGTAGAACTTCATGGCGTGGGTCATCTCTTCCTGCGCCTGCACGTACAGCCAGTTGGCCATGCCTTTCAGGTTCATCTCGGTGCAGCGCGCCGACATCCCCAGGTAAAGATAAGCCGAATAAAGTTCGGCGTTGATCTGCTTGTTTATAGCGTCTTCGATTTTTTTGTTTATTTTCATGATTTCCTCCGTTTTTGCCGCACTGGTCCCGGAGCGTACCGGGCCGGCTGATAGAGAGACAGGGCCTGCGATTATAATACAAAAAAATACATCTCTTGCGGTGCCGCGCGGCCATTTAGGATAATAAAAGTATGAGAGTCCTGTTCAAGGCGGAAGAATACCTGGTAAAGGCCGAAAAAGCCGTGGTCGTGGCGCTGGTCCTGGCCATGGTCGCCCTGTCCTTTTCCCAGGTGCTGCTGCGCCTCTTCTTTCATTCCGGCATCGTCTGGCTGGACCCGCTGCTGCGGCACATGGTGCTCTGGGCCGGCCTGACGGGTTCGGCGCTGGCCGCCCGGTACTCCAGCCATTTCGCCCTCGAGGCCTTCGTTAAATTCGCCCCGAAGAAAATGCACCGCCCGCTCGACGTTTTCGCCGCCGTGTTCACCGCGGCGGCCTCGGCCCTGCTCTTCTACGCCGCCTGGAAATTCATCCGCGATGAGTTCGCGGCCGGCTCGGTCGCCTTCTACATAGGGATGTTCGGCGTCGAAGGCGGCTGGGCCGTGATGATCATCCCGCTCTCTTTCGCCCTGATCGGCGTGCACACCCTTATCGGCCTCTTCCGGCCTAAAGATTCCTTCGAGGGGCCTTTCTGATGGGCCTCCTCGTCGGCCTCCTGATCCTGCTGCTGGCCTTCCTGGGCTCGCCGGTCTTCACGCTGATAGGCGGCGGGGCCGTGCTGCTCTTCTCCGGGTCCGGCATCGATTCCTCCGCCGTCATCGTGGAGATGCTGCGCCTGGCCTCCCTGCCGGCGCTGATCGCCATCCCGCTGTTCACCTTCTCCGGCTATATCCTGGCCGAAAGCAAGGCCCCCCAGCGCATGCTGGCCCTGGCCGAAGCCCTGTTCGGCACGCTGCCGGGCGGGCTGGCCATAGTGGCGCTGTTCACCACCGCGCTGTTCACGGCCTTCACCGGCGCCTCGGGCGTCACCATCATAGCCCTGGGCGGCCTGCTTTACCCGATGCTGTCCAAGCAGGGCTACCCTGAAAAATTTACGCTGGGCCTGCTTACCACTACCGGCAGCCTGGGCCTGCTTTTCCCGCCCAGCCTGCCCATCATCCTTTACGCCATAGTGGCGAAGATAGACATAGACCGGCTTTTCAGGGCCGGCCTGCTGCCGGGCGCGCTGCTGCTGGTGGCGCTTTCCATCTACGCTTTCTTCACCGCCCGCAAGGCCGGCGTAAAAAGCATCCCCTTCTCGGTCGCGGCGCTGAAAAAAGCCGCGCGCGATATCGCCTGGGAACTGCCGCTGCCCTTCGTGATCATCGGCGGCATCTACATGGGCCTGTTCACCGCCGGCGAGGCGGCCTCGGTGATGGCCTTCTACGTTATCCTCACGGAAGTCTTTATTTATAAGGACCTCAACCTCTTCAAGGATATCCCGCGCGTGGCGGTCAAGAGCATGCTGCTGGTCGGCGCCATCTTCATGGTGCTGGGCACGGCGCTGGGCTTCACCAATTACCTGATAGACGCGCAGATCCCCGACAAGATCTTCGCCTGGCTGCACGCCTACGTGTCCAGCAAGGTGGTGTTCCTGATCCTGCTCAACGCTTTCCTGCTGGTCATCAACATGATCGAGATCTTCTCGGCCATCCTCATCGTGGTGCCGATCATCGTGCCGGTGGCCTCGCAGTACGGCATAGACCCCGTTCACCTGGGCATCATCTTCCTGCTGAACCTGGAGATAGGCTACATGCTGCCGCCGCTGGGGCTGAACCTGTTCCTGGCCAGCTCGCGCTTTCACAAAAAGCTTCCCCTGCTTTACCGCTCTACCGGCCCTTTCCTGCTGATCCTGCTGGGCATGCTGGCTTTGGTCACCTACCTGCCCGCGCTCAGCCTGATCGGCATAAACAAATAACGGACCCCGCCGGGCCCGCTTCAAAAGACCCGATTTATGAAAATAGAACTTAGCGACAAGATCAGATCGTTCAAGCCCTTTCTTTTCGAGGAACTTTACCGCAAGGAGCGCGCCGAGCGCGCCAAGGGCAAGGACATCATCAGCCTGGCCGTAGGCGACCCGGACATCCCCACGGCGCCGTCGATAGTGAATTGCGCCGTCAGCGAGGTAAAGAAGGGCTCCAACCACAGGTACCCCAACACCAAGGGCAACGAGAACCTGCGGCGCGAAGTCTCCGCCTGGCATAAGCGCCGCCACGGCCTCAGCTTCCACCCGGCCGACGAGGTATCCATACTGATAGGCTCCAAGGAAGGCATAGCCCACCTGCCCTTCGTGGCCATGAACGCGGGCGACTACTGCCTTATCCCGGACCCGACCTACCCCACCTACAGAACGGGCGTGGTGCTGTGCGGCGGGCGCATCCACGACGTTCCCCTCGAAGAGAAGAACGCTTTCCTGCCCGACCTGGGCAAGATCCCGCAGAAGATAGTGGACAAAACCAAGCTGTTCTTCCTGAATTACCCCAACAACCCCACCGGCGCCAGCGCCTCGCTGGATTTCTACAAGGACCTGGTGAAGTGGGCCAGGAAGAACAGCGTTATCATAGCTCAGGACGCGGCCTACTGCGAGATCTATTTCGGCAAGCCGGCTCCCAGCATCCTGGAAGTTCCCGGCGCGCGCGACGTGGCGGTGGAGTTCTATTCCTCGTCCAAGACCTACTGCATGGCCGGCTGGCGCGTAGGCTGGGTGGTAGGCAACTCGAAGCTCGTCTGCGCGCTGAACCAGTTGAAAGAGAACATCGACTCCGGCCCTTTCAACGCCGTGCAGAACGCCGTGGCCTTCGCCCTGAAGAACCATGAGACCATAGTGCCGCCGATACGGGAAAAATTCAAGAAAAGGGCGCAGGACTTCTGCGCGGGCCTGGCCGCCTGCGGCTGGAAATTCGCGCAGCCGGGCGGCAGCTGCTTCATCTGGGCCAAGCCCCCCGTGAGCTGCTCCTCTCTGGACGCCGTCTATTTCATGCTCGAGCACGCTTCAGTGCTTACCGCGCCGGGCTCCGGCTTCGGGCGCTGCGGCGAGGGTTACGTGCGGTTCTCGCTTACCGAGCCCGACAACAAGCTGCGGGAAACCCTGCGCCGGCTGAAACCTTTGGACTGGACCAGGCTGTAATCCCGGGGATAAAAAAAACAGGCGGCCCTTCGGCCGCCTGTTTTTTTATAGCCGCGGCTCAGATATCGCAGACGTTCTTGTCGAACCTGATCTCCGAATTCTCTCCGACGTTCAGCTGGTCCTTGCGGCCCACTACCGTGGCGCTGGGCCCCACCAGCGAGCCGCTCAGGTTCATGTTGATGATAAAGGCGTTCTCGTTGACTATCGAATCCGAGATTATGGAGGAATCTATCCTGGCGCCGTCGCCGATGGCGGCGTAGGGCCCCACTATGGAATTCTCCACCTTGGCCGTAGGCGAAATATAGACCGGCGGGATGATCAGGCAGTTCTTCGCCTTCGGCGAGAACTTCTTCTTGTCCAGGATATGCCGGTTGGTCTCCAGCAGGGTTTCAGGCTTGCCGCAATCGTACCAGCCCTCTATGGGCACCGGCTTTATCTTGTGCCCGCCCTTCACCATGGCGGCCAGCGCGTCGGTGAACTGGATCTCGCCCTTGGTGGTGCGGCCGGAATCCACCAGTTTCTCCAGGCTGTTGTAAAGGGCGGAAGAATTGTGGAAAGAGTAGATACCGACGATGGCCAGCTTGGTCTTGGGCTTCTCGGGCTTTTCCACCATGGCCGAGATATAGCCGCCTTTCACCTCCACCACGCCGAAACGCCGGGGGTCCGCCACTTCCTTCACGGCCAGACAGTCCTCTTTGGAGGTCAGGAACTTGGACAGGTCAGCGTCCAGAATGGTATCGCCCAGCATCACCACCACGGGGCCGGTGACGCAGCGCCGGGTCAGCCAGATGGCGTGCCCCAGGCCCTTCGGTTCGGGCTGCTCCACGTAGTTAACATCGAGGTGTTTATAATTGGCGGCTACGTACTCTTTTATCTTTTCACCCAGGTAGCCCACCACCATGCAGATCTTCTTTATCCCCGCCTGCTGTATATCGTCGAGGATATGGCCTATTATGGGCTTGTCGCCCACGGTCAGCAGCACCTTGGGATAAGTATGGGTGTGCGGGCGCAGCCGCGTCCCCGCCCCCGCCACCGGCACCACCGCCGTAAATTCAGTCTTATTCATATAGTCTCCCTGGTCTGTCACCGATATTACAGAAAACCCGGCAGCCGCCGCAAGTGGGATGGCTAATCCACCGTCATTTGGCGGTAGACTTCCTTGTAGTCCGGGGTTTTTTTGAGGCCGGCTTTGGCGTATTTTTTCGAGTCCCAGAAATTCGGCCGGGCCGCGGCTGTTTTATAATCCGCCAGGGCTTCCGCGCGGCGGCCGAGCAGGTCCAGCGCCTGGGCGCGGCGCAGGTAGCAGTAGGTCACCCAGCCTTTCTCGGGGTAGCCGGTCTTCTCGATCCCTGTGGTCAGCCAGGCCGCGGCCTCCTCGTAGCGCTTCAACGCTATCAGGGCGTCCCCGGCCGAAAGGTAGATCATCGCCAGCTGGGTCTCCAGACCTTTCTGCTGCTTTACCTGCCAGGCCCCCAGGAAGGCCTCGCTCTCGTCCAGCACCGCCTGCCAGTCTTTGGCCTGCATATGCGTCATGATCTCGCCCACGCGGAACAGCATGTTGGTCGGGTCCAGCGCGCGCAGCTCGCCGGTCTCTGCGTAGGCCGCCTTGAAGTCCTTCTCGTGCATGGAGTAGATCTCTATAAGGAAAAAGCGCGCCTCGATCTTGAAGAAGCGGCCCTTCTCCTTGGCCAGCCGCACGTATTCCATGCCGCGCCGGCGGTCGCCGCCCACGAACAGTTTGGCGCCCAGCCCCAGCGCCCCCGGCAGCGTGGCCGCGTAATAGTCGAAGATGCCCAGGCCGGCGTAGGCGTCGTAAACGGCGGGGTTCACTTCCACGCATTTCTTCAGGAATTTTCGGCCCTTCCTGCCGTGCGTGTAGGCCCGCCACCAGCTGCGCTGCACCGCGTACCAGCGGCCCTGCAGGCCGTAGGCGCTGCCCATGAAGAAATAAGCCTGGTCCAGGTCGCGCTCCTCTTTCACCATCCGCTTCGACAGGTCTATGACCTTGTCCGAGTTGGCGATAAATTCTTCCTGGATGGCCTTGTCGCTGCCCTGCATGTCGAAATTCTGGGAATAGCGCCACCAGGAGAGCGCGGCCAGCGCGAAGTAGCCCGCGGGGCTTGCCGGGGAGAGCCTGACTATCTCCTTGAAATCCTCTTCGGCTTTGTCGAACTCCAGCCGGTACATCCGGGCTATCCCGCGGTCATAGCGCTCGTCGGCCCCGGGGCTCAGCGTGAAGGGCCTGGTGGAGGCGTGCAGGTCCACCAGCGCCGGGCCGAGTTCGTCGTCTTCGTCGGCCTGGGCCGCGGCCGTAGCCTGGGGAGAAAGCGGCTGGGCCTGGACCGGCACCGTCCACAACAGGGAGAGAAGCATCAGTGTTTTCATTTTATCCTCGGCTAAACCAGAATAGAAAGCCCCAGCAGGGCCAGCACCACGAAAGAAGCCAGCGCGAAATAGTGCTCGCCGCCGCGCCAGTAGCCGTAGATCAGCATCATCACGCGCGCGGCGGGGGTAAGCAGCAGCGCCAGGATGCCGGCGCGCAGGAGGGTGGTCCCCGCGGGAGCCCCGGAAACCGTAAAGGCGAACCCGGCGAAGAGCAGCAGCGCGCTCAGGAACACCCCGGCCAGCAGGGTGCGCTGTATCAGGCTCGCGAATTTTTTTTCTGAAAAACTTTTTTCCATATCAGAGCGCCGCCAGCAGCATTTTAATCCCGACCAGCAGGACCAGCGCGGAAAAGACCAGCTGCAGTTTCTCGGAACGCGCTTTGTAAAGGGCGTAGATACCCAGGAAGGACCCGATCAGCACCCCGGTAACTATCATCGCCGTCAGTTCCAGCGGGATCAGCCCCTTGCGGAAATACACGTAAGCGCTGGCCGCCGCCGAAACCCCGATGATGAAGTTGCTGGTGGCGGCCGCGGCCTTCATGGGCACGCCGCACAGCAGGTTCATCACCGGCACCTGCACGATGCCGCCGCCTATGCCGAGCAGCCCGGAAAGGGACCCGGCGAAGAAAGAAATAAAAGAGGCGGGCGCCATGTTCTTCACCTTGTACGGCGTATGGGCCGCCAGGGCCGGGTCGAAAAAAGCCGAGTCGAAAGCCGAAGCCGGGCCGGCGGCCGGAGCGGCCTGCGGCGCCGGGCCTTTGCGGCCTTTGTGGAACATCAGCGCCGAAACGGGGAACAGCATCAGGGCGAACAGCAGCTGTACCGCACCGGCGTCGAGGCGGCTGGCTATCAGCGCCCCCGCTATGGAGCCCAGGGCCGTGGTGACTTCCAGCGTTATGCCCAGCCGGATATTGGCGAGGCCCCGCTCCACGTTCACCGCGGCCACGGCGCTGGAGGTGGCCACGATGGCCACCAGCGAGGCGGCCACAGCCTGGTGGATGGGGATCTTGAGCGCCAGCACCAGGAACGGCACCATGAAGATGCCGCCGCCCACGCCCAAGGCCGACCCCAGCAGGCCGATAAAGACGCCGAAGGAGACCAGTACGGAAAAATTAAGCGCGTTGAGTTCCGGCATCATTTATTATTGACCTGCCCGTAGTTGCGCAGGAAGATGTCGGCTTCGGCCTCGCCGATGTCGAAGGCCTTTTCGCACTTCTCGCCGTCGAACTCCAGCAGCCCCAGGCCCAGGTCCATCGGGGGTTTTATCAGGTAGACGTCGGGCTCGGATTTTATGAATACGCGGGACTCGTAGATCTTCTGCGTGTGGATGGCCAGCATCCGCCGCACCTTGCGCTCGAAATAGCCGAACGGCCCCAGCGCCGGAAAATCCATGTCCTGGGCGCGGGAGTTGCCTATCATTATCACCGTGCGGCAGCCTTCGAACAGGTTCAGGTTTATGTTGGCTATGCCTATCACGCCGCCGTCCACCAGGTGGTAGTTGCGGCCGTGCTCGTTCACCTGCACCGGCGGAAAGACCATGGGGATGGAGCAGCTGGCCACCAGCGAATCAATGAAGGACAGGCTGTGCCCCTGGGTGGAGCCGTCGAAGCCGACGATGTAAGGCAGCTTCATCTCCACCGCGTGGCTGATGACGTAGAACTTGATATTGCGCTTGAACTGCGGCCCGCTGCGCGCCAGCCACCCGCCCAGCAGGTCGTAGACCGGCTTGTTGGAAAACAGGGTCAGCTTGGCCAGCTGGTTCTCCATGAAAAAGTTGAGTTTGGTAAGCGGGTTGCCGCCGGCCTGCTGGTAAAGCTCCAGCGGGATATTATAATAGCGGGGCCGGAGCTTCAGCACCTTGGACGGCTTCATGTCGCGCCAGAGCTGCCGCAGTTCCCCCGTCTTGTCGTAGCAGTAGGCCGCCCCGTTCAGCGAACCGATGCTGAAACCCGCCAGCGCGTCGAAATGCAGGCCCTGGCGCACGAGTTCGGCCAGGACTCCCGACTGCCAGGATCCCAGCGCCCCGCCGCCGCAAAGAAAAAGGCCTATAGGCCTTCGGAATTTAAACATAGCGCTTTTGTATAGCTTATTAAAATATTAAAATATAATGAGCGCGCTGCCAAGGGCTGTGAAGAAGCCATACTACGGAACACGGCCGCCAGCTGGATTAAATTTATGTCTGATTATCTCATAATAGCCGGACTGGCCCTGGTAATGGGGCTGACGCTGGTGCTGCCTTTTTCGGTCAAGCGCGTGGAAGAGGACCTGGAAGCTTTTCTTTTCGTGATGGGCATGGCCGCGGTAAGCATCTCGGATCTCTGGAGCCTGCGCCTGGTACACGAAGCCCTCAGCGAACCCCTGGCCATAACGGCGGCCGTGGGCGTAGTGGGCTGGCTTTTCCGCGCCGTGCGCGGGCACCTGAAAAGCTGGCTCGGCGCCCTGACCAGGAAACTGGGGCTCGGCGGCGCCATCTTCACCCTGGTGACCATCCTGGGCCTGGGCTCAAGCGTCTTTACGGCCATAGTCGCGGCCATCATGCTGGCGGAAGTCGTCACCCTGCTCAAGCTCAGCCGGCGTTTTGAAATACGGCTGACGGTCTACGCCTGCTACGCCATAGGCCTGGGCGCGGCGCTGACCCCCCTGGGCGAACCGCTGTCCACCATAGTGGTGGCCAAGCTCAAAGGCCCCCCCCACGACGCGAACTTCTTTTACCTGCTCAGGCAGATCGGCCTGTGGGTGGTGCCCGGCGTGCTGCTCTGCGCGGCCCTGGCGGCGCGCGGCGCCGAAGCCGCCGGCTCCGACAGGGGCGGCCTGCAGGAAGACCGGCACGACACGGGCGCTGACATCCTGAAGCGCGCCGGCAAGGTCTACCTTTTCGTGATGGCCCTGATCTTCCTGGGCGCGGGCCTGACCCCGCTGGCGGAGCGCTTCCTGGTAAAGCTGCCCACCTGGGCGCTCTACTGGGCCAACTCCGTGTCCGCCATTCTCGACAACGCCACGCTGGCCGCCGCGGAGATCTCCCCGGCGATGACCGACCGGCAGATCACCTTCGTCCTGATGGGGCTGCTCGTCTCCGGCGGCATGCTTATCCCGGGCAATATCCCCAACATAGTCAGCTCCGCCAAGCTCGGCATAAAATCCGGCGAATGGGCGAAAGCCGCGCTGCCTTTCGGAGCCGCGCTGATGCTGGCCTATTTCATATTGATGACCGTCCTGATAAAGTAAGGAGACAAAAGAATGGAACACACCTGGAAAACGATAATAGAGCCTTTCAAAATAAAGAGCGTGGAACCGCTGGGCATCACCACCCGCGAGGAACGCCTGGACGCGCTTAAAGCCGCGCATTACAACCTTTTCAACATCAGGGCGGAAAAAGTCCTGATCGACCTGCTGACCGATTCCGGCACCGGCGCCATGAGCGCGGCGCAGTGGGGCGGCATCATGACCGGCGACGAATCCTACGCCGGGGCGCGCAGCTACTACAACTTCGAGGCCGAGATCAAAGGGCTGACCGGCTTCGACGAGGTGATCCCGGTGCACCAGGGCCGCGCTGCCGAGAAGATCCTGTTCGGCGTGATAGGCGGCAAGGGTAAGACCATCATCTCCAACTCCCATTTCGACACCACCCGGGCCAACGTGGAGTTCTCCGGCGCGCAGGCCATGGACTTCCCGGTCAAAGAGGCGCTGGACTTCGACAGGCCCGCCCCGTTCAAGGGCAACGCCGACGTGGCCGCTATGGAGAAATTCATAAAGACCAAGGGCGCGAAGAACATCCCGCTGTGCGTGATGACCGTCACCAACAACTCGCTGGGCGGCCAGCCGGTCTCGATGGAGAACCTCAAGGCCGTGCGCAACCTCTGCACCAAGTACGGCATCCCCATGTTCCTCGACTGCGCCCGCTTCGCCGAGAACGCCTATTTCATAAAGCTGCGCGAGAAGGGCTACGCGCAGTGCCCGGTGCGCGAGATCGCCGAAGAGATGTTCGAGCTGGCCGACGGGACCTGGATGAGCTCCAAGAAGGACGCCCTGGTCAATATCGGCGGCTTCCTGGCGATGAACAACAAGGACTGGTCCGCCAAGGCCCGGCAGATGCTGATCCTTACCGAGGGCTTCAGCACCTACGGCGGCCTGGCCGGCCGCGACCTGGAGGCCATCGCCATAGGCCTGCGGGAAGTGCTGGACGAGAATTACCTGCAGTACCGCATCCGTTCCGCGGCTTACCTGGGCGAGGGCCTGCTCAGGCACGGGGTGCCGATCATCAACCCGCCCGGCGGCCACGGCGTCTACGTGAACGCCAAGAAATTCCTGCCGCACATCCAGCCGTCCGGTTTCCCGGCGCAGGCGCTGGCCTGCGCGCTGTACCTGGAAGGCGGCATCCGCGGCGTGGAGATAGGCACGCTGATGTTCGGCAAGCGCGACAAGAACGGCGTTTTCCAGGCGGCCCCGATGGAACTGGTGCGCCTCGCCATGCCCCGCCGCGTCTACACGCAAAGCCACATAGATTACGTAATAGAGGTTTTCGGCTGGATGGCGAAGAATAAAAAAGGGATAAAAGCCCTGGAAGTGATGGAAGCCTCCGACATCCTGCCCCATTTCACGGCCAAGCTGAAGCCGGTAAAGTAAAGGCGGAAGCCAGCAGGCAAAGCCGGCGTTAAACCGCCCGCGGTCAAACAACTATGTTCAAACACGACAGGATAAAAGACATACTGCCGGAACTCGGCGCCATAGCCGGCCCTGAGAACGTGCACACCGACGAAGCCGAGATACTGATGTACTCCTACGACGCCGGGATGGCCCGCGCGCGCCCGGAGGCGGTAGTGACCGTGACCGCCGCGGCCCAGGTGGCGCCGCTGTTAAAGCTGCTTTACAAGGCCGGCATCCCTTTCCTGCCGCGCCTGGCCGGCACCAACCTTTCCGGCGGGACCATTCCCCTTAAGGGCGGCGTGATCCTGAACCTGTCGCGCCTGAAAAAGATCCGCCAGATAGACACCGGCGCGCGCCTGGCGCTGGTGGAGCCCGGCGTGGTCAACCTGGAACTGCAGCGGGCGCTGGAACCGTTCGGCTTTTTCTACGCGCCGGACCCGGCCAGCCAGAAAGTTTCCACCATCGGCGGCAATATCGGCGAGAACGCCGGCGGCCCCCTCTGCCTGAAATACGGCGTCACCTCCGACAACGTGGAGAAGCTGGAAGTGGTCACCCCTGAAGGGGACGTTAAGACCTGGTCCTACAAAGATCCGGGACCCGACCTGATGAGCCTGATGGTAGGCTCCGAAGGCACGCTGGGAGTGGTTACCCACGCCTGGCTGAAGATCCTGCCCATCCCGCGCCACATAAAGACCGCGTCCGCGGCCTTTACCTCTCTGGACGACGCCATGCGGGCCGTCACCCGCGTGATCGGCGACGGTATAGTGCCCAGGGCGCTGGAAGCCATGGACCGCGTGTCGCTGGACGCCGCCCTCAACGGCAAGACCAGCCCTTTCCCCGCCGGCACCGAGGCCGTGCTGATCATAGAACTGGACGGCGCCGACGCCGTAAAGGTAAAAAGGGATTTGGAAGACGTGGAAAAGATCTGCGCCGCCAACGCCTGCGCCGCCTTCAAAGTGGCGGCCGACGAGGCCGAACGCGAACTGCTCTGGGCCGCCCGCAAAGGCGCCTACCCGGCCATGGCGCGCCTGGCGCCCGACGTACTGGTGGAGGACGGGGTGGTGCCGCGCCCGCGCCTGCCGGAAGCCCTTAAAGAAACCCGCGAGATACTTTCAAAATACAAGCTGACCGCCGGCCTGCTGTTCCACGCCGGGGACGGCAACCTGCACCCCAATATGATCTTCGACCGGCGCGACATCCAGGAAGTCAAGCGCGTGAAGAAAGCCGGCTACGAGATCCTCAAGTCCTGCATAAAGCTGGGCGGCACCATCTCCGGCGAGCACGGCATAGGCGTGGAAAAACGCGTGGCCATGAACTGGCTCTACGGCCGGGACGAACTGGATTTCTTCCGGCGCATAAAAGCCGCTTTCGACCCGGCCGACCTGGCCAACCCGGACAAGATCCTGCCCGTGGCCGCCGACGCGCGCGCCGAAGCCGCCCCGGAAAGCCTGGCGGACAGGGCCGCCCTGAGCCCGCAGGCCCGCGCCCTGGTGGACGAGCTGCGCCTGCGCGCCCGGAGCGGCGAGCGCACCGCGGTTACCGGCCTGGGCACCAGGCTCAAGGCCGACCGCATAATGCAGGGCGCCAAGTCCCTGGACCTGCGCTCCCTGGCAAGCCGCGCCGTCATCGACCGCGAGAACCTGACGGTCAGGGCCGAAGCCGGCCTCGAACTGGAAGAACTGCGCCGGCAGCTGAAAGACGCCGGGCTGAACCTCGAACTCCCCGACCTGAAGGGCAGCGTGGGCGGCCTGATCGCCGCCAAAGTTTTCCCCGACCTGCGCGAGCTGCTGCTGGGCCTGGAGATCGTCACGGCCGACGGCACTCTGCTGGAACTCGGCGGCAGGACGGTAAAGAACGTGGCCGGGTACGACGCCGTTAAACTTTTCTGCGGCTCCATGGGCGCCTACGGCGTGATCCTGGGCGCGACTTTCGCGGTATCGGCGGGCGCCAGGCGCGCGCAGGCGGCTTATCAAGAGCCCGCCGCCTGGGACGCATTCGAGCCGGACGACTACCACCGGCGCCTTAAAAAAGCCCTGGACCCACGCAACCTGCTTAACCCCTGGCTGTACCGCGGAGAGAACACCCCATGAGCCCCAACAAACAACACGAAGAAGAGAACCGGGAAACGGCCGGCGCGGAGACGGGGTACGACGAGATCTCCTCCCCCTCCGCCCACGTGCCCAGCGAGGTCAACGAGCTTTTCGCACCGGAGAATTCCGGCCGGCATCTCACCAACCTGCTCACGGACCTGGGCGAGAGGAACCTTTACGACGCGGCGGTGCAGTGCAACCGCTGCGGCTACTGCGAAACCTCCTGCCCCACCTACATGCTGACCGGCCGCGAGACCATTTCCGCGCGCGGCCGCAACCAGTTCATGCGCATGCTGCTGGAGGGCAAGGCCAGGGACTCCGCGGCGGCCGCCGAGTCGCTGTCCACCTGCCTGCTCTGCGGCGCCTGCACCAGCGCCTGCTACGCCAAGGTCCCCACCCCGGACATAGTGCTGGAAGGCCGGCGCACCCTGGACGGCTACGGCGACAATTTCTTCGCGCGCGCGGCGGTAAAGACGCTGCTGGACGCGCCCGCGCTGTTCGGCTTCTGGCTGAAGCTGGCCTACCTGGTAAAAATGACCGGGCTGCCCCGCCTGGCGGCTAAAATGGGCCTTTACGATTTCATAGGCATGCCCGGGCTGGCCGACGCCGAGGGCGCGGTGAACAAAGTCCCGCTGCGCTTCGCGGCGGAGATCCTCCGGCGCGACCCCGCGCTGCGCCCCGGGGGCAAGACCGCCGCGAACTGGGCGTATTTCGCCGCGTGCGGCCCCAACTACCTCCTCACGGAGGTGGCGCTGGCCACCGTGCGCGTCCTGCGGCGCCACGCCGGCGAAGGCATCTTCATCGAGAACCAGTGCTGCGGGCTGCTGGCGCACAACTACGGGCGCCTCGAGGACGCCCGCGAATTCGCGCGGCGCAACATCCTGCGCTACGAGGAGCTTAAAGCCGTTTTCGGGGACTTCCCCCTGGTGGCCGACTGCGCCTCCTGCGCCGCTTTCATGAAGTCCTACGAGCAGCTTTTCACCGGCGACGAGGTCTGGCGGCCCAGGGCGAAAGCCTTCGCCGCGGCGGTCAGGGATATCCTGGAACTTATCCCGGCTGAAAGTCTTTCCCACGCCGAGCCCGCCAGGCTGGAAGCCGCCGGCCGCATCACTTACCACGATTCCTGCCGCGCCGCCCACGGGCAGGGCATCAGGAAGGAACCGCGCGCCGCGCTGCGCAAGCTGGCCGGCAAACGCTACACGGAGCTGCCGGAAAGCGACTGGTGCTGCGGCGGCGCCGGCGCTTTCGCCTTCACCCAGCCCGAACTCTCCGCCCGGGTCCTGGACCGCAAGCTCAGGAATATCGCTTCGGTGCAGGCGAACACGGTGGTGGTCGGTTCCACCTCCTGCCTGGTGCAGATCAACGCGGGCCTCAAGGCCGCGTACCCCTCGGCCAAAGCCGTGCACTACAGCGTGCTGCTGGACTCGCTGACCTCCGAAGGCGCGAAGTTGCCGGCGGATAATGCTAAAATAAATCTATGACCAGGGCCGAAGAACTGGAAAACCGTCTGCGCCTGCTCGTGAATTTTGGCGGGGTAGTCTCAAAGGAGACGAACCTTACCAAATTGCTCGAGCTTATAGCCGAACAGGTAAAGACCATCCTCAGCTGCGACCGCTGCAGCGTCTTCATCCTTGACCGCCAGACCAACGAGCTGTGGAGCAAGGTGGCGCTGGGCATGCAGCACACCGAGATCCGGGTCCCTTTCGGCAAAGGCATCGCCGGCCACGTGGCCTCCTCCAGCCAGACCCTCAACATCCAGGACGCCTACCAGGACCAGCGGTTCACCCACGACATCGACCGCCTTACCGGCTACCGCACCCGCAATATCCTGGCGGTGCCGCTGAAGAACGTGGGCGGCCATATCATAGGCGTGTTCGAGGCCATGAACAAGGCCGGGGCCGCTTTTAACGTAGACGACGAGGGCATCCTGCAGCTGATCAGCTCGCTGGCCGCCTCGGGCATAGAGAACGCCCAGCTCTACGAGAGCCTGTCCAAATCCCAGTTGGAAACCATTTACCGCCTGGCCGTCACCGCGGAATACCGCGACCAGCAGGACACGGCCATCCACCTGCGCCACATCACCGAATACTCGGGGCTGATAGCGCAGGGCCTGGGCCTGCCCGAGCGCGAGGTGGAGAACATCCGCTACGCCAGCCCCCTGCACGACATCGGCAAGGTCGGCATCGCTGACGCCATCCTGCTCAAGCCCGGCAAGCTGACCGTGGACGAATTCGAGGAAATGAAGAAGCATACCGTCTACGGCGCCAAGATCCTCTGCAACGCCGAAAGCGCGCTGCTGCAGATAGCCTGCAAGGTGGCGGCCTCCCACCACGAAAAGTTCGACGGCACCGGCTACCCGGCGCGCCTCAAAGGCGAGCAGATCCCGATCTACGCGCGGATCGTCTCGGTGGCCGACGTGTTCGACGCGCTCTGCATGCCCCGCGTGTACAAGCCCAGGTGGGACACGGAGAAAGCCCGCGAGTACATACTGGAAGAGAGCGGCAAGTCCTTCGATCCCGCCATCGTGGACGCTTTCAGCAAGGTTTACGGCGAGATCCTCAAGATCCAGGCCATCGGCGACGGCAAGAGCACCATCATCCCCGGCATCACCAGGGAGATGAACCGGCATACCTACTGAGGCGCCCGGGATTCCGCTTAAAAGAGCCTGAAACTTTTCAGGCTCTTTTTGCATCTAAATTACGCGGAAGAAATTTGAGGCGGAAAAAGGAGCGTATCATGAGCGACATGGAGATAAGCTTTCCCGGCGGAAAAAAAGTCAGCGCCAGCTGGCACGGTTTCGAGATAGCCACCGACCAGCCGGCCGGCGGCGGCGGCGAGGGGTCCGCCCCCACGCCCTTCGACCTGTTCCTGGCGTCGCTGGGCACCTGCGCCGGCATCTTCGCGCTGGGCTTCATACAGTCGAGGGGCCTCAGCTCCGAAGGGCTGAAGATAAACGTCTCCTTCGAAGTAGACCAGGCCACACACCTGCTGAGCCGGGCCGTCATGCGCATTACCCTGCCGGCGGGCTTCCCCATAAAATACAAGGACGCGGTGATCAAAGCGGCGGAGCAGTGCCTGGTCAAGCGGACCATGGACAACCCGCCCGCGTTCGTAATTACGGCGGAGTAGCCGGCAGGCCCGGGGATTAATTTCCTACAATATCGGGGTGGAAGAAAACCCCGAAGTCTCAGTGATAATCCCCTGCCTGGACGAGGCCCGCAACGCCGCGGGCTACGCCGCCACGCTGCTGGAACCCCTGGCCGCGGCCCTGCCCTCCTTCGAGCTTATTTTCTCCGACGGCGGCAGCGCCGACGGCACCGTAGACCTGCTCTGGCGGCTCTCGGGCCGGTACCCGGGCGTCACGGCCCTGGCCGGCGGCCGCCATACGTTCAGGGCTTCCCTGGAAAGGGCCGTGGCCGCCGCCCGCGGCCGCTACATCCTGTTCATGGAAGCGGACCTTTCCTTCAACCCCGCCGACGCCGCCGCCCTGCTGGCCGAGATCAAGAGTGCCAAGGCGGATTGCGTCTGCGGCTCCCCGTTCCTCGGCCGCTTCGAAGGCCTGCCGCTGCGCCGCCGCCTGCTCACCGCCGCCGCCAACACCCTGCTGCGCCTGCGTTTCGCCCCCAGGGTCACTTCCTACACCCAGATCTTCAAGCTTTACCGCGCCGACAAGCTGAAAACCCTCCGCTTCGAGACGGAGGGTTTCGCGCTGGACGCCGAACTGCTGATAAAATTCCTCAAGAAAGGCTGGAAGGTCTGCGAGATCCCGGTCACCATGAGCGGCCGGCGCGCCGGCGCGTCCAAAATGGCCGCCGCCCGCGAAACCGCCAACTGCCTGCGCCTCCTCTTCAGAACCGATTACACAACTTAACCCCGCCTTTGCCTGAAGACCGCCAGACTCGAAGTCGGGTGACAAGGGCATGGCCCCCCCGTCCTGCCACGGGCACAGGGGTTGTCAAAAACAGCGTCGCGCACACCGTGCGCGCGCTTCCCCGCCTCAGGCTCGGCGCTACGCAAGCCTCGCCTTCCGGCAGGGTTTTGCCAACCCCTGTGCCCGCGTCAGGCCGGGGCCTTTGCAAAGGGTGACTCTTGTCGCCGAGTAATGGGAGGGGTGGCGTGCGGACCGGCTTTCCGGGCCAGCCGCGTAAGGTGAACGGCAGGTTTACATCTCGCCAGCCTAGCAGGGGATGGGTGGAGCGGCTGGACCGGGAAGGCGGTTCGCGCGACAGGACCCCGAACTTGCATTGGCGACAAGCCGAAGGTCGATCTATATTTTGATTTTTGCGATGGCCACGCTGACCAGGATGAATTCCAGCGCCAGCACCACGGCTATGAGGGCGCCCCACGCCGTGGGGACCTGCGTCATGAGCCAGGCGAAAAGCGCCAGGGCCAGCGTGGCCAGCGAGGCCAGGCGCACCACCTGCCGGCGCGAAAAGCCTATTTTTTCCAGCCTCAGCGCGAAATGGTCGCGGCTGCCCAGGAAAGGGGAATGCCCGCGCCGCAGCCGCATCACCGAAACGAAGAGCGTGTCGTAAATGGGCACGGCCAGGATGAACAGCGGGGCGTAAACGCCCAGCGGGTTCACGTCGGAATATTTGGTGCCCATGGCCACCACCGCCAGCACGAAGCCGCAAAGCAGGCTGCCGGAGTCGCCCATGAAGAGCTTGTATTTCTTAGAGAAGTTATAGGGCAGGAAGCCCGCCGCGGCGCCGGCCAGCGAAGCCGAGGCGAAATTGACGTAGATGGACTCCGACGGGAAGGAGATCAGCAGGAAGCCGAAGGCGGCCAGGGCGGCCTGCCCGGCGGAAAGACCGTCCATGATGTCTATGATATTGAACGCGTTGGTGACGCCCACCAGCCACAGGACGCTCAGCGCGAAGGCCAGGTAGTCCGGCTGTATAAAATGGATCCTGATGCCGTAGAGGGCGGTCAGGATGGCCACCGCGAACTGCACCGCGAACTTCACCTTGAACCCCAGGCCGTGCGGCTTGCGCATGTCGTCGATGAAGCCCAGCGCGAACATCACGCCGCCGCCCAGCAGGATCACGCGCAGGTCCCGCAGCGTGCCTGTGGGGAAGGAGGTGTAAAAGCGCATCGCCACCAGCGAGACCGCGAAAGCCGCGAAGATGGCCGTGCCGCCCAGCAGCGGGACGGGCGTCTTGTGGGTCTTTATATCCGTGGGCTTGTCCAGGTGCCCCAGGCGCAGCGCCAGCAGGCGCAGCAGCGGCGTCAGCCCGAGCGAGATCAGCAGAGGCAGGACGAAGGCCAGCAGGTAAAGCCTGAAATTCCCTAAAAGATCATTCATATTGCTTCATTACCGCGGCTATCTTGCGCAGGCTTTCCTCGGCCGGCGGCAGGGCGCGCCCCAGCGTCTTCAGGAGCTTGTCCGTTTTAAGCCCGGCTTTCAGCGGGCGGGCGGCCGCCTGGCCCAGCTCCGCGGTCAGCCTGGGCTCTATAAAATCCGGGGCGAACCCGAAAGCGGCGCAGGCCTTCAGCGCGAATTCGTAGCGGCTGAGCCAGTCGGGCCCGACCACGTTGTAGACGCCGGAGGCCCCCTTTTCGGCCAGGTCCAGCACCGCGGCCGCCAGTTCCGGGGCGTAAGTGGGCGTGGAGAACTGGTCGGACGGCACGCGCATCCTGGCGCCCGAGCGGTGGTTGCTTATCAGCTGCATTATGAAATTCCTGGAAGCCGGATTATGGCTGTAAACCACGGTGGTGCGCACGGCCAGCGCGCCGTCCAGCGCCAGCGCCGCCCGCTCCCCTTCCAGCTTGGTGCGGCCGTAGACGCTTACCGGGTTCACAAGGTCGTCCTCGCCGTAAGGCCCGGCGGCGCCGTCAAAAACGTACTCGGTGGAAAAATAGACCAGCTTTGAGCCCGCCTTGCGGCATTGTTCGGCCACCAGCGCCGGTCCCTCCGCGTTTACCCGGCCGGCCAGGGCGGCGGAGCGCTCGCAGGCGTCCACGTTGGTCATGGCCGAACACAGGAACACGACCCCGGGAGCGGCTCTTTCGAAAGCTGAAACTACGGAGGCGGGATCTTCCAGGTCCAGGGAAAGAAAGCCCTGCCCGTGCCGCGAGGTGCCGTAAACCTCGATCCTGCGCCGCACGCAAAGCGCCGACAGCGCGCCGCCCACCTGCCCCGAGGCCCCTATGATGAGGGCCTTCATTCTTTAAAATCCGCGCGCCTGAGCGCCAGGCGCAGCTGAAGGATCTTAAGCACGCCCTTCACGGCGTCCTTGTAGTTTATCTTTTTGCCGTCCTGCCTGGACCGGGAGGCGTAAGTGATCGGCAGCTCCTCGAAGCGCAGCCCGAGGAAGGCGGTCTTGCAGGAGAGCTCCGCCTCTATCTCGAAGCCGGTGGAGACCAAATTCATCTTTTTCAGCAGCGGGGCGCTGAAAGCCTTGTAGCACGTGTAGGAATCGGTCATTTTCGCGCCGAACAGCAGGTCCACCAGGAAGGTGAGAAATTTATTGCCGGCCAGGTACAGCTGGCTGTAGGTCTCCGCTTTCCCGGAGATCATCCGCGAGCCGAACACGGCGTCCGCGCGGCCCTCCCGGATCGGCTTCACTATGGCCGGGATATCGCCGGGGTCGTACTCCAGGTCGGCGTCCTGCACTATCACCACGCCGCCCGTCGCGGCGTTGAAACCGGTTATCAGCGCGCCGCCCTTGCCTTTGTTCTTATCGTGCTTTATGACCCGCAGTTCATAGGGGAATTCCCCGGCTGCTATGACCTTATCCAGCCATTCGCGGGTGCCGTCCCTGGACCCGTCGTCCACCACTATCACCTCTTTTTCCAGCGCCACGCCGGCCAGGGCCTTCAGGACGGCCGGCAGGGTGCGCATCTCGTTATAAGAAGGGATGACTATAGTGGTCTTCATTATCATGAATTATAACAAAGAGTTACCCCGCGGGCAAAAAGGCCGCCTCTTTGCGTGGCTTTCCAAGGCCTTCCTTTTATATAATAAATATTAATAGGTCATATACGGAGGAACTCATGAAAGTACCAATGGTAGACATGCTGGCAGGCTATCCCCCCATCAAGGACGAGATAGAAACGGCCGTAAAAGCAGTTTTCAACAAAGCCAATTTCATACTGGGCGAGGAAGTCTCGAAATTCGAGAAAGAGTTCGCCGCCCATAACGGGACCAAGTACGCCGTAGGCGTGGCCAACGGCACCGACGCCCTGCGCATGGCCTTCATTGCCAGCGGCATTAAGGCCGGGGACGAGGTCATCACCTCGCCTTTCACCTTCATCGCCACCACCGAGACCATCAGCCAGGTCGGCGCCGTCCCGGTGTTCGCCGACATCGACCCGGTCACCTTCAACCTCGACCCCAAGTCGGTGGAAAAGAAGATCACCCCCAAAACCCGCGCCATAGTGCCGGTGCACCTGTACGGCCTGCCCTGCGACATGGACTCCCTGATGGCCATCGCGAAGAAGCATAACCTGATCGTGGTGGAAGACACCGCGCAGGCCTTCACCGGCAAGTACAAGCTGGGCGGCAAGGACTGGAAGTACTGCGGCTCGATGGGCCACTGCGGCACCTTCAGCTTCTTCCCGGCCAAGAACCTCGGCGCCTTCGGCGACGGCGGCGCAGTGACCACCAACGACGACAAGATCTACGAGACGCTCAAGCAGCTCAGGAACCACGGCAGCAAGGTGCGCTACCACCACGAGATGGAGGGCTTCAACAGCCGCCTGGACACCGTGCAGGCCGCGGTGCTCTCCGTGCGCCTGAAGCACGTGGAAAAGTGGACCGAGATGCGCAACGCCGTGGCCGGCAAGTACGCCGAAGCCCTCAAGGGCCTCTGCGTCACCCCCGTGGTGCCCGCCAACGCGCGCCACTCGTTCAACTACTACACCCTGCGCTTCGACAGCAAGGCCAAGCGCGACGCCGCGCAGAAGCACCTGACCGAGCAGCAGATCGCCAACCAGATCTACTACCCGATAGCGCTGCACCTGCAGGAAGCCTACGCGCACCTGGGCGGCAAGCGGGGCGACCTGCCCGTCTGCGACGCGGTGATGGACACCGTGTTCTCGCTGCCGATGTACCCGGAGCTCTCCGACCAGCAGATCAAAACGGTGACCGACGCGGTCAAAGAGTCGCTTAAAGCGGCCGTGCACTAGAACGGGCTGTCCACGGGCAAGGGGCTCCCTGGCCGGGGCCCCTCGCTCTTATTGCCCGGCGCACCTGGTTTCGCCGCGGGCCGCGGCGGGGGTTTATGAAGATAAAACTGGCTGGCATTAAAAAGAAAAAACGCGTCCTGATCGTAGGGGCGGGCACGGCCGGCCGGCTCACCGCGGACGAGATGCTGCGCCACGGCGAGCTCAACTACTCCCCCATAGGCTTTATAGACGACTCCCCCGCCAAGCGCGGCACCTCCTACAGGAAACTCAAGGTTTTGGGCGCCGCCGCCGACCTGGCAAAAGTGGCCGGGCGCGCGCGGGCCGACCTGATCCTCATCTCCATCCCGTCAGCCACGGGCGCCCAGGTAAAAACGATCCTGGCCGCCTGCAGAAAGACGGACCTGCCGGTCAGGATCGTCCCGGGCTACTTCGAGGTCCTGGACAGCCGGGCGCGCATAGAGCCCACCCGCAGGCTGCGCATCGAAGACATCCTGCGCAGGAAACCCGTAAAGATCCGCTTCGCCGAGATCCGCAAGAATCTCAGGAACAAGCGCGTGCTGGTGACCGGGGCCGGCGGCTCCATCGGCTCCATGCTCAGCGAACAGCTGGCGCTGCTCAAGCCCGGCAAACTGGTGCTGCTGGACAACTCGGAGAACAGCCTGCACTGGCTGAAGTTCCGGATCAAGGACCGGCGCAACGTGGTCTTTTCCCTGTCCGACATCAGGGACAAGGCCAAAGTCTCCCACATCTTTAAAAAGTACAGGCCCGACATCGTCTTCCACGCGGCAGCCTACAAGCACGTGCCCATCCTGGAGCGCAACGTCAGCGAGGCGGTGCTGAACAACGTGGAAAGCACCGTGAACCTTATCGACTGCGCCGGCCGTCACGGCGCCAAAGAACTGATCTTTATTTCCACCGACAAAGCCGTAAAGCCGACCAGCGTGCTGGGCAAGACCAAGAAAGCCGGCGAGATGTACATCAGCGCGGCGCAGCGCCGCTCCCCGGTCAAACTCCTCTCGGTCAGGTTCGGCAACGTGGTCCGCAGCAGCGGCAGCGTGGTGGAGGTCTTCGAGCGGCAGCTCGAGGCGGGCGGCCCGCTTACCCTCACCCACCCGGACGTCACCAGGTATTTCATGTCCATCGACGAAGCCTGCCTGCTGATCCTCAACACCGTGGCCATCAGCCGCGGCGGGGAGATCTTCGTGCTGGACATGGGCGAGCCGGTAAAGGTTTTGGACCTGGCGCGGGACCTCATCAGGCTGCGCGGCCTGGTCCCCGGCGCGGACGTCAGGATAAAATATACCGGCCTGCGGCCCGGGGAAAAGCTGCACGAGGAACTTTACGACGCGCGGCGCGAGGAGCTGCGGGCTTCGCCGCACCCCTTCATGATGATAATCGACCAGAGCAGGACCCCGGTGCGGCCGGAGTTTAAAAAAGCATTGGCCGGGCTCATCGCCTGCGCCCGGAACTACGACGACGCCAAAACGAGAGCGCTGCTGGACAAGCTGGTGCGGCTATGACCATGACTAAAAAATTCCTGCCTTTCCACCTGCCCGAGATCGGCAGGGAGGAAAAGAAAGAAGTGATGAACTGCCTGGACTCGGGCTGGCTGACCATGGGCCCCAGGGTCAAAGATTTCGAGGAGGCCTTCCGGGCGCACAGCGGCGCCAGGCACGCCATCGCCGTCTCCTCCTGCACCGCGGCTTTACACCTCAGCCTGGTGGCGCTGGGCGTGAAGCCCGGCGACGAGGTCCTCACCACGCCGTATACGTTCGCCGCCACCGCCAACGCCATCATCCACTGCGGCGCCAAACCGGTGTTCGTAGATATAGACCGGGAGACCTACAATATCGACCCGGCCCGCCTGGAGGAAAAGATCACGCGCCGGACCAAAGGCATCCTGGTGGTCCATTTCGGCGGCCACCCCTGCGACATGGACGCCATAAACGCCGTCGCCCGCCGGCGCAGGCTGTTCGTGGTGGAGGACGCGGCCCACGCCCTGGGCGCGCGCTACCGCGGCCGGAAAGTGGGCACGCTGGGCGACGCGGGCTGCTTCAGTTTTTACGCCACCAAGAACATCACCACCGGCGAAGGCGGCATGATCACCACGCGCAGCGCCGCGGCCGCCGAAAAGATGCGGGTCTACCTGCTGCACGGCATCAACAAGGACGCCTGGAAGCGCTACAGCCGCCAGGGGTCCTGGAAATACGACGTGGTCTTCCCGGGCTTCAAATACAATATGGCAGATATCCAGGCCGCGATGGGCGTACCCCAGCTGAAGAAACTGCCGGCGATGGCCGCCGCCTGCAAAAAACACGTGGCTTTCTACAACGCCGCTTTCGCCGGCTGCCCCGAGCTGACCCTGCCCACGGTGAAACCCTGGGCCGAGCCCAGCTGGCACCTCTACCCCGTCCTGCTGGGCCTGGAAAAGCTTAAGATAGGCCGCGACGAATTCATAGAAAAGATGAAGCAGGCCGGCATCGGCTGCAGCGTCCACTTCATCCCGTTCCACCGCCACTCTTTCTACAGGAAAGCCTACGGCCTGAAAGCCAAAGATTATCCCAACTGCGAATACGTCTACAGCCGCACGGTTTCGCTGCCGCTGTATTCCAGGATGAAAAAAAGCGACGCGGCCAGGGTGGCGGCCGCGGTAAAAGCCATTATCGCCGGGAACCGCAGGTAAAGCAGAACGGCATGGACCAATTCATAACCAAACGCGGCAGGAACGGCACGGCCAGGCTGACCTACAGGCGCGAGCCCTGGGACAGCGAGATGCTGGGCCTGGACGCCTACCGCATCTGCGGCCTGGAGGGGAACGGCGCCCTTTACGGCGGCCTGCTGGCAGCTTTCGTCAGGCGTTTCGGCCGGCGGAGCTGCTATGCCGTGGCCAGGCTGCCGGCGCGCGACACGGCCGGCGCCCTTGTTTTCCAGGCAGCGGGCTTTCACCTGGTAAATTCCCTGCTTGAATTTGAAAAAGCCGTGGGCAAAGCTCCCGGCTTGCCGCGCGGGGTGGAACCCTGCCGGGCGGAGGACGAGCGGGAGGTCCTCGAGGTAATGAAGGACATCCTGACCTATTCCAGGTTCCGCTTCCAGGACGACCCTTGCCTGCCTAAAAAATCGGCCGACAAAGCCGTGCTGGAATGGGCCAGGAACTGCTGCAGCGGCCAAAGGGGCGACCTGGCGCTGGTCAAACGGGTGAAGGGCCGGGTGGCCGGCCTGATCGTCTGCCAGGAGTTTAAAAAAGAGCGGCGCGGCAACATCGACCTGCTGGCCGTCAGCCGGAAGTTCCAGGGCAAAGCCTTCGGCAAAGAGCTGGTGGCCGGGGCATTCGCCTGGTTCGCCGGCCGCGGCCTTAAAAGAGTTTCCGTCGCGACTTCCCTTTCCAATCCGCAGGCCGCCAATTTCTATGCGGCCGCAGGCTTCCGCCTGACAGGCAGCAAACTTACCCTGGGGTACTATGCCTGAGCCCAAAGTCCTTCTCATTATCCCGGCCTATAACGAAGCCAAGAACCTGGGCGGCGTGATAGACGAAATAAAAAAAGAAGTCCCTTTCTGCGACATCCTCGTGGTCAACGACTGCTCCACCGACGCGACCACGGCCGTTTGCGCCGGGCGAGGCGTTCCTTATATTAGCACCATCTTTAACCTGGGCATCGGCGGCGCGGTGCAGACCGGGTACAAGTACGCGGCCGCGCGCGGCTACGACATCGCCATCCAGGTGGACGGCGACGGCCAGCATCCCGCCGGGCAGATCCCGCAGCTCATCGCCCCCCTCCTCGCCGGCGAGGCGGATCTGGTGACGGGCTCGCGGTACCTTGTGCCCATGGGCTACAAGCTCCAGTACCCGCGGTTCATCGGGACCAAGCTGTTCTCGCTGCTGACCTCGGCCATCCTGGGAGAAAAGATAACAGACGTGACCTCCGGCTTCAGGGCCGCCAACGCCAGGACCGTCAGCTTCCTCTCCGTGGAATACCCCGAGGATTTTCCCGACGTGGAGACCATCCTGCTGCTGGGGCTGTCCGGCTACAAGCTGAAAGAGATCCCGCTGCACATGCGGCCCAGGGCCAGCGGCCGGTCCTCTATAAATTTCCAGAAATCCGTTGTCTATTGTTTTAAAACGCTGGTGTCGGTACTCTCCGTGCTGCTGCGCAAGCGCTTCAGCGGGACCTGAGCGAGCGGGAGGCTTTAATGATACTGAAGCATCAAATCGTGACCATCGGCACCAGCGCGCTGTTCCTGCTGCTGGTCCTGAACCTGCTCAGGAAGAACAAGATGAAGGAGATCTACTCCATCCTCTGGTTTGTCGTCGGGCTGATCTTCATCGTGATCTCCCTCTGGGAAGGCCTGCTGACCCGCCTTACGGAACTCATCGGGGCCAAATACCCCGCCTCCGTCCTTTTCTTCTTCGGGCTTATCTTCGTCCTCATCCTGCTGGTCCATTTCTCGGTGGAGATCTCCACCCTGCGCAAACACGCCAAGGACCTCAACCAGTCCCTGGCCATCCTGAACAACGAACTGGCCGCCCTTAAAAAGAACTTCGGACCTAAAGCATGAACATCCTCCTGGTCCAGCCGCCCACCGGGCACATGCTGCGCACCCACCTGCCCAAGAGCGTGGAGTCGGAATCCGGCGTACTGCCCCCGCTGGGCCTGATGTACGCGGCCTCCCTGGTGGATAAAAAGCACCGCGTGGAGATCCTGGACTGCGAAGCGGAAAGGCTGGGCGAGGCGGCGATCTCCGAAAGGATCCGCGCGGCCGCGCCCCGTATAGTCGGCGTGACCGCCACCACTTTCACCATCATAGACGCCTTGCTGGTCGCCAGGGCGGCCAAGCAGGTCAGCCGCGATATCCTGGTGGTGCTGGGCGGCGCGCATTGCGACATCTATCCCGCCGAAACCCTGGCGCTGCCCGACGTAGACTTCCTGGTGCTGGGCGAAGGCGAACGCCCCTTCGCGAAACTGGCGGAGGCCGTAGAGCGCGGCGGGAGTTTCGATTTCCCCGGGCTGGCCTACAAGAAGGACGGCGCCCCGGTCATCAACCCGCCGGACGCCCCCATAGAGGACCTGGACTCCCTGCCCGCCCCTGACAGGAACGCCATCCCGCGCGCGAAATACGCCTCGCTGCTCAGCCCGGGCAAACTGATCACCACCATGTTCACCAGCCGGGGCTGCCCCTTCAACTGCTCCTTCTGCTACCGGCACACCGGCTGCCGCTTCAGGGCCAGGTCCGCCGCCAGCGTAGTTGACGAAATGGCGGCCTGCGCCAGGGACGGTTATGAAGAGATCTTCCTGATAGACGACACGTTTACGGTGGACAGGGCGCGGGTGCTGGCGGTCTGCGCCGAACTGCGCCGCCGCGGCCTGACCATAGCCTGGGACGCCAGGGCGCACATCAATACGCTGGACCCGGAGCTCATCCAGGCCATGGCCAAAGCCGGCTGCATGCGCCTGCACATAGGCGTGGAGGCGGGCACGGAGGAAGTGCTGGCCACGCTGGGCAAGAAGATCCAGCTGGCCAGGATCCGGGAGACTTTCAAATTCACCCGCTCCATCGGGATGGAGACGCTGGCCTACTTTATGATCGGCTCGCCCGGCGAGACCAAAGAGCAGATCTTAAAGACAGTGGATTTCGCCGTGGAGCTGGACCCCGACTACGCCCAGTTCTCCATCACCACCCCGTTCCCGGCCACCGGGCTCTACAGCGCCGGCCTCAGGCAGGGCTTTTTCAAGACCGACTACTGGAAGGAATTCGCGGCCAACCCCGCCCCAGGCTTTTCCCCCCCGTACTGGACCAAGGAGCTGCCGGAGGACGAACTGCTGCGCCTGCTCAACTTCGCGCACCGGAAGTTCTACTGGCGGGCGAAATACATCCTGCGCAGCCTGGCCAAGACCAGGTCCCTGACGGAACTGTGGAAGAAAGCGCGCGCCGGGGCCGGCATACTGCTGCCTTCGACGCCGGACTGACGCCGGCGGCGGTTCCTTTAACTATGTCTATCTCCGTTTCAAAAGAAAAACTGGCGCTGGTCCTTATCCTGCTATGCGCCGCCATCCTGCGCCTCTCCTGGGTAACCTGGAGCCTGCCCGGCCGCTTCCACACCGCCACCTACAACTGCGACGAATCCACGGCGCTGACCGCGCTGCAGGGAATGAACCCGTCCAAGCTGGATTTCAACCCGGTCAGCGACAAGCATCCCTGCGCCCTCTCAGAGGGCACGTTCAACATTTACACCTACGGCGCCGTGCTAAAAGCGCTCTCGCTCGTAAAATACACCACGCTGACCCCGGACAAGGATTTTTATTATTCGAATATCGGCGAGATGGCCAAGCTGTTCCTGGCGGGCAGGCTGCTTTCTGTGTTCTACGGGCTGCTGACGGTGGGCGCTGTCTTCGTGCTGGCGAAAAAGATGTTCGGCCCCGGCGCCGGGCTGCTGGCGGCTTTCTTTACGGCCCTGATGCCGGCCCACGTGGTAAGCTCCCGCTATATCATCATGAACGTGCCCGGGGCTTTCTGGATAGTCCTCGCTTTCATTTTCATGAAAAAGATCCTGGACGAAGGCCGGGCCCGCGATTACTTCCTGGCCGGCCTCGCCACCGGCCTGGCGGCCGCCACCAGGCTTTCGGCGGCGCCCCTGGCCCTGCTGCTGCCGCTGGCCCATTTCCTGGGGACCGGCCCGGATAAAAGCGCCAAAAAGCTCTGGCTGGCCCTGGCCGCCCTCGGGCTGTTCTTTTTTATCGGCGCGCCGTACACCTTCCTGGATTTTCCCAACTTCATGAAAGGCATGCAGGCGCTCAACAACGTGGCTTCCGCGGGCGAGGGGCTCTCCTTTTTCAAGAACGCCGCTTTCCTGGCCGGGTCGATGAACCAGGCGCTGGGCCTGCCGCTGTTCCTGCTCTGCCTGCTCGGCCTGGGCGCGGCCCTGGTCAGGCGCGGCAAGGATGACCTCCTGCTGCTGGCGTGGATCGCCCTGCTATTCGTCTTTTTTTACCGCGCCGGCCCCTTCGCCATCCCCAGCCGCATCCTGCCGGCGCTGCCGTTCATGGCCGTACTGGCCGCCGCCGCGCTGTCGCGGGCCTGGCGGCGCGCGCCCTGGGCCGGGCGCGCCGCGCTGGCCGCGGTGGCCGTTCACGCCTTCTTTTTTTACGGCGCCTATTTCCGGCTGCTGGCCGCGCCCGACATCAGGGACGCCGCCTCCGAATGGATGACCGGCAACATAAAGCCCGGCGCCTCGATCGGGCTGCTGCGCGAGCCCTCCTGGTTCACGCCCGGCCTGATAGACCGGAAATACCGCCATCCCGGCCACCCCGGGCTGCCGGACTATAAATATGTCACCCTGCCCGCCGGGGATCCCGCTTCGGATCTCGGCTACGACAGACTGGCGGAACTGCGGCCGGACTACGTGATAATGAGCGACCTGGAAGCGCAGCTGCTGCCGGAACGCGGCTTCTCCGCCGCGGCGGCTAAATACGGCTACACGGAGATAAAAAGTTTTGAGGCCCGTTTCACGCCCCCGGGCCTGGGCCCGGCGGAGAAGATCCCGGAGATGCTCTACACCCCGAACAAGATCTCTATTTACCAGCGGGTCCAAGACCCGGAGAAAGGACGCTGACCTATGTGCGGAATACTCGGCAAAATAAACTATAGCTCAAAAGCCCCGGTGCGCGAGTCGGAGCTGAAGCGGCCGCTTTTCGAGATGCTGCACCGCGGCCCCGACGACGAAGGCGTCATCGCGGACAGGCATTGCGGCCTGGCCATGCGCCGCCTGAAGATCATAGACCTGGAGGGCGGCCACCAGCCGGTCTTCAACGAGGACAAAACTATCGCCGTCGTGCTCAACGGCGAGATCTACAACTACCGGGAACTCCGGCGCAACCTGGAAGCCCGGCACCGCTTCACCACCAACTCCGACACCGAAGTGCTGGTGCACCTGTACGAGGAGCTGGGTGAGAAATGCGTTGAGAAGCTCAACGGCATGTTCGCTTTCGCGGTGTGGGACGCCCGGAAAGAGGAACTGTTCGTCGCCCGGGACCGCGCCGGGATCAAGCCCCTGTTCTACGCGGACCTGGGCGGCTCTCTGTATTTCGCCTCGGAGATTAAATCCCTGCTGGCCTTCAACGGGATGCCGCGCGACCTGGATACCCAGGCGCTGGTGAACTACCTTTCTTTCTATTACATCGCTTCCCCCCGCTCCATCTTCAAGCACATCCGCCGCCTGCCGCAGGGCCACTGCATAAAGGTCTCGGGCAAAAAAGCCGAGGTCCGCCAGTACTGGCATTACCGCTTCCGCCCCCAGAAAATGACCGAGGCCGACGCCGCCGCGCGCATCGAGACCGCGCTCCTGAATTCCGTGAAGCGGCAGCTGGTCAGCGACGTGCCGCTGGGCGTTTTTCTTTCCAGCGGCCTGGATTCCACCGCCATCGTGGCGATGATGGCCAAGCTGGGCGTGCGGCCCAAAACCTACACGGTGGGCTACGAGAACGGCGGCACCTTTAACGAGCTGGCCGAGGCCCGGCTGGTGGCGCAGAAGTATAATACCGACCACTCCGACTGCCTGATCGGCCCCCGAGACATCATGGAGCAGCTGCCGCGCGCGGTCAGCGGCTTCGCCGAGCCCCACGGCGACTGGACCTATCTGGCCATGGGGCACGTGTCGGCCCAGTCCCGCAAGGACATAACCGTGGCGCTGACGGGCGCCGGCGGCGACGAACTGTTCGCCGGGTATCCCACGCTCACCGCGGCCAAGATCGGCCGCATCTACCAGTACCTGCCCGGGCCGGTGAAAGCGGCCATCCGGGCGGCCGCGGACCGCATGCCGGTCTCCACCCGCCGCCTCAGCCTGGACTTCAAGATAAAATCCTTCACGCGCGGCGCGGCCTTCAAGCCGGAAGTGGCCCACCTCAAATACAAGGAGATCCTCACCCCCGAGGACATCAAGGCCCTGCTGCCCGGCCTGAAGCACGCGGACCCCTTCGAGGTTTTCGCGCAGCATTTGCCGGACGTGGCCTCGGCCCGCCTGCTGGACCGCCTGCTTTACCTGGACCTCAACGTCTTCCTGCCCTACTGCTCGCTGCATTCCACCGACCTGGTGACCATGTTCAACTCGCAGGAGGCGCGCGTGCCTTTCCTGGACAACGAGATGCTGGAGCTCTCCGAGGAGATCCCCCTGAACCTGAAGATAAAGGGCTTTACCACCAAGCACATCATACGCCGGGCCCTGCGGCAGTACCTGCCGGAGGAAATCCTGAACATGCCCAAGAAGGGCTTCAATATGCCCACGGCGCAATGGCTGAAAGGCGAGCTGAAGGAGTTCACGCTGGACGCCATAAACGCCGCCCGGGCGAAGAACCCCGACTTCTGCGATTACGGCTACGCGGAAAAACTGCTGAAGGACCACCTGGAAGGCCGCAGCGACAACAGCCGCAAGCTCACCTGCCTGGTCTCGCTTTTCCTGTGGCAGGCCGAATACCTGTAAGCGCGGTCGCGATATAAAAAAGAGGGCCGGCTGTTAAGCCGGCCCTCTTTCTGTTTAAGCGCCGCTTTTAGTCCTGGATGGTGATAAGCGGGGTGAACGGCACCGTGGGCCTGCAGGGGGTGACTATCGGGCCTACCCAGGGATTGGGGGCCGGGATGGCCGGGAAAGGATTGGGCTTGGAGATATAGCTGCCGTCCTTGCACTGGTAGACGCAGAAATTGCCGTCCATCACCAGCCGGCAGAACTCCTGCGCGGCGGCGGCCTTCGCGGCGGGCACGGCCTGCGGGGTGAGGCGGAACACGTTGAGCACGCGGTTTACCGTGTACTTGTAAGCCGGGGTGACCTGCTTCAGGTTGAGGAACGGGCCCCAGAGGCAGACTTCGAAAGTCTCGGTCTGGCCGGGAACGAGCAGGCGCGGCTCGGTGATCACTATCTGCGCGTTCTCGCGGTAGTACTCGAAGCGGGGCGTGCAGATCTGGCCTACCGGGTAGCCGAAATTCTGGCAGTCCTGGTATTCCTCGCGGCTTTCCAGCTTCACTTCGGGTGAAGCCAGCGGGCTGGTCTCGGTGAAAGTTATTTTCTTGCAGTCCCTGGTGGAGAACACGGGAATGCCGAACTTGGCCTCGGGGACGGACACATCGGCGGACTTGGCGGACTTTATCGCGCCCTGCACGTCTATGGCCTGGTCGAAGTTGACGCCGGCCGCGGCGAACTGGCTCAGCGAGAGCAGCGTTACTACGGTAGCTATTATTTTCATTCTTTATTTTCTCCTCGGTCGATATAAAACCTTATTACTAATCTTATCAACTGCGGGGCGGGCGCAGAAGCGGCTTTAGGCCCCTTATTAAGGGGGCCCAAAGTCCCATGATATCTGTCAATCGGGGCGGCGTCAGGCGCCGCAGAAGGTCTTAACGGCGTCGATCACGGCGGCCTGCTGGGCCGCTGTCATCTCCGGATAAATAGGCAGCGAAAGCACCGTGGATTGATGGCGGTACGCGTTAGGGAACTCCTCCGGCCGCGCGCCCAGGCGGGCGTAGGCGGGCAGGAAAGGCAGCGCGACGGGGTAATTGATGACCGTCTCTATGCCCCGCTCGGCCAGGAATTTTTTCAACTCGTCGCGGCGCGCGTGCCGCACCACGTAAAGATGGTAGACGTGCTCGTGCCCGCCCGCTGTTATCGGAATATCCAGCCCCTCTATGCCGGCCAGTTCCCTGTCGTAGACGCCGGCCAGGCGCCGCCGCGCCGCGGTCCAGGCCGCCAGACTTTTCATTTTAACCGACAGCACGGCCGCCTGCAGGCCGTCCAGGCGGCTGTTGACGCCCTCTATGCGGTGGTCGCCTTTCACGAGCCCGCCGTGCCGGGCCAGCATGGCCATGCGCTCGGCCAGCACCCCGTCGGAGGTCAGGATCGCGCCGGCGTCGCCCATGGCGCCCAGGTTCTTGCCGGGGTAGAAAGAGAAAGCGGCCGCGCTGCCGAAAGTTCCGACCGTCCTGCCGCCGCAGCGGGCCAGGTGGGCCTGCGCGCAATCCTCCAGCACCCAAAGGCGGTGTTTGGCGGCCAGGGCCATAATGGCGCCCATGTCCGCCGCCTGCCCGTACAGGTGCACGGGGATGATGCCCACGGTGCGGGGCGTTATTTTAGCCTCTATGCCGGCGGGGTCTATAGTAAAGGTATCCTCGTCGGTGTCGCAGAAAACCACGCTGCCGCCTGCCTGCGTTACGGTCTCGCTGGTGGCTATCCAGGAATGGGCCGATGTGATGACCTCGTCCCCGGGCTTTACGCCCAGCGCCCGCATGGCGATATACAGCGCGTCGGTGCCGTTGCCGCACGACACGCAGTGCGGCGCCCCGATAAGCGCGGCGAACTCGCGCTCGAAAGCGTCCACGTACGGGCCGCGGATGAAAGCCGAAGTCCTTATGACCTCGGCGATGGCGGCGTCCGTTTCTTTTTTTATGGTGAGGTACTGGGCGTGCAGGTCGGCGAACGGGACTTTAACCTGTTTTGAACTCATTTAGGCAGTTCCTTTATGAGCCGGGCCGGGTTACCGGCGTAGACCCCCGGCTTCGTAATGTCTTTCGTGACCACCGCGCCCGCGCCGATGACCGTGCCCGCGGCCACGCTGACCGGCAGGATGGTGGCGTTGGAACCTATGGAAACCTTGTCCCCTATGACGGTGGCTTTCCAGAACTCTTTGCGGCCGCCGGCGGGGCCGCCGGAGGCGAAGGTGTCGTTTATGAACATCACGCCGTGGCCTATAAAGCAGTCGTCGCCGATGGTGACCAGCTCGCAGATGAAAGCGTGGGACTGCACCTTGCAGCGTTTGCCGACGGCTGCGGACTTCTGTATCTCCACGAAAGGCCCGATAAAGGTGTCGTCGCCTATGGAGCAGCCGTACAGGTTGCAGGGGCCGATCACTTTGACGCCCTCACCGAATTTAACGTCCGCTATGCCGGCCAGCTTGATCTCGGGTTTAGCCATCTCAGGGGCCTCCAAGGCGGGTTTTCTTCGGGCGCGAGCGCAGGCTGACCTCGCGCTTGGTCTCTATGGATTCGTAGATGCCGGCTATCAACTCCAGGCTTTTGCGGCCTTCTATGCCGTCCACCAGCTGCCGGCTGTCGTTGTTTATGCAGTCCACCACGTGCTCGTAATAGGCCTTATGGCCGAAGCCGTACACGTCGGGCGGGTTCACGGAATACTTGGCCGTCACCTCGGCGTCGCCCGGCTCGGGCCTGCGGAAATTCCAGGTCTTCAGCTGGTTGACGGCGAAGCCGCCGATCTCCACGGTGCCGGTCTCGCCTAAAATAGAGATGGACCCTTCCAGGTCCCTGGGGCGCGCGGCCGTAGTGGCCTCTATGACGCCCAGCGCCCCGTTGCGGAAGCGCAGCGTCACTACGGCGGTGTCCTCGGTCTCGATCTTTACCAGGGCCGTGGCGGACATGGCGTACACGCCTTCCACCTCTCCCATCATCCACTCCAGCAGGTCCACGTGGTGGCTGGCCTGGTTGGCCAGCACGCCGCCGTCCAGCGCCCAGGTACCGCGCCACTTGTCCTGGTCGTAATAGGCCTGCTCCCGGCACCAGCGCACGCGCACGGGGCCCAGCACCAGCTTGCCGAAGCGCCCCGCCTCCAGGGCCTCCCGCAATTTTACCACCGGCAGGTTAAAGCGGTTCTGCTTGACCACAAAAAGTTTTACGCCCGCGTCGCCGCAGGCCTTTATCATGGCGTCCGCGTCGTCCAGGGTCAGCGCCATGGGTTTTTCCACCACGATGTGCTTGCCGTACGCGGCCAGCGGGACCACGTGGCGGGCGTGGTTGCCGCTCTCGGTCAGCACCGAGACCGCGTCCACCGGAGTTTTCTCCATCATCTCGCGCATGTCCGTGTAGAAAGGCACGCCGAACTTTTCACCCATGGCCCGGGCCCGCTGCGGCACTACGTCGCAGACGGCCGCGAGGGCCGCCCCGGCTATCTGCCGGTTGCCCAGCAGTTCCGAGTGCCTTTTGGCTATGCGCCCGCAGCCTACCAGCGCGAATTTAAGTTCAGGTTTAGGGGTCATGCTTTGCAGATTCTATTTTATCATTATCTTGATAATAATATTACAGGGCTATTTGCCTAGGCGGGGCAAAAGAGGTTATTATATAGACTTCTATAGGGGAAATACATGTACCGCGACAAAAAAATATCTCTGGTCATACCGGCCTACAACGAGGAAAAACTCATACTCCATACCCTGGAGGGCGTGCCGGCGCTGATAGACAAAGTTTACGTGGTGGACGACGTCAGCCCGGACCGGCAGGCGCAGGTGGTGCTGGAGTACGCGAAGAAGGACCCCCGCGTGACGCTGCTGCGCCATACCGTCAACCAGGGCCCCGGCGGCGGCATCATAACCGGCTACAGGCAGTCGGCCGCCGACGGCTACGACATAGCCATGGTAGTGGGCGGCGACAACCAGATGCAGCTGTCGGAAGCCGCGCAGTTCCTGGACCCCCTTATAGACGGCAAGGCCGACTACGCCAAGGGCAACCGTTTCCTGGACTCGAAGCTGGAAGACACCCTTGCCAAAATGCCCAGGCTCCGCCTGTTCGCCAACTGGCTGATAACCGCGCTGACCAAGATGGCTTCCGGCTATTACAAGACCATGGACGTAGTGGACGGCTACACCGCCATAACGAAAAAAGCCATAGAGACCATAAACTGGGATAAGGCCTGGAAGGGCTACGGCTACCCGATGGACTTCCTGGTGCGGCTCAACGCCTACAGCCTGCGCCTCACGGACATCCCGCGCACGGCCGTCTACCTGCCCGGCGAGCGCCAGAGCCAGATCAAGGGCTTCAACTACGCCATGAAGGTCTCGCCCATGCTGGTGAAGAACTTCTTCTGGCGGATAAACTTCAAGTACATGTACCGCGACTTCCACCCGCTGGTATTCTTCTACTACCTGGCCCTGCTGCTGCTGCCCGCCGGGCTGCTCGCCGGCCTTTACCTGGTGTACGACAAGCTGCTCTGCGGCGGCTACGCGGTGACGGCCCCCCGCTCCATCCTGGTGGCCCTGATGATAATCTCCGGCACGCAGTTCCTGCTGTTCGCCATGCTGTTCGACATGGAACAGGGCAACAAGTAGCGGGCCGCGGCAAGGATTCTGACCTCGTATGTTCAAAAAGATCCGCGGCTGGCTTGAGGCCGAAAGGAATTTCCTGTACGCGGCGCTGGGCGTTTCTTTCCTGCTGCGGCTGGCTTTCGTGCTCAAGACCGGGACGGGCGGGCTCTCCCCCGACGCCGGGGACTGGATGAGCAGCGGCTGGGCCATAGCCACGGGGAGCGGTTTCGGCAATTCCTGGCGCCCGCCGGGCTACGCGTTCTACCTGGCCGGGGTTTTCTCGGTTTTCGGAAAATCCATAATGGCGGCCAAGGTCCTCAACGCCGTGCTGGGCACGGCCACCGTCCTCTTCACTTACCTCACGGCCAAGGCGCTGCTTAACCCCCGGACCGCCCGCATCGCCGCAGCGCTTACCGCCTGCTACCCTTACCTGATAGCCTACACCGGCGACCTCATCAGCGAGACCTTCCTCGCCTTCATAATTTCCGCGGCGATCCTGGCGGTGGTTAAAACCGCCGAGAACGCGGCCTGGAAGAACCTGGCGCTGACCGGCGTGCTGATAGGCTGCGCCGGGCTGACCAAGTCGGTGGTGCTGCCCTTTTTCCTGCTGGCCTGCGGCTGGCTCTGGTGGCAGACCAGCAGGTTCCGGACCGGTTTCCTCGTCGGCGTCTTTACCCTGCTGACCATCGCCCCCTGGACCCTGCGCAACTACTTCCATTACGACAAAGGCTACGTCATGCCCGTCAGCACGCCGTGGTTCAGCCTGTACGGCTCCGCCTGCGACGAAGCTTTGCTCAACGAGACCACCGGGGACCTGTTAAAAGGCCCGGGGCAGAAGAGCGTGGACCAGTTCCTGCCGCCCGACTGGGCGGCCGTGGCGGCCCTGCCGCTGCCGGAGCGGGACAAGTACTGCAAAGAAAAGGCGCTGGGGTGGATAAAAGACAACCCGGACAAGTTCACCTGGCTGCTCTACAAGCGGTTCATTCATTTCTGGAGGCTTTACCCGGTGATAGCTTACGGCTGGGAGAAAGCCGCGGCCATGGCCACCTCCGGGCTCTACATCCCGCTGGCGGTCATAGGGTTCTTCCTTGCGCTGCCCGCGTTCAAAAAGACCTCGCTGCTGCTGGCGCTGTTCGCCTCCTACACGGCGGTGCACCTGTTCTTCGTGGTGACCCTGCGCTACAGGGTGCCCATAGATCCTTATGTGATAATGTTAGCGGCTTACGCGCTTTCGGAAGGGTATGGCCGGCTGCTGCGCCGGCCGGCCTAACGGGCCCGGTAGACGGCGATGTCGCCGCCGGAGTAAGCCAGGTCGAAGTAGTTGGAGATGCTGTCGTCCTTGAACCAGTGAACGGAAAGCCAGCCGTAGGCCTTGTTCCGATAGACCCCGCCCTCTAAAGAATAGCGCCCTTTATCTAAAATAATATACCTGATGCCGTTCTCCGCCAGGAACTTCCTGGCCTCGCTGAACGGCAGCTCCAGGAGGCTGGGACGGTTCCCGGCTATGATCCTCTGCTTATAATAATAGGTCCTGAAAAAAACGTCGCCCAGGACGAGCACCGCGTCTTTCTCCGGCACGTTCTGCGCGACCCAGCGCACCACCGGCCAGCCTTCCGCTTCATATTCCCGCCCCAGGTATTGGTCTTCGGTCTGCAGCCCCAGGGCGAAGGGGATCCGTTTAACTCCGAAGTAGACGCTCATCAGCGCGTTGGGCAGGACTATCAGGGCCGCGGCCAGGACGAGCACGGGCGCCTTCAGGCCCGGGTGCTCCTGCGCCGTGCGCAGGACGGCGTACGCCGCGGCGACGGCGAACACGGCGTAGCAGGCGTGCGAATACCTGGCCATGTCCAGCGCGTACCCGGACACGAAAATAACGGGGAGGAACACCGCGGGGAAGGCCAGCAGCGCGTTGACCTGCCGGTCCTTCCCGCCGAGGAACAGGTAGACGGGGAGGAACGCGGCTATCACATAGCCGGTGCCGGTGATAAGGTCGAAGAAATATTTTTCCGCCAGGGCGAGGGGGCTCACGGAGGCCTTGGCGGACAGCAGGCAAGAGAAGGCTTCGTCGTAAGGCAGCCCCCACGGCAGGCGGGCCGGGTACAGGGGATTGCCCGTCCAGACCAGGTTCTTTACCAGCCAGGGCAGCAGGAAAGCCGTTACCACCAGGCCGTAGGCGCCCAGGAGCCGCAGGCAGCCGGCCGGGGTTTTCTTTTTAACGAGGAGGACGCCGCCCAGCATCAGCCCCAGGGCCACGGCGAAGAAGGGGCCGGTCATCTTGCCGGCCGCCAGGGCCCCGGCGGCGAACATGAACAGGATCAGCCATTTTTTCTCGGCGCCGGGCGCTGCGGCGTCTTTGTACCTCAGCCAGGAAAAAAACGCCAGCAGCGCGTAATAGGTCAGGCCCAGGTCTATCTTGCCCGTCCCGGACAGGCCGATGGTCATCGGCGACGTGTAGAACAGGGCGGCGGCCAGCAGCGCGTACCTGGCCCCGACGAAGGTCCTCGCCAGGAAATACAGCAGCGCGCAGTCCATCACGCCGAAGAAAACGCTGAGCAGCTTAGCCGTCAGCGCGCTTTTCAGCGCCATCAGGGGGATGTACGCCAGGTTCAGGGTAAGGAAAAATCCGGAGAAAGGGTCGTAGGGATCGTTGAAGATCCTGCCGTGCCGCAGATACCTGGCCGGCAGGCTCAGGTGGTAGATGAGCTCGTCCTCGCCGGTCGGCGGCGCGTAGTTAAAGAATATATTGGAGATCACGGTCACCGCGAGTATCGCCAGCAGCACGGAATCGAACGCGCTTCTCTCTTCGCGCCAGAAGGCCAGCAGCTCTTTCCAGGCCAGGCCGGCCGCAGCGGCCAGCTCCTTGCGCCAGGCCGCCGCGGCCGCCGCCGCCGCGACGATAAAATACAGCGGCTTCAGCGCCCCGGCCAGGCCGGCGAACAAAACCAGGTAGGAAATTATTATTATGCCGGCCCCGAACGAAAAGAAGAAAGCCTCGCCTTCGCCCAGGTCCGAAGCCCCGGCCAGCCTGAGCGCCTTCCCCCCCAGGACGGAGGCCAGGCCGGCGAACAGCAGCAAGACGGCCAGGTCTAACAGCAGCATAGCGCCTTAAGCTGCCCCAGGATGCCCCCGGCGGCCTGCAGCAGCCGCTGCAGGGAAAGATCGCGCAGGAGGTAATTGAAATAGCGGTACAGCACGAAACCCAGCCAACCCGCGATAAGCCAAGCCCTGACAGTGGATTTGCCGTTCACCATTTGGTTTTAAAGAAGCTGAGGATATCCGACATGAGGGTGCCGTTCCTTACTCCGGCCAGCAGCCGCTTCAGGATAACGGAAGGCCTGAAGTAGAAGGACCGGTAAAAGCTCGTGAAATACTTGTTTATGACGTCCCAGCCCAGCGTGGCGTGGTCGTAGATCTTGTCCGCCGGCATGTACAGGTTGTACTTGTCCCAGTCGCGCAGCTTGATCTTGCCGGCCTTGTCCAGTTCGCGGAAGATCTTGGTTTCGGGCAGCGGCACCATGATGCTGGCTTTCGCCCAGTCCAGGTCCAGCTCGAGGGCCAGGGAGATGGTCTTCTGCATGGTCTCCTCGGTCTCGCCGGGCAGGCCGAACATGAAGAAGCCGCAGGTCTCCAGGCCGGCTTTCTTGGCCATCGCTACCGCGCTCCTGACCTGGGCCGGGCTGATCTTCTTGCCGATGCCGTCCAGGATCTCCTGGTCGCCGGACTCGATGCCGAAATAAACCCGGTAGCAGCCCGCGCGCGCCATCAGGTCGAACATCTCCTGGTCGCCCCGGTCCACGCGGATGCCTGTGACCGTGGCCCACGGGAAAGAAAGCTTCGCGGCGATGATGCCGCGGCAGATACGCTTGACGCGGTCCACGTCGGTGGTGAACATGTCGTCCACGACATGGATCTCTTTGAAGCCGCAGGAAAGCATGTGCCTGATCTCTTCCACGACCCGCTCCGGGGACTTGGAGCGGAAGGCCCGGCCGAAAACGCTCTTGTTGCAGTAGCAGCATTCGAACGGGCAGCCGCGGCTGGTCTCGAGCCAGCCGGCGGGATTCCTTTTAGCCATGAAGCCGGGCGACACGTAGCGGCTCAGGTCGTACAGGTCCCAGGCCGGCAGCGGCAGCGAGTCCATGTTCTCGATAAAATGACGCCCCTTGTTCACTACGCTGCGCCCGCCGGTCTTGTAGCCTATGCCCTCCATGGCAGCCAGGTCCTCGCCTTTGATGATGCGGCTCAGCGTGAAGTCGCCTTCCCCGACCACCACGATGTCCAGCTGCGTGGACTCCAGCGTCTCGGCCGGCATCGCCGAGGCGTGCGCCCCGCCGCCCACGACCACGATGGCCGGGTCGAATTCCTTCAGCAGGCGGGCGATTTCCTTCATGATGCCGTACAAGGGGGTGACGAAGGTTATGCCCGCGAAGGCCGGCTTGAAGTCGCGCAGTTCCTTTTCAAGGACCGCTTTATAGTCGTCGTAAAGATTAAGGTCCAGGATGCGGACCGGGATGGCGTTGGCCCGCAGGTCGGCGGCGATCAGGGCCATGTTCAGGAACGGGGAGCCGGGGACCCCGGCCTTGATCTTGGATTCCCTGTAAATGATGTCTTTAAACGGCGGTATTATGAGCAGCGTCGCGAGGTTTTTCACAAATGATCTCCAGGGCGCCGGACCGGTTGAACAGCGAGATTACGAAGGTCAGGGCGAAAGACAGTATAAAATACGGGAGCCCGAGGACGACGTGCAGCAGCAGGTCCTTAAAGGCGACGGCAACGCTTTGGCCGCGGGTTATCCGCCCGCCCCGCTTGAGAGTGTAATACAAGACGTTCATGGCGCAGCCGGACAGGTTGAACAGCGTCTGCCACATGCCGAAAACGGCGTACCAGTTGCAGGGGGTCGCGCTCTTGACCACGCGCAGCCCGGTCTTGCGCACCAGGTAGTCCAGCCCCGCGGGGCTGTAATGGAAAACATGCCTGGGCAGGTCCAGGTGGAACCACTTCTCCCCGCCCGCGCGGGCGTCCAGGCTGGCGAAGTTGGGAACGGCCAGGAAGATCTTCCCCCCCGGCTTCAGCAGGGCGGCTATCTTTAAGAGCTCGGCGGCGGGCTCGTTGAAATGCTCGAAGACGTGCCACAGCGTGATCAGGTCGTAGGCGCGGCCGCCGTGGTCTTTGTTTATGAATTCCGAATCGGAGGGGCTGTTGGGATCGTAACCGCGGCAGTCGTAACCGGCCCGGCGCATGGCGAAGACGAAGTCGCCGTTGCCGCACCCGTAGTCCAGCACGGCGGCGCCCTTCGGCAGGCCCCGGGTCACGGCGCGCACGCGCTGCCCCATGAACACGCCCATCAGCAGGTTCTTCAGCAGGCCCTGGGCGCTGTTCGCGGCGGCCCCGTAATATTCTTTGAAGTACAGGTCCTGGTTTTCGGCGGCGGCGGGCAGGGGGAACAGCTGCGTGTTGCCGCAGCCGTCGCACTTAAACAGCGTATAGCGCCGCGCGCCATCCGCGTCCGGCGCCGGAGCGGTGAGGAAAACCCGGTCCAGGGGAGCCGCGCAAACGCCGCAGGCTACCCTTTTATCCAGGATTTCACCCTGTAACTTATTATCAGCCATATCATTCCAAAACCCAGCAGGACCGCGTTGAAGAGGTTCTTGGTCCCCATCGACCTGCCCACCCGCTTCATATAATTGACGGGGATCTCTATGAAACTTACCCCGTTCAGGCTGGCCAGCATGACCATTTCCGGGTTGAAGCAGGAGCCGGTCACCTGGAACTTGTCCGCTATCAGGCCCAGGCCCTTCCGGCTGATCAGCCGCATGGTGCAGCCGACGTCGGACAGGTAAGCCGTGTTAAAAAGGACTTCCAGCATCTTGGCCACGGCGTAGTTGCCCATCCGCAGCAGCCAGCCCATGTACGCGCCGTCCCAGATCAGCTCCCGCGTCGTCCTGGTGCCCAGCACCATGTCGAAATCGTCGGAATAGGACAAAAGTTTCAGGATGTCCTTGCCGGCGAAAGTGCCGTCGGGCTCGGCGACGATGATCAGGTCGCCCGTCGCCTCGCGCAGGCCTTTCTGGATGGAAAAACCGAAGCCCTGACGCGGTTCGTGCACCAGGGAAGCGGAGGTCGTCCTGACCTCTTCGTCGGTGCCCGCGGCCGCGTTATTGTTCACCACTATAACTTCGTCTATGTACCCGGCCGACTGGAAATCTATGATCGCGGCCCGGATGGAATCCTTCTCGTTATAAGTGGGAAAAACCAGGGAAACTTTTTTATCATGCCACATGCAGCAGCCTCCAGCGCCGTTAAGCCGGCTGTTCCGCGGCCTACGGCACTTGAAATTATAACACAATAGGCGGCAGGCCTTAACCGGTCCGGCACCCGGGCGCCGCCTCCTTTTTGGGGTCCAAGGACCGCGGCCGGTATTGCTATAATATTTGAAAATGCTCAAGACCGATGTGCTGATAATAGGGGGCGGCCTGGCCGGCCTCGCCGCCGCCAAAGCCCTGGAAGGGAAGAAGGACTATATCGTAGCCGAGCGGGAGAACCGGCCCGGCGGCCTTGCCGCCACGGTCAGGAAGGGCGGCTTCAGCTTCGATTATTCCGGACACCTGCTGCACCTGCGCTGGCCGAAGACTTCCCGGCTCATCCTGGACGCGCTGGGAAGCAACTGCGTCCGCCTCAGGCGCGACGCCCGCGTCTACGCCCATAAAAGCTGGACCCCGTTCCCTTTCCAGGCCAACCTGGCCGGCATGCCGGACAAAGTAAAATCCGAATGCGTCAGCGGCTTTCTCAAGGCCTACGGCGCCGCCGGCGCCCCGGGCGCCGAACCCGAGGTTTTCAGCCGCTGGACCAGGCGGGTCTTCGGCGAAGGCATTTCCCGCCATTTCATGCTGCCGTACAACGCCAAGCTCTGGCAGTACCCGCTGGAGCGGCTGACCACCGAATGGTGCGCGCCTTTCGTTCCCATGCCCAGGCCGGAGGAAGTGATAGAGGGCGCCTACGGCAAAAAGACGGAAGGCCTCGGCTACAACACCGTTTTTCATTACCCAAAACGCGGCGGCATAGGGGCGCTGGCCAACGCCCTGGCCAGGCGGTCCGGCGGCCTGCGGCTGGGCCTGGAAGTGGAGAGCCTGAACCTCAAAGCCGGCGTGGCCAATGTACGCCACTTCGGCCCCATCCACTTCAAGCGCCTGATAAACACCTCCCCCCTCAACGATTTCATCGCCATGACCGAAGACGCCCCGGCCGCCGTAAAAAGAGCGGCGGCCAGGCTGCGCCATAACACGGTTTACGTGCTGAACCTGGGCGCGCGCGGCGTCACCGAGACGCTGCACTGGGGCTATTTCCCCGGGCCCGAATTCCCTTTCTACCGGGCCGGCCTCGCCAGCAATTTTTCAAAGCAGCTCGCCCCCGGCGGCTGCGCCTCTTTCTATATAGAACTGGCCACTTCCGGCGCCGCGCTGGACCTGGCCTCCGCCGAAACTGCCGTTCTGAAGGGCCTTAAAGCCTGCGGGCTGCTCAGGAGCGCGTCGCAGGTGGTGGAGAAGCTCTGGCTGAAGATCCCCTGCGCCTACGTCGTGTATAACCGCGAGCGGGCCGAAGCCCTGCCGGTCATAAACGCCTGGCTCAAGTCTAAAAAAACCCCGTCCATCGGCCGCTACGGCGCCTGGAAATATTCCTTCATGGAAGAAAGCGTAAAAGAGGGCCTGGAAGCCGCCGCGCTGCTGCTTAAGAAGTAGAACGCGATGGCAAAATTATTTTCCCCGCAGAAGAGCTCCGGCTACCCGCTGGGCGGCCGGGAATTGCTCGTCCTGGCCGGGTTCCTCGCCTGCCTCCTCCTGGCCTGCGCCGTTTACGTGCTCTGGCTGCCCGACGTTAAAGAACTGAAAACCAAAAATCCCGTAGAAACCTCCTTCATGCGCATCAAGGAGCGGCAGGCGCGCGCGCAGGGCAAAAAGCTGGGGCGCAGGCTGACCTGGACCGCCTGGGGCGGGATCTCCGAAAACCTCAAGCACGCCGTGCTGGTGGCCGAAGACGACGGCTTTTACGGCCACAAGGGCGTAGACTGGGAAAGCACGAAAAAAGCACTGGAAACCGACTGGAAGGAAAAACGCTTCGCCAAAGGCGGCAGCACCATCACCCAGCAGGTGGCCCGCAACCTGTACCTGTCCCCCTCGAAGAACCCGCTGCGCAAGATAAAAGAGCTGCTCATCGCCCGCCGGCTGGAGCAAGAGCTGGGCAAGCGCCGCATTTTCGAGATCTACCTGAACATCGCCGAATGGGGCAAAGGCATCTACGGCGCCCAGGCGGCCGCCGAAGCTTATTTCGGCAAGAACGCCGCCGACCTTACACCCGAAGAATCCGCTGCCCTGGCGGCGGCGCTGCCCAGCCCGCGCCGCTATAACCCTACCGGCGGCACCCGCTTCATGGAGCGGCAGAAAAGCCGCATAGTGGCCCGCATGCGGGCCTCCGGTTACCTGCCTGACGAGCTGGAAACCGAAGACCTGGATGAAACGTTCGAGGTTATAGCTTCCAGCGAACCCGCCGTAGAGACCAGCACCGCCGCCGCCAATTAAAGAACCAGTCCTTAAGACTAAAAAAAGAAGGCCCTTTACGGGCCTTCTTTTTTATGGCGTTTGCGGCCGCTAGTCCAGGATGCCGGCCTTTATCATGGCGGCTTTCAGCGGGGCCCGGCGGGCTTCCGAGAGCGGCGTCAGCGGCAGGCGAAGCTCCGGCCGGCAGAAGCCCAGCAGGGAAACCGCGTACTTGACCGGGATAGGGTTGGTCTCCAGGAACAGCGCTTTGACCAGCGGGAACAGGTTATGATGGATGGCCGCCGCCCCGACCACTTCCCCCTTCAGGAACAGCTCGCACAGCTGCGCCGTTTCGGCCGGGGCGACGTTGGACGCCACTGAAATAACCCCGCGCGCGCCTACCGCCATCATGGACAGCGTCAGGGAATCGTCCCCGCTCATCACCGCGAAATTCTCGTCAGCCCCGTTTATTATCTCGCTCACCTGGTCCAGGTTCCCGGAAGCCTCTTTTATCCCCACTATGTGGGAGAACTTGTTGCGCAGGCCCAGCACGGTGGCCGGCAGCATGTTCACGCCGGTACGCCCGGGAATGTTGTAAAGGACGATGGGCAGGCGCGTGGCTTTGGCCAGCTCGGAAAAATGCGCCGTCATTCCTTCCTGGGTCGGCTTGTTGTAGTAGGGGACTATGGCCAGCAGGCCGTCCACGCCCAGGGCGGAAACCTTTTTGACCAGCTCCGCCGACTTCGCCGTCGCGTTGGTCCCCACGCCGGGAACCACCGGCACTTTGCCTTTCGCCACGGAGACCACGCACTTTATAACTTCCAGGTATTCCTCCGGCGACAGCGTGGCCGCCTCGCCGGTGGAGCCGCAGGGCACCAGCCCGCTTACCCCGTTCTCCACCTGAAACCTGACGATCTTCTTCAGCGCGTCGAAATCCACCTTGCCGTTCCTGAACGGCGTCACTATCGCGGTAAAGCAGCCTTTGAGTTCAAGCATATATCTCTCCTTCGAAAATTATCTTCGCGGGCCCCTGGATGTAGATGTCACGGGCCCCCGCCCCGGCCGCGCGGTACCAGACCCTGAATCTCTCTCCGCTGCGGGACACCAGCTTCACAGGGGACTTCAGGCCCAGCGCCAGGCCCAGCGCCACGGCGCTGGCTGTCAGCCCGGTGCCGCAGGCCAGCGTCTCGGCTTCCACGCCGCGCTCGTAAGTCCGCACCCGCACTATACCGCCGCTCACCTTTACAAAATCCACATTGGCGCCTTTAGGGCCGAAAGCCTTGTGAAACCGCAGGGAGCGCCCCAGGCCGGCCACGTCCAGCTTCTCCAGCTCGCCCACGGGCACCACCGCGTGCGGCACCCCGGTATCGAGAAAATGCACCGCGCGCACGGGTTTTGACCAGGCGCCCCCGTAGTCGAGCGAAACGGCCGCCACGTCCGGCATGCGCATCCTGACGCTTTCCCTGCCCGTGATCTCCACCGGCAGCGCGCCCTGCGCGGTCTTGAGCAGGAATTTTTTTCCCGCCGCCAGGCCGGTGGCATACGCCCACCAGGCCGCGCAGCGCGAGCCGTTGCCGCAGAAAGCCTCGGAGCCGTCAGAGTTGAAATAGCGGAGGCTTACGGCGTTGCCGGGCGCGGGGTTAACATAAAGCAGTCCGTCGGCGCCCACGGCCAGTTTCAGCGCGCAGAGCCTGACGGCCAGTTTCTTAAGCGCCGGGGCGCCCAGCCGGCCGCCGGTCAAAAGGACGAAATCGTTGCCGGCGCCCGACAGCTTCCAGAATTTCAGTTTTTGCATGAGCCCTCGGGGTTAACGCCGGAACCGTTAAGGAAAGAAGCGGCCAGGCCGGAGGTGAAGGGACCGCCGCCGCGCGCCGTAGTGAAATATTCTTTGGCCTCGGTTTTCCTGCCCTGCCGGTAAAGCCCCATGCCTTTTATTGCGGCGGCCAGCGCGTCGCTTTTATCGGCCGCCAGCTCGGCGTCGGCGGCCTCTATGGCGCGGCCCGGCAGGCCGGCCAGCAGCAGGTACAGCGCGCGCTCCAGGCGCAGCCGGCGCGACGGTTCCAGCCGGTTGGCGGCTTCCATCAGGGGCAGGGCTTTGTAATAGTCGCCTTGCCCGGCCATGGCGCGGGCTTTCACCAGCGGCCAGTGGGCGGCCGCGGGCGCGGCCTGCGCCCCCCGCCCGGCGATAAAAAGGGTTTCGGGCCAGTCCCGTTTTTTAAGCATGCAGGCGGCGTATTCGCGCAGGGTAGCGTCGTCGGAAAAGTCCTGCAGCGCCACCGCCCGGGAATAGAAGGCCTTGGCCTTGGCGTAAAAACCCAGCGCGGCGTAGGCGCGGGCGAGCCCGAGGTTGGCGGCTACGTCGTCGGACCTCAGCTCCAGCACCTTCAGGAACAGCGGCACGGCGTTGGCGCTGAAGCCGGCCTGGTTGTAGATAAAAGCCAGCCGCGACGAGAAAAAAATATTTTCGGGGTAAAAGCCCAGCGCCAGTTTATAAATACTTATGGCTTTGTCCGCGCTGCCGCCGCGCTCGTAACACCGGCCCAGGTAGCCGTAGGCCTCCTCGCGCAATTCCGCCGGCGGCTTTTCCGCCAGGAAACCGGCCGAGGCGGCTTCCACGCCGGCGCAGTCCCCCCGGTCAAAAGAACTCCGCATCTCGGCGAGGAGCCCCGCCGCCTTCTTATCGGAAGTGCGGCCGAAAAGGAAAGCCTCGGCCGGGGCGGCCAGGGCCAGGAACAGCAGGAGCGGCGCCGCGAGCCTCATAGTTTCTCCACTATGCGCGGGGCCGAAAATATCAGGTAGGCTTCCCGGGCGGCGTCCACGCGGCGCGAGGCTTCCAGCAGGCCGGCCTCCCCGGCCTCCATGCAGCGGTCGAAATCGGCCACGGAGATGTCTCCCACGGAGGGCTTAAGCACGAAATTCGCGTTTTTCTCCGACTCGCGCGCCAGCAGCGAGCCGCGGATGTCTATCACCTGCAGCAGCGACATCAGCACGTTGTCCGGCATCTTGTCGGCCGCGCTCTCCGTCACGCTGGCCAGCACCCATTCCGCTCCCAGGCGGCGGGCGGCTTCTATGGGGATAAAGTCCACCACGCCGCCGTCCACCAGGTAGCGCTGGCGGTACTGCACCGGGGCGAAGATCCCCGGCAGGTTCACGCTGGAGCGCACCGCTATGGCCAGGGGGCCGTCGGTAAAAACTATCTTCTCGCCGGTACGCATGTCCATGGCCGTGCAGGCGAAAGGTTTTTTAAGTTTCTCAAAGGTAAGCGCTCCCAGGCTCCCCTCTATGAACCGGGTGATGTAGGTGGGCGTTATCAGCTTGTCGGTTATCAGCAGCCGCAGCAGTTTTATGCTTTTGAAGTCGCTGGACACTTTGAACTTGGCGGCGTCCCTGCCGAAACCCCAGATCTCGTCCACCGGCTGACCCGAGGCGTAAAGGGCGCCTATGACGGAGCCCATGGAAGTGCCCGAGACGTAATCCACCGGGAAGCCGGCGTATTCCAGGGCCTCCAGCACGCCCGTATGGGCGAAACCGCGCGCGCCGCCGCCGGAGAGGGCCAGTCCCACGGCCGGCCGGGCCGGCGGTTTGGACGAGGCCGCGCGGGTCCAGAGGGCGTCGCGCAGGATGGTGTCGTCGTTTTCCTGCGCAAAACCCGCTGCCGGCCCCAAAGCCGGCAGTAAGCAAAGCAATATGATCTTAAACAGAAGTTTCATTAAACTGACGCCCGGCAGACGGTCTACCGCGCGAAATCCCGGCCCCTCGCCCATTCCAGGCGTATGCGCGCCATCAGCTGGGTATAAACCGCGTCGGCGGCTTTCTTCTCCAGTTCGCACAGCGTGCTCATCAGGCGCAAAGCCGCCATGGAAGGCCTCCCCGAACGCAGCGCCGCCTCGTAGGCGGTTTTCATGCGCGCGGCTTCGTCCGCCAGCTTGCCGGCCTCGGCCTGCCAGAAAACGGCCTCTTTGTGGGCGGCAATGATCTCAAAACGTATTTTATCCTGCAGTTCGGCGCGCTTGAGCTCGCCCTGGCGCTGCTGGGCCCTGCGCTGCTGCACCTGCGTCCACACGTCGTAGGACAGCGGGAACCTGATAGCCAGCGAGGCCAGCCAGTTATTCGCCCGCACGGAATTGTCGCCGAGGTCGGACATCTTATAGGCGTTCACGTCGTAGCTGGCGCCCAGGTAAATGGTCGGGTAGCGGCGCACCATGGCCATGTTCACGGCGATATCGTCCATCTGGGCTTTATAAAGTTCGCTCTTCAGTTCGGAACGCATCTCCATGGCGGTAACCAGGCTGCGCGTAGGCTCGGTCTCCACCGGCAGCGGCGCGAAAATGCCGTCCAGCGCCGGCTGGTAGCCGGGTTCGCGGTTAAGCGCCTGCAGAAATCCCGTTACTGCGGCGTCCTCCCCGCTTTCGGCCTGCTGGGCCCGGTCGGCCATGCCGGACAGGAGAATGGCCGCCTCCAGTTCCTCGAAGGCGTCCTTGCGCAGCGCGGCGTTCAGCGCCCCGGCGCGCTTAAACCAGTCGCGCGAGACCGCGCTCAGCCGGCGCTGGTACAGCAGGTTGTAAAAAGCCTTCTTGGCCGCCAGCGCGGCTTCGGCTTTGGCGGTTTCGTAATTGACCTTGGCCTGGTTATGGGCGGTTTTGGCCAGTTTAAGGGTATTCGTATTCTTGCCGCCGGTATAAAGCGGCTGCAAAGCCTGAGCGCGCAGGGTGTAGAAAGTGTCGCTGATGGAGGGGTCCAGGAACCGCTCGCCGAGCTCGGCGCCCAGCACCGCCGGGTATTCCAGGTTCACGCGGCTGGCCGTCCCGGAAAGCGTAAGCTGCGGCAGCGCCATGAAGCGCGCCTCGCGCACGCGCTGCCTGGCTATGATGATGTCCTGCTCGGCGGCCAGCGCCGCCGGGCTGTTCTTCACGGCCAGCGAAACGGCGTCGTCTATCGTAAGGGCCCCGCCGCCGTTCTGGGCCGCGGCCGGGCACGCCGCCAGGGCGAGGGTAAGTACTGCGGCTAACTTCATGCGTTACACCTTGAACCTGGGCATTATCTCCGACACTTTCTTCTGCACCGCCCCGGCCTGGTCCTGCAGCCCGGCGGCGGCCGCTTCCACGCGGAAGCGCTCATATTCCCGCACCACCTCGTTCAGGGCCCCGGCCATGTTGTTGAACTGGTCCTGCAGCTCGGTCAGCTGGTCGCCTTTACGCAGGTAGACGCGGTGCGCCAGGTCGCCTTCGGCCACGGTGGCGCAGCTCTTCTCGAACTTGAAGATCGGCCCGGCCATGCGGTGGGAGACCACGGCGGAAACGATGAGCACCATCACCATGTACATCACTATCTTGATGCCGAACAGCGGCATCATGGCGGAGAACTCCTCGAGCAGCGGCTGCATCATGGGGTGCTCGTTGACCACCTTGGAGACCGTCCAGAGCATGTCCAGGCCCACCACGATGAAGGCCAGCAGGACGCTCAGGAAAATGAGCGCCATGTAGCGGTACTGCAGGTGCTTCTTGATCAGTATGGTCTTGCGCTGGAACTGCGCCGGCGCCTTAGCTTGGGGATTCTCGGTCATAAAACTCCTTATCTAGAACAGCACTTCCATCAGGTCGAACCATTCTTTGTTGACGGTCTTCAGCTCTCCGGTGGCGTTCTCGAGCGGCACGCCGACGTACTTGTTGCCTACCAGCGCGCTCATCTGGCCCCACTGGCCGTCGCGCACCAGCTCCGCGGCCTTCAGGCCCACGCGGGTGGCCAGCATGCGGTCGAACAGCGTGGGGGCGCCGCCGCGCTGCATATGGCCTATCACGGCGGAGCGGGTCTCGATGCCGGTCTGCTTCTCGATGAAGGAGGCTATGTGCTCGCCCATGCCCCGGTCCTTCAGGATGCGGTGCCCGAACTGGTCTACGGCGTGCTTGGACTTATCTTCCCCGGCGGCGGGCAGTTCGGAAGCCTCGCTGGTGACCACCAGCGCGTATTTCTTCCTCGCGTAGGCGTCTTTGATCTTTTTGATCATCTCTTCGGTATTTATCTGGCGCTCCGGGATGCAGACGTAGTCCGCGGCGGCGGCGATGCCGGTATAGAGGGCTACCCAGCCGGCGTGCCGGCCCATAACCTCCAGCACCATCACGCGGTGGTGGCTGGCCCCGGTGTCGAGCAGGGCCTGGGCGGCCTCCATGGCCTTGGTCACCGAGGTATCGAAGCCGAAGGTGAAGTCGGTGACGTTCAGGTCGTTGTCCATGGTCTTGGGCACGCCGATGACGTTAAGCTTGTGGTCGCGGTAGAGCTTGGTGGCCACGCCCAGCGTGTCGTCGCCGCCCATGGCGACCAGCGCGTGCAGGCCCAGCTTCTTGAAGGTCGCGAGGCATTTGTCCACGTTCCCCTCCACCTTGTAAGGGTTGGTGCGGGAGGTGCCCAGCATCGTGCCGCCCTTCATGATGATGTATTCGGTTATCTCGCGGCTGAGCGGGGTGGTGGTGCCCTCAACCAGGCCTTTCCAGCCGTCGGTGATGCCGACGCATTCGTAGCCGTACTTCTCCGCCCCGTAGACGCAGCCGCGGATGGCCGGGTTAAGCCCCGGGCAGTCGCCGCCGCCGGTAAGGATGCCGATCTTTTTTTTCATAGAGGTTCTCCTGTGAAGATTAAATTAGAAACTGGTGTTGTAGCGCATCTGCACGATACGCTCGGCCTTGCGGCTGTCGCCGTTGTCGAACTTGCCGTTGCGGCCTATCTCGCGCATGGCCAGGTCCAGCTGGAAATACGGCGTGATGTAGATGCGCGTGCCGGCGTTCAGGCGGGAAGGGTCGTTGGAATGGAACATGTTGTCCAGCTCCAGCATGAAGGCGATCTTGTCCTCGAGGGTGTAGTTCACGCCGAGGAAGCCGAAAAGGTAGTTGTTGTCGAAGTCCGGCACGTTGAGGCCGCCGTGCAGCACCAGGCTGGGCACGCCTATCTCTTTGGAGCCCACCAGGTATAGGCCTTTGCCTTTTTCCAGGTATTTCTTGCTGACGGGGTTATAGTAGTAGCCCTGGCCGTCGTAGCCTACGGCCGCGGCGGGGATGTAGTAGCCGCCGTCGTAGAAGCGGAACTTCACCTGGATCTCCGGCTTGCGCATCTTTATCCCGGAATCGGAGCCGACCAGCTTGTCGATGGTCATGGCCGCGCCGAGGTTCAAACGCTCGAGCACGCCGAAGTTCAGCGCGCCCAGCACGCCGCCGTCCGAGTAAAAGCGGGTCTTCACCATGAAGCCGTAGTAGTCCAGGATGCCGGCGGTGGGAACGTCTATCATTTCCACGTCGGGCAGGACTACCGCTTCACCGGCCGCCTTGTCCTTGCCGGCCAGGGCGGGCGCCGCGGCCAGCAGCAGCAGGGAGAGCACGATATTGAGCTTTTTCATTTTTACCTTCCTTAACGTTTATTTTAAAAAAACAGCGCGACCTTATTCCAGCGCGGCCTTCACCTTGGCGTCCAGCTCGTCCAGCGAGAACGGCTTCTGCACGGCGTCGGTGGCGCCGCTGAGCAGGGCGATGCCCTTTTCGCTGGCCACGTCCCGCGAGGTCATTATTATTATTTTCGGCGCGTCCGAGCCCAGCCGCGAGGAAATTTCGCTGGCCACGTGGTAGCCGTCGATGTAAGGCATCATCACGTCCAGCAGCACCAGGTCGAACTTCTCGGCCTCGGCCGCCTGCAGCGCGTCCTTGCCGTTGACCTTGGCGGTCACCCGGAAACCGGCCCGGGTGAAGTAGGACTCCAGCAGGTCGATTATATCGGGGTCGTCGTCCGCTATCAGAATCCGCTTTCCACTTTCCATGTCTTGTCCCCCAGCAGCCTTTCTATCTCGTGCAGCAGCGCGTCGCTCAGGGCCACGCGTTCCGTGGTCTCTATCATATAGGTGCCGCGCCCGGCGTTCACCTGGAAATACACCGGGCACGCGCCGTGGCTTTTGCCCAGCGCGCTTTTCAGCTCGTGCAGCTGCTTCTCGTCGAAAAGTATGCCCTCGGGCAGGTTCACCACCAGCCCGCGGGCCCATTTGTTCATCGCGTCGAAAAGGCTGTAGGCCTCTTCCGCTATAAGTTCGTAGTTCTGCTCGCCGAAATCGGATTTCTGCACCTTGCCGGTGACCACCACCACCTTGTTGGGCCCCAGCTGCGAACCGTACATTTTGTATTTCTTGGGGAACAGGCAGACGCCGATATTGCCGGTCAGGTCCTCCACCTCGAACTTGGCCATGGCCTCCCCGGTCTTCTTGGTCTGCATGTTCTTGAACTGCGCCACTATGCCGGCCACGCGCACCATGGCGCCTTCCTCGAAACCGCCGGCCAGCAGTTTGTCGGCCTGGGCGTTGGAGACCATGGCGAGGTGGCGGCGGTAGCTGTTGAGCGGGTGGCCCGAGAAATAGAACCCCAGCACTTCGCGCTCGTTCTTCAGCAGCGCGTGCTCGCTCATCACGGCGGAGGCTTTCTTTTCCTCGCCGAAGAGCATGGCCTGGTTGCAGTCGCGGCTATTCTTGCCGCCGCAGAACAGCTCCACGGCCTCCATGGCCTTGGTGCGGGAGATCTCCGGCTTTTCGGCGGGATAGAAGCCGTCGAAAGCCCCGCCTTTGGCCAGGGACTCCACCACGCGCTTGTTGAGCTGCTTGGAATCGGCGCGCAGCGTAAATTCCTCGAAGGAGCGGAACGGCCCGTTCCTGTCGCGCTCGGCCACGATGCCCTCCACCACGGCCTCGCCCACGTTCTTCACCGCGGTCAGCGCGAAGCGGATGGCCGGCTTGCCGTTGTGGTCCTCTATCGAAAATTTCTTGAACGAGCGGTTCACGCTGGGCCCGGCTATCTCTATCTCCATGTCCTGGGCCTCGCCGATGTAGGTGACCAGCTTGTTCTCCTTCTCCTCCGAATTCACGGCGCTCTTGCCGATCTCGCTGGTCAGCAGCGCCGCCATGAACTCCACGGGGTAGTTGGCCTTCAGCCAGGCGGTATGGTACGCCACCAGGGCGTAGGCCACCGAGTGGGACTTGTTGAAGCCGTAGCCGGCGAACTTGGCCATGTCGTCGAAGATCTTGCTGGAGAGTTTGTTGGAGATGTCGTGGAACTTCTTGGACTGGTCTACGAATTTGACGCGCAGCTTCTCCATGGCGTCCAGCTTCTTCTTGCCCATGGCTTTGCGGAAGTCGTCGGCCTCGGACGGGGTGAAATCGGCCAGGCGCTTGGAGATCTCCATGACCTGTTCCTGGTACACCATGGTGCCGTAGGTGTCCTTCAGGATGGGCTCGAGCAGCGGGTGGTCGTAGACTATCTTTTTCCGGCCGTGCTTGCGCTCGACGAACATCTCGAGCATGCCGCTCTCGATGGGGCCGGGACGGTACAGCGCGACCAGCGCGGCGATGTCGCTGAACGCGGTGGGCTTGAGGCCCTTCACCAGCTTCTTCATGCCGTCGCTTTCCAGCTGGAAGACGCCGGTGGTCTTGCCGTCGCAGAGCAGGTCGAAGGTCTTCTTGTCGTCCACGGGGACGGAGTAGATGTCGAAATCCGCCTTGCCGGGCATCTTGCGGATGAATTCGGAGGCCGTCTCGATGATGGTAAGCGTGCGCAGGCCCAGGAAGTCCACCTTGAGCATGCCCAGGGCGCCCAGCATATTGCCGTCGTACTGGGTGGTGATGACGTCCTTGTTGTTGCGGTTGGCCAGCGGCACGTAGTCGGTGACGTCGTCCTTGGAGATGACCACGCCGGCGGCGTGCACGCCGGTCTGGCGGCGCAGGCCCTCCACCTTCAGGGCGATGTCGAACATCTTCTTGATCTTGGGATCGCGCTGGTACTCCTTGAGCTCGTTCACGTCGTTCAGAGCCTTGTAGAGGGTGGTGCCGAGGTCGGAGGGGACCAGCTTGGCTATGGCGTTCACGTCGGCGAGGGGGATGCCCATCACGCGGCCCACGTCGCGCACGGCGCTCTTGGCCTTGATGGTGCCGTAAGTGATGATATTGGCCACGCGGTTGGAGCCGTACTTTTCGCGCACGTACTGCACCACCTTCTCGCGGCCGTCGTCGGAGAAGTCGATGTCGAGGTCGGGCATGCTCTTTCGGCCCGGGTTCAGGAAGCGCTCGAACAGCAGGGAGTTGGGCAGCGGGTCCACGCGGGTGATGTCCAGCGTGTAGGCGACCAGCGCGCCGGCGCCGGAACCGCGGCCGGGGCCCACGGGCACGCCGATGCTGCGGCCGTGGTTGATGAAATCCATGACTATCAGGAAGTAGCTGGAGAAGCCCATTTTTTTAATGGTGTCCAGTTCGAACTCGAGGCGCTTGCGGTAGTCTTCCCCGGCGGCTGGCACCTTCTTTTTGAGGCCGGCCTCGCAGAGGTCCTTCAGATAATAATAGTCGCCGTCGCCCTCCGGGTGCTTGTCCTTGTACCCGGCCGGGATGTCGAAGGCGGGCAGGTGCAGCTTGCTGGTGTCCACCTTTACGTTGCACATGTCGGCGATGACCAGGGTGTTCTTTATGGACTCCGGGGTGTGGGAGAAGAGTTTTATCATCTCCTCGGGGGATTTGTAATAGAGCTCGTGCTGCGTCATGCGCATGCGGTTGGGGTCGTCCATCAGCGAGCCGGTGGAGATGCAGATATGGGCGTCGTGGGCTTCCCAGTCCTCTTTTTTCTGGTAATGGCAGTCGTTGGTGGCCACCAGGGGGATGCCGGTGCGCTTGGAGATCTCGATGAGGCCGGCCATGGCGGCCTGCTCCTCGGGAATGGTGTGGTCCATGATCTCGAGGTAGAAATTGCCTTTGCCGAGGATGTCCTGGTACTCCATGGCCATTTTCTGGGCTTCGTCCAGGCGGCCTTCGGCGCAGTTGCGGGCGATATGGGATTTGAGGCAGCCAGACAGGCAGACGAGGCCGTCGGCGTGCTTGGCGAGGAGCTCGGAATCTATGCGGGGGTCGTGGTAGAAGCCTTCGAGGAAAGCGGCCGAGACCAGCTTCATGAGGTTGCGGTAGCCGGTCTCGTTTTTCGCGAGCACGGTCATGTGCCCGTTGTCGCGGCGGCCGGTGGTCTTGTCGCGGTCTTTGCGGGAGCCGCGCGTCACGTAGCATTCGCAGCCGATGATGGGCTTGAGGCCGACGGCGTTGGCCATGAAGTAGAACTCCATGGCGCCGTACATGTTGCCGTGGTCGGTGATGGCCAGGGCGTTGCCGGGCTGGGCGGCCAGGGATTTGAGGAAATCGGAGGGACCGCCGTGGCCGTCCGAAAGGCGCAGCATCCCGTCAAGCAGCGAGTACTCGGAGTGGTTATGCAGATGTATGAAACTTGGTTTCATTAATATAAAGAAACGTAAAATCGCCTGTGCCCTTCCCCGGTCACAGGTCTTAATTATATAAATAAATAGAGCCCTTAAGGAATTTCAGGGGAGAAATGCCTCATAAAGGGACCGCAGGATAGTGAAGTCGGGGGAGGCCAAGGGGGCCGGAACGCAAAACGCGTTCGGCCACACCGTGGCCTCACTCGGTATTCGCCCGCCGCGCTTATGCAAGCGGCGGGCTCAACGACGGTTTTGCTAACCCGGCCCCCTCGTCCTCCCCCTCCCAATCCTCTAGCCGGTGATTTTTGGAGGTCCGGCCGGAGTGTCACCCTGAGCACCCGTTGCGGAAGGGGGCCCCGCCATCAAAGTTAGGCGGGGGAAACCGACGCAAGGGTTTCCTCTGCCCGGGTGAGCAGGGTGACACTCCGGCCGGGCCGACTGAGCATCCCTGACGTGAGTAACAAATCACCGGCAACCGCGTGCGCAAATTAAAGAGACCATATTTAAAGAACAATTAATTAAGTTTGCGGAAATTATATAATTGGGGGATGGGCGTTAAGAAAGACAGGCATGCCGGGCTGCGGGAGGATTTCCACAAGAAGAGGGTGGTGTTCTCCGGGACGGTGGATTTCAGGGCGGATACGGTGGTGCTGCCTAACGGGAAGAAAGCGACGCGCGCTTTCATGGACCACGCCGGCGCGGTGGCGGTGCTGCCGGTGCTGGACGACGGGCGCATTGTTTTCGTGCACCAGTACAGGTACCCCGTCAAAGAAGTCACACTCGAGATCCCTGCCGGCAAACTGAATTCGGCTTCGGACAGGCCGTTGGCCCGGGTGAAGGCGGAGCTGAAGGAAGAAACTGGTTATACGGCCGCCTCCATTAAGCCGCTGATCTCTTTCTGGCCCACTACGGCTTTTTCCAACGAGGTGCTGCATATTTTTACCGCCACGGGGCTGCGCGGCGGCACGCCCAACCCCGACGAAGACGAGTTCCTCCATACGGAGATCCTGCCTTTTGAAAAGGCGTGGCAGCTGGTGAAGAAAGGCGTGATCAGGGACGCCAAGACCATAATAGCTTTGCAGGCGTGGAAAATAAAATTACTGGAGAAAAAATGAAATTCGATACCACCGACAACCTTTGTGTCAACACCATCAGAACGCTCTCCATAGATATGGTCGGCCAGGCCGATTCCGGCCACCCGGGCCTGCCGCTGGGAGCGGCGCCGCTGGCTTACGCCGTTTGGGCCGGCCACCTGAAATTTTTCCCCTCCGACCCCGCCTGGTTCGACCGGGACCGCTTCGTGCTCTCCGCCGGGCACGGCTCCTCCATGCTTTACTCCATGCTGCACCTCTACGGCTACGGCCTGCAGCTGGAGGACCTGAAAAAATTCCGCCAGCTCGACAGCCTTACACCCGGGCACCCGGAATACGGCCACACCAAGGGCGTGGAAACCACTACCGGCCCGCTCGGGCAGGGCTTCGCCAACGCCGTGGGCATGGCCCTGGCGGAGAAACTCCTGGCGGAGAAACTTAATACGCCGGAATTCGCGCTGGTGGACCATTTCACCTATGTGCTCTGCGGCGACGGCGACCTGATGGAAGGCCTCTCCTACGAGGCGGCCTCGCTGGCCGGCACGATGAAACTGGGCAAGCTGATCTGCCTTTACGACTCCAACGGCATAACCATCGAGGGCTCGACGAACCTGGCCTTTACAGAAGACGTGAAGAAGCGCTTCCAGGCGCAGGACTGGCAGGTGATCGAGGTGGAGAACGGCAACGACCTGGACGAGATCGACGCCGCGATAAAAAAAGCCAAGCGCGAGACCGAGAGCCCCTCCATCATAATCGCCAAGACCCATATCGGCTTCGCCAGCCCCAAGCAGGACAAGAACTCGGTGCACGGCGAGCCGCTCAAGCCCGAGGAGATACTGGCCACCAAGAAAGCGCTGGGCTGGCCCTCCACCGAACCTTTCTTCGTGCCCGAAGAGGCGCAGGCGCGCTTTACGGCGCAGGCCGCCGCCGGCGAGAACGACCGCAAGCGCTGGCTGAAGCTCTGGAAGAAATACTCGGAGGCCCTGCCCGAGAAGGCCGAGCTGGCCAAGGCGATGCTGGGCCGCGAGATCCCCGAAGGGCTCTTCAACCCCGACTCCGCTTTCTTCGACAAGGCCATGGCCACGCGCGAGGCCTCCGGCAAGGTGATCAACCTGCTGGCGGACGCCCTCCCCGGCTTTACCGGCGGCTCGGCCGACCTGGGCCCTTCCACCAAGACCGATTTCATAAAGGAACCGGCGCGCACGCTGCACTTCGGCATACGCGAGCACGCGATGGGCTCCATCATAAACGGGATGGCGCTGCACGGCGGGCTGATCCCTTTCGGCGCCACTTTCCTGGTCTTCTCGGACTATATGCGCCCGGCGCTGCGGCTGGCCGCGGTGATGCAGGCGCCCGCGGTGTTCGTGTTCACGCACGACAGCATCGGCGTGGGCGAGGACGGCCCTACCCACCAGCCGGTGGAACATCTTATGAGCCTGCGCCTGATACCGGGCCTGCTGGTGCTGCGCCCGGCCGACGCCTGGGAAACGCTGCACGCCTGGGAAACGGCGGTGCGCTCGAAGCGCCCGGCTTGTATCGCGCTGTCGCGCCAGAAGCTGCCGCTGATGACGCAGTACCGGGAGAAGATAGCGGCCGGGCTGAAGCGCGGCGCCTACCTGCTGCGGGGCCCGTCCACGGTGCCGTCGATAGAGCTGATAGCTTCCGGCTCGGAGGTGTCCATGCTGTTCGAGGCCGCGGCGCTGCTGGAGAAGGACGGGATAGCGGCGCGCATCATTTCGGTGCCTTCTTTCGAGCTGTTCCGGGAGCAGGACAAGGCTTACCGGGATTCGGTTTTCCTGCCTAACCTGCCCAAGCTGGCGGTGGAAGCGGGGCGCAGCATAGGCTGGACGGAGCTGGTGGGTACGGAAGTGGAGACTATCGGGGTGGAGTCTTTCGGGAAGTCGGCGCCGGCGGGACAGGTGTACGCCGCGCTGGGCATAACTCCCGAAAAAATAGCGGCCGCCGCCAAAAAGCTTGTAAAGTGATCTAGATCCGCTGCATCTTTGCTTCGAAGATCGCGAGAAGTGGAGTCGGGAAAGGTCAAGGGGACCGGAACGCAAAACGCGTTCGGCCACACCGTGGCCTCACTCGGTATTCGCCTGCCGGGCTATGCAACCGGCAGGCAAGAAAGTGGAGCTGCGCTCCACGCAACCCGGTTTTGCTAACCCGGTCCCCTCGTCCTTTCCCTCCGGGCAAAGATGCGGGAATATGACCGGTTTTCAGGGGGATAATCTATGCATTCGATCGCTATTGCCGGGATGGGCAGGATGGGGGCTAATATGGCTTTGCGCCTGGCCGCCAAGGGGATAACGCCGGGGGTCTGGAACCGCACGCCGGAGAAGGCCGCCGCTCTCGCGGGCCGGGGAACGGTACCCGCCGCCACGCTCACGGAACTGGTCGGCAGGCTCAAAGGCCCCCGCGCCGTCTGGATGATGCTGCCCGCCGGCCAGCCTACCGAAGACCTTTTTCTCAGCCTGCTCTCCCTGCTTGAAAAGGGAGACCTTATTATCGACGGGGCCAACGGCAACTGGCACGACGCCGTGCGCCGCGCGAAAAAAGCTGCCGAAAGCGGCATAGACTTTCTCGACGCCGGCGTCTCCGGCGGCGTCTGGGGCCTGGAGAAGGGCTACTGCATAATGACGGGCGGCCCCAAGACCTCTTTTGAAAAAGCGGAACCGTTCCTTAAGGCCCTGTGCCAGGACGGCGGCTACATGCATTGCGGCGGGCCGGGCGCGGGGCACTTCACCAAGATGGTGCACAACGGCATAGAGTACGCGATGATGGAAGCCTACGGCGAAGGCTTTGAACTGCTCAAGGCTTCTCCCTTCGGGGAAATGGATATGTCCGCCGTGGCCGCGATGTGGAACAGGGGCAGCGTCATCCGCTCCTGGCTGCTCGAACTGGCGCAGAACGCCTTCGACAAGGACCCTAAGCTGGAAAATGTGCAGGGCATCGTTCCGGACTCCGGCGAAGGCCGCTGGACGGTGGAGGAAGCCGCGCGCCTGGGCGTGCCGCTGCCCGCCATCTCCGTCTCTCTTTTTAAACGGTTCCGCTCGCAGATGAAGGATAATTTCGGCGATAAGCTGTCGGCCGCGCTGCGCCGGGAGTTCGGCGGGCACGAAGTTAAGGGAAAGTAGCCGAGGGTTCGGGGGCGGGATCATATATGACTGAAACACTGGGCTTCTGTCAGGAAATGCGGCCGGAAAGCTGCGGGTTCATCCTGTTCGGCGCCACCGGGGACCTGGCCGCCAGGAAGATCCTCCCCGCCCTCTTCGGGCTCTGCGAAAAAAAGCTGGCCCCCAAAAATTTTTACATAGTCCTTGCCGGGCGCACGCCGCTGGACCGGGGCGCGCTGGAAAGCCGCCTCTGGGACGCGGTGACCAAAGCCGGCTTCTCCCCCTCCCCCGAAGTTTTCAGCGCCTTCCTTGAGCGCCTTGAATACATCCAGGCGGATTACGAAAGCGACGCCTTCTACGCCCTGCTGGGCGGGCGCCTGGCGGAACTGGACGCGAAGTTCGGCGTAAAAAAGAAACACCTTTTCTACCTGGCCACGCCGCCGGGCGCGTTCGAACCCATAACCGGAAAACTGAAGGCCACGGGGCTGCTTTTTGACCCGAAGGACTGCGCCTGCTGGTCCAGGGTAATAATAGAGAAGCCCTACGGCTTCAGCCTCGAGAGCGCCGCCGCGCTGGACGCCGGCCTTAAACAGGCCGCCCCGGAATCACAGGCGTACCGCATAGACCATTTCACCGGCAAGGAAACGGTGCAGAACGTGATGGCGCTGCGCTCGGCCAACGCGGTCTTCGACGGCACCTGGAACAACAAGTTCGTGGACCACGTGCAGATCACCGTTTTAGAGGAGCTGGGGCTGGAAGGCCGCGCGGGCTTCTTCGAACACCTGGGCCTGGCGCGCGACATGATGAGCCACATACTGCAGCTGGCGGCCATAACAGCCATGGATTTGCCGGCGACTTTCCGCGACACGGATTTCAAAGCCGAGAAGCAGCGTTTCTTCGAAAGTGTGCGCCCTTTGAGCCGCGAAGAGGTCTCGAAACAGGCGGTGCGCGGCCAGTACGCCGGCTACAGGGCCGAGCCCGGCGTCGCCCCGGGTTCCGCGGCTGAAACTTTTTTCGCTTTCAGGTTCCAGGTGGACAACGACCGCTGGCGCGGCGTTCCTTTTTACGTCAGAGCGGGCAAGAAAGCCGGCCTTAAAAAAGCCAGCATCGACGTGGTTTACAAAAAGCCCGACCACGGCATCTTCACGCACATCGACATCGGCTACCCCAACGTTTTTTCCTTCAGCATACAGCCGGAAGAGAAGGTTTCCTTCTCGCTCGTCGGCAAGCATCCCGGGCCCAAGCTCTGCTTTACGCCGCGCAGCATGGGGCTGGATTACCGCGCGGAAGGCCAGGAAGCGGCCGCTTTCCCCACCGACTACCAGCGTCTGCTCATAGACGCCATGTCCGGCGACCAGACCCTGTTCCTCAGTTCCTTCGAAATAAAATTCATGTGGGAATTCCTATCCCCGCTGCTGGCCGCCTGGCAGGCGGCGCCGGCGGCAAACCCGCTGCGCTCTTACGCGGACGGCACCCCGGGCCCGGCCGAAGCCGCCGAATTGATAAAAAAAGACGGGAGGGCCTGGGTGTGAAGAACCGGGTGGTCAGAAGATTTAAAACCGGCGGGGCCATGGCAAGCTTCGCGGCCGGCCTGTTCAAAAGGACTTTGCTTCACAAATCAGGCGGTTTCACCGCCGCGCTGCCGGGCGGCGCTACGCCGGCCAGGCTGTTCAAAGAACTCGCCTCCCTGCCGCTGCCCTGGGAGCAAGTAGTTTTCTTCATGTCCGACGAGCGCCTGGTTCCCGCCTCCTCTCCGGCCAGCAATTTCGGCGCGGCGCGCAAGGCGCTTTTCTCCAAAATAAAGGTCCCTTCGGCCAACCTGCGGCCCGCAAGAACGCCGGCCGCCCTGGAAAAAGAAATTTTAAAGGAAACCAAGTCGTCGGGCAGGCTGGATTTCGTCCTGCTGGGCCTGGGAGCCGACGGGCACACGGCTTCTGTTTTTCCCGGCTCCCCGGCGGAAAAAAGCGAAAAACTGGCCCTGGCCGTTACCGCGCCGCGCGGCGTAAAACCAGCGCGCCGGCTGACGCTGACCTTCAGGGCGCTCAACCGGGCGCGTCTGGTGGTGCTGATGGCGGCCGGCCCGGCCAAGAAAAGTGTTTTCAAACTGGCGGCGCGCGGCGAGAGAACAATCCCCGCCGGACGCCTGCGGCCCGCCGGCAAATTCTACCTGCTGTTTTCGGAGGAACCATGAGCCAGGCATTCGTAAAGAACGACGCCGACATACCGGAGGAGCCCGTAGAAAGGCAGCCCAGCGGCCGCCCCAACTATGTAACCCCCGCCGGGCTGGCCCTGCTGGAGACAAGGATCAAGGAACTGGCGGAACTGCGCGCGGGGCTGCTAGCCGCCAAAAAACCGGGCGAACAAGGGAGCCTGCCCTTGCGCCAGGCCGAGATCGACCTGCGCTACTATGAGACGCAGTTCAAGCGCGCCATCCTGGTGGACCACCGCGGCCTGGAAGCCGCGGACGTCCGCTTCGGCGCGGCGGTGCGGGTGCGCGAGAGCGACGGCGCCGAGCGGGAATTTTTCATAGTGGGAGAAGACGAGGCCGACCCGGCCGCGAACAGGATCAACTGGGCTTCGCCGCTGGCCTCCGCCCTGCTGGGCGCCAAGACCGGCGCCGCGGTGACCTTTTCCAGGAAGAACGAAGAGGTTAAACTGGAGATCCTTTCGGTCGCCTATCCGGAAAGACCGCAGGCGACGCCTTCAGCCAAAACTGTTCAGGAATAACAGATTTTCATTTTAAAACGCATATTTTCAAATGAAAATATTCCTGGCTATTTTCCATCCTTTGCCCTCTCAAGCGTATCCTGGGAGTACGTCCCAAAAGCGGGTTTTATCCGGCACTGGCATTAAAATTGCTATGCAGGGGGTATAGCGGTAAAAGGTCTGGTAACGATAAGGAGCTTTCTCAGAAATGAATATTAAAATTATAGCGGCGGTATTTATGACTTTAGCGGCCACAGGGGCAAATGCCTCTGAATTTTCCGCCCTGTCGGCAAAGGCCTCGGAGATCAAGGCCGCGGCCGCGATGTCGGAACTGCCTGCCCCCAGGCCCCTGCCCGTCTTTTCCCGGGAGAAGGCCGCCACAGACCTTTCCGTTCCCGAAACGATAGAGATACTGACCTCCATGATGGGCTGGGACCTGGTCAGCAAGGGATTCGGCGCCGGCGGCTGCCGGGTTTACGAATGGAGGGAGCTGCTGATAAGAAAGGCCGCCGAGGATAAAGTGACCGTGCCCGTCCAGGTCCGCTATTACCCGGAGGAGAATGAGTCTTTTATCGATTTCTTCGTAACCGGGCCCGTGCTGGAATACTGGACCACGGTAAACGTCTGCACCTTCCCCAACAACGACCAGTGCAACTCCATACTCAAGAACAGGTTGGAAATAGTTTCAAGGGACCTGGTAAAGGTGGAGCAGCAGGTTTTCCAGGGCGGCCAGGGGGCGGGAGTGGCTACCGGCCAGAAGCTGCGCTGCGAGTTCCGCCGCCCGGGCTAGCTAGGCCCGTTCCAGAGAAAGCTAATGGCCGGCGGAGGGAAACCTCCCCGGCCATTCAGATCTCTGGAAATAATTATTGTACCGCTAAAGTTCCCGGGCGGGACTTATCTCAAATGGCCCGGGCGCGCCTCAGGCCCCAGAGGGAGGCCAGCGTGAAGAGGACCACGGGGGCGAACCCGGCCGCCGCCGCCGGGAGCAGCTCGGAATTGCCGGCTTCCTGCGTCATTATTATCACCGCCCAGAAGAAGAACCCGAAGCCCAGGGCCAGGCCGAAGCTGAAAAATTTATTATTCGTCCTCAGCAGCAGCACCATGGCGGCGCCTATCAGGGCCATGGCGGGATTGGCCAGCGGGGCGGCCAGCTTCACCCACAGCAGCGTGCGCTCGGCGGCGGCGGGCGCGCCCACGGCCTTAAGCCGGCGCAGGCGCCTCAGCACGTCCAGCGCGGAAACGCCCTCCGGCACCAGTTTCTCCAGCACCAGGTGCTCGGGCGGCACGGAGATGGCGGACTGGTACTCGGCGAAGCGCCTGGTAACGGGTTTGGCGTCGCCGTCGTACTTTATCATGAGCCCGTCGTTAAAAGCCCACCGCTTCAGGTCCTGCTGCCACCTGGCGGTGGCCGCGTTGATCTCCAGGTAAAGCTTCCCCTCTTTATAAATGTTCACGATGACCCGTTTCATGCTCTTCTGGCGGCCGTCGAAAATGTGGGCGGTGACGAACGCCTCGTCCCCCGCGAAAAAAGAAACGTCCTTCTTTACCAGCCGCTGCCAGTCCTCGCTGCCGCGCACTTTTTCCTGGAACAGGTAGACGGAGCGGATGAAAAAGTCGGGCGCGGCCGTCTCCTGCAGCACGAACTGCCCCGCCCCGGTCAGAAAAGCGCAGGCCAGCAGGGGTTTTATCATGTCGAAGGGCCGCCAGCCGCCGGCGAGCCCCGCCTTCCACTCCCCCCCGGACATCATGCCCCCCAGCGCGAACAGCACGGCCAGCAGGGTGGCAATGGGCGTCATCTTGACCATGAAATAGGGGGCCTGGTAGATCACGTAACGCAGGAAGATCTCCGGGCCGGCGTGGCCCTTCAGGAAGAAATTAAGATTATCGAAAAGGCTGCCGAACAGCAGCAGCAGGCAGAACACCGCCAGGCCGAAGCCGAAAGGGGCCCAGAAACTGCGGGCGATATACCTGTAAAAAACCTTTTTCATTTGGCGTACAGCCTTTGTTTCCACAGCCAGGCTCCCAGCAGGCCCGTTACCAGGGCCGGGGCGAACACGGCCCACGGGAACAGCACGCTGTACTTGCGGGCCAGCACCATCCCCGTGATGGTCAGCCCGTAGTAGAAGAAAATTATCAGCAGGGTCAGGCCGAAACTGGCGGAACGCCCGCGCTTGTCCAGCGCCACGCCCAGCGGCGCGCCTACCAGGAAGAACACCAGCGGCGCCAGCGCCAGCGCGAACCGGGAAGCCGCCTCGATGCGGTACTTGGCCGCTATCTGCGGGTCGGGAACGCCGGCTTTGAGCCTGGCCAGCAGGCCGGGCGTGGAGATCTCCCGCTGGTTGAGCTTGCGGCCCGGCCCGCCCTCGGCGAAGAAAGGCAGCATGGTCTTATAAGAGGAGAACCGGCCGTAAAGGATCTTCTCGGGATTTTCGCAGTCCGTCTGGCTGAACTGGCCGCTGGCCAGCTCTATTTCCAGGCCGCGTTCGCTGGCCATCCGGTAGCGCCCGTCGGCCGCGCTGATCTTGGTGACGAAGGCCGGCACCTCGCCTTTATTGATGCGGCGCACCAGCTTCACGCCGCTCATGTCCCCGGACAGGCTGTCCACCTGGCCGGCGTAGAGCACCCAGTCGGAGATCTTCTGGAAGGTGCGCGGCTTAAGCTCCAGCTTGGTGACGCGGTTGAGCATGGTGACGGTATAGTCGGTGGAGCGCTTCATGGCCTTGGGCCCCAGCCAGTTATTGACGAACAGCAGCAGCAGCGTGGCGGCCACCGCGGCCCAGAAGACGGAATAGAGGATCTCGTAAAAAGAGAAGCCGCCGGCGCGCAGCGCCATGATCTCCCCGTCCTGGGACATGGACCCCAGGCTGAGCAGCATGGCCAGCAGGAAAGCCAGCGGCAGCGAAGTGGCCACGATGTTGGGCAGGAGGAAGAGCATGCTCTTGGCGAGGAAATAAAAAGAGAAGCCGGCCAGCACGCCCTGGTTGATGATCTGCACGAAGTTGAGCATCACCAGCAGCGCCACGAAGACAAAAAGGGACAGCCCCAGGAACCTGGAGAAGACCTTCAGCGAATAAAGCCTTACTATAGGCACGGCCATTTATTTATTCTATTATATATCCACGGCGCCGTGGAAATTTTTCACGACGGCGGTGTTTTTGCCTGCCCGGAAAACCGGGCCGGCATATGGTTTTATATTATCTAACGTGAAAGCGACAGCGAAAACGATCCTGCTCCTTGCGGCCTTAGGCTGCGCCTCCGGCGCCGCGGCGGCGGACTTTGCCTCGCCGGTCGCCGGCGGCGGGCGTTTCCTGCTGCTGGACAGGCAGGACGCCTCGCGCATCATGGCCGAAGAGGAAGTTTCGACCGCCGCCGAAAACGGCAGCCTGGAAGAAATGGCGGGCGAACTGCCTTTCGCCTACAGCGAAGACTCCTGGAACTCGGTGCGCGAAGCCGTGGAGACAGGCCGTTTCAGGCAGACGGAGCTGGCCCCTCTGCCGGCCGCGGAGATCGCCGCCGAGGTCCCGCTCTCTCCCGAACCCCAGGTGGAATTCAAGGAATCCGGCACCACCCTGTCGGTGACGGGCCGCAAGGTGATCGCCCTCAGCTACAGCGGCAAGAAATATCTTAACGAGCAGACTTCGGTAACGCGGCCGAAAAGCCTCAGCCTCTTCGAGATCACCCAGCAGATGCAGGTGCGCATGCAGGGCAAGGTGGGCCAGAAGATCACGGTCAACGTGGACTACGACGATACCAAGCTGGACAAGCAGGACATCTCGGTGGTCTACCAGGGCGACCCCAACGAAGTGGTGCAGAACGTCTCCTTCGGCGACATCGACCTGTCGCTGCCGGCCACGGAGTTCGTCTCCTATAACAAGCAGCTGTTCGGCATCAGGGCGGACCTGAAGACCAAAAGCCTCAAGCTCACTTTCGTGGGCTCGCGCACCAAGGGCCAGACCAAGACCCGCCAGTTCACCGGCAATACCCAGTTCCAGGGCACCGACATCCTGGACACCAACTACCTGCGCCGCAAATATTACGACGTGACCTTCGGCTGCAACACCTCCGTCTGCCAGCGCCTGCCCATCAGGTCCGGCACCGAGCGCGTCTATATAGACCAGCAGACCCTGGCCCAGGTGGACAATGTGCTCGTCTTTGACAAGGTAGGCAAAGACATGGCCGTACAGACCTCCACCTATACGGGGCGCTTCCAGCTGCTGAGCCCCGGCCTGGACTACGTGATGGACTATGTGAAGGGCCTGGTGACCTTCAACCGCACGCTGAACCCGCAGGACGTGGTGCTGATAGATTACCAGGACGTGGACGGCCTCTCCCTCGCCAAGAGCATCTCCCCTGTCAATCGCACTCAAACGGCAGCATTCCCGGAACACCTTGCAATAATCAAAACGCCCAGCGATATCGCCTTGTCCTCGGTCACCGCGGTGTCCAGCCTGCAGGTTTCCCACCTGCGGGAAATGAAGACCTATTATTCCATAGGACAGAACAATATAGTGCGCGACAACGGCAGCGGCAATTTCACGGTAAAAGTACAGGACCTCAACCGCAACAACGTCCTGGTGCGCGGGTATAACCCCGATCCCGCCAACGTCAACCCGATCATAAAATACGCGGACACCATAGAGGTGGACTTCGAGCAGGGCATCATCCACCTGAAAGACCCTTTCCTGTCCGAGATCTCCACCAGCGCTCCGGACGAGCAGATCTACTCGGCCGCGCCGTCCTCCAAGCGCATAATCCGCGTGGAATATTCCTACCGCTTCAAGACCTTCCTGCTGGAGCCCAACATAGTGCTGCAGTCGGAAGTGGTGCGCGTGGACGGCAAGAAGCTGGGCCGCAACGAAGAATACTTCATAGACTACGACTCGGGCTTCATCACTTTCTACTACCCGGACCGCATCAGCCAGGAAGCCAAGATCGACATCACCTACGAAGTTTCCCCCTTCGGCGGCGTGGGCAACCAGTCCATGGTGGGCGGCCGCGTTTCCTACGACTTCGGCAGCCATTTCTCGCTGGGGTCCACCATGCTGTACCAGGGCGGCATTAAGGCCAACGCGGTGCCCAACGTTACGGACCTGACCAACAGCATGCTGGTCTACGAAGGCGACGCCCAGCTGAAGGGCCTGAACCTGCTGGGCCTGCGCACCACGCTGGGCGCCGAGGCCGCGCAAAGCCGCCTGAATCCCAACCTCAACGACTTCGCCCTCATCGACAACATGGAAGGCGCCAAGCAGGAAGACACGCCTTCCATGGACAAGAACTTCTGGTTCATAGCGGCCAACCCCAGCGGCAATCCCGCCGACCCGACCACGCTGGCCTGGAACACCGAGAACGTAAAATCGCTGGAGATCAACCCGGCCTCCTCCTCGGACGGCACGCAGCAGGTGCTCAGCGTCGCCTACGATTTCAGCCTTTCCAACCAGGCTTCCATCGTCTACCCGCTGTCCGCCACCGGCATGGACTTCTCCCAGAAGAACGTGCTGGAACTGATGGTTTACGGGCAGAAGCCCGGGGGGCTGGATGGACCGGAATTTAATATACACCTGGGCCAGATCAACGAAGACGCCGATGCCACCGGCGGCAGCACCTTTGTCTGCGCCTCCGGCCGCACGCTCTCCTACGCGCCCAAGAGCGAAGACCTGAACTGCGACGAGCAGGTGTCCAGCTCGGAAGACATAGGCTGGCTCTACGCCCCCACCACGGCGGTCAATACCCGGCGCTACGGCGCCGGCAACGGCCGCCTGGACTCGGAAGACCTGAACAAGAACGGCCGCCTGGACGCCCAGGATTTCACCGGCGGCACCTTCGGCTACTTCAACGGTTCCAAGTTCGCGGACAAGGACGATTCAGGGGCTCTAAAAGACAGCGTGGATTTCGAAGGCTGGCACCTGCTGTCCATCCCGCTGGCCATCACCTCCACCGACACTTATAAGTGGAACGCGATTAAGCAGGTCCGTATTAGTCTCCGAAAAAAGGCCCTCGGCGCGACATCAGGAACCATAAAATTCGCCCGCATTTCCGCCGTAGGCAATACTTGGGCGGTGCAGGCCGGCACCATGCCCGAGGCCGGCACGCTGCAGGCCACGGCGGTGAACAACCAGGACAACGTCTACACGCCTATTTACGACGCGGGCGGCGAGGCTACGGCCATTTACAACGACCTGTACGGCTCGGTCTCCAAGCAGAAAGAGAAGAGCAATACTAAGACCGTGATAGAGCAGACCCTGTCCGTGAAATACACCAATGTCTCCTCCTCCGCCACGGCCTACGTCTACCGCAAGTTCACCCGGGCCATAGACGTTTCGCAGCACGGCAAACTGCGCTTCCTGGTCTTCAACGACGGCGCCGCGGACGCTAACGCGGCTTTCTACCTGAAGGCGGGCGACGAGAACAGCTATTTCAAAGCGGAAGTGCCGCTGAACTTCAGCAACACCTGGCGCCTGGTGACCATCAACCAGGAGGACCTGACCGGCGACAAGATCCCGGACGTCTGGACTTCCGGCACCTCCGGCGTCACGGTCACTTCCTCCGGCACGCCCAGCCTGCAGCAGGTGCCGCAGTTCCTGGTCGGCGTGACGGGCAAGGACGGGGGGCCGCACAGCGGCACGGTCTATTTCAACGAGCTGCACGTGGCGGACCCGCTCGCCCGCGTGGGCAACGCCCGCAAGGTGGAAGGCGCCTTCGAGATCCCCGGCTGGTTCAGCTTCGGGGGCAAGCACCGCTTCGTGGACCGCAATTTCCAGACGCCGGTCACGGCCATCGCCAACCAGGACAACGAGGCCCAGACCGGCTACCTCAATATCACGCGCATGGCTTTCTTCCCGGTCAACGTCACGGCGGCCAGGCAGATAACGGTAACGCCCAACGCGCTGGCCACGGGCGCGAACAACCTGGTAAACTCGCTGCAGCAGGGCCGCGTCAAGAAATTCGACGGCACGGCGGCGGGCTCTTTGAACATCGGCGCGCTGCCGCGGCTGGGCCTGAACTATTCCAAGGGCATTACCGACTATAACCTGCTCAGCCGCAAGGACGACAAGAACCTTTACGCCGCCAGCCTGGCCTACTCGGTGCCGGGCGCGGTGCCGGTGCTGCCCCGCTCTTTGAACCTGAATTACTCGCTGGGCCTCAACAAGGTGGGGTATAAACCCACCCCCGGGCTGAACACCACCGGCCTCTTCAACACCGACGAGCGCACGGACTCTTACGGCGCCAAGCTGGCTTTCGTCCCCTGGAACGGTTCTTCTTTCAACCCGGGCTACAGCCTGCAGACCGCACGCGAGGAGCGCGCGCCTATGGCCGCCCCGGACGCGCTGGAACGCTACCCCAAGTCCATGCAGCAGACGGTGGACTTCAACTCCAACTTCCTGCTGGCGCGCTGGTTCAACCCGTCCGTCAACTATTCCGTGACCACCCTGGAGAACAACAACCTCAACCTCACCACGGTGACGGTCGCGCAGTCCTCGCAGGTGTTCACCGCCGGCCAGATCAAGAGCGTGACCCGCACCGCGCAGGGCGGCGTCAGCCTGACGGTCAGCATGAACGACCTGATGCCAACCAACCGCCTGCTGCGCTCCATGGTGCTGTCCTCCAATTACCAGATCCAGGACGGCGACTCCTGGCAGAACGTGGAGAAGCAGTACAATACCCGCAACAAGCTCTGGCTGCGGGACAGCCTTCAGCCGGAAAATTCTTTAGCCCAGCGCAACTCCATAACCCTGCGCGACACGGTCAGCTCCACGCAGCGCTGGCAGCCCTTCGAAGGCTACGCCTTCAAGGGGCCCGCGGCTTCGCTCAACACGCTGTCCGTGACCAACAACTTCAGCAACTCGGTACAGCGCTCGGAGATCACCGGCACCACCTCCAGGAGCGTCAACCGCACCTTCCCCGACATGATCCTGTCCCTGTCGCAGCTGGAGCTGCTCACGCGCACCAAGCGCTGGGCGCAGAGCGCCACCATCAACCTTAAATATTCGAAGAACACCAACGAGGCCAAGAAGCTGTCGCTGGACGCTTCCGACACCTACGGCGTGGACCTGCGCTTCAAGCTGCTGAACTGGATGGACACGGCGTTCAGCTACAACCTGCGCCTGGCCGACAAGCGCGACCTGCGGGTGAACCAGCTCACGCAGAGCTCGCGCCACGACGACGCCACCCTGCAGGGCACCTTCGACCAGCGCAAGTTCCGCTTTACCCCCAAGCTGGACTACTCCTCCGACAAGGCCAAGGGCACCCTGGGCGTGGTGACGCAGAACACCCGCGTGATCACCCCCAGCCTGCTGATCAAATCCGACTTCCAGCTGCCCAAGGGGCTGAAGCTGCCGCTGATGAAGCGCGTGATAATCTTTACCAACCGCATAGTCTGGACCACTACGCTGAGCTACGCCATCAAGTCCTCGCCCATCACCATCGCCGAGAACACCAAGCTCTTCACCCTCAACTCCAGCGCGGACTACGAGGCCGCCAAGAACCTGCGCCTGACGTTCAACGCCGGGCTGCAGCGCCTCTGGCACAAATACCTGAAGCAGGAAGAGTACCTTTCCTACCAGGCCGGCAGCACGCTCACTTTCCAGTTCTAGCGGCGGTTTATAAGCGACGGGGGGACGGATGAAACCGGGAATTCTTAAAGCCGGCAAATGGCTGCTTAACGCGCTGCTGCCGCGCGCCTGCGCGCATTGCGGCGCGGACCTGCATTACCTCGACGATTTGCCTCTCTGCCCGCCCTGCCGCGCGGCCCTGGAGCCGCTGCCCGAGCTGCACTGCGCCGCCTGCGGCCTGCCGCTGGAGGCCGGCGGCCGGGCCTGCTACGACTGCCGCGGCGGCGCGCCGCGCGCGCTGACCCTGGCCAGGGCGGCCTTCGTCTTTAACCCGCAGCTGCGCTCGCTGGTGCATTCCTTTAAATACAACGACAGGGAGGACCTGGCGGGCTACCTGGCTGGCGAGATGGCCGCGGCCCTGGGGCGCTTCCCCGAGCTGGCGCCTTATACTTTCTGCGCGGCCGTGCCGCTGCACCCCGCCAAAGCGCGGCAGCGCGGCTTCAACCAGGCCGAGCTGCTGGCCGCGGCGCTGGCGGCGCGCGGCAATCTTTTCCACCTTAAAGGGGCCTCCGCCCGCGTCCGCAACACGCCCAGCCAGACCTCCCTTTCCAAGAAAGAGCGGCGGGCCAATATGCTGGGCGCGTTCAGGGTGGAAAAACCGGAACTGGTGAAAGGGCGCAGGATCCTGCTGGTGGACGACGTGGCCACGACGCTGGCCACGCTGGAGGCGCTGGCGGCGGAGCTGCTGCGCTCGGGAGCCAGGTCCGTGGCGGCCTACACGCTGGCAAGAGAGCCTTAGGCTGACGGGGGCGTAAGGGTTGGCAAAACCCTGCCGGAAGCCCGAGCTTGCGTAAGCGCGAGGGCTGAGGCGGGGAAGGGCAAGCACGGTGTGCGCGACCCTGTTTTTGACAACCCTTATGCCCCTGGCAGCCTTTAAATAGCGCTAAAAAAAAAGCCGGCGGTGAAGCCGGCTTTTTCATTTAACGCCGCGGTTTAGAATTGCACGTCGAAGATATGGGCCGAGTACGGGGCCATCTGCTGCAGGCGGAGGCCGCCCGCGAGTTCTTCAGCCTTGAAAGAGAAGAAGCGGTCCGAAAGCTCCTCGAAGATCGCCGTGGTCTCCCCCTCGCTCTTGATGGAAACGTTCACGACGCCGCAGGAAGTCTCCCCGGAATAATTGACCACCACCACTTTGAGCGTGCGGCGCTGGGCCCAGGACCAGGCCAGGATATTGGCGTTGGTGCGGTTTTCCTTGTCGCACTGCTTCACGTCCAGCAGCGCCCACTCCCCGCCGTGGAAGGCCGGGTGGTCTGTGATCTTGAGCAGCTTGGCGTAAAATTTCTTGACTTCCAGGTCGGGGGCCCGCTCGTAGAGCTCGCCGAGCTGCAGCGGGACGCGCACCTTGACGCCGTCCAGCTGGTTGTCGTTGTAGAAGCGCAGGCCCTTGATGGTGGAGACCACCACGCCGGCGGCCAGAGCCTTCTGGCGCCCGAAGGCGGTCAGCGAAGGCTGTTCGTCGTGGTTGTCGATGAAGCGCGCGGAGCGCTTCTGGTAAAGCTTTTCTGCGCGCAGGTGGCCGCGCACTTCCTGCGGGCCCTGGAAGCGCAGGCGGTCGTAGGTGCCTTTGTCGTAGGTATAATCGAAGCCTATCTGCTGTACGCGCCACTCCAGGCCCCAGTAAACCTCGGCCAGGAACGTGAATTGCGGGTGCTTTTCCTTTACGGCGCGTATCGCGTCCTCCCAGAACTCGTCGGTCGGCCGCTTGTAGCCGCCGCGGTTAAGCAGCCAGCCCCAGGTGGTGTCGTGGATCTCGTTCAAGGTCAGCATGACCATGTCGCAGCGCACGCCGTCGGCCATGTCCGCTATGCGCAGCAGCACCGACAGCATGCGTTCGCGGGTGGCGGGATTGAAATAATTCAGCTGGGCGCTGTCCGTCCAGGCGGGGAAATTGGGGTCGCGGCCGTAGGCGATATAACGTTTCTGGCCGTTGGCCTCGGTTTCGAAGAACCAGTCGGGGTGGGCCTTGAAATCCTCTTCGGAACCGTTGACGAAGCAGTCGGGGCATTCCGCGATGTACGGGTTGTCCCTGGAGGTGTGGTTGGAGACCAGGTCCACCATCAGCTTCATGCCCATGGAATTGAGCTTTTCCCTGAGGGCTTTCAGCTCCCACTCGAACCCCAGGGCGGCGTTGAGGCGGTACCAGTGCACGGAATAAGGCGAGGAACCCGCCGCTTCCGGCCCGAAGCCGGGAGGGATGTTCTTTAATTCCTCAATGAGGACGCGGTCCTGGCGGGCGATGCGTTCAGACTCGGGGCTGGGTTCCCACACACCGACCAGCCAGATGATATCTATGCCCAGGTGGCGCAGTTCCAGCCACTCGTCGTCAGGCACCGCGGAAAGCGTCATCTCCGGCAGGGAATACTTTACCCGCAGCTGTTTCAGCCACAGCCTGGTATTGATTTCTATCAAATGCGGGTTTGAACGGAGCACGGTCCCTCTTTAATATTCTGCGTTAAATTCTGATTTCCCCAGCTTCATTATACCAAAAGCGGCTACTTCAGTTCCAGCAGGCGGTATTCCCCGGGCTGCAGGCTGCCGCTGAAGCCCGCCTGCGGCAGTTCCGCCCGCGTCGCGCCGTAGGTCACGTTGCCTATGAGCGCGCGCCGCAGGCCCGGTTTGTCCCTGGACTTCAGGATATAACCGGCCCAGGTCTGCCCCGGCGCGGGCCAGAGCGGCTCGATCTCGTAAGCGCCCAGCTCGGCGCGCACGCGCGCGGACAGCGCGAGGACTTCCTGGTAAGTTCTTTTTACGGCGGGATCTCCCCCGTCCCAGTCGACTTCGCAGGGCACGCTGAAAGGCAGCGGTTTATGTTCGGCCGGTACGGCGGCGTCATAGCCTATTTCGGCGCCGGAATACATCATGACCGACCCGGGGTACAGCAGCGTCAGGGCCAGCGCCGCGGGCAGGCGGCGGCCGTAAACCTTCTCCGGGGCCGGTTCGTCGTGGTTGCCGATGAACAGCACCGACCCGGCGCCACCGGACTGCCAGGCCAGGAAAGCCGCCCGGTTAAGGGCGCTGGCCACCTGCGCGGCGTTGCCGGACTCGGTGGTATTGTACCAGCCGGTCTGGCCTTCGGGGCGGGCTTCCTCGTGCTTGCTGTAAATGGTGTCGAAGCCGCAGGCCCCCAGGTCCTCCTGGTAAGCGTAGGCTTCGGCCATAAAGGCGGCGGAGGGCTTGGCGGCCTTTACCGTCCAGATGAGCTGCCGGTAAAATTCGTCCCGGGGCATGCTTTTCTGCCAGGTCCGCGAAAAAACATTATTAAGCGCCAGGTAGGCCATGTCCACGCGGAAGCCGTCCACGTCGAACTTGGTGACCCAGCCTTTCACGATGGAGGTCATCCTGTCCCGCAGCGCCCTGTTGGAATAATTGACCTGCGCGGTGTCTATCCAGCTCGAGACGCCGCCGCCGTACTCGAAGCCGCCGTGGTGCACGCAGTACTTGGCCCCGCTCCAGCTGACGTCGAAGTAGTCAGAGGGGCAGGCCCCGGCGTAGCGGTAGCTGACGAAATAATCCGGGTTCTCGGCCAGCAGTTTGGAATCCAGAGAGGTATGGTTCACCACGAAGTCCACTATCACCTTAAGCCCGGCCTGGTGGGCTTTTTTAACGAAACCGCGGAACTCCTCTTCCGTCCCCAGGTCCGGGTTCACGGTAGAGTGGTCGCTGATGGAATAGGGCGAACCGCCGCCCGTGCCGGTCTGCCCGCGGACGCCTACCGGCAGTATGCCCATGGGCCAGACCGCGTCGAACCCCATTCTTTTTATCACCTCGAAATCGGAAACCCCGAAGTCCCTGAAGAAAAACGTCCTGCCGGACCCCCCGGGCGCTTTGAAGCCGCCGGCCCCGCGGCGGCCGTCCAGGTTATAGGCCCGGGGGAACAATTCATAGACGCGCGCGGTCTTAGCCCAGGCCGCGCCGTCGTAGCGCTCCATGTTGGCCTGCAGGCCCGCCACGTAATTCTCCAGTATCAGGTTGAGCCTGTCGTTCTTTTCGGCTTCGGTAAGGGCGGAGGTTTTCAGGGCGCCGAGGGCCGAGCGCAGATCGCCGGTCCAGGCCACCGGTTTAAGCAGGCCCTCGAGGTAATTGAAATAATCTTCGGTCTGGCCGGAGAAAGCCGCCGCGCCGTATTTCCCCTCAAGTTCCTTCTTGGTCCAGAGGAAACCTTCCAGGCCCACGCCCTGCGCCTGCGCGGTCCACCCCTCCTGCGCGTTCTTGAACATGAAATGGCGGACCTGCGGCGCCGACCCGTCCCAGGCCCCGGAAGAAAGCACCTCTTTCATCTGCCGCAGGAAATCGGCGTTGGCGTCCTTGAGGTCCGGAGCGCCCGGCAGCAGCGGCCCGGCCGCTGCCGCGCCGTCAAAAAGCGCGGCCGCGCCGGACCTGTCGGCCTCCGGGGTAGAACAGAGAACCCGGGCCGGCAGCAACAGCAGCAGGAGAATAAGTTTAAGCGGAGAACGGCAAAGTCCCATTGTAATAGGTATACCAGCCGGCGCGCGGCCCGGCAAGGGCGCTAGGTCCCTGAAAAAACTGCCCTAAAGACCCAGGCCTGTCCGGCCTACAGCCCGCCGCCTGCGGCGCCGTCGATAAGCCAGCGCCGCGCGAGTTTATAGGTCAGGAAGCCGAAAATAATTATCAGCAGCACGCCCGACAGGACCACGCGCTTGGCCCAGAAAGAGGATCTCCTGGCGGGGATGTCCGCCGAATCCATGATCTCGTAGACCCACCATTTGGTGCCGCCGACGGCCGAAACCGAAGCCAGGTAGACCCGGCCGCGGAAATAGACCTCGCTGGAAAAATTGTCGGCTTCCCTGTTCCCGGCTACGGAAAGCATCTTGACCACTTCGGGCGGGGCTTTCAGCCCCGGCCTGACGATGGACGTGCTCATGGAGTCGGCTATTATCTGGCCGCCCCCGTCCACCAGGCCGAAATTGCCGGAGGAATTCTTACCCATCAGGCGCACCACCTCGCCGAGGTAGGCCAAACTCAGGCGGCCGGCCAGGTAATATTCCGGCGTGCCGGCGCTTTTAAGCAAAGGCTCGGAGAGCACCAGCGCCGGGGGCGTATAGTCGCCGTACTCCACGGCCCCCGCCGGGCCGCGGCTCTGCTTCGCTTCGGAGAAAGCCGGGCTTTTAGAATAGTCCAGGCGCGTTTTTACGCTCTTCTCGGCGGAATACCTGGCCAGCTCGGTGCCGGAGGCGCCCAGCAGCGCCAGCTCCGAGTAGATGAACGGGTTTTCCTTTACCCGGCGCTGCAGCTCGGCCTTTATGCCGGCCGCCCCGGACGAGGGCTTCCAGGCCGTTATCCGCGAAAGGCTGTAGTTGAGATTGAGCACGTCCGAAATTATGCCGGCCCCGGTCAGGGTGCGCAGTTCCAGGTAGCGCAGCGTGTCTTTCTTCTGCAACTCCCCGGCGCCGTAAATAAAGTGCCGGCTCAGGACCAGGAAAGGCACCAGGAAAAGGAACGTCACGGCGGCTACGAATTTGTATTTATTTTTTTCTATCATGTCCAAAGCCTTCCTTTATCTCTTTTTTTCACGCCGCAGCAAAGCCGCGCCCTTGGCCTCGGCCCAGGCGCCCACCCGGGTCTCCAGCCACGCCAGTATCTCCTGGAAACCCAGTCCCGCCAGGGCGCACAGCGCCCACAGCGCCCACAAATAATACCTGAGCTCGATGCCGCCCGTAGCCGGCACCTGCCTGATAGCGGCCAGCGGCAGCGCAGGCAGCAAGGCCGCCGCGAGGAAAAAAAGCAGGGGGTCTTTTTTAAGCGCGAAGGCCGCGTAAACGCCCAGGAAGACCAGGACGATGAGGAATTTATAATACAGCGCGCGCGGCAGTTCGTACGCGAAGGCGCGGCCCAGGCCGCTGAAAAGTCCCTGCAGGGCGCCGGCCGGCCCGTTGCGGAACACGAAGGCCGCCGGACCCAGGGGACCGGTCTTAACTTCCGCCGCCGGGGCGTAGCCGTGCCGGTCTATATTGGCCCAGCGCCGCAGGCTGAGCTCCTGGGCGTACAGGAAATTATTGTATTTGGCTTTCTGAAAGGCCGCGTAGGGCAGCACCAGCAGTAAGGCCAGGCCCAGCGAAAGCCCGGCCTCTTTAAGACTGAACTCTTCGCGCTTTACGGCCCAGGTCAGGGCGGCTATTATCAGCAGGGGCCAGGCGGCGTCCAGCCGGCTGAGGCAGGCCAGGCCGCCGTAAAGGCCGGCCAGCAGGGCCTCCCGCCTGGTTTTGCCGGGAGCGTCGAAGTGATGCCAGAACAGCAGCAGGAACAGCAACGCGTAGAGGTGCGAACTGCCCTGCATGGCGTAATAGCCGGCGTACGGATTGGCCGCCAGGAAAAGCGCGGCCATGCCGCCCGTGATCTCGCCAAAACGCCGCCTGAGGGTAAAAAAGGTCGTAAAGACCACCAGCACCAGCACGGCGAGCCCCTCCGCGCGCAGCGCCGCGTCCGGCCCGGCCCCGGCCGCCATGGCGGCCTTCAGGGCGAACACCGGCAGCGGCTCCGCCAGGCCGGAATCGTAGAAAAATGAGGAGTTCAGGGCCAGCAGCGAGCGCGAAGCCGCTTCGCGCAGCGGCTCGTACCGGTAGCCTTTCCAGGAGACTGAGAGGTTCAGGACCAGGGCTGCCAAAGCCAGCGACAGCGTGACCGCGCGGAAAAAGCGGTTCGTGTCCAGGCTGGTAAATTTTTTAAGCAGTTCCGCCATTATCGCTTCCCCTATTAAAATAGTAGTATATAAAACAATCGGCCCCGGAGATAGATTCCTTATAGCCGGGAAGTCCGCGGTAAAATTCTACCTAAGCTGCGTCGGGAATAAAGACCACTATGCGCGAAATCACGCTTGAATTCAAGAAGATAGTAGGAGAGGGCAAAGCCCTGGGCCGGAGCGAGGGCAAGGTGGTATTCTGCTACGGCGTCCTGCCGGACGAGACCGCCCGCGTCCGCGTCACTTTCGAAAAAAAGAATTTCGCCGAGGCTGAACTTCTGGAGATCATCACCCCTTCCCCCCGCCGCGTGGCGCCCAAAGAGGACCATTACCTCAGCTGCTCGCCCTGGCAGGTGATGGACTACGAGCTGCAGTGCGAGACGAAGAAAGGCCTTATCGAGGACCTGCTGTACCAGACCACCAAAGAGACCATCCGCCTGGACAAGTTCTACGCCGCGAAACAGATCTTCGGCTACCGCACCAAGATAGAATACAGCTTTACCGGCGAGCCCGGCGCGCTCTCCTTCGCCTTCCACAAACGCGGTAATTTCCGCGAGAAATACCTGCTGCCGGAAGGCTGCGCGCTGATCAGCCCGGCCGCCAACGCCGCCGCCGTCAAGGTGCTGGCCGTCCTGAACGGCCTTAAACTTTCCACCGCGGATTTGAAGACCCTGATCATCCGCGAGGCCAAGAATCCAGGCTCGCGCGTGGCCGCCCTGTTCATGAAGCGCCAGGACATAGCGCTGCCCGAAATGAACATCGAAGGCCTGGACGGCTTCCTGGCCGTTTACTCCAACCCGATCAGCTCGGTGAGCCAGGTGGACGGGATCATCAATTCCTGGGGCAACGATTTCGTCACCGAGGAGATCCTGGGCAGCAAGTTCTCCTACGGCTTCGACTGTTTCTTCCAGAACAACATGGACCTCTTCGAAGAGGCCCTTAAGGAGATCCGGGGCGCCGCCTTTAAATGCGGCAAGCTGGTGGACCTGTACTCCGGCGTAGGGGTGATAGGCCTGACGCTGCGGGACCTGGCGGACAAAGTGTACGCGGTGGAGGCGTCGCCCAACTCCGCTAAATACGCGGCCCTCAACGCCGCCGCCAACGGGGCGACCAATTTCGAGATGGTCTGTTCGCTGTCGGAGAAGACCGCGGACGATCTTTTCGACGGCACGGATATCCTGGTGCTGGACCCGCCGCGCGCGGGGCTGCACAATAAGGTCATCAAGCGGATAATGGAAATACTGCCGAAAAAAATAATTTACCTGTCCTGCAATCCTATCACGCAGGGCCGGGACGCGGCTTTCTTCATGGAGAAGTACAAGATCACCCGCTCGGCCGGCTTCGACTTCTACCCCAACACCCCGCACGCCGAAACCCTGATCGTCTTCGAGCGCGACTAGATTACTTAAGGGCGTTGGGCAGGTTTTCGGTCAGCTGCAGGGAGAACAGGCCGGACTCGTAGGCGAGCGGCTTGTTCTTGATACGTTCGGCCAGGCCCTTGGCGAGCTGGCTGAACAGACCGCCCGCCAGGCTTTTCGGCGTCTTCACCTTCACCACGCTCTCCTCCAGCACCAGCTCCTTGCCCGTACCCGCGTCCCAGACGCGGGCCGCGCCCTTTACCATGCGGCGGTTGTAAACGCCGGCCATTATCTCGCCGAAATCGGTTATATTGCCATAGACCAGGCGCCCGGCCCCCAGCCACCCTGCTATTTCCTCCGGCTTCGCCGCGGCCAGCTGGCCGCCGTCGCTGAAGCCGTGCCGCCGGAGGATCTCGTCGGTTTCCTCCAGGGATAAAAGGCTGTAGCCGCCTGCCTTCAGCCGCTCATACACCAGCTGCCGCACCAGCGGAGGCCCGTCGATGCTGGTGGTTTCGTCGGAGAAAGGGAGGAGGGCCGTTTTAATTCCGAACCAGCCGCCGCCGCAGCCGGCGGCCGCGCGGGTGGAGGCGGCGAATTCCAGGTCCTGGTAGATCTGTCCCCAGAAGACCTTCGCGCCGTCCTTATCCCCTGCCGCCCGCTTTTCCGCCTGGCGGTAGTAGTCGGCCGCGCCGGCATAGTCCTTCTTAAGTTCGGCCGCAACGGCCAGCCCCAGGTAGTCGCGCCAGCCGCCTGACGCGGCCGCGCGCCTCAGCCAGATCTCCGCGGCCTTATCCCAGTCGTTCTGCCGCGCCAGCCTGGCGGCCTCGGACGACTCCGGGTCTTTTTTAGCGGTGAAGACCACGCGCGACCGGAGCACGGGGCGCCCGGCGTAGCGGTTGACCAGCTTAGGGGTCAGCGCGGAAAAGATCTTTTCTTCGTTCTCGGCGTACCAGTCGCCCGGGGCTTTGGCATTATCGAACCGGTCCTCGGCGTAGGCGGAAGTGTCGCCCCAGGAATCCAGGAGCTCCATGCCGGGCCAGGTATAAAGCCCGATCTCCGCGCTCAGCGAGGCGGAATACGCCCAGACTTTGTTCTTGACGGTCTGCTTCTGTCTTTTCTTGTCGTAATAGACCGTGGAGCGCTCCTCTTTCCTGGCGGAAACGGAAGGCCGCCGCGCGCTTATCACCAGCAGGCCGGAGGGTTTCACCAGCGGCGCGAAGCCGTCTTCTGCCTGGCCGGTCTTATCCACCCGCCAGGCGCACACTTTCGCTCCGGGCCGGTCCAGCGCGGCGGCGGCCTTACGGGCCAGGACGGCGGGCCTGAAATCGGGACCGGTCCCGTTCAGCAGCGCGCCCGCGAGCGAACCCAGCGCGCCCGCTTCTTCTTCGGGCGGGGTTTTTACCACTACGTAAAGGGCTGAAAGGGCCGGGCGCGCCGCGGCCGCGCCGGGCATATCCGGCGCCTGGTAAGGCACCCTGACGGAGAAATAGTTGCCGCAGCCGCACAGCAGGGCCAGCAGCGGGATCGGCAGAAGCTTGCTCATTCTATGACGGAAACGGAGCGGAGCCCTTTGAACTTGCCGGCGCCGGTAAGTCCTTCCACATAGGCGTTGTAGCGGGTCTGCACCGGTTTACCGGCGCCCAGCCCCGCCGGGGAAATGGCGTTCTTAACAAAGCCCTCGTTAACGGGGAACGCGCTGATGAGGCTGGCGCGGCCCCGGGCAGAGTCGTAGACCGAGTAAACGAGCAGGTGGCTGTTGCCCCCGGCTGCCTTCAGGAACGGCGCGAAGTCGGTGCGCAGCACTATCTTGCGGCCGCCGGGCAGGACGGTCTCTTCGGTGAGCCGGCCCCGCCTTACGGGCCGCGAGGCGTAAGCTCTTATAGACGCGCCGCAATGCGGCAGGACCTTGGAAAGCTCCGCGGAAGCCGCGGCGTCGTCCTTCAGCGCAATGCTGCCGGCCAGGCAGGTTATGTTGGCCAGCAGGGTCCCCTCGGCGGGGGCGGGGCCGGCGCTGCCGCGCCGCAGGCCGAGGCCGTCCTCCAGGTCGGGGCGCACCCAGCGCGCGCGCTTAAAGCCGAACTTCGTCGGCAGCAGGCTGAAAAGGTAGCCGTAGGTGTGCTCCAGCCCGGCATGCGCTATTTTCCCGCGGGGCTGGGCGGCCCCCAGGCGCGAAGCGATAAAGCTCAGGATCCCGGGGTGAACGATCACGCCGTTGGCCAGCTCGTCGTAATTGATGCTCTCGCCCCAGAGCCCGAGCACGCCGGAGGCGCGGTCGGTCTCCAGCTGCCTGAGCACTCCGGGCGCGTGGGCCGCGAACACCGGCTCCAGGTTTTCGTTCTTGTCGGCCTTCTCCCCCAGCAGGCGCGCGGCGCCGGCCCAGGGGCAATCTTCGGCTTTTTCGGCCGCGGCGGCGCCCGGCTGCGCCGCCTGGGGGCATTCAAAAGCGGACGCCCCCGGTGAAAGCAGTATGAGCAGCGCGAATAATTTTAAAAATACGGTCATGCCTGCCTCCTGAAGTCCGCCAAGCTTACGGTATAGTAACGGGTACCGCGAGGATAAAAACGCTTCCCGTAAATTCTAATCAATTTGGAAGCTAAAAAAAAGCCGGCGCCCGATAAAGAACGGGCGCCGGCGGTTTCAGCTTTGGCTGCCGCTTATTTGGTTTTCTCGGCGGCGGGGGCGGCTTCCGGGGTCGCGACGGGCGCGGCTTCGGTGGCGGTGCCGGCAACCTGGTCGGCGGCGACAGGGGCGGCTTCCTGCTTCTTGCAGGCAACGGCGAACATAAGGGCTACGAGGGGCAGGGCGAACAGTGCTATCTTTTTCATTTGTGAGTTCTCCTATGAAGTTCCGCAAACTTACGCTTGCGGTTATAATTACTAAATCCAAAAAAAAGGCGGACCCTATAGTCCGCCCCCTGTACCTAAAGATTATAATATTTACCCGCGGCGGCGCAAATGCCGGTACGGCTCTCCGGCCATTTGTTGAATTTCCGCTTGTAGAACCAGGCCTGCGCGGTTTGGGGCGTAAACAAGGGCGGCGCGCCCGGCGCGGGGTTCGGGCCGGGCGGGCTTGCGGCCCTACCGCTTTTCCAGGTACCACAGGAATTCCAGGTTGCCTTTGGCTCCCTTGATCGGGGAGTCCAGCAGCCCTTTCTCTTTGGCGCCGGGCAGGGCTTCTTTAAGGAAGGCCCGCATGTTCTCCATGGCCTTCTGGCGCAGGTCTTCGGATTTGACGATACCGCGCTTCAGGTCGCCCGGCGCGAGCTCGAACTGCGGCTTTACCAGCGCTATCACTTCCCCGCCTTTGGCCAGCACGCTGAAAACCGGGCCCAGTATCAGCCGGAGAGAAATGAATGAAACGTCTATGGCGCAGAGCTGCGGGGATTCGGGAAACATCTTGGGTTCGAGGAACCGGGCGTTGATCTGCGGCATGAAGACCACCTGCGGGTGGACCTTCATTTTCTCGTGCAGCTGGCCTTCCCCCACGTCAACGGCGTAGACTTTCGCCGCGCCTTCCTGCAGGAAACAGTCGGTAAAGCCCCCGGTGGCCACGCCCACGTCCAGGCAGATCCTGCCTTTGACCGCCACTTTAAAGCCGTCTATGGCGCCTTTAAGCTTAAGGCCGCCGCGCGAAACGTAAGGGCAGTCGCTTTTCACCAGCTCTATCAAGTCGCCGTCGCGCACCTGCTGGCCGGCTTTGTCGGCCGGACGGCCGTTGACCGTCACCAGGCCCGCCATTATGGCGCGCAGCGCTTTCTCGCGGCTTTCAAAAAGACCGTTCTCGACGCAGGCGACGTCCAGGCGCGTTTTCATGCCTATATGTTACTAAATTAAAAAAGGCCCCCCCATAAAGGGCCTTTTTCAGGCGCAGGGGCCGGCTTCAGCGGCGGCTATTCTCCGAAACCTCTTCCCAGAGTTCGCGCAGGTGCTCGGGGAAGTTCCGGCGCACGTCCTTTATCTCCCCGGCCGAGATATGCCGCTCCAGCACGCTGATGATGCCCTGGGTGACGCGCATGGGGTCCATGCCCTGCGGCAGCTGCGCCGCCACGTGGTCCATGAACTCGTCCATATTGCGCGTCTTCTCGGGCTTATTCATCGGCGTCCAGCCGGAATAATACATACCCAGCACCATCATGGGCAGCTGGGCGGCGAACTCGGCGCTTTCCTTTACCGGCAGCCTGTCGCGCACGGCGTGCAGCACCGCGCGCAGCGCCCGGTAGGCGTCGTTAGGGTTGTTGAGGTCCAGTTCCAGCTCTATCTCCTTAAGCCACTGGCGGGTCTTGGACAGCGCCTTGTCGAACAAGTGCGCCTGCGAGGCCTCGGTTATGGTCTGCGGCCATTCCCGGGTGATCCTCTCCGCCTTCTGCCAGTCCCCCTGCTGGGTGCCGGGCGCGGTCCCCCTGTTGACGTAGATGTCGTGCGCCACCTGCCGCGTGGCCTCTTCCAGGTTGCCGCTGCGCAGGTAGTTGGTATAGGCCTCGGTATAGCAGTGCCTGGCCATGGTGGTTACTTTTGTGTTTTTGTTCATTTTTCCCCCTATTTACCCTTTTAGCCGGCAGTCAGGGCGCCGCGCCGTAAAAGCGAGGTTCCCGCTGCCTTACATTTGAGATCCGGGATATTTCTATCCCCCCACGGTCATCTTACAAATTATTTTAAAAGTGTCAACAGGGGGTTTGCGCCGTCAGGATCGCGCTTGCGGTGGAAGCCGTCTTGTTTTGGTAGAATAGGCGGGCGGGGTTTAATATGAAAAAAACGATCTTGCTGCTTTCGGCGCTGTCGCTGTTCGTCCCGGGCTGTTCCAGGCGCGGCAGCACCGCGACTTTCACCCAGAAAGCCGTCATCATGAGCACCCCCGCCCAGTTCAGGGCGTACGGGCCGAACACGAGCGGGGCAAAGGCGCTGGCCGACGAGGTATTCGGTGAATGGGAGCGGATCAGCGGCGAATTCAACTACATCGACGCCTACAGCCTCACCTCGCTGGTGAACAAGAAGGCCGCTAAGGAATGGGTGCCGGTCACCGACGAGTTCATGCGCCTGCTGCTCCTGGCGCTGGATTATTCCCGGCTTACGGAAGGCGCGTTCGACATAACTTTCGCCCCGCTGTGGCCGATCTGGAAAGAGGCCGCCTCCAGCAGGAAGCTGCCGGCCAAAGAGGCCATAGACAAAGCCCTGCAGCGCATAGGCTCGAAATACGTACAGGTGGACACGGCCAGGAAAATGGTGAGGTTCTCCCAGCCCGTGCAGATAAACCTGGGCGGCCTGCTGCGCGGCTATTGTTTTGAGCGCGCCTATAAGATCCTTAAAGAGCGGGCGCCGGCGTACCCCGTGCAGCTGCGCCTTGGCGGCAACACGCTGGTCTACGGCAAAAGGCCCTGGACGTACCGCGTGCAGGACCCCCTGGACAGGACCAGCAACCTGGGGCTGTTCACTTTCGAGGAAGGGGTGATAATTTCTTCTTCAGGGCAGGATATTTTCGTCGAGATAGAGGGAAAGCTTTACTCCCATATCCTGGACCTGCGCACCGGCTACCCCATAAAGGATTTCTCCACCCTTACCATCTATTATCCCGGGATCGAGGATGAGCGTTTTATGGCGTCTACCGCGCTGGCCGTGCTGGGCAGGGAAAAAGCGTTCGAACTGCTCGGCGGCGTAAAAGGGTCGGCCGCGGTCTGGGTAGACGGCCGCGGCCGGCCGTCCGTACTGCTGAACGGCGACAGCAAGGCCAGATGGAAGACCGAGAAGGCTATCCTGGGCGTACTGGATCTGTAAGGCGGCGGCGGAACGGCCGATAAAATAAAAAAGCCGGGTTGCCGGCTTTTTTAGCGCGGACCGACCGCGCAGAACCCTGGCTTTGCTTACTGCTCGCTGTCTTCGTTCTCGAAAGTTTCCAGCTTCAGCTTGCCTTCGGCGTCCTTGCGGAGCACCTCTATCTTGCGCTTAACTTCCTCGAGCTTTACCGAGAGCTCCCTGGAAATGGCCACGCCTTCCTCGAACAGGGAAAGCGACTCCTCGATAGGCGTGTTCTCGTCCTCGAGCTTGCCCACGATCTCCTCCAGTTTCCCCAGTTTTTCCTCGAAACCGCCGCTGGTTTTTTTTACCATAAAGTCTCCTGTTGGGCCCCGCCCCGCTCTTCGCTTTTCTTTTCGGTCTTCGCCGGGCCCGGCTGGGGCGCTTCCGGCGAAGAACTGCTGAGCACCTCGGCTTCCGCCTTACCCTGCGCGAACTGCAGTGAAAGCCTGTCGCCCGGAGCCAGGGCGGCGGCGGTCTTAACCGCCCTGCCCTTAACGTCCTTGATGATGGCGTAGCCCTTTTTGAGCGGAAAAAGCGGGCTCAGCGCTTTGAGCTTTTCCGTCTGTAAATTAAGTTTCTCGCCGGCGTTGCGCACCCGGTCCGCCGAAGCGGCGAAGAGTTCCTCCACCGCGTCGTCGAAGCGGCGGGTGGGCCGCTCGAGCAGGACCAGCGGGTTGACCATGGGCCGGCTGGCGACCAGCCGGTGGAACTTGCCCTGCAGGTTCTCGTAATAGATGCGCAGGCTCTGCAGCAGGCGCTTCTCCAGCCCGGAGATATTGGCCGCCAGCTCCACCTTGCTCTTGACCACCAGCTCGGCCGCAGCCGAAGGCGTGGGCGCGCGCAGGTCGGCCACGAAGTCCGCGATCGTAAAATCCGTCTCGTGCCCCACGCAGGAGATCACCGGTATTTTGGAACCCGCTATGGCGCGGGCCACGATCTCCTCGTTGAAGGCCCAGAGGTCCTCCATGGACCCGCCGCCGCGCCCGACCAGCATCACGTCTATGTCCGGGAATCCCTCGTTGAGGTCTTTTATCGCCTGGGCTATCTCTTCTTTGGAGCCCTGGCCCTGCACCTTCACCGGGGCTATGATGATGTGCATGTTGGCGTAGCGCCGTTCAAGTATGGAAAGGATGTCACGGATGGCCGCGCCGGTGGGCGAGGTGACCACCGCTATTTTCTGCGGCAGCGCGGGGATGGGCCGTTTCCTGGCCTGGTCGAAGAGGCCCTCGGCCGCCAGTTTTTTCTTCAGCTGTTCGAAGGCCAGCTGCAGGGGGCCTATGCCGGCCGGCACCACCTCTTTGGCCATCAGCTGGTACTTGCTCTGTTTATCGTAAGTGGTGATATTGCCGCGCACCCGCACCAGCAGGCCGTTCTGCAGGTCGAACTTGAGGTTAGCGCCGAAGCCCCGGAACAGCACGCCGGAGATATTGGAATTGGCGTCCTTCAGGTCGAAATAGGTATGCCCCAGCGAGGAGATCTTGAGCCCGGAGATCTCGCCCTCGACCCAGAGCTCCCGAAAATTGGTCTCCAGCAGGTACTTGATGCCCTGGCTGAGCTCGCTGACGGTATAAACTTTAGGCTCGGTCATTTGTCGCCCCGCAGCCGCTTCAGGCGCTTGCCGATCTCTATCTCGAAGCCCTGGTCAGAGGGCCGGTAGAAGATCTTCGGGTCCGGCATGTATTCCTGCTTCACATAATGCCCTTCGAAATCGTGCGGGTACCTGTACCCTTTGCCGTGCCCCAGGGCTTTGCCGTCCTTGGAGGCGTCGCGCAGGTGGTTGGGGACTTCGCGTTCCACGCCGCCGTTCACCTCCGCCTGCGCCTCTCCGACGGCCAGGTACGAGGCGTTGGACTTGGGCGAGCTGGCCACGTAGATGGCGGCCTGCGCCAGGACGATCCTGGCCTCGGGCATGCCCAGCACCTCGGCCGAATTAAAAGCGCTCTGCGCCATCACCAGCGCCATGGGGTTGGCGTTGCCCACGTCCTCGGAAGCGCAGATCAGGATGCGCCGCGCCACAAAGCGGGGGTCCTCGCCGGCTTCCAGCATCTTGGCCAGCCAGTAGACGGCGGCGTCGGGGTCCGAGCCGCGCATGGACTTTATGAAAGCGGAGATATGGTCGTAATGCTCGTCCGAGCTGCGGTCGTAGCGCAGGCTGCGGCGCTGGATGGATTCCCGGGCCACCGCCTCGTCGATAAGCCGCCGCCCGTCGGCGCCGGGCGTGGTGGTAACGACGGCCAGCTCCAGGGCGTTCAACAGGCGGCGCGCGTCGCCGGAGGAATTCTCGATAAGGTAGCGCTTCGCCTCGGGAGTGACCTCGGGCTTCAGGGCCTTGAGCCCCGCCTCGTGGGTCAGCGCGCGGTCGAAGATCTCGGAAAGGTGCTCCACCTTCAGCTGCTTGAACTCCACCACGATGAACCGGGACAGCAGCGCCTGGTTGATATAGAAAAAAGGGTTCTCCGTCGTCATGCCGATAAGGATGATCTCGCCTTTTTCCACGGAGGGCAGCAGCACGTCCTGCTGGGTGCGGTTGAAATGGTGGATCTCGTCGAGGACCAGCAGCACGCGCTGGTTCTGCGCCAGGCCGCTGCCCAGGCCGCGGGAGAACTCTATGATCTTTTTCAGGTCGGCCACGCCGGCCATCACGGCGTTCAGGTCGAAGGTCTTGGCGTTGGCGCGCGAGGCGATGTAGCGGGCCAGGGCGGTCTTGCCGGCCCCGGGAGGGCCGAAGAACACGGCGGACTTGAGATTGTCCGATTCTATGGCGCGGCGCAGCAGCTTGCCGGGGCCGAGGATATGCTCCTGCCCGGAGAACTCGGCCAGGTCCCTGGGGGCGAGGCGCGCGGCCAAAGGGGCGTAGGCCGGGCCGCCCTCGGGTTCGGGCGCGGCGGGCTTCTCGTCGAAAAGGGAGTCCGGCATGGCTATTCTTCTTTTTCCAGGGACCTTTCAAGGCGGGCGACGACCTCGTCGATCTTCTTGGAATCCGCCTCCAGGTTGGTTTCGGACTTCTGCTTCAGGTTGTAAAGCTCCACCGCGAAATCGTAAGCGGCCAGTATCGCGATCTTGGAGGTGTCCGCGATCTTGAGCTTTTCCTCTATAGCGGCTATCTTATCCTCCACCTGGCCTATGATGGTCCGCACCTCTATTTCCATAAGGCCGTCCACGGCCGGGAACTTCATATTGCGGCCGCGCACCTTCGCTTCAAAATCGTTATCGCTCATCTTCTTCCTCGAACAGGCCGGGCTGCAGGTCGTTGGCCTTCTCTATCCTGGCGCAGATGCGCTCCAGGCGGCGCTTCACCTTGGTCCTGAACTCCGCCAGTTCGCGGGCGGCGGCCGTATTGGAGGCGGCTTTATTGCGCGCGGCGCTGAGCAGCTGCACCTGTCCTTTGAGCACCTCGTTCTCCTCTTTGAGGCGCGCAATAAGTCCGGTGGCGCTGTTGGCCAGTTCCTCAAGGCGTTTTATGCGGCTGTGCATGCATTAATTATAGTAAAAACCCCCGCCAAATCCGCGGCGGACCGGCTTTATATGCGCCGCGCCGAATCGGCGATCCATTCGAACTGCTCCAGCAGGTTTGGGCTGAAGCCCTTTTCCCCCACCGAGATCAGCATAAAGACGGAACCGCCGGCGGGGAAAAAAGTCACGTGGAACAGGCCGCCGGCGGGAGTGACGTTGTCCGCTTTTATGCGCGGCAGCCGCCGGCCTTCCGCCGCGCCTTCGCGGTAAGCGGTGCCCATCACGCCCGCCGCGTGCAGCCCGCGCAGGGACTTGACGGCAAAGGTTTTCATGTCGGCTTCCGCCTGTTTTGTCTGCCGCAGGAAGACCACGGCCTTGTCCGGCCCCGGCCCCACCATTACCAGGCTGGATTTGCGGTCCGACTCGGGGGGCCTGAACGTAAAGCCGTTCTCCGGGGAAATATCTTTTTCTTCGGCTTTTTTCCAGCCGCCCGGGAAAGACAGCGCGAAGCCCTTGGCGCTGTCGGAGTAAACCCCTTCCGCGTTCACCGTCCCGGTACTTACCCCGCCCCTGCTGTGGAGATACCAGCCGCCGCCCGCCAGCGCCAGTACCGCTATAAGGATATTCTTGTTCATTGAAAACTCCTTGTCCCCCCGCTTCAGTATATAAAACCTCTCCGTCAGCGGACAACGGCGGCCATTAGACCTATAAGATAAAGGGCCCTTGGGCCTTTGCCGCCGCCGCTTTATAAGGGTATAACATACCTAGCAGAATACAGGAGGCCTTATGAACAAACTTTTCAAATCCATTTCGATGCTGGCGGCCGCGGCGGTAGTGCTGCCCTCGCTGGCGAACGCCGGCGCCAAGAGCATCTACGGCAACGACGACCGCCTGGACTACTTTGAAGCTTCCGCCGGCATGCGCGTTCTTTCCGACTCGGTTGTTTCCCTCTGGCCCTCGCAGCAGGTGAAGTTCGACGGCGGCGAGTTCAAGCTGGCCACCATGAGCTTCGGCGACGCCCTGGACCTCTGTCCCGGCGAAAAATTCCGCGAGCAGCCCATCGGCGCCTTCTGTTCGGGCACGCTGGTAGGCGAGGACATAGTGATGACCGCCGGCCACTGCATAACCGACGAAGCCAAGTGCGCCGATACCAGGTTCGTTTTCGGCTTCAATATCGATAAAGAGGGCGGCGAAGCCCGCACGGCCGTAAAAGCCAAGGACATTTACGGCTGCAAGCGCATCATCAAGCGCGACCTGGACAAGCAGGGCTCCGGCATCATCGGCACCGGCCTCGCCATCCTGGGCGCCCTGCTTAACAAAGCCGGCCCCGACTACGCGCTGGTGCAGCTGGACCGCAAAGTGGAAGGCCGCAAGCCCCTGCCCGTCAACCGCGACGGCATCGACAACGGCGCCCAGATCTTCGTAATAGGGCACCCCGTGGGCCTGCCGCTTAAAGTGGCCGGCAACGCCACCGTGCGCGACGCCGGCCCCAAAGCCTTCTTCACCACCGACCTGGACACTTTCGGCGGCAACTCGGGCTCCGCGGTGTTCAATACCCGCACCAACCTTATAGAGGGCATCCTGGTGCGCGGCGGCACGGACTTCGTGGCCACCCCCGCCGGCTGCAAGGCGCAGGCGCGCGTGGGCCAGGCCGAGGGCAAAGGCGAGGCCGTCACCAAGATCTCCATGCTGAAGAAATACATCCCGGAGATCGGCTCCTACAAGGCCGCGGAAATGGAAACCAAGGGCGTAACGGTAGAGCAGGTTCCCTCCGCCGACGAAGCGCTGGCCCGCAGGATACAGTTCTAAGCCGTTAAAACCGGCTGAATAAGAAACCCCGCGCAGGCGGGGTTTTTTATTTGCATGCCGGCCTTAAAAAATATTAATCTCTTTAAAGGTTTGGGGGATAAATGAAAACTATGTTTTTGCCGGCCGCCTTCGCGGCCCTGCTGTGCCTTGGCGGCTGTCAATTTACCGGACCGGCCTCCAGCGCCGCTGAAAACGGGCTGAAAAAAGACCTGGAATGCGTGGGAGAACTGCTCGCCTTCAAAGAAGTCAGGACTACGGAGCAGGACCTGCCGGAAGGCCGCGGGGTGCTGCTGTATTTTGAAAGCGAGGTAAAATGGCTGACCCTGGAGGAAGCGGCCGCCCTGAAAGGCGGGCCGCGCGACACGCAGGCTTACCTGGCCAAGCTGGAATATATTTCCTCCAGGCTGGGCAGCGGCCCCAAGGCAGGGCGCCGGGAATTGATAAAAGGCGCGCTGCTGCTGTTAAAGACCGACGTGGGCTGGATCTACAAAGGCCTGGCCCTGCGCTAACCGGAATTATCTTTTCAGGAAGGTGCCCTTGCGGTATTCGTCGAAGGCCACTTTCAGTTCGTGCTCGGTGTTCATCACTATGGGCCCGCGCCAGGCCACGGGCTCTTTCAGGGGACGCCCCGCGATCAGCATGAAGCGCAGGCCTTCGGAAGAAGCCGCGCAGGCCAGGGTGTCGCCCTCGTCCATTACCGCCAGCTGCCCGGGCCCCACCGCCCGCTTTTTCTCCTCGTCGAACCAGCCTTGCCCCTCGAACACGCAGGCCAGCACGTTGTCTTCCGGCCGCACGTTCAGCGCGAATGCCGCGCCCGCGTCGACCGTAACGTCGAAGAACCAGGGCTCTATCACGATATCCTGCGCGGGGCCTTTAATTCCGCCATACTCGCCGCAGATCACCTTTATCTTGTAGCCGGGCCCTTTCACCTCGGGAATGCTTTCCGCCTTTATGTCGCGGTAGCTGGGGCGCGTCATCTTGTGCTTTTTGGGCAGGTTGGCCCAGAGCTGGAACCCCTGCATGGTTCCCGCGCAGGCCTTCGGCATCTCCTGGTGGACTATGCCGGAGCCGGCCGTCATCCACTGCACCTGGCCGGACTTGATCACCCCGGCATTCCCGAGGGAATCGCCGTGCGCCACTTCGCCCTCTATCATATAGGTAATGGTCTCCATGCCGCGGTGCGGGTGCCAGGGGAAGCCGGCTATATAGTCGGCCGGGTCGGCCGACCCGAAATTATCCAGCAGCAGGAAAGGGTCGGTCAGGGCCGTATCCCCGAAGCCGAAGATCCGCTTCAGTTTTACCCCGGCGCCCTCCACCACCCAGTTCCCCTCTATGACGGTCTTGATCTTTCTTATTTTCATAATAGTTCCGGCTCCCGGGGCCTGCCTCTCCGCTTGCGGCTGATGCGGCGGCCTCTGTACATAGAATATCAAAAAAAAGTCCTGTTCACTTGCGCAAGTAAAATATTGTATGCTCACCCTTGGGTAGGGGACTGCGCATATCTTGAGCTTTCTTTTGTAATCCCTTTGTCTAAAAACGAACGGGGAGGTAATCATATGCTGCTGATGAATAAATCGGGGTTCGAGGAACTTTTGCGGGAACAGGAGGGGCCGTGCGTTTCTGTTTTCATGCCTACGGTAAAGGGCAGTGAAGAAACGAAACAGAACCCCATAAAGTACAAGAAGCTCCTGGCCGAGGCCGAGAAAAAGCTGGAAGCCGGAGGATTAAGGGCGCCCGCGGCCAGGAAGTTCCTGGACCCGGCCAGGCCCCTGCTGGAAGACCATAAGTTCTGGCAGTACCAGAGCGGGGGGCTGGCTCTCTTCCTGTCGCACGACGTCAAGCGCGTCTACACGCTGCCGCTGAACTTCAGCGAACTCGCGGTAGTGGCCGACCACTTCTGCGTAACGCCGGTGCTGCCGCTGTTCGCCGAGGACGGCAGGTTCTACGTCCTGGCGCTCAGCCAGCATTCGCTGCGGCTTTACCACTGCAGCCGGTACAGCGTGACGGAGGTGGACCTCAAACAGCTGCCCAAGAGCATAACCGACCTGCTCGAACTTAACCCCAGGGAAAAACAGCTGCAGTTCCACGGCAATACGGAGGGCAGCGCGTCCCGCGGCAAAGCCGCCATGTTCCACGGCCACGGCGAGGATACCGACGAAGCCAAGGACAACATGCTTGTTTACTTCCATAACGTGAACAGGGGCGTTAACTCCATGCTGAGGAGCGACGGCGCCCCGCTGGTGCTGGCGGGCGTGGATTACCTCACCCGCATCTACGCCAAGGCCAACACCTACCCCAACCTGGTAGGGATGATGCCCGGCAGCGCCGTGGGCTCGAGGCCTGAGGAGCTGAGGGAGAAGGCCTGGGAGCTGGTAAAGCCGCTCTTCGAGGCCGGGGAACTGGCCGCCGTAAGGCAGTACGAGCGGCTCATGGGCACCCCCAAGGCGTCCAACCACATAAAAACCATCCTGAAGGCGGCGGAGGAGGGGAAGGTGGGCACGCTGCTGGTTTCGGCCAACGCGCAGCGCTGGGGCCTGTTCGACCCGGATCTGGGCGTGCTGGCCATGCACAGCAAGCCGGAGCTTTCGGATACCGAGCTGGTGGACCTTTGCGCCACCCGCACTCTGCACCACGGCGGCAAGGTGCACGTGCTCGAACAGTCTAAAATGCCGGGAGTGGCCCCGGTGGCGGCCATACTCAGGTATTGACGGCAAAAAACGCGAGAAGCGGGTATCGGCTCCGGCCGGTACCCGCAACCCGTCAACGCCGCCTTATTTAAGTTCGAATTTTATTTTCACCCGGTCGCCGTATATCTCAACCCTGCCGGTGCCGGCAACGGCTTCCGCAGGGACGGGCAGGATCTTTACGTAGTTTTGCGAAGATTCCTTTTTAATCAGACCGCCGGCGGTTTTTTCCCCGGACGAGGTTTTAGCGCTGAAAGACATCCTGATGCGCTCACCGGTGATATTTATATCGGCGGCCGTCGCCGCCAGGCCCGGCACGTAGATCTCAAGGATCAGCTCCCGGCCGGTCCTGATGAGCTCGGTCCGAAACTGGGTCATCCTGAGCCTCTGCTCGAACCATTTCTCCCAGTACTCTTCGAAACTGGACTTCTCCGGCGCGTTGAACAGGTCCGACATCTGCCGCCTGATCCGTTCCATCTCGTCGAAAGGCCTGGGCCGCCTGGAGAAGAACCGCTCGTCGAAGAAGGCGTCGAAATCCCGTTCCGCCAGGGGCTTACCCCTGTTGATCTCCGCGTGTATCCTGTCCCGCCACTTTTCGAATTCTGCCCACTGGGCGTCCGAAGCTTTTTCCGAGTAGCCCTTTTGCGGCATATCGCTCTGGACGGGAGTTTTTTCCGGTATCTCCTTCGCGGACAGGCCGCACTCGTAGATATAGCACGCCTGCCCCAGCGTCAGCGCGGTCAGCGCCGCTATGACCAGCCACAGGTATTTTTCTCTCATCGCGTCCTCCCGCCGTCAGTATTCTCCCCCGCTGCCGCCTTAACGGCCGCGGCGTTCGCCGTGCCGTCGGTGCTCCTGGCCACGCTGATAGTTATTTCCCGGCGTTCCGTTTCGTCTTCGGACATGGCGCTGACGGGCAGGTCTACGGCCCCGTCCGGCAGCGCGAAGCGCATGGAGAAAGTGCCGTCCGGGTTCAGCGGCACCTTGCGCCCCGATACGGTCACAAAGGCGTCCGGCTCCGTGGCCCCGTACAGGATAATTTCGCAGTCGGCGGCCAGCCGGAAATCCTTCGCCGGCGCCTTCAGCGCGGCGCGCGAGGACAGCGAACTGACGCCCCAGGAGGCGGCCCTGGAGAACACGGACCGCAGCATCTCCCAGCGCTGGGCCAGCGACTTGGCGACTTCGCCCGAGCCTTTGCCGATGTACTCCACCCCGGAAAGCTGCAGCAGGCGGTCGAAATCCGGCGAGACCGACATCCATTTCTCGTCCATCGCGCCCGAGACGTGGCCCGGGGGCAGGGCGCAGGCGTTGCTCTTAACTATGCCCACAAAGCCGCCGTCCGGCGGGAGCAGGCCCAGTTCGCAGCAATACGCCCGGCCGCCTTCCTGCACGTGCACGTACCAGTTGCCGGCTTCCAGCATTATGGGGGTGTCGAAATACTTGGGATCGTCCCCCTCGGGCAAACTGGCGTCGTAAACACGCGCCACCGGCCTGGACTTCTCAAAGATATCCGCGCCGTGCTCGCGCGCGAGGCCGGCCTTAACACTGGGGGTTATTTCCCAGTAAAGGAACATCCAGTTGGGGTCCCTGGGCAGCAGAGCCGCCATGGTCGTCCCGTAACCTTCCGGCAGGGACCTCGTATCTATGCCGGGGCCTGGACTTTTCCCGCCCAGCACGCCTGATGAAGGCATAACCTCCTCCTTAGACCGCTTCGCACAGCAGCCGGTTGGACGCCTTAAGGAATTGTTCTCCTTTAAGGTAGTAGAAAGTGCGCCGCAGGAATTTTCCCGCCGCGCTTTTTGAAACGATTATTTTATGGCCGGAACGGCGGCGCCCCGCAGCGACCTGGCGTCGCCTTTTGATGGTTTTCATTATTCCCCCCCCGTTTTTTAGTGCGGCAAGACCGCCGGCCTTGCGGATAATTTCACAAGCGCCGGAGGTTTACTGATCGATGTCTCAGTGATACGTTGCGGTTACAGTTGCGTTACTTAGCCCCTACCCCTAGGAGTTCAATATCTACGGTTACTTTATTTAAAATAGTTGCCTAATGTCAACATGATTTTTGTCACATGCGCGGGCTTATTCTATTGCCTTTACTCTCCGCAGTGCCTGGCCTGGCGCCTGGCGCCGCGCGCGGAAGCCGGCCGCGCTCTCAGGGCGTCGCGCGCGGCCAGCGCGGCCGTAATTTCGGCGGGATGTTCCAGTTCTTCGGTAAGATAGGTCTTCAGCAGCTCCAGCAGGCGAGCGCGCGAAATGCCGTGGGTCTGCCCGGCGCGCCCGTAAAGCCAGTCGCTGAATTTCAGAAAACTTCCGAAAGGCGACCGGCCCGCGCGGAGCAGCGCCGAACTTTCAGGAAAAGCGCCGCTGTTAGCCACCAGGTCCCAATACCGCGCGAACCGGCGCAGGCGCTGCATGGTGAAAAAGTCCAGCAGGCCGTTCTGCCGCAGCTCATAAGGCGGCTGCGGGCTGTAGACCATCTGCCACTGCGCGTCATGGCGGGCGATGGCCGCCCCGCGCAGGCGCTTAAGCACGCCCACCTGTATTTCCTGCGGGCCCAGGGCCGCCAGCCTGTCGAAGCCGGCGGCGAAAGAAGCCAGGTCCTCGCCCGGCAGGCCGATAATCAGGTCGGCGTGCAGATGCGCGGCGGTTTCCCCCTTCAGGCGGCGGAGGTTGTTTTCTACTGCGGCGCCGTCCTGCCGGCGGCCGATGCGCGCCGCCGCGGCCTCGTTGAAGGTCTGCACGCCCACTTCCAGCTGCAGCGAGCCCGCCGGGAATTTTTTGACCAGGGCGAAGAGTTCCTCCGGGAAGCGGTCCGGCACCATTTCGAAATGCAGGAACAGGCCGGGCCGGTACCGTTCCAGGAAGAACTCAAGGACGGCGGACGCGCGCTGTATGTCCAGGTTAAAGGTGCGGTCCACGAATTTAAATTTCAGCGCCCCGCGCGCCAGCAGTTCCGACCACGCCGCGAACAGGGGCGGCAGGGGGAAATATCTTACTTCCTTATCCAGCGAGGACAGGCAGAACTCGCAGGCGAAGGGACAGCCGCGGGACGCCTCGGCGTATATCACGCGGCTGGCTATATCTTCTTCCGCGTAAAGGGCATAAGGCAGCGCCGTCCGCTCCAGGTCAGGCGCGGGGGCGGAGATTATCCTGGCGGCCGGCGGCTGCCCGGACAGCAATTGGCGGCACAGCCGGGCGAAAGCTTCTTCCCCCTCGCCTTTGATGACATGATCCGCGTCGCGGCAGATCTGCTGCTCCGTGTCGTGGCTGACCTCGGGCCCGCCGAGAACTATGACAAGTTCCGGCCGCAGCCGCTTAAGCTCGGCCGCGAGCATGCCGCTTTCCCGCGCGTTCCACACATAAACGCCCAGCCCCAGTATTCGCGGCACCAGCGCCAGGACAGCCTCGGCGGCCTCCGCCGTACGCAGCTCGGTGTTAAACTCCAGCAGGCGGGCGCGCGGCGCCAGGTCGCCCAGGTTGGCCATAAGGCAGCGCAGCCCCATGGAGCAGTGCTCATAGCGCGCGTTAAAAGTGGCGAGTACTATATCGGCCATGGTTAAAGTGTATAAAATCCCCGCCGGGAAACAGGCGGGGGATATTTATTTGAAAGTGACCGCGAAGGAAGCTTCCTGGGCCCCGCCGCGCGAGACGAGACTGATGCCCGTGTCGGTGCCGTCGTAAAGGCGGCTTGAAGGAACGGTCTCCGGACCCAGCGCGCGGTCCCTAACATAGAAATCCCAAAATCCGAAACTTCTGCTCAGGCCTTTCTCCAGCTCCTCCAGCCCGTCGGCTTCCATAACTTTCAGCAGCTTATGTTCGGTATCGGAGTTATTGTAAAGGAAATTATTGCCCTCCGTGTTCAGCCGGGCGTCCACATGCCAGACCACCAGCCCGCCGCTGATCAGGGCGTTATCGGTATCGTTGCCGTATTTCCTGCGGTTTTCAACGAGGAAAAACTCGCCGAAGGGATTTTTCGCGCGTCCCGGCGGCAGCAGCATCACGCAGTCACCGGAATCGGAGGCCGGCCTTAGCGTGTACGTGCCTGCGGAGGAGACCACCTGAGGCTCTATCCAGCCGAGCATCAGCTTGCTGAAGCAGTTGTGGTCGAACCGGTTGGCGTCCATCATGTCGAAATAGCCCAGCCCGCCGGCCGGGCCCACCGCCGGCTTATAGTCGTAATAATCCGGCAGCCCCAGCGAGTGCCCGGTTTCATGCACCAGGATATTGGTTTTGAAAGAGGCGTCGGGATCGTCCCATTTGGCCACGATGCCCTGCCAGGCGTAGGCGTTGAGGCTTTTGCCGCCTACCGTAAAGCTCTTATCGGCGAACTTCGGCGCCGAGGCCCACCAGAAAGTCGCCCAGTCCCCTATCGGCCCTGTCCAGATGACCGCGAAGTAATCAATGACGCCGTCGCCGTTGTTGTCGTACTGTGAAAAATCATGCCCTTTATAGTTCTGCAGCGCTTTCTTGATAACGGCTTCGCGCCCTTCCCAGGTCTCGGCGACATCGGCGCGCCTGCCGGCCTTGTACCAACCCAGCACGTTGCCCTCGATGTTGAGCTTGCCGTAGGAGGATCTCCGGTAATAAGCGCTGAGGCTTTCATAGGGGAACTGCCCGCTTGAACCGAAGATGGTGGCGGCCATGGCCTCGGCCGTGTCCGCCGGCTTGGACGGGTACTCGTCAAATTCCACCAGCAGCACCAGCATTTTAGGCTTTCCCACGGAAGGCAGACCCGCCCCCCTCGTCCCGGAGAGAAGGTTAGCCCCCTTGTTCCCGGAGAGGCGCTCCCGCAGGTTCCCCACCAGGTGGGGCGCAAAAGACTGGTTGCCTATGCCCAGCGCGGCGGCTATACGGGCGCGGCTCCTGGAAGGCGCGTCGGCGGGCGGCGGCTCAAGGGCGGCCGCGGCCTGGGACAGCGCCAGTAAAAGGGCGAGCAGGGAAGTGAATAGATTCATTACGTATATATAGTGTACCCCCCGCAGCAGGATCTGGCACGGGTATTAGGACCTAGGCCGCCGGACTTTGGACCCAGGGGCCTTTAGCCGGTAAAAAAGCGAACCGCCGGGAGCTGCCCGGCGGGTTACGGCCAAAACGGCTCTCCCGGCTTACTTGGCGGGTTTCTTTATTTTCTTCAGGACTTTCGCCAGCTGGTCTGAACAGGAGGTGGGATTTTTTCCGCAGGTGATGCCCTTCAGCTTGGAGATAACATCCTCCACCCGCATTCCCTCCAGCAGCACGCCGAGGGCCTTGAGGTTCCCGGCGCAGCCGTTCAGGAACTCCACGTTCTTCAGCTTGCCGCCCGCTACCGTGAACTTAACTTCCTTGGCGCAGACGCCTTTTAATTTATGTTTCATATTTACCTGTCCAGAGTCGCATTAGCCCATTTTCAGCCCGCGCGGCGCCTAGTTGCCGCAGTCACGCGGGCAGCGGCCCGGGTGGGCGCGCTCAAAAGCGTCGCAGGTCCCGTCGCCGCAGCGGCCGCGCTGTTCCATTTTTTTAATCGGGGTACGCGGGCCGTACATCTGTTTGCCTACCTCGCCGTATAGCGAAGGTATCGGCTTCAGGCGAGGCAGCTCAGTTTTTGGCAGCTCCGGAGGAGGCTGCACTGGTCGCTGTTCCTGTTTTTTGGCCGCCGGCGCGGGCGCCGCCCGCTTCTCCGGCAGAAGCGCGCCTTCCGCCACGGCCGAGACCGTGCGGCTGCGCAGTCCCTGGGGGTCCAGGCCCTTCAGAAAAGCCAACCAGGCATAAAAGGGGCCGAACTCGGACGGCGAGCTTTTGAAAACCGCGCCATAGACCCCGGACAGCTGGCCTGAAAAAGCTTTCTCCGCCGCCTCGATCCCCGCCTTGTCGGCCGGGTGAAACGCGGACAATAACTTTTTAGACCGCCCGGGCCCGGAAACGGTCACAAATTCATTTACCCCGGCATTGCCCGCCCCTGTTTTTTCCTGCGCGCCCGGCTTGCAGATCTCATAAGGCGGAGCGACGGCCAGGAATTGTTTATCCGCCTTTGTCAGCATGCAGCCGGTCTTGATCTCAGTACTCAGGGGGGCGAGCGCCGCAAAGTACGCTTCGTGTCCCTGGGGGGATCCGGAAGCTCCGCTCTCTTTCCTGGCGCGCGCCAGGGTTTCCCCGGCCAGGTCCGAATAGCCGTCCCAGGCCCTCGACTCCGGCCCCTGATGGTAGGCCCCGGTCTCGTGCCCGGTCTTCTTCCAGCCCTCGAACTCCGCCAGGCGGGCCGGGTCCGTAGCGATATAGACCGCGTACTGCGCGCTGAACAGCAGCGTCAGTTTCACGTTCTGAGCGTTTGCCAGCTTGACCATCTCCCGCAGCGCCGTGTAGGACTCCGCCAGCTGCGCCTCGCCGCCTTTGAAATTATAAGCGCCGTTCTGCACCGCGATAAAATAATACGGCTTCTCCCCGCCGGCCTCCGCGTTTGCGGCGCCCAGCAGCGTCAGAATAATTATGAGATTTGCCAGGAACATAAACGATCACCAGGCGCCGCGCGCGCAACTCTTCCGCGCCGGCTCCGGAACTATAATAGCAAAAGGCCGGGCTTTCGCCCGGCCTTTTCGTTCGGGCCCGGCCGTCAGCTGCGGAGCTTGGCCTCGAAGTTTTTGGTCAGCTTCTCCAGGACGGCCGTCATGCGGGCGCCCACGTCCCCGTCGTTAAGCGTACCCGCCATGGACGAGAAAGTAAACCGGATCGTAAGGCTGCGGAACCCGGCGGGGATGTTCTTCCCTTTGTAAACGTCTATGAGCCGCGCCGAGGCCAGGTCCTGCACGCCGGAGAAAGCCCGCTCCAGTTCCCCCCACTGGTGCTTCTCTTCCAGCACTATGGAAAGGTCGCGCCAGTTCTGGGGAAAAGCCGAGACCGGCTTTATTTTGACCACCTTCTGCCAGAATTCCATCTTGCCGGCCGCGGCCAGACAGGTCAGCGGGATCTCGAAGTAAAAAATATTGTTATCTTTGAAATCGAAAGCCGCGGCGGCCGCCGGGTCCAGTTTGCCGAGATAACCCGCGCTGCTGCCGCCCAGCTTCATCTCAAGGCAAAGCCCGGGCTGAAAATAGGCCGGGGCCTTCCTGGGCGTTTCAAAGCGGAAACCGCTCTTGCCAGCGAACAGCCGCGTCATCATTCCCTTAAGGTGGTAGAAGTCGGCGGCCGCTTGCCCGCCCTTCCAGAAACCGTGCTCGGGGAAATTCCCGAACATCAGCCCGGAACAATACACTTCCTCGGCTTTGCCCGCGTCCTTCCTGGCGTAGGCGACGCCGGATTCGAAGACCAGGACCGAGTCCCGGCCCCGGTTCAGGTTATAACTGAGCGTCTTGAGCAGCCCCGGCAGCAAAGTACTTCGCAGGAACTGGTAATCGGAAGACAGCGGGTTCTTTACCTCCAGCGCCGCCGCCGGGTCCAGGCCGCAGGCCTTGATCTCTTTTTCGGAGACGAAATCGTAATTGTAGGCTTCGCTGAAGCCCAGCGAGGCCAGGGTGTTCTTCATTTCCGAAGTGACCAGCCACAGGGGCGTGCTGGTGGAAGGCAGCATCGGCATGCGCGACACCGAGGGGATCACGTCGTACCCCACGTAGCGCGCCACTTCCTCGGCTACATCCCATAAATTCTCTATATCCTGGCGGTAGGACGGCACGGTGAACTTCCACGGCCTGGAATCTTTCAGGTCCGGCTGGAAAGCCCGCAGGCAGGCGGAGATCTCGCCGTCCGCGATCCCCGTGCCCAGGATGGCGTTAACGCGGGCGGGATCTATCTCTATGACCGGCGGCTGGTACTTGACCGGGCAGTTGTCGGTGATCTGCGCGACGACGGCGCCGGGGGCGGCCTCGAGGATAAGCCCGGCCAGGCGGCGGGCCGCTTTCATCGTCAGCTCTGGGTCGGTGCCGCGCTCGAAACGATAGGAAGATTCGCTCTTTACGCCGGTGGCTTTGGAGGCCAGGCGCACCGTGGGCGGGTGGAACCGCGCCGACTCTATAAGGATGGCGTCGGTATAGTCGGAGACGGCCGTCTCCAGGCCGCCCATCACCCCGGCCAGGGCCGCCGGCCGCCGCGCGTCGGCTATTACCATCATGCCCGGGTCCAGTTTCAGGTCTTTATTATCCAGCGTGGTAAAGTGCTCTCCCGGCAGGGCGCGGCGCACCTTTAATTCGGGGCCATCCAGCTTGGAGATATCGAAACAATGCGTAGGCTGGCCCAGTTCGTACATTACGTAGTTGGAGCCGTCTATAAGGATATTGCCCTTGGGATTGGAGCCTACGGCGCGCAGGCGGTCGGCCATCCAGTCCGGGGTCATGGCGCCGCGCAGGCCTTTTATGACTATGGCGGTATAGCGCGGGCACAGGTCCGGAGCTTCTATGGTCACCGGCACAGCAGAGCCGGCGGCGGCGCCCTCGAAAATTTTGGCTTCTTTCAGCTTCAGCCCGTAGAACAGGCAGAACTCGCGGGCCAGCGCGTAATGCGAAAGACAATGCCCCTGGTTGGGCAGCATTTCCACTTCAAGCAGGTAGTCGGCTTTAGGGAAAAGGGTCGCGGCGTCCAGGCCCACGGCCGTATTTTCCGGCAGCACCATGATGCCGGAGCTGTCGCCTTCCAGGCCCAGCTCGGCGGCGGAACAGATCATGCCCTCGGAGTCCACGCCGCGGATCTTGGCTTTCTTCAGTTCGCCTTCCACCAGCATGGCGCCGACCCTGGCGAAAAGGATCTTCTGCCCCGCGGCTATGTTCTTCGCGCCGCACACCACGCGCTGCTCGCCCGGGCCGTAGTTCACGTCCACCAGCGCCAGCTTATCGGCGTTGGGGTGCTTGTCTATCTTCATTATCTGCCCGACGCAGACGCCGGAAAAAGACGCGCCGGTCTTCTTTATCCCCTCCACCTTCAGCCCCACTCGCCCGAGCTTGGCCGCCAGCTCGTCGGGCGAGGGAGGATTCTCGATAAAGTCGCTGAGCCAGGAATATAATATATTCATTTCGTTATCTCTAAAAACTTATCTCACTTCCCCGCGGTTCCGGTCAGGGGACCGGGTTAGCAAAACCGTCGTTGAGCCCGCCGCTTGCATAAGCGCGGCGGGCGAATACCGAGTGAGGCCACGGTGTGGCCGAACGCGTTTTGCGTTCCGGCCCCCTGACCGGAACCGCCAGCCTACTGGACCTGCTTTAAGACGCGCAGATCGTTCTCGTAGAGCATGCGCATGTCGCTGATGCCGTACAGCAGCATGGCGAAGCGCTCGATGCCCCCGCCGAAAGCGAAGCCGCTCCACTTTTCAGGATCGTACTTGCAGGCCTTCAGCACGTTCGGGTGCACCAGCCCCGCGCCCATGACCTCCAGCCAGCCGGTGCCTTTGCACACCGGGCAGCGACCGGCGGCGTTGTGGCCGGCCTTGCAGAAAATGCAGCTCATATCCACTTCGGCCCCGGGCTCCACGAAAGGAAAATACGACGGGTTGAAGCGCGTCTTCACGCCCGAACCGAACAGGTCCTTCATAAAAGTATCGGCCGTCCACTTAAGGTCGGCCATGCTGACGCCTTTGTCCACGTAGAGGCCCTCTATCTGGTGGAAAGCGAAAGAATGGCTGGCGTCCACCGCCTCGGAACGGAACACGCGGCCGGTATGGAACACGCGCAGCGGCGGCTCGTTCTTCTCCATGGAGCGGACCTGCACGGGCGAAGTATGGGTGCGCAGCAGCATCGGCTTGCCCAACTGGTCTTTGGCGTCCACGTAGAACGTGTCCTGCATGTCGCGCGCGGGATGGAAGGGCGGGAAATTCAGCGATTCGAAATTATGGTAATCGTCCTCGACCAGCGGCCCGTCGGACATGGTAAAGCCCAGCTTCAGAAAGCCCTCTGCCAGGCGGTTCATCGTATGGGTGAGCGGGTGCAGGCTGCCCTTGGGGAAAGGCCAGCCGGGCAGCGTGAGGTCCAGGCCCGGCTTGGCGGCCGGCCCGGCCGCGCCGGCCGAAGCGCCTTTCAGGGCGTCGAGCTTCGCGGTCATCTCTTCTTTGGCGGCGTTGCCCAGGGCGCCCAGCGCCTTGCGCTCTTCCAGGGGGATGTCTTTGAGGTCCCGCAGCAGCAGCGCCAATTCGCCCTTGCGGCCGAGGTAATGAAGCTCGACGGCCTCCGGGCTTTCGGCGGGTGATTTAGCTATAGAAACGGAAAAACTGTCCCGTATTGCGGACAGTTTTTCCTTCCACGTCGTGGCGTTCACGGCGCGGCCTTATTTCTCGGTACCGACAACTTTCTTGATGGTACCGATGGCTTTCCTGGCGATCTCGGCCAGCTGCTTGAAGGACTGGGGATCGCGGATGGCGATCTCGGACAGCATCTTCCTGTTCAGGTTGATGTTGGCCTTGTGGATGCCGTCCATGAACCTGCTGTAGGACATGCCTTCCTCGCGGGCGGCGGCGTTCAGGCGCACTATCCACAGCTGGCGGATGTCGCCCTTCTTGTCGCGGCGGTGTATATAAGCCGTGGTGAGGGACTTGTTGACCTGCTGGATGGCCTGGCGGAGGCGGTTGCCTTTATTGCCGTAATAGCCTTTAGCAAGCTTTAAAACTTTCTTCTTTCTTTTTGTGCGGGGTACGCTGTATTTTATTCTCATAACGCTACATCCGCCCCGTGATATTTACCGCCGGGCGCGGCTCCTTTGTTGTTGTTCTTATTCGTAAGGCAGATACTGCTTAAGCACGCGGCCTTCGGAGGAATTCTTCTCCTCCACTTTGGCCGTGCGCAGCGTGCGGCCGCGTTTGGCGGACATGCCGGTCAGGAGGTGGCGCAGGCCGGATTTCCGGTGCAGCCATTTACCCGAGCTCGTTTTCCTAAATCTTTTCTTGGCGCCGCTATGGGATTTAATTTTAGGCATAGTGTTTCTCTTTAAACCGAATTGTTTTGCCGCGTTTCGCGCTTATCTACTTATTATATGAATTTCCTGCCCCTCTTGAAAAGGGCTCAGGCGCCGGGCGCCTGCTCGGGCTTGGGAGCGGGGGCGGGCTGCTCCGCGGGTTTGGGCGCGGGAGCCGGCGCTTTCTGGGCCGCCGGGACCGCGGGCTTCGCGGCGGCGGGCTTGGCGGGCGCGGCCACGGGCTTGCCGTGCACCGGCGCCAGCATGATGCTCATGCGGTTGCCCATCATGGACGGGCGGCCTTCCACGATACCGACGGAGGACAGGTTGTCCTTTATGGCCATCAGGATCTCTTCGCCGAGGTTGCGGTGCTGGTTCTCGCGGCCGCGGAACACCACGGTGACGCGCACCTTGTTGTGCTCTTTGAGGAATTCCTCGATGTGCTTGATCTTGGTCTGCAGGTCGTGGCTGGCGATGCGCGGGTTAAGGCGGATCTCCTTGAGCACGCCGGCCTTCTGCTTCTTGCGGTTCTCGCGGTCCTGCTTTTCCTTTTCGTAAAGGAACTTTGAAAAATCCATTACCTTGCAGACGGGCGGATTGGCGCCGGGGGAGATCTCCACCAGGTCAAGCCCGGAGCCCTTGGCCATTGTCACCGCTTCTATCAGCGGCTTTATTCCAAGCATGGTCCCGTGCATGTCAATAAGGCGCACCTGCGGGGACGTGATATTCCGATTTACTCTTACTCTCTTATCGTTGTACAAAACCAGCCTCCTGTGAATTCCGGGCGGCAAAGCCGCCCTGCCAGAACCTCAGCTCCGGGATGGATATTCTACCATTTTAAAGCCCACTACTTAATAGAACCTGTAAAACAGCAGGCCCAGGTACTCGTTGATAGCCCGGTCCGCGTCCCCCCCGCTGCCGGGCAGGTAATTGCGTAAATAACGCCTCGCCTCGGGGCGGCCTATGCGGCAAACGGGAAAAGGGGTTACGGCTTCGAAGCCGGCCTTCCTGAAGGCGTACAGGGCGCGCGGCATATGGTAGGCCGAGGTCAGCAGGATAACCCGCTTAAAACCCTTGTCGGCGCAGATCTTGTAGCTGAGCCGGGCGTTCTCGAGGGTATCGCGGGATTCGGACTCGGTCAGGATGGACTTGAGCGGCACGCCCCGCTCCAGCAGGTAATTGGCCGCTGAGGAGGCTTCCGGTTCGGTGGTGAAAGGCCGCCCGCCCGAGATCAGCACCGGCAGGCCGGTCTTCTGCTGCAGCAGCGCCGCCGCCGACGCCCGCTCCAGGGTAGAGGCGGACAGCGCCTCCCCGGCCGAGAAAGTCGCCCCCGACCCCCGCGCCCCCCCGGAAAGCATAACAATAACGTCGCCCTCAGCCTTCTCCGGCGCGCTGTAAGCGTTCTCCAGGGGCCGCAGCAGCAAGTCCGAAACCACCTTGGTGGACCCGGCCCATACGATAGCCGCCAGCACCGCGCAAACCGCCGCCCCCGCCCGGCTCCTCTTCCTCAAATAGATCCCAAGCGCGACCAGGGCTACCACCAAACACCCCGGCGGCAGCACAAAAGCCTCGATTATCTTCTTAAAGATGAACATAAAACAAATAATACAAAATAGCTCGTTGCCTGTAATGGGGCGTCACGGGGGGCGGGTTATCAAAACGCGTTCGGGCAGTCACGGATAAACCGCATAGCGGTTTTCCGCGACCCCGCCTCGGCAATTTCGCTTACGCATGAAATTGCCTGCGGCCTTGCGGACCGGACGCGAAACATAATTATGTTTCGCTCTGAAGCCGGTCCTCACCGTGCCCTCACTCGGTATTCGGGCTCGGCGCTATGCAAGCCGAGCCCTCAACGACGGTTTTGCTAACCCGGCCCCCGCGCCGCCCCCGGATTCCCCCCCGCCCCAAAACAAAACCGCCAGGCTTCCCTGACGGCCAAAACAGCAACGCTCTCGAAGATTATCGACCGATTTTATCAATAATCCATCTTTTAATCACTTCCGCAACAGAATCCTTAGTTATTCCCTTTTGCTTACAGTACTGTGACTCAAACCACTCAAGCAATTGTTTATCGCTTTTACTTGCGTTACAGGAAGAGCAACACAGAGTTATGTTCTCGTCACATATATTCTTCGCACTGTTGTCGATATGTTCCCATGTGGCCCTGTCTTTGGGGTTATTCTCAAATTTAACATGACAATACACGCATGCGGTATCCCTGTTCCTAACGCGTCTCTCCATTTCACTCGGAATATTCCATCTGTTCGCCATATTTTTTTAATTATATTAGTTATGAGCGTGATTGGATAGCAGTCGGCGGGCGACAGGGGGGCCGGGTTAGCAAAACCCTGCCGGAGCCCGACGCTTACGTAAGCGCGGAGGGCGAGGCGGGGAGGTGCGAGCACGGTGTGCGAGACACCGTTTTTGCGTTCCGGTCCCCCTGGCGCCCGCTTGGATACGGAGCCATAAAATAAAACTCCCCGCTTTTGGCGGGGAGTTTTATCAACTGGGGAAGGCTTTTATTTGCCTTCGAGGTTGGGGATGCGCATGCTGTAGAAGGAGCGCCAGACGAAGATGACGCTGATGGCGAAGAAGACGGCCGCCAGCGTGTGGCTGACCTTCGGGTCCAGCGTGACCGCCAGCTCTACCGCCAGCAGGCCGAACAGCGTGGTGAACTTTATGATCGGGTTCATCGCCACGGAAGAGGTGTCCTTGAACGGATCGCCCACCGTGTCGCCCACGACGGAAGCCTCGTGCAGGGGCGTGCCCTTCATGTTCAGTTCCGTCTCGACCAGCTTCTTGGCATTGTCCCAAGCGCCGCCCGCGTTGGCCATGAAGATAGCCTCGTACAGGCCGAAGATCGCGATGCTGATCAGGTAGCCGATGAAGAAGTAATGATTCAGGCAGGCGAAGGCCAGCGTACTGAAGAACACCACCAGGAAGATATTGAACATACCCTTCTGGGCATACTTCGTGCAGATCTCCACCACTTTCTTGGAGTCCTCGACGTTGGCTTTCTTCACGGAGCTGTCCAGCTTGATGTTCTTCTTGATGAAGTCCACCGCCTGGTAAGCGCCCGTGGTAACCGCCTGCATGGAGGCGCCGGCGAACCAGAAGATGATAGCGCCGCCGGTGATCAGCCCCAGCAGGAACTTCGGGTTCAGGATCGAAAGCCCTTCGTAAATGCCCTGGGGCCCCACGGTGCCGAATTTGGCCGCCAGCATCTGGATGATGGCGAAGATCAGCGTGGTGGCGCCCACTACGGCCGTGCCGATCAGCACGGGCTTGGCGGTCGCCTTGAACGTATTACCCGCGCCGTCGTTCTCTTCCAGGAACTTCTTGCCGTTCTCGAAGTCCACGTCGAAACCGAAGTCCTTCTTTATCTCTTCCTTAATGCCGGGCAGCCCCTCTATCATGGACAGTTCGAACACCGACTGCGCGTTGTCCGTCACGGGGCCGTAGGAGTCCACGGCGATGGTCACCGGGCCCATGCCCAGGAAGCCGAAGGCCACCAGGCCGAAGGCGAAGATGGCGGGAGAGATCATGATCGAAGCCAGCCCGAAAGTGGACACGATGTAGGCCACGCCCATCAGGAATATTATCGCCATGCCCAGCCAGTAGGCGCTGAAGTTGCCGGCCACCAGGCCCGACAGGATGTTAAGGGAAGGGCCGCCTTCCTTCGAAGCCGACAGCACTTCGCGCACGTGGCCGGAGTTGGTGGAGGTGAACACCTTCACCAGTTCCGGGATCACCGCGCCCGCGATGGTGCCGCAGGAGATGATGGTGGAAAGCTTCCACCACAGGGTAACGTCGCCGTTAAGCGCGGGCACCAGCAGGTAGGAGAGCGCGTAGGTCATGGCGATGGAGACGAACGAGGTCAGCCAGACCAGCATGGTGAGCGGGTGCTCGAAGTTGAATTTCTTGGCCGCGCCGTACATGGCGTGGGTCACAATGCCGTTCACCCAGTAGGAGAAGGCGCTGGTCACGATCATGCCTATGCGCATGACGAAGATCCACACGAGGAGCTGGATCTGCGCGGTCTGGGAGGCGGCTTTCGCCGCCACTTCGTCCGTCCCGCCTTTCATGAACACTTCCGGAGAGACCGCGAGCAGTATGAAGGTCACCAGGGCTACGCCCGTAACGCCGTAGGTCTCGAAACCGTCGGCCGTGGGGCCCACGGAGTCGCCGGCGTTGTCGCCGGTGCAGTCGGCGATCACGCCGGGGTTCCTGACGTCGTCTTCTTTGATCTTGAACACTATCTTCATCAGGTCGGAGCCGATGTCGGCGATCTTGGTGAAGATGCCGCCGGCGATGCGGAGCGCCGCGGCGCCCAGGGATTCGCCGATGGCGAAGCCGATGAAGCAAAGCCCGGCGTAGTCGCCCGGCACGAAGAGCAGGATGAACAGCATCATTACCAGTTCCACGCTGATAAGAAGCATGCCGATGCTCATACCGGCTTTAAGCGGGATGGCCATGGTCGGGTAAGGCAGGCCTTTAAGACCGGCGAACGCGGTGCGGGAATTGGCGTAGGTATTGATGCGTATGCCGAACCAGGCGACCGAGTAGGAACCCAATATGCCCACTATGGAGAAGAGCACGATGATGAAGATCTTGAAGGTTGTCATCGCCGGGTTAAGGCTGAAGTACCAGACCATGATGGCGGCTATGAAAACCCACAACATGGCTATGAATTTCCCCTGGGTGAACAGGTAGGTCTTGCAGGTTTCGTAAATCAGTTCGGAGATCTCTTTCATCGACTTGTGCACGGGAAGCCTGGAGATCTGCATGGACTGGAGAATGCCGAACAGCATGCCCAGTACGCAGATCACGAGCCCGCCGAGCAGCAGGTTGTGCCCGGTCACGCCCATGAAAGTCACGCCGGCGAGGTCCGGGATAACAAGCTCGGCTTCGCTCGCGAAAGCGGGAGCGGAAGCCATCAACAGAGCCGCTGAAGCGGCGAGAGTCTTAAGTTTTCGCATTTTTTCCCCTCTGACTGTGTAAGTTAAAAAAAAGCCCGCCGGTTTTGCCGGCGGGCTTTTATTTTTTTAGTTCGAAGCTTTCTGCTCCACGATGACGGGGAAGCCCGCCCCCATGGTAGAAGTCAAGAACACCGACTGCATGTAGACGCCCTTGGAAGAGGACGGCTTGACCTTCAGCACCGCGTCGATCACGGTCTGAACGTTCTCCACCAGCTTCTCCTCCGGGAAGGAGACCTTGCCGGCGATGGCGTGCACGATGGCCTGCGGGTCGGCTTTGAACTCGATGCGGCCGGCCTTCAGTTCTTTGACCGTCTTGGACACGTCGAAAGTGACGGTGCCGCTCTTGGGGTTGGGCATTAGGCCTTTGGGGCCCAGGGTCTTACCCAGCTTGGCGGCGTCTTTCATCATGTCGGGGGTAACCACGAGCACGTCGAAATCCATGAAACCGCCCATGATCTTTTCGATCAGTTCGGCTCCGCCGAAGATATCCGCGCCGGCGGCCTGGGCTTCCTTCTCTTTTTCGCCCTTGGCTATCACGGCGACCTTCTTGGTCTTGCCGGTGCCGTGCGGCAGGCTGACGGTGCTGCGCACCTGCTGGTCGCTCTGCTTCACGTCCACGCCGAGCTTCATGTGCACTTCAAGGGTCTCGTCGAACTTGGCGTTGGCGGTCTTCTTGATGAGGGCCACGGCTTCCTTGACGGTGTACTTCTTGACCAGGTCCAGGCCCTTCTTTACGTTATCTATTCTTTTTCCCATTTTGTTGTCTCCTTGTTATTTCCAGGGCCTATGGCCCCCGAGGTTCATGCGCGGGAAGGTCCCGCTTCCTCGTGTCCGGACTTGCCGGGTCAGGGCATGTGGAGACTCAAAACTCCAGGCCCGTGACCCCGCAAACCCAAATTTAGTCTATGATGTCCACGCCCATGCTGCGCGCGGTGCCTTTCACCATCTGCATCGCCTGCTTTACGTCTTTGGTGTTGAGGTCGGGAAGCTTTATCTTGGCGACTTCCTCTACCTGCTTCAGGGTCAGCTTGCCCACTTTGTCCTTATTGGGGGTGCCTGACCCCTTGGCGAGGCCGGCGGCCTTCTTTATAAGGGCGGACATCGGGGGCATCTTGGTGATGAAGGTGAAAGACCTGTCTTCGAACACCGTGATGACCACGGGGATCGGGACGCCCTGCTCGAGCTTGCGGGTCTTTTCATTGAACTGCTTGCAGAAGTCCATGATGTTGACGCCGTGCTGGCCGAGGGCGGGACCTACGGGGGGCGCGGGATTGGCGGCGCCGGCCGGGATCTGGAGCTTTATGAAGGTTTTAACTTGTTTTGCTTTAGCCATAGTAGTGAATTAAGGATGCTCTCCTTAATATATCTCCTTAAGTAATATGTCCCGGACGAACCGCGTAACACGGGCGCCCTGAAGCCGCTGAAGCTTGCGGCCTTTAGACTTTTTCTACCTGCAGAAAATCAAGTTCCACCGGGGTGGGGCGGTCGAACACGGTGACGGTGACGCGGAGCTTGGCTTTCTGCTCGTTCACGTCCTCCACCATGCCCATGAAGTGCTTGAACGGCCCTTCGATGATGCGCACGTTCTCGCCCTTCTCGAACTGCACGGCCGGCTTGGGCTTTTCCTGGCTGGTGGAATTCATCAGCTCGAGGATCTGCTGCACTTCGCTGTCGTCCATCGGCACCGGCTTGGGGTCGCCGAGGAAGCCGCTGACGCCCTGCACGCCGCGGATGGCCCAGTAGGTATTATTATCCAGGTCCATGCTGACCAGCACGTAGCCCGGGAAAAATTTGCGCTTGCTGACTTTTTTCTGGTTGTTCTTTACCTGCATCACGTCCTCGGTGGGGATCAGGACCTGGGCGATGCGGCCGGCGAACTCGTTGGCCTCTATCTTGGCCTGGAGCATTTTGAAGACGCGCTCCTCAAAACCTGTGCGGGTGTGAATTACGTACCATGACTTAGCCATTAACGGCCTCCCAGGATGGCCTTGAGCATAGAGTTAAGGCCCAGGTCCACAAGGCTGATATAAATCGAGATAAGGATCACCACAAAACTTACGGCTACCGTGGAGCGGACCACGTCCTTGCGGCCCAGCCAGGTAACTTTGGTCAATTCCTCGTAGACTTCTTTCAGGAAAACAGTTGGATTGGTCATAGTTTAGAACCGTTCTGAGAAACTATCCGGCGCAAGCGTTTAACCGGGCATTGATCCCTGCGGCGCCGCCTAAAATCTGGCGGGAGCGGAAGGAATCGAACCTTCAGTTGCGGTTTTGGAGACCGCTGGTTTACCGTTAACCGACGCTCCCATCTGAAGAGATCAGGACTTTACTTCTTTGTGCGCGGTCTGTTTGCCGCAGGCCCTGCAGAACTTGCTCAGCTCCACTTTGGCCTCTTTTTTCTTGCCGGTGGAAAAGTGGTAATTCTTGTTCTTGCAGACCGTGCAGCCCAGGGTAATGTGTATTCTGTCAGCCATAGTGGTTAAACTCCAGTAAAAAAATCGGTTGGCCCGGCCGGGAGAACCGGCCGGGCCGCCCGCCCGCTTATTCGATAATTTCGCTTACGACGCCGGCGCCCACGGTGTGACCGCCTTCGCGGATAGCGAAGCGCAGGCCCTTTTCCATGGCGATAGGCGTGATCAGTTCCACCACGACTTCGGCGTGGTCGCCGGGCATGATCATTTCCACGCCGGGCTTGAGTTCCACGCTGCCGGTCACGTCGGTGGTCCGGAAGTAGAACTGGGGCTTGTAGCCCTTGAAGAACGGCGTATGACGGCCGCCCTCATCCTTCGTCAGGATGTAGGCTTCGCCGCGGAACTTCTTGTGAGGGGTGCAGCTCTTCGGGGCCGCCAGCACCTGGCCGCGCTCGATGTTCTCTTTATCGATGCCGCGCAGCAGGATGCCCACGTTGTCGCCGGCCATCGCCACGTCCAGGAGCTTCCTGAACATTTCAAGACCCGTCGCCACGGACTGCGCCGTGTCCTTCAGGCCCACGATCTCCACGGGGTCGCCCACGTGAATCTGCCCGCGCTCGATGCGGCCGGTGGCCACCGTGCCGCGCCCGGTGATCGAGAACACGTCTTCGATAGCCATCAGGAACGGCTTGTCGGTTTCGCGCTTCGGCTCGGGGATGGCGGTGTCCAGCGCCTCAAGCAGCTTCAGCACCGAGGGCACGCCCAGCGGGCCCTGGTCGCCTTCCATGGCTTTCATGGAGGAACCGCGGATCACCGGTATGGTGTCCCCGGGAAATTCGTACTTCTTCAGCAGGTCGCGGACTTCCACTTCGATGAGGTCCAGCAGTTCCGTGTCGTCCACAAGATCGCATTTGTTCAGGAACACGACGAGGTGCGGAACGTTCACCTGCTTGGCGAGCAGCACGTGCTCTTTCGTCTGGGGCATGGGGCCGTCGGCCGCCGACACCACCAGGATCGCGCCGTCCATCTGCGCGGCGCCCGTGATCATGTTCTTCACGTAGTCGGCGTGGCCGGGACAGTCGATGTGCGCGTAGTGGCGATTAGCGGTCTCGTACTCGACGTGGGAAACGGCGATGGTCACCGTCTTCGAGTCGTCGCGGACCGTGCCGCCCTTCGTGATCTCGGCGTAGGACAGCGTCTTCGCCAGGCCGGCCGCGGACTGGACTTTCACCAGCGCCGCGGTTAAAGTGGATTTGCCGTGGTCGACGTGACCTATGGTGCCGACGTTCACGTGGGGTTTCTTCCGTTCGTACTTTGCTTTTGCCATAGAATTTTCTCCTGGTTTTATACTCTGAATTAAGCGCTGAGCTTCAATCCGCTGCCGCGAAATTGTAAGCTGGGGATGGGAATTGCACCCACGACCTTTCCCTTACCAAGGGAGTGCTCTACTAGCTGAGCTACCCCAGCACAAAAACACCGATGTGCTGACACTAAAATCCAAGCGGGCGACCTGTCAAAATTCTAAGCGGGCGACTTGCGAGCGGCAGCGAGCTTCCCTTGTCAGGAAATTCCCATCGCCAAAAACTTCAAGGCTGCGCAAAATTCTAAGCGGGCGATGGGAATCGAACCCACATAACAAGCTTGGAAGGCTAGTGTTCTACCATTGAACTACGCCCGCACCAGCTACCTGAAAGATCCATGAGGACCGGCCGCCTTTAGCTGCCGCGCTCCGCCATCGATAATGCCCGCAGAACATAAATTATATTTATTTAGCTGTTCCCAGTCAAGACAAAGCCTTTGCCGCGCGGGCGGCCGGGAGAACGCCGCCCCCCGTCTTTCTTTATATAATACGACTATACCGCGCAGGAGAGCAAATTATGAGCAAGAAAGACTCGGGCGACAAAAAATATTACAGGGTACTGAATATCCTTAACCGCCTCAACGCGGGCCCGGTGCGCATGGCGGACCTCTCCGCCGAGTTCGGCGTCTCCGCCCGCTCCATCCAGCGCGACCTCGAGCGCATAAACCTTACCGGCTTCCACCTGGACACCCCGCAAAGGGGCGTCTACGCCTTCGCCGAAGGCGTTTCGCTGAAGAACTTCAACCTGTCCAACGAGCAGCTTTCCGTACTGGTACTGATGCGCGAAATGGCAGGCGGCATGGGCGGCGCGATAAAAGAAGCCTTCGACAAGGTTTTCGCCAGGGCGACGGCCTCCGCCTCCGGCGAGTCCGCTTTCTACGCCGTGGGGGACAGGGCACTGAACCCGCTCACCCGCAAATTCTACGAGGACATAACGTTCGCCATCGAGCGCAGCAAGAAGCTGAAGGTCAGCTACGCCTCCGCCAAAGGCGCGGGCGAGAGGGTGCTCTGCCCGGTAAAGCTGCTGGCCAGCGAGAATTTCTTTTACATGCTGGCGTCTCTGGACGGCGGCAGGGCCGACGACTTCCGCAAGTACCGCGTGGACAGGATCAGGAGCCTGGAAATACTGCCCGACGAGTTCCCTCCCCCCCGGCCGGGCCTGGTAAAAAAGATCATCGGCCAGGCCACCACCATCTGGGGCGTCAACGAAGGGAAGAAGATAAAGATAGAACTTAAGGCCTCCGGCGCGGCGGCGGACTTCCTGCAAAGCAAGGAGATCCTGCCGGCCCAGAAAGTCTCCTGCCCGGGCGCCGACGGCTCCGTGGCCGTCAAGGCCGTAATACGCCATCCTATGGAAGTGGTGCCGCTGGTGCTGCACTGGATGCCGGAAATAACCATAACCGGGCCCCTGGAGCTGCGCCAGGAAGTAAAGAGCCGCATAAACGCCTACCTAAAAAAAACCGCCGCCTGACCCGCTAACAACGATGAACAGCGTAAGACTAAAACCCGGCTACCTTATATTACTGGCCGCCTGCCTGGCCGCCGCGGCCGCGCCGGCCCGGGAATGGGAGCGCGCGCTTTACGGCGCCCCCCCCGGCGGCTTCCTGCTGCGCGCGCAGTCCTCCGCCGACGGGGAAGAAAGCGGGGAAGAGGAATACACCAGCCGCGAGACCCGCACGGAGGCGGGCACCTCGCAAAAGATCTTCAGGGAAGGTTCCGCGCTTAAAGCCGAATACCGTTTCATCAACTTCAACAAGGACCGGCTCGGCATTTCCTTCGGGATGCCGGGCGCGGAATACAGGCGCTACGCCGCGGGCTACGGCTACCACGACGAGGACCTGGACATCCTTAAGGCCTGGCGCGAAAAGGCCCGGCAGTCAGCCTGGAAGGCCGCCCTGCCCGCGGGCGGCCAGGCCGCCGGCAACAAGGCTTTGCGGGAAGTGGACACGGAATACGATACCCGCCTGCGCGCGCTGCTGCGCTCGCGCGGCCTGGCCCTGCGCGCCGGCAACCTGGTGGAATGCGACATGCCGGTAATAGTTAAGAGGAATATAAAGATCCTTAACCCGCTGGCGCTGGCCTTCCAGGAACTGGCCGCGGAGAAGAAATATTCCGAAGAGGACCTGGTAGGCGCGGTGGTCTCGCTGGTGCAGACGGCCATACGGTACAAGATCCCGCCCCCGCTGGAGAACGGCCTGCATACCGGCGGCCTGCTGCCCCCCGCCCGCGCCCTGCTTTCCGGCTGGGGAGACTGCGACACCAAGACCGGCCTGCTGGCCGCCATACTGGGCAGCTGGAACGGCATGCGAATGGTAGGCATTGCCGTACCCGGCCATTACCTTATGGCCATCAGGCGCATCCCGGGCAAGGGCGACCTGTTCGTCCGCTACGAAGGACTTGAATATGTACTGGTGGAACCGGCCGGGCCGGCCTGGCTGGAGCCGGGCCAGGTAGGCGCGCGCACCAGGGAACTGCTGGCCGGCCGCGACGGCTATAAGGTTGAGCCGTTCTTTTAACGATTTGAGAATTATAGAGGGATCTTAGGGAGGAATAATGTTCACAACAAGAATACTGGTAAGCGTTTTTGAGTTCCTGCTTTCCGTGGTCATGTCGGGCTTCATCATCTATCTGACCTACAGGGTGTTCATCAAAGCCAACCCCGACTTCAACATGGAAGAGGAAATAAAGAAAGGCAACGTGGCCGTAGGCATCCTGGTGGCCACCATCCTGCTGGCGGCCTCGATGATACTGCAGAAAGGCCTGGGCTCGGTAGTCAGTATCTTCCGCCTGTACGTCTCGGCCCCGGGCGAAGGCGGCATCGCCCTGTGGAAGCTGGCCTTGATCTCGGCCGGCCACCTGGGGCTTTCGATGCTGCTCGCCGTAATAACCATCTCGGTCACGCTGCGGCTGTTCGGCAAACTGGTACGCAGCCATATGAACGCCGGCGCTGAACTGCAGAAAGGCAACCTGGCGGTCGGCATCGTGCTGTCGGCGGTGGTGCTGGTGGCCGCCCTCTATGTCGGCGAAGGCGTCAGTTCCATCTCCAAAGCCCTGGTCCCCCAGCCCTCCATCGGCCAGATAGAAATAATGCAGTAGGCCGGAAAACCGGAAGAAACAGCGTCTGCGAACCCGACACTACGGTGTCGGGTTCGTCTGTTATGCTATCAGCATGACCAAGAACAAACATTCCTTATTCAGCGCGCGGGCCGCGCTGCCGGGCGGCAGGACAGGGGCCCGGCTGCGGTTTTACACCCTCGGCTCTGGAGCCGACAAGCAGCTGCTGTTCTCCATGCACCTCTGGCACGCCGCCGCGCAGAGGCAGGAACGGCTGGCGCGCCTTACAGCCTGGCAGCCCAAAACAATTTAGGGCTGGGGACAAAGGGGGAGCTATGAACTGGGACATAAAAAGCTGGATGTGCGGCGGCTTCAGGGCCACGCGCGAAGACGGGGAGATGGTCTTCATCTACAAACGCCCGGACTGGGGCACCGGGCTGGCCGGCCTGCGCCGCTTCTATGAGCTGCGCAGCCGCGGCGTACTGGTAGGCCGCATAAGCGCCGAAAGCTCCTGGCGCCCGCTGGTTACGGCCCAGTGGCTGGGCGAGACCGACCGCCGCCTGAACGAGGCCGACCTGCTGGAGATCACGGCGGCGCTTAAACTATAAACAGGTTGCCTGCTATAATAATATCACCGGATGAAAAAACCTTTCAGGCGCGCCTTCATAGAGATCACCAACAGCTGCAACCTGGCCTGCGGCTTCTGCGCCTCGTCGTCGCGGCCCAAGGCCGAGATGACGCTTGAGACTTTCGAGCGCGCGGCGGCGCAGGCGGGGGAGCTGGCGGCCGTGGTCTTCCTGCACCTGCTGGGCGAGCCTTTCATGCATCCGCGGTTGCCCGGGATACTCGCTATCTGCTCCCGCCTGGGCCTGAAAGTTAACCTGGTCACCAACGGCCTGCTGCTGAATAAGTTCGGGCCGGATATCTTCAAGGAACAATGCCTGGGCCAGGTTTCCATTTCCCTGCACGCCTTAAGCGGGCTGCCTCCGGAGCTCAGGGCCTTGAGCCTGGGCAAACTTCTGGAGTTCGCGCAGCGGCGGCCGCCGGGGCTTATCGTCAGTTTCAGGCTGCGCGGGAACCCGGAGGACGCATTTATCAAGGAGACCAGGGCGGCGGTGCTTGAAGCGCTGGCGGGCGGCGGTCCCGGCGAGCAGGTGCGCGACGGGCTCAAGCTGCGCGAGGGCGTGTACCTCAATTTTGGAAGTATTTTCGACTGGCCGGGCGGGCCCGGGGGCAGGGCCAAGAAGGGCTGCCTGGGGCTGCGGCATCATTTCGGAATTTTAAGCGACGGGCGCGTGGTGCCCTGCTGCGCGGATTTCGACGGCACCATGGCGCTGGGCAACGTCAAAGAAAAACCACTGGCAAAGATCCTTTCCAGCCGCGAAGCCCTCGCCCTGCGCGACAGCATCGCCGGCCGCACTCCAATGCCCCCCTTCTGCGCCTCCTGCGGCTTCACCGCGCCCGACAGTTGATTTTGCTCAACTGGTTTATGTAGTATTTTTGGTATGAAGGCGCCCGCGTTTATCCTGTTCCTGCTGCTGCCCGCGGCGGCTTTCTGCCAGGCTCCCTGGTACGCGCCTCAACGAACCGATATCCTTATCCCCGCTCCCGCCCTGCCCGCCGATACGCTGGACGCCTGCCCCAAACTGGGCAAGCTTAAAGCGGGAGAGGGCTACAGCGACGCCCCGGCGGCGAAGGAAGTCGCGGAGATCGGCGCTGAAGCGCTGCCGCTGCCGGCCGACGACCTGGAGCGCGCCGGGATAATGGAAGTTTTGAATACCGACCTGGACTACTGGAACGCCCGCCCCGACGGCGCCAGGATACAGGTAGGCCCCGACTCCTACGACGCCCCCCGCCTGCGCCGCACCATCAAGGCGCTGCTGGAGCTCTTTTCTTCGGAAATGACGGCCGCGGACCTGGCCGGGGCCCTGAAGAGCCGCTTCAGGATCTACCGCGCCGCCGCGGACGACGGCTCCGGCAAGACGGTGATCACCGGCTATTACGAGGCCGAGATAAACGTTACCAAAACCCCGGACGCGGAACATAAATACGCCGTGCACCTCAAGCCTGCGGACCTGGTAAAAACCACCCCCGCCATGGGCGGAGATTTCGACTACGGCCGCTACGACGAGAACGGCAAACTGGTGCGGCACTATGCCCGCTCCGAGATCCACGCCGGCGCGCTGGCGGGCCGGGGGCTGGAGCTGGTCTGGTCGGCGCACCCTTCGCAGATCATGCTGCTGCAGATCCAGGGCTCCGGCGTGCTGCGCTTCCCGGACGGGGACTACCTGCGGGCCGGCTTCGACGGGGCCAACGGGCACCCTTTCCGCAGCGTGCAGAAGATTTTGATGGACTGCGGGGAGATCCCGGCGATGTCGTTCAAGGATTTTATAAAGTACCTGTCGGCCCAGGGCCCGCGCGAGGAGCGCCTGGCGGACCTGAACCCGCGCTACATCTATTTCCAGGCCCGGGCCAAGGACAGCCGCCCCTACGGGGCCATCGGGCGCGCGCTCACCGCCGGGCGCTCCATAGCCATAGACCCCAAGTACGTGCCGCTCGGGCTGTTCGGCCTGCTCAAGTCAAAGCGCCCCGTGGCGCAGGGCGAAGGGCTGGCTTTCAAAGAGTTCAACCGCTTCGTATCCACGCACGACACCGGCTCCGCCATACGCGGCCCGGGCCGCGTGGACCTGTTCTGGGGCACTGGCGCCACTGCGGAAACGGAGGCCTCCTCCATGAAAGCCCCCGGCGAGCTCTACCTCTTCATCGAAAAATAAAGCGCGCCCGGGCGCGCCTATTGACACGTCAATGGTTCACCCCTTGACAAATTAAAAATATCTGCTATACTATTTTCGGAGCGGAACACCTTATCGACGGTTGCCTTCCGCTCCATAACTTTGAGGGAGACAGACAACGCGAGCGCAGGCTCGCGTTGTGTTTTTATAATAGGTATTGGAGTTAACTTTGAGCTATTGAGCCGCAGGATGCCTAGTCGGGGTCCTGTCCGGGGTGTGGCCCCGCGAACCCGGACCGAGGAAACCCTTGCGTCGGTTTCCCCCCGCCTTACTTTGATGGCGGGGCCCCCTTTCCGCAACGGGTTCGCGAAACCACACCCCGGCCACCCCTCCGTTTAAACTTATGCTGGTTACTTTCCTTAACTACTCACCAGTCTGTCTAATTGAGTTTCCTGTTCATGCGAATCATCAGTTTCTCATCCGGGGAAAGCTGACAACCGAAAATTCTATATCCGCAATCCAGATAGAGTTTAATCGCGTCCTTAAACTCATTGCGCGTATCTAGCGTCGCGAAGGCAGCACCGGCCTTTCTGCCTTCATTTTCAAAAGTGTTCATCAACCGCAGACCCAGTCCCTTATTGCGTGAGTTCTTTTTAACAGCAATCCAATTCAAATATATCCCAGACAACGAAACCACCCCGGCGACATAACCGATCACTTTACCGGAAGGATCAGTAGCGCAAAACACAAGACGTTTCGCCTTAAGGAAAGACAAGAACTTCCGCGGCGTTTCCCCTATATTTTGAAATATTTCGCCGTGCAAAGCCGCCACCTGGCGCATATGCTCCGGCCTCATGCTCACGATCTGGACTTTCCCCATTCGGCCTCCAATCCTCGATGAATCTAAAAAGTTTACCTGTGATTTCATAATAGCAAAAGGGACGGACAAGTGCCCGCGTTGTCATTTTTTATATATTAAGGATTCTTCGTGCTTTCCAAAAACACGCAAGCAAAATCGCAGGCACGGCCAAGGGGGCCGGGTTAGCAAAACCCTGCCGGACCCCGCCGCTTGCATAGCGCGGCGGGGGAGGCGGGGAAGGGCGGCCACGGTGTGGCCGACCCTGTTTTTGCGTTCCGGCCCCCTTGGCCGTGCCGGCGCGCCTGATCAGAGTTTTTTGGAAAGTTCGTAGAAGACGATGGCGGCGGCGTTGCCGGCATTGAGGCTCTCCACGCCGCCCTTCTGCGGGATGGAAACCATCATGTCGCAGTGCTCGCGCGTCTTCTCGTGCAGGCCGGCGCCCTCGGAGCCTATAATGACGAAAGCGGGCAGCGTGAAATCCACCGAGGGCAACGCCTTGCCCTTCATGTCCAGGCCGTAAACCCAGAACCCCTTTTCCTTCAGCTTGATAATAGTCGTGTTCAGGTTCACTATCTCTATGACGTTTATCCGCTCGGCCGCGCCCGAGGCGGTCTTCTGCGCGGCCGCGTTCATGGTGGCGGAACGGCGCTCGGGCAGCAGCACGGTAGAAACGCCCAGACAGGCCGCGGACCTGATTATCGCCCCGAGGTTCATAGGATCGGTTATTCCGTCCAGCGCCACCCACACCGTCTTCTTCAGGTCCTTTTCACGCCCCAGCGCGTCGTCCAAAGTCATCTTGCCGGGAGGCTCGGCCTCCAGCAGCACGCCCTGATGATTGCCCCCCGCCGCCAGCTTCTCCAGCATGGCGGGAGTGCAGAACTCCACTTTCACGCCGTTCCTGCGCGCCAGGTCGGCCAGGTCGTTAACCCGCTGGCTTTTTTCATTGCGCGAGATCAGCAGCCGCACCACCCGGCGCCGGCCGGCCTTCAGGATCTCTTCCGCGGTGTTTATCCCGTATAGAATTTCAGTGGCCATTTTTCCCTACTTAGCTATTCTGGAATTTCCGAAGCTGGTGCCCACCGCCAGGGCGGCGCGCACTTCCTGGGCCCCCGGGGAGACGCGGCGCAGCTTGCCCACCGCGGCGGCTATGCTCACGCCGGTAAAACCGAAATTGCGGAAAGAGACCATCCTGCCGAACTGCTTCTTGGCCAGCAGCTCGGCGGCCTTGACGCCGAAGCCGGTAGCGAGCCAGCGGTCGAAAGGCGTGGGCTCGCCGCCGCGCTGCACGTGCCCCAGCACCACCACGCGGCTCTCAAGCCCCGTTTTGCCGTCCAGTATTTCCGCTATCTTGTAAGAAACCCCGCCCAGGCGCAGCGGGTCTGGCGAACCCTTTACCACCTTGGTCACCGTCATTTCGCCTTTTTCCGGGCGGGCGCCCTCGGCTGCCACGATGATGGAGAATTTTTTACCGGCGCGCTTGCGGTCCAGCACCGCCTTAACGATGTCTTCGGCGCGGTAGGGGATCTCCGGCAGCAGGATGACGTCGCCGCCGCCGGCTATCCCGGCGCGCAGGGCTATCCACCCCGCGTAGCGGCCCATGGTCTCCACGATCATCACGCGGTTGTGCGATTCGGCCGTAGTGTGAACGCGGTCCACGGCCTCGGTGGCCACGTTAAGGGCCGAGTCGAAGCCGAAAGTAACGTCGGTAGCGGAAAGGTCGTTATCGATGGTCTTGGGCACGCCGATGACCGGCATGCCTTTTTTATAAAGCTGCTGCGCCATGGTCAGGGTACCATCGCCGCCGATAGCCACCAGCGCGTCGAGGCCGAGGTCTTTAAAATTCCTGAAGGCTAGTTTTGAAAGGTCCTTCGGCTTGTCGGCAGAACCCAGCGGGGCCAGGGTATAGGCGAAGGGGTTGGCGGTATTGGAGGTGCCCAGGATGGTGCCGCCCCGGATGATGATGCCGGACACGTCGCGGTCGCCCAGCCTTACAAAATCCTTCTCCACCAGGCCGCGGTAGCCGTCGCGGAAACCTATCACGTCCCAGCCGCGCCGCAGCGCCGACTTGGTAACGCCGCGCACTACGGCGTTAAGCCCGGGACAATCGCCGCCGCCGGTAAGAATACCTATCTTCATAGCTGGCTCCTTATAGCGCTTAGAACGGGGAAGGATAGACGGGATCGTTTTCCCTGGAGACTACATAAAGCACGGCCGCCAGGATCTGCGCAGGATGGCCCAGGCGGGCGAAAGAGAAATCCATATGCAGCTGGAAGCGGTCCGCCGAGGACGGGTCCAGGAACACGAAGCCCGCGCGCCGGTCCTGTGCGAAGATCCCGTAATGGGACCTCAGTGCCCCCCCGAGGTTGCCGAACAGCATGCGCAGCAGGCGGCCCCTGGGGAAATCTTCGCGGATGGTGAACACCACCAGGTTGTCGGTGTCCACGAATTCCCAGCTGCGTTCCATGAAGCCGCCCTTGCGCACGAGGCGGGCCACTTCTTTGCCGGCGCCGTCCCGGATGAGGCCGTAAACTATTTCCGGCTTAACTTCCATCACCGGGGTGGACTGCGCGTCGTAGAGCTGCAGGGAGGGCTTCCTGTTGGCGTACAGGAACGCCCCGAACAGGAACGGCACGATAAAGAAAAACTCCGGCAGCGAGGCGAAAGCCCGCCCGAAAGGCAGGCGCAGCAGGATATTGGTGAACAGGTCCCCCCGGCCGGCGAAAGCCAGGAAGCTCCAGGCCGCGTGCAGGAACACGCAGCCGTAAAAACCTCCCGCCAGGTAAGGCCGGTGCTCGTAAGGGTACTCGGCCAGCAGCAGCTGCCGCTGCCTGGTGAGAACATTATAGGTGACGTCCTTGGCGGAGGACACCTTGGAGACGACAAAAGGGAAAAAGAAGTCCGGCGGAACGTCGGCGGGAGGCGGCGGGAGCTTGGGATTCTGGTAACCGCCCGCCATGGACCTGGCGATAAAAGACCCCAGCACCCAGAGACCGATGAGGACGCCCCAGAGCAGGGCCGGCAGCGGCCGGCGCGGCAGATAGGGCGGCAGGCCGGCGCTCTCCTGCTTTTGGGAGATCTCGCTGATCAGCTGCTGGGCGACGGCGCCCGCGGCGGCCACGCCCCCGGTGGAAGGCTCCACGGCCGCGGCGACCGGGGCGGTAGACTGCGCGAAAGGGTTGACGAAAGCCTCGGCGGTCTCGGCGGCGGAGGAAACCTGCAGCTCTGCCTCGTTCTCCCTGGCCAGCTGCGCGGCGTACTCCGCTTCTTCTTTTGCCTCCCGCTCTTTCTCACGGCGCGAGATCTTTACCTTCTTGGGCTTGGGGACCTCTATCTTTTCACCGGGTTTGCGCACGCTGAAGATAACGCCGCGGAACGCCCCCTCGTCGAGGCCGCGGCCGGTAACGGCGTAGGAGGCCCCGTTATAGGTCAGGAAAGCTATGTAGGCCGTCGCCTCCATGGAATCGTAAGAGACGTAATAGGCGGTGGAAACGCCGTGGATGCTCACGGGCTTGATGTCGCCGGAAAGGCTGTTGCCCTTGGAGCGCAACGAGTCCACCTGCTCTTTTACGCGCGCCTTCAGGTAATAATCTCCCAGCTCAGAATCCTGTTTGGCGAACTCGAAGAAAGCCCTGCCTCTTTCCAGCTTCAGGGTCACGGCGGGATCGTCGCTTTTGCCCACGGCCCAGCCGGAAGGGAAATCGACGGCAATGACTTCGTCCTTATCCTTGAATTCCCCGGCCAAAGCGCAAAGAGGAAAGGCAAGGAGCAGGGCTGCGCGGAGAAAAATCGTTTTATTCATAGGAACGCGGAACGCGATGTTATACCTGACATCGCAGTTATAAAGTATAGAAAATTATCGCAACCCAAGTCACTCGGGGGCCGGGCCGCTAATGCCCGTGCCTCTGACGGGCGTCGTGATGGGCGTCGTCATGCGCGTGGGTGTGCTCGTGCGCCAGCGGCTTAAGGTGCGCAGCAGCAGTTTGCCGGCCGGCACGGAAAAGCGAAAAGCGCGGCGGCCCCGAGGGCGAAAAGGTAATTCATGCAGGAATTTTGCGCTAAAAAAAGACCTTTGCCCCCGTTTTTTTATAACGGAGCGTGTGTTGACAACCCATATTTAGGTTTGTAATATAAGTTTATAGGATTTTAGTTAGTTTTCTGTGTTTCAGCTCCCAAAAATCAAACCTAAGGAAGGAACTTATGTCTAAAACCTCAGCGGTAGCGGAAAAAGGCAAGAAGTCCGTTCATGATTACGTCAACGGCGTGCTGGCCAGCGTAGTCGCCAAGAACCCCGGCGAGAAGGAATTCCACCAGGCGGTTAAAGAAGTACTTGAAACCCTCACCCCGATACTGGAAAAGCACCCCGAATACGTGAAGGCCAAGATCCTCGACCGGATCGTAGAGCCCGAACGCAGCATCACTTTCCGCGTGCCGTGGCAGGACGACAACGGCGAATACCATATCAACCGCGGCTTCCGCTTCGAGTTCAACAGCGCCATCGGGCCCTATAAGGGCGGCCTGCGCTTCCACCCCTCGGTGAACGCCAGCATCCTCAAGTTCCTGGGCTTCGAGCAGATCTTCAAGAACGCCCTCACCACGCTGCCCATGGGCGGCGGCAAGGGCGGCTCCGACTTCGACCCCAAGGGCAAGTCCGACGCCGAAGTGATGCGCTTCTGCCAGAGCTTCATGACCGAACTGTTCCGCCACATCGGCCCCGACACCGACGTGCCGGCCGGCGACATCGGCGTGGGCGGCCGCGAGATCGGCTACATGTTCGGCCAGTACAAGCGCCTCAAGAACGAATTCACCGGCGTGCTGACCGGCAAAGGCATCACCTGGGGCGGCTCCCTGGTACGCCCCGAAGCCACCGGCTTCGGCGTGGTGTATTTCGCCGAAGAGCAGCTCAAGACCAAGGGCACCAGCTTCAAGGGCAAGACCGTGGCCGTTTCCGGCTTCGGCAACGTGGCCTGGGGCGCGGTGAAGAAGGTCAACGACCTGGGCGGCAAGGTGGTCACCATCTCCGGCCCCGACGGCTGCATCTACGACAAAGACGGCATCAGCGGCGACAAGTGGGAATATATGCTCGAGCTGCGCGCTTCCGGCCAGGACATCGTGGCGCCTTACGCCAAGAAGTTCGGCGCCGAGTTCCGCGCCGGCAAGAAGCCCTGGGAAGTCAAAGTGGACGTGGCCCTGCCCTGCGCCACCCAGAACGAGCTTAACGAGACCGACGCCAGGACCCTGATAAAGAACGGCGTGATCTGCGTGACCGAAGGCGCCAACATGCCCTGCACCCCCGAGGCCGTGACCGCGTTCCAGGAAGCGAAGGTACTGTTCGCGCCCGGCAAGGCTTCCAACGCCGGCGGCGTGGCCACCTCCGGCCTGGAGATGAGCCAGAACAGCATGCGCATGAGCTGGAGCCGCGAAGAGGTGGACAAGCACCTGCACGGCATCATGATCAACATCCACAACGCGTGCGTGACGGCGGCCAAAGAGGCCGGCATCCCCGGCAACTATGTCGCCGGCGCCAACATCGCCGGCTTCAAGAAAGTCGCCGAAGCCATGATGGCCCAGGGCCTGGTCTAAGCCGTAGAACGGACCCAGCCTAAAAAGAGGGCGGAACCAAAAGTTCCGCCCTCTTTATTTGTTTGGTATCATTACAGGACAGCTATTTCGGAGGAGAGTATATGCCCAAGATACTTGTAGTGGACGACATCCCGGCGATAGTGGATTTTTCCAGGGAATTTTTCGAGGACGCGGGGTTCGAGGTGCGGACGGCCGAAACCGCCCCCGACGCCCTGGCGGCCCAGCAGGACTTCAAGGCCGACGTGATCCTGCAGGACCTGAACATCCCCGGCGGCGGCGGCATACTGGTCTACGAGACTTTACGCGCGCGGCAAGACCTGGTGCCCGTGATCTTCTCCACCGGCAAACCCGAAGCTATCGGCGACATCTCCGGCATGGTCAACGTGGCCATCCTGAAAAAGCCCACCGACCCCGAAGTACTCATGGCCGAAGTCAAAAAGCAGATCGCGAAAACTTCCGCGGAGCGCCCCATGAACCCGGCCCCTCCCCCTCCCCCCAGGCGCCCGTAATTAAACCCGGCTAAAATAAAGAGGGCGGAGCCTGAAAGCTCCGCCCTCTTTATTTATTTCCGGTAAAAGCGCCGCGGCGCAAGCCGCTCAGTTCTCGTAGATAGTCTCGAAATAGGAAGCCGGGGCCAGCGCGGTCTGCGTGTAGGGGTCCAGGGGGCCGTAATAGATATCCATGCGGTGCGCGGGCACATATTCGCCGGAGACCAGTTTTTTAATGCGGGCCACGCGGTCTTTATTCGCCTGGGGGTTGACCACGGGACTGAAGGTGGCGGGCGACGCCAGCATGGCCACCAGGGAAAGATATTCGTCCTCTTTCAGGCGGCCGACTTTTTTACCGTAGTAACACTGGGCGGCGGCGGTAAAGCCGCGTATCTCGGAGCCCTTACAGCTGCCCAGGTAGGCGTAATTGAGGAACAGCGTGAGCTGGTCCTGTTTGGAAACCAGCTGGCCCATGGCGTAGCGGGCTATCAGCGTCTGCCTGAGCTTGGAGAAGCCCGGCTTGAATTCCTTAAAATAGAAGATCTTTACCAGGGCCTGGGTTATGGTGGTAAGCCCCGCCCCGGGAGTTTTAAGGTCCAGGCCCCTGTGGCTGAGGAAACCGGGGTCCTCCACTTTAAGCAGCTGGTCCAGGCGGCGGCGCGGCAGTTCGGCCGAAGCAAGCGTTATGTTTTCGGCGCTCAAAGCATCCCGCATCAGCCGCGGCGTGTTCCTGCGGGCCGTCACCACCACGGCGGCGCAGTAGGCCAGCAGCAGCAGGGCCAGGCCCGCTCCGGCGAGGCAGGCGCAGCACAGGATATTCTTCAGCGTAGAACCCCTGTGGAGACGGCACGGGTCCAGCAGCTGGTCATGCCGCTTTTCATAGCGCGAGATCATGCGCGAGCGCAGGTGCAGAGGATTATGATTCATCAAAGCCCAACCCAGAGTAATACTATAGAGGACAAGAGAGAATTTGTCAAGCGCGCGTGCGGGCCAAAAAAGAAGCCGCGCGGGCGGCGCGGCTGCTTCTGTTCGTTTATAAGGATCTAATTGATAGAGGAATTGTCGCGCCAGCTTTTGCCGGAGCGGCGGCGGGGGTTCAGCACCCAAAGGTAAGCGCCATGCTTTACAGGCCTGGAAACGGGGGTGTCCGCGCCGATGTGCTGGCCGGGAGACAAACGTACAATGATCTTTTCGTTCTTCGGGTTTTCGTAGTTGTCTTTGTCAAAGTTGCATGTCATCGTCATAACCATCCTTCCCTGCCAAAACCCCTGTAGTTAGGAATATCCTATTAAAAAGCCGGCGCGGCCGATAGGACCAAAGGGCCCAGACGCGCGTTGTCATTAGACCTATTTTTTCTATTGACATTCATCAACAATTTTGAGAAACTGAAGGCGTAGTCAAACAAACGCTTAGGAGATGGACTAATGAAAAAACTCGTACTCGCGGTAATCCTGGCCATAGCCCCGGCCATAACCAACGCTGCAACCCTCCTGGACTTCAACAATCCCGGCAGCCTCAATCTCTCCGCCGCCATCAGGGGCCTCCAGGTCCCCATGAACGCCGAGACCGTCACCCCCTCCCCCGTCTACGCGAAAATAGTCGGCGGCGTGGAAGCGACCAAGGGCGAATTCCCCTTCATCGTTTCCCTGCAGAGCTCCTACGGCAGCCATTTCTGCGGCGGCTCGCTCATAAAGAAGAACTGGGTGCTCACCGCGGCCCATTGCGTGGAAGGCGGCTACCTCAAATCGGTGATCATCGGCCTGCACACCCAGGGCGTTACCGCCGGCACCGAGAAGTTCACCGTCCTGCAGATAGTAAAGCATCCCAACTGGGACACCAACACCATGTACAACGACTACGCCCTGGTGAAACTCAGCGGCGACTCCAAGTTCGCTCCTATAGCTCTCAACAACAAAGAGCTTTCCGGCAAAGTGGACTTCGTCACCACCGGCTGGGGCACCACCAGCGAAGGTTCGCAGAGCATCTCCAAGACCCTGATGAAAGTCGGCGTGCCCATGGTTTCCCAGGAGACCTGCGCCGCGGCTTACCCGGACTCCATAAATGATTCCATGATCTGCGCCGGCTACCCCAACGGCGGCAAGGATTCCTGCCAGGGCGACAGCGGCGGCCCGCTGGTGACCGGCAACGGCGCCAACATGACCCTGGCCGGCGTGGTCAGCTGGGGCGAAGGCTGCGCGCGCCCCAACAAGTACGGCGTGTACTCCAAAGTCAACGCCGCCCTTACCTGGATAAACAGCACCGCGAAGTAAGCGCTTTATCCGCAAAAAGGCCCGGTCTCAGACCGGGCCTTTTTTATTTGCCTGCGGGGCGCCTCGCGGCTAGTAGAGCTGCGCCCCGCCCAGGATAGCCTGGTAGGCCTGCCAGATCCCGCGGAGCTGGTCCAGCGCTATATAGGTCAGCAGCAGGATCAGCGCCGTATAGACCAGCTTGGCGCCGCGCGAGATCAGCGGCGAGCGCCAGAGGAAAATAAGGCTGAAAGGCCCGAGCCCCAGGGCCAGGACGAACAAACCCCACCACTTGTATTGCCAGGGCAGGTGCGCGCCCTGCCCTTTGCCGCAATGCCTGCAGTAATTATCCCCGCTGCCTATCGCGGCCTTGCAGGCCCAGCACGAAAGACCGGCCGGGTCGCTCTTTAAAATGTCATTCTCATCCATTAATAGCTCCCAAGCTGCTCCAGCAAACGCTTTATGGCCAGCTCCTTGGCCTTCGCCTCCACTTCCACGGTAATATCCAGGCCGAGCCAGCAGGCCGGAAAATCCTTTATGTCTATATAGTCGTGGTGCAGCTGCGGCTTGGGCCCTTTCCACTCCAGCTTGGGGCTGGACAGGTGGAACAGCGGCCGCCTGTTCCACGTCTCCAGGGCCTGCCTGGTGGCCTCCTCCACGCTGAGACCGTCGGGCAGACAGCGGTGGTGGTGCGCGTCGTAGACGAACGGGACGCCGTGGGCGCGGCAGAAAGGCAGCAGGTCGGCCGGGGTATATACGCGGTCGTCGTTCTCGAAGGCCAGGCGCGAGCGCGCCGCGCGGCTGAGGCGCTTAAGCGCCGCGCCCACGCGCAGCAGGGCCGCCGGCTTATTCCCATACCCTCCGCCGCCGTGTATATTTATCACGTCCGCGCCTATCCAGCCCGCCACTTCCGCCTGGTATTCCAGTTCTTTGATGGACGCCGCGGTAATGGCCTCGTCCTCCGAACTGAGCAGGATAAACTGGTCGGGGTGGAAGGTAAGGCGGATACCCAGCTTCCGGGCCAGGGCGCCGCAGTTTTTAAAGGCCTTGATGATCCCGGCGCCGCCCGGCAGATCCTCCACGGCGTACCCCGCGGCCGGATGCGTCTTAAGCGGCAGCACCTGGCTGTTCACCCTGAAAGAGCCGATGCCGTTGGCCGCGCAGTATTTTATGGCCGCGGCCAGCGCCCCGGCGTTAGCCAGGCACAGCCCCGCCAATTTTTCCTTCCTCTCCGCCGGCTTGAGCTTTAAAACGTGAAGAGCGGTGGCGGTCAGGAACTTTATAGGTTCCTTCTCGAATTTACAGCAGAGACCGAGTTTCAGCATAGAGTTCAGATTCTCCCCCGCGCCCGGAGAAGCGCTCCCGGGTAGTTACTTTTTACCAAATGGGCGCCCGCCGCGCAAGGGCGGCAAGGCACGGATTTCAAATTAGTATAATTTTGTCATGAACCTTATCCCCTTCCTTTTTTTAGCCCTGCAGCCGCTTAATGCCGCGAACGCCCCGGCCGCGGCCAAGGACCCCTACCTGTGGCTGGAGCAGGTGAGCAGCTCCGATTCCCTCAAATGGGTGCTGGCCCGCAACAAAGAGACCACGGAAGAGCTGCAGGCCGACCCGCGCTACGCGGAGCTCCGGAAACAGGCCCTGGAGATCATGGACGCCAAGGACCGCATCCCCTATGTCGCCCTGCGCAACGGGCACGTTTATAACTTCTGGCAGGACGCGGAGCACGTGAAAGGCCTCTGGCGCAGGGCGCCGCTGGCCGAATATTTCAAGACACAGCCGGCCTGGGAAACCCTGCTGGACTTCGACAAGCTTTCAAAGGACGAGGGCGAAAGCTGGGTCTTCAAAGGTTCCTCCTGCCTCTACCCCGAAGGCCGCCGCTGCTTTATAACCCTGTCCCGCGGCGGCAAGGACGCTTCGGTCATGCGCGAATTCGACACGGATAAGAAAGTTTTCGTTAAGGACGGCTTCAGGCTGGAGGAGAGCAAAAGTTCCCTGGCCTGGCAGGACGAGAACACCGTGCTCTTTTCCGACGCGCTGACCCCCGGCGCGGCGACCGCCGCCGGCTACCCGGGCCTGGTGCGCAAGTGGAGCCGGGGCACCCCCCCGGAAAAAGCCCCGGTCATCTTCAAAGCCGAAAAGACGGACATGTCGGCCTCCGGCTGGTGCGGCATCAGGCCCGAAGGGTCCACCTGCCTGGTAACCCGGCAGCTGTCTTTCTACGAGAGCGAAAAATTCCTGCTGACTGCCGGGGGGCTCAGGAAGATCCCCGTGCCCGCGGACGCCGATATCGCCCAGGTTTTCAAAGGCAGGCTGCTCGTTTCGCTGCGCAGCGACTGGCAGCTGCCCGGGCTGACCTTCAGGCAGAACTCCATTGTGACGATCAAGACCGAAAGCGCCGGCACCCCCGTTGAGCGGGTCCGGCCCGAGTTATTTTTCGAACCTTCGGACAGGATGACCACTCAGGGCATAGCGAGCGCGAAGGATTTCCTGCTGCTGGCCCTGCTGGACAATGTCAAAGGCCGCATACTTAAGATGACCCCGGAAGGCGCGGGGTGGAAGACCGAAGAAGTAGCCGTGCCGGCGAACGGCTCGGCGGACGTGGACGCCGCGAACGATTTCAGCAACGACTTCTTCTTCACCTACCAGAATTTTCTTACGCCCACCTCGCTGTATTACGCCGACGGGCAGACAGGGCCCAAGGTCGTCAAGCGGCTGCCGGCCAAGTTCAGCGCCGAAGGGCTGGAAACCGCGCAGCGGGAGGCCGTAAGCCGCGACGGGACCAGGATACCCTATTTCCTGGTCTATCCCAAGGGGATGAAAACCGACGGCAGCAACCCCACCCTGCTTTACGGCTACGGCGGCTTCGAAAGCTCCATGACGCCTTTTTACGCGGCGCTGCAGGGCCGCCTGTGGCTCGAGCGGGGCGGCGTCTACGTCCTGGCCAATATCCGCGGCGGCGGGGAGTTCGGGCCCGCCTGGCACCAGGCGGCGCTGCAGAAGAAACGCCAGAACGCCTTCGACGATTTTATAGCCGTGGCCGAAGACCTGGTAAAAACCGGGGTGACCTCTCCGCGGCGGCTGGGCATACAGGGAGGCAGCAACGGCGGCCTGCTGATGGGGGCGATGTTCACGCAGCGGCCGGATTTGTTCGGCGCCGTGCTCTGCGAGGTGCCGCTGCTGGACATGCTGCGCTATACCAAACTGCCGCCCGGCAGCACGTGGATCGCGGAATACGGCGACCCGGACTCCCCCGAAATGGGGCCGGTCATAGCCAAATATTCCCCTTACCAGAATATACGTCCCGGCGTGAAATATCCGTCCATCCTCTTCCTCACTTCCACCAAGGACGACCGCGTCCACCCGGGCCACGCGCGCAAAGCGGCGGCCAGGCTTATGGAGTTCGGCAACAAGGTTTACTATTACGAGAATACCGAGGGCGGGCACAGCGCGGCGGCCGACAACCTGGAGCGGGCGACCCGGGCCGCCCTGGAATACACCCTGCTCCTTAAAAAACTTAAAGACTAGCCTATGGCTGTGCCGTATCAAGGGCTATGCCCATCAGACGGCCTAGCCTCTGGCTGTGCCGTATCAGGGGCTATGCCCATCGGACGGCCTAGCCTATGTAGTTGACCGCGTCCTTTTTGCGCGGCAGCGCCTTGGCAGGGCGCTGGGCCTTGTACCCTAAGGTCACCGCGTAGCAGGGCTCGTACCCCTCCGGGACGTTCAGCAGCGGCAGTTCCTCTTTTATAGAGAAATAATAGCGCGCCAGGCCTATCCAGCAGGAGCCGATATCCAGGCTTTCGGCGGCCAGCAGCATGTTCTCTATGGCGGCGGAGCAGTCCACCAGCGGGGACATGGCGTCCTTGCGCATGGAGACCACCACTGCGACCGGGGCGTGGTAGAACACGTGAAAAGCCTCGTTCTGCCCCATCTTCTTCACCCAGTCGGTGTCCTCGGCCGCCATCAGCTCTTTTGACTTTTCGCTGATGCGGTCCAGCAGCTGGCGGTCGCGGATCACGGTGAAATGCCAGGACTGCTCGTTGTGGGCGCTGGGGGCGTAGGCGCCGGCTTCCAATATGGCGCGCAGCTCCGCGTCCTTCAGTTGGTCCGGGAGGTACCTGCGGATGCTCCTGCGGTTCTTTATCGCTTCCAATACCGGGTTTTTCATATATCGCCCCTGGCCGAAATTTTATCCCTGCGGTTATTCTAGACAAAGCGCGGCAGCCCCGGCAACAAAAAAACCTGCCCCTCCGGCCCTTGACACTCCCCGGGCGCGCCCCTTATACTATTTGTATGCTAAGCCTACTGCTGCAGCTTTCGCTTTTTCTACCGGCTTTAACGGCCCCCGCGCTGGCGCTGGAAGCCCGGGACCAGGCCGTACTCGACGCCTGCGTCCTTAATATTTCCAACAAGGTCTACTCCCCGGAGGAAGCCGGGAAATGTCTGGAAGGCCTGAACGCCGACGACTACGCGCTTTATAAAAAAATAAAGGCCGAGGACCCGGACAAGCTTTCCTACGTGCTTAAGTATGACAACCTCTTCATAGAACTCGGGGAATTCTTCGAAGATAAACCGAACCAGTGCCGCCTGCGCGAGCGCTTCATAGCCGTTATGGAGAAGGACGCGGATCAGGAAGGCTGCGTGATGTGCGAACTGCAGCTGGGCCCGGAAGCGGAAAAATCCTTTCCCTGGATAGAAAAATATTACGGCGAGGCCCTGCCAAGGGCGAAAAAGGCCGCGCTTTCCTGGAGCGAGCTGGAAGCCGGCAGGAAGACCAGCCTGGCCGAACTCGGCTGCGCCGAGGAACGGTGGAACACCCTGACGGTGCGCCGGCGCATAGCCGTCCTGATAGCCGACGACGTTATAAAGTCCAGGGAGCCTGGTTTTTACGAGCTGGAAGAGCAGGCGCGCTGCTCCACCATCTCTTTCGCGCTGGCCAGCTACATCCGGATCTTCCTGCCCGGCGACCTTCTGGCCAAACTGACGGAACACCTGCGCAAACTGCAGGAGGCCGCCAAAGCCGGCGCCGCCGGCACTACGGGCAGCGATAAATCCAAATACGACAAGGCTTTCCAGACCGGCAAAGGCCTGGCCGCCAAGTCGGACTCGGAGCTTTTGTCCTACCTGGGTTCCACCTTCGACAGGGCCACGCCCGGTACGGCGCCCCTCCCTCACCCCGCCGCCCCGGTGCCCCTTTCCGGAGCCGGCCCAGCAGCCGCATCCGCGGCCGCGGCGCCGGTCCTTACGCCCGCCGACTCGGTGAAGGTCGCAGCCGCGCTTAAGGCCAATTTCCTCGGGACCAAGGAAAGGACCGGCGAGTTCGCCGGTGAACCCACCGGCGACGCCCTCCGTGAATTCTACGGCAAGAAAGACAAGGGCGGCAAACTGCAGCACGACCTGCAGCTGCGCGTGCTGGACCTGGGCACGGACGGGACCAGCGGCGCCTACTGCCCTTACGCCGCCACCAAGGGCTGCGGCGAGAGCGGCCAGAAAGCGGGCGAGATCGCCATCAACAAACACAATATCGAAGCGTGGCTGAAAAAGAACAACTGCACCACGGAACGCCTGCTCGGCGACCCCGCCATGATGGACAAACTCAGCCGCCACCTGGCCCCCGTAGCGGTGCACGAAGGCGTCCACCAGGTGCTGCAGGACGAGTATTACAAGGGAAAAGGCGTAGACAATAAGAAATTCCTGGATAAAGAGACCGAAGCTTTCGCGCGGCAGTCCCTGTTCCTGAAAGCCAAATTGGCCGACTCCAAGACGGAGAAGGCCTACCTGGCCGAGGCCGACGAATGGGACCTCAAGGTGCTGGGAGAGCTGGAAAAGGGCGGCTACCGCGGCATGAAAAAATTCATCCGCTACTACGACCAGGAAGGGGCCCAGGGCGCCGCCGCCAAGAACTTCGCGCAGATGGAAGCGGCGCTTAAAGAGGCCAACCTGCGCAAGACCGTGCCGGGCTACAACAGCGGCATCCGCGGTTCCGACGACTGCTCCTGGTACCAGCTGAACAAATGCTCCAACGACCAGCTTGCCTCGATGAACAAGAAAGCTTACCCCTGGTACGAGGCGGTCATCGCCAAGCAGCGCGGCAACGTGGAACTGGTAAGCACCAGGCTTAACTACCTCAACAGCATAGACATTTCAGAGCGGTGGAAGACCATACAGAAAAGCAAGGTCGCCGCCCTGCCGGAAGACGAGTAAGCCCTCGATACGGAGAAAAAATGACAACGATATTTTCACTGCTGCTGCTGGCCGCCGCCCCCGCCTTCGGGGGCGAAAGCGCCGCTCCGGAACTGGAACCGTACGTCTCCGACGGTAATTTTTTCACGGCCAGCGTCCCTTCCTCCTGGGAAAAGAGCGAGGAAATACTGCTGGGCAGGCAGGAGAAGGAATACGGGGTGGACATGTCCGCCCCGGGCGGTCCCCCGGCCCCGGCGGCCATCTCGATCCTTTATTACGCCCCGGACCACGCCATGTTCAAGACGCATGAAAAGTTCCTGAACACGCAGCTGAAGCCCCCCACCAGGATCAAAGGCGAGGTGACGGGCAAGGTGAAGGACGTGCTCGTCAACCACCGCAGGGCCAAAACCTTCGACAAGCGGACCTTCGACTTCATCCCGCCGTACAGCCCTACGCCGAAAAAGGTGGAGATGTTCGAACGCTGCGTCGTGCTGCCGGCGAAAAAAGGTTTCTACGTTCTGAATTTCAGGACAAAAAAAGGCGACGAGAAGGCCTACCTGCCCGTATTCGACAAGGTATTGCAGTCTTTCAAACCTAACGTGAAATAGCGCGGCCTAGCGCGGGGAGCGCGGCAGCTTCAGCGCGCGGTAAGGGCGCGCCCCGCGCAGGTTCAGCGGCGTTTTTACCCCGCCCAGCACTTCCGCCTCCAGCAGCAGCGAATCCGCCCGGCGCAGCCCGCTCTCCTGCCCCCCGCCCAAAACCCTGAAATGCCTGGCGTCGTCCAGCCTGCGGCCTACGAAGAAAACGTTCTTGCCGGAGCATAGCCATTCCGGCTTAAGCGCCGAAGTTTCCAGCGGCGCCGAGAATTCGCGCAATGTCTTTTCCCCCCGCCGGTTGTAATAGAATTCAAAATAGCTCCTGGCCAGCTCTCCGAAAGAGCGGTAGACCGGCTCGCGGTAGCGCAGGCCGCAGAAATGGGATTGGGCCACCGCGCCCCAGCGCCCTTTATCCAGGAAAGGGGCGATAACATGGTCGTCGTCCCTGGGGTTGGCGCGCAGGTCCAGCAGCATGGAACGCCGGCCGTGGAACAAAAAAGCCGCGGCGGCCAGCATCGCTCCCTCTATGCAGTGCGCCCGGCCCTGTTTCAGGACTTCCAGCGGCGACAGGCAGGTGCTGATCCTGGAATCGTTATAGGAAATTTCGTAGTCCAGGAAGTCCTGTACCTTGCGCGGGCTGTCCAGGCGCTTCAGCGCGGCCAGGGTCTTTGCGGGGAAATTCAGGAAGGCGGGATTCATGCGTACGCCCGTTTAATCCTTCTTTTTTACGTGCCAGGGCTTATCGGCGGAACCGTTATGGCGCTCGCGCAGGTCGGCGGTTTCCATCGCCGTCAGAACTATTTCGCGCAGTTTGTGCACGTCGAAGGGCTTGGTCAGGTAGCCGCTGGCGCCGCCCTTGAGCGTTTGCACCGCCATTTCCAGGTCCTCGTTGCCCGTCAGCATCCAGACCACCGGGGCGGCGCCCGATACTTTTATCCCTTCCAGCACTTCCAGGCCGGAAATACCGGGCATCTTTATGTCGAGAAAAACGAAAGCCGGTTTTTCTTTCTTTATGATCTCCAGCGCGGCGCCGCCTTCCTGCGCGGTAAAGACCTCGTATTGCGGGAGCAGGGCCGCCCGTACCACAAAAAGTATGCTTTCTTCGTCGTCGACTATCAGTATTTTATGTTTCATATAAAGCGCCAGGCGGCCGGTTCCCTCCGGAGTTCAATAAAGCAGGTAGCGCTGACGGAACCTGCCGAAGTCGGCGCACTGGCCTGAAAAATCAGAGATGATCTTTTCGGGCGCCTCTTTGGATTCAAAAACGGCCTTGTAGACGTTGTTGCCGGCCGTCAGCCGGAACTCCGCCTCGCTGACCCTGAACCCGCCGTAAAATTTTTTCTCGCGCAGGGCGCAGACGGCCCGCACAAAAATATCCATCGGCCGCACGGCGGCCCTGTCCAGGATCTCCATCCGCACGCCGCGGCAGAGCTTGCCGGCGTAAATATCCATGGCGGGAGTCTTCTCCTCCGCGTAAAAGCGCACGCCCGCCAGGTTCGCTTCGTTAAGGGTGCGCACCAGCCTCTGCGCGTCCAGCCAGGGCGCGCCGAACCACAGGAAAGGCGCGTCGGTGCCGCGGCCCACCGCCATATTGGTGGCCTCGAACCCGCCTATGCCCGGATACATGATGGCGGCGTCCACGCCGCGGATATTGGGCGACGGGTTGATCCAGGCCAGGCCCGTTTCGTCGTAATAGGACGAACGGTCCCAGCCCTGCAGCTTCACCACCGACAGGTCCAGGTTCAGGCCGCGCACGTCCTTGTGCAGCAGCGCCATCTCCCCCGCCGTCAGGCCGTGCCGCACCGGCACCGGGAAATAGCCGGTAAAATCCTGTATGTTCCTGGCCAGCACCGGGCCTTCCAGCACGTTCCCGCTTATGGGGTTAGGCCGGTCCAGCACCACAAAAGGGATCTTCAGCCTGGCGGCTTCCTCCATGCAGAGGGCCATGGTGGTAAGGTAGGTGTAGAAGCGCGCCCCGACGTCCTGGATGTCGAAGACCAGCACGTCTATGCCGGCCAGCATGGCGGGGGTGGGCCTGCGGGTTTTGCCGTACAGGCTGTAGATGGGCAGGCCCGTCACGGGGTCGGTGGAATTGGAGATAAGTTCGCCGTCGGCGGCGTTGCCCCTGAAACCGTGCTCCGGGCTGAAGATAGCCGTCAGCCTGGCCTTGCCCGAGGCGAACAGCGCGTCCACGGAACTCCGTCCGGCCCGGTCCACGCCGGTCTGGTTGGTTATTATGCCCACGCGCTTGCCCGCCAGCTGTTCGAAATCATGTTGTTCGGCGGCGTCCAGCCCGGTCAGCACGTAAGCGCGGGCGCGCCCGGGCAGGCAGGGGCACAAAAGCGCCGCGGCCGCGAACGCGCAGAGACCTTTAGTGAGAAAAGCGCCCATGCTTTATTTTATATTTTTTGCCGGCCCGGGACTAATAAAAAACCCCGCGCGCGGCGGGGTTTTCTACCCAAAAGGCGGCCTTACAGCAGCGGGTTGGAGACCACCCCGTCCGCAAGCTTGGGCTCGAACCAGGTGGATTTAGGGGGCATCACCTGGTTGTCGTCGGCCACCGAGATAAGTTCGTCCAGCGAGGTGGCGAACAAGGCGAACCCCGCGGCCATATCCCCTGAGTTGACGCGTTTTTCGAGCTCGCCCAGGCCGCGGATGCCGCCCACGAAGTCCACCCTGTCGGACTTGCGCAGGTCCTTTATGCCCAGCACCCTGTCGAGAACGAGCTCGGACAGCACGCTTACGTCCAGCGCCTTTACCGGGTCTTCCTGCATGGTCGGGGTCTTCACGGTCGGCTTCAGCAGGTACCACTTGCCGCCCAGGTACATGCCGAACTCGCGGCGCGCGGCGGGCTTGGCCTGCCCTTGCACTTCCTTTACTTCGAAGCTTTCCTTAACCTTGGCCATGAAGGCCTCGGGCGTAAGGCCGTTCAGGTCCTTTACCACGCGGTTATAGTCCCAGATCTTCATCTCGTTCACCGGAAAAGCCGCGGCCAGGTAGACGTTATAGGGCTCGGTCCCCGCGTGGGAGCTGCCGCGCTGCTCCATCATGAATTTCTTCACGCGGCTGGCGGCGGCGGAGCGGTGGTGGCCGTCGGCGATGTAAACCGTCTTCTGTTTTTCGGAAGCGTCGGAGATGGCCTTGATGTCGGCGTCGTCGTTTATCACCCACAGCGTATGGATCACGCCGCCCTGGCCCGTGGCCGAGAACTCCGGGGCGTTCTTCACGGTCTTCTTTATCACGGCGTCGATCTCGGGGATCGGCTTGAAGGCGATGATGCCGGGGCCGGTCTGGGCCTTAACGTACTTTATCTGGTTCACGCGGTCGTCCTCTTTGACGGGCCGGGTGAACTCGTGCTTGCGGATGCGGTTCTTGTCGTAGTCTTCAACGCAGGCGCCCACCATCAGGCCGGTCTGTATGTGAGCTCCCATCTGCAGCCGGTAAACGTAGAAACAGGGCTTGCTCTCGCGAACAAGCAGGCCGTTCTTCAGCATTTTCTCGAAATTCTCGGCGGCTTTCTTATAGACGCTCTCGTCATGCACGTCGGTGCCGGGCGGCAGGTCGATCTCGGCCTTGGAGACGTGCAGGAAGCTGTTGGGCTTGCCTTTGGCCATCTCGCGGGCCTCGTCGGAGTCCATCACGTCGTAAGGCGGAGCGATGATCTCCTGGGCCTTGCCCTTGGCGGGCCGGATGCCGAAGATCGGTGAGAAGAGCGGTAGTTTTGCCATGGTAGTGTCCTTATTAGATTACTGAGTGTCCCAACGGTCTTGTCCGGAGGGGTGGCAAGGGTATGGGTTCGGCGGGCCCTCACGGAGGCCGAGGCTTGCGTAAGCGACGAGGCCGAGTGAGGAGGGGCGGGCACGGTGTGTCCCGACCCCGTGCCCGACGGGCCCATACCCTTGCCAGGCCCCCGACTTTACATCTCGACGTGAGCGACAAGACCGCCTAACTATTAAAAACAGCCCGGGCTGCCTTTCGGAAGCCCGGGCCGCGTGGTACTGTTATATCTTATCGCCGTTGACCGCGTGGGTGCGCTTGCCGTTGAGCAGGTAGTCGGCTATCTGCTCGGCCGCCTGGCGCGCCACCGTCACCTGGGCGTCCTTGGTCGACGCCGCGATGTGGGGCGTGCAGATGATCTTTTCCATGCCGAAGAAGATATGCTCCGTGGCCGGTTCCTTGGCGTAAACGTCGCAGGCGAAGCCGGCTATCTGGCCGCTCTCCACCGCCGCCTTGATATCCTCTTCCACCATGATGCCGCCGCGGGCGCAGTTGACGATACGCACGCCCTTCTTCATTTTGGCGATGGCGTCCTTGTTCAGCATGCTCTTGGTGGCGGGGTTGATGGTCACGTGGTAGGTGATGAAGTCGGCCTTGGCGTACAGCTCGTCCAGGGAAACCATTTTAACGCCCAGCTCGCGGGCGCGCTCGGTGGTCATTACCGGGTCGAAAACTATCACGTTCATCTTCAGGCCCATGGCGCGGTCCGCTACCACGGCGCCGATGTTGCCGCAGCCGATGACGCCCAGCGTCTTGCCGGTTATCTCCACGCCCTCGAACTTCTTCTTCTCCCACTTGCCCGCGTGGGTGGACGCGCTGGCCTGCGGGATGTGGCGCGCCAGCGCCAGCATCATGGCGACGGCATGCTCGCCGGTGGAGACGGTGTTGCCGAAGGGCGTGTTCATCACCAGCACTTTCTTCTCTATGCAGGCGAGCACGTCGATGTTGTCCACGCCGGAACCGGCGCGGGCCACGGCCTTAAGGTTCGTCGCCGCCTCTATCAGGTCGCGGGTAAGGGTGGTGGCGGAGCGCACGATAATGGCGTCGAACTGGGCGATACAGGCTTTCAGTTCCTCCGGCTTCATGCCGGTCTTCACCACGGCCTCAAGGCCCCGGTCCTTAAGGACCTTCTCGCAGAGGGAATCGGCTTTGTCGGCTATCAGGACTTTCTTCATTTCACGGTCTCCTTGGAGTATTCTTTGGCTGCGGCTTCGTAGGCCCAGTCGAGCCACGGGGTAAGGGCCTCTATATCAGAGGTCTCCACGGTGGCGCCGCACCACACGCGGATGCCGGCTGGGGCTTTGCCGTAGGAGTTGATATCTTTGGCCACGCCTTCTTTGTCCAGCAGGGAGGTGATCTTCTTGGCCGCCTTGGTCTTGTCCTCGTCGGACAGCTTCTGGAACCAGTCGGCCTTGATCTTGAAGCAGACCGAGGTATTGGAGCGGATCTCCTTGCTCTCGGCGAGGAAAGCTATCCAGCCCGACTTCTCCACCCAGCGCTCGAAGGCCGCCAGGTTGGCGGTGGAGCGCCGGACGAGACCGGGCAGGCCGCCGATGCTCTCGGCCCACTTCAGGGCGTCTATCGCGTCCTCGACGCACAGCATCGACGGGGTGTTGATGGTGCTGTATTCCAGTTCGCCGGGCAGCAGCTTCTTCTCGTCCACGAGGCGGAAGATCTTGGGCACGGGCCAGGCGATCCTGGCGTTCTGCTCTTCCATGCGCTTCACGGCCTTGGGCGAAAGGATGATCACGCCGTGGGCCGCTTCGCCGCCGAGCACTTTCTGCCAGGAGAAGGTGACCACGTCGAGCTTGGTGAAGTCCATCTCCATCGCGAACACGCCGGAGGTGGCGTCGCAGATCACGATGCCCTCGTGGTTCTTGGGCAGCCAGTCGAGGTTGGGCACTTTAACGCCGGAGGTGGTGCCGTTCCAGGTAAAGATGATGTCGTTGGCGGGGTTGGCCTTCTTCAGGTCGGGGAGCTGGCCGTAGTCGGCTTTGTACTCGTTGACCTGGGGGAGCTTGAGGTATTTCTTGGCGTCGGTCATCCAGCCTTTGCCGAACGCTTCCCAGCCGAAGATGTCGACGGGCCGGGTGCCGAGCATGGTCCACATCGCCAGTTCCACCGCGCCGGTGTCGGATCCGGCGACCACGCCTATGCGGTAATCGGCGGGCAGGTTCAGCACTTTCTTCATGCGGTCGGAAACTTCCTGCAGGCGGGCTTTGCCTTCCTTGGAGCGGTGGGAACGGCCCACCAGGGCGTTCTTCAGGGCGTCCACGGTCCAGCCGGGGCGCTTGGCGCAGGGGCCGGAGGAAAAGTTGGGGCATTTGGGTTTCAACGCGGGTTTTTCCATGTTATTCTCCTTGAGTTTTCAGGAAACCGATTATATATTATAAACATAATAAAAAAAGTTATTCAACACATGAGTTAGCGCCGCTGACCCGCTTTCCGGGCGCGGGCGGAGGCCCCCGGCCGCGCGCCCCCCGCCGCCGCTATTTATTGGTAAAATATCTGCAGCTATTATGCCTACCTCAAAAAAACCGGGCGACTACGAAATTGAATTCGGCGGCTTTGAAAAACTGACGCCGCATAAGATCAAGAACGTCCTGATGGTGGCCTCCCTCTACGACTCTTTCCTGCTGGCCGACGACGACCGTCTCAACGAGGCGCTTTTCGGCGAACTGCCGGACTCCGGCCGCGCCACCCCCAAGATAACGCGCGTGCCCACCGCCGAGCAGGCGATGGAGAAGCTGAAAAAGGGCTCCTACGACCTGGTCATCGCCATGATACAGATAGGCGAGACCGACATGGCCGAGTTCTTCCGCGGGCTGAAGGCCGGGCGCCCGGACCTGCCGGTGGTGCTGCTTTCCTTCAACATCCAGGACATCAAGAACATGGCGGACGCGGCCAAGGAGATGGCCGACGGCATCTGCCTGTGGAGCGGCGACACGCGCATCTTCTCCGCCATCATCAACATCATAGAGGACGCCAGGAATTTCGACCACGACTCCAAGGTGGGCGTGCAGGCCGTGCTGCTGGTGGAGGACAACATAAAATTCTACTCCTCCTACCTGCCGCTCATCTACACGGAGCTGATGAAGCAGACGCAGATAGTGATGGCGGAAGAGCTCAACCCGGCCAAGAAATCCCTGCGGCTGCGGGCGCGCCCGAAGATACTTTTTTGCAGCACCTACGAGGAGGCCTGGGCCCTCTACGAGAAATACAAGGGCAACCTGCTGGGCGTGATCAGCGACATAGAGTACCCGAAGGACGGCGCCTGCCATCCCGAGGCGGGGCTGGAGCTGACCCGCCGCATAAAGGCGGAGCACCCCGACATGCCGGTGCTGCTGCAGTCCTCCAACGACAGGCTGGCCGGCAAGGCCGTGGAACTCGGCGCCGCGTTCGTGCACAAGGCGGCGCCCGACCTCTCCAAGCAGCTGCGGACCTTTATAACGCGCTATTTCGGCTTCGGGGATTTCGTTTTTACAGACAAGAACGGGTTCGAGCTGGCCCGCGCGGCGGACCTGGGGACCATGCTGAAGCTGCTGAAGGTGGTGCCCATAGAGTCCGTGCTCTACCACGCGGGGCGCAACCACTTCTCCAAGTGGCTGTTCGCGCGCACCGAGTTCGAGATGGCCTACCATATCCGGCCCAAAAAGATCTCCGAGTTCAGCAACCCGGAGCAGCTCCGCAAGTACCTGATAGAGACGATGCACCAGTTCATCTACCGCACGCAGCTGGGCACCGTGCTGAAGTTCGACCGCAAGCTCTTCGACGATTCCACCCCTTTCGCCAAGATCGGGTCCGGCTCCATCGGCGGCAAGGCCAGGGGGCTGGCGTTCGTCGACTTCCTGCTGAGCAAGGGCGACCTGGAAACCCGGTGGCCCGACGTAACCGTGTGCGTCCCCAACACCGTGGTGATAGCCACCGACGTGTTCGATTTTTTCATGGAGCAGAACGGGCTGGACTCGCTGATCAGCGAGACCCATTCCAGCGAGCAGGTGGCTTCGGTCTTCGCCGCCGCCCGCCTGCCGGACTACGTCACGCGCGACCTGGCCGCCGTCATAGAAAAACTGGAAGGCCCGCTGGCCGTGCGCTCCTCCTCCCTGCTGGAGGATTCCAAGACCCAGCCTTTCGCCGGCGTCTACAAGACCTATATGCTGGCCAACGACGACCCGGACCCGGCCGCCCGCCTGGCGGAACTGGAACGCGCGGTCAAGTTCGTCTACGCCTCCGTGTTCTCCCGCGACGCCAGGGCCTACCGAAAGCTGAACCCGCTGATAATCGACGAGGAGAAGATGGCCGTCGTGATACAGCGCGTGGTGGGCCGCCGCTACCCGGGCGGCCGCTACTACCCGGCCTTCGCCGGGGTCATGCAATCCTATAATTATTATCCCGTGCCACCGCTGGAAGCGGAAGACCCCATAGCCCATATAGCGCTGGGCCTGGGCAAGACCATCGTGGAAGGTTACAACGCGCTGCGTTTTTCCCCCAGCCATCCCCGCAACCTCCACCAGTTCTCTACGATCCCGGATTTCCTGGCCAATTCCCAGAAAAAATTCATAGCCCTGAGCACCGCCGGCGGCGCGGCCCACCTGCGGTACGAGGAGGAGCCCGCGCTGGTCACGGCGGGGATAGAGGACGCGGAAGCGGACGGGTCGCTGGAACTGGTGGGCTCGGCCTACTCGGCCGAGAACGACCGGGTAGACGACGGGATCTCCAACCCCGGGGCCCGGCTGATAACCTTCGCGCCCATCCTGAAGAACGACGCGCTCCCCCTGGCCGAGATCCTGAAAACGGTCTCGACCCTGGGCAAGGAAGCCATGGGCGGCAATATCGAGATGGAATTCGCCTGCGACTACGACCCGGCTTCGGGCGCGGCCGCCTTCAACATCCTGCAGATGCGGCCGATGGTCTCGCGCAGCCCGGTAAAGAAAGTGACGCTGAAGGACCTCAAGCCCGAGAACCTGCTTTGCCTGAGCGCCCAGGCGCTGGGCAACGGCTCCCACCGGGATATCTCGGACCTGGTCTACGTGATCCCGGAAAAATTCGACCCGCTCAAAACCCGGGAGATAGCCGCCGAGATAGGCGAGCTTAACGCGCGCCTGCGCGCCGAGGGCCGCTCCTACCTCATCCTGGGCCCCGGCCGCTGGGGCTCCAGCGACCCCGCGCTGGGCATCCCGGTGAAATGGAACCACATCTCGGGCTCACGGATCATCATAGAGGCGGCCTACGGCGACTTCGTGATCGACCCGTCTTACGGCACTCATTTCTTTCACAACGTGACTTCGCTGGGGATAGGCTATTTCACCATAAACGTGACCGGCCCGGAGTCTTACATAAACTGGGACCGCATCAAGGCGCAGACGCCGCTGGCGGAACTGACCTATATACGCCACCTGCGCTTCGAGCGGCCCCTGGACATACGCATCGACGGCTCGGAAGGACGCGGCGCGGTCGCGTTCTAGCGGCGGGGACGGAGTTTTTGGGAATTGAACAGGCAGGCAGTTAAAAAGCCCGGCAGCCCGGGCTTTTTACATTCCGCTTAGCGGCCGTCACTTGCTGATATATTCCAGGCCTTCTTTGGTTTCACTTACCCCCGGCACCGGCATGCCCCACAGGTCCAGCGAAAGCACGTCCTTCATAAAGGCTTTCCGGCCGGAGTCGCCGGCGGCTTCCCAGCCCGGGGAGACGCTCTGCAAGGAGCCGCGCAGCAGGAAGTCGCGCAGGCCGTCGTCGAAATTCCTCTTGATATCGTCCACCAGCGGGGACACCGAAAGGCGCACCCGTTTGCGGTACACCGGGTTGCCCCTGTCCACCAGGCCGCCGGCCTCCCCGCCCGCCTCCGGGGCCGCGGCCGGCCTCACTTCTTTAGCGATTATCAGCCGCCAGGGATTGGTCCTGAACCCGTAATAATTAACGCGGGTATTCTCCGTGATGTCCCAGGAGGAAACGGCCTTGATGCCGGAATAGACGGCGCCCAGGCTCGGCCGGAAAGAAGCCAGGTCCGAAAAATCCCACCGGACGGAATAGTCCAGCCCGACGCGGGAAGTATAGGAGTCTTTAGAGATATTAAGGATAAGGGGGCTCTGCGCCTGCGCCGGGGCCGCCGTGGAAACGACCGGTTCCTGGGCGCGGCAGAAACCCGCCGGCCAGAGCAGGGCGGCCAGCAGCAGCGCGCGGCTTGGAGCTGTTCTCGGCATCGTTTACCCGGTCCTTAAAAACCTTCCCTGGAATAGCGCTCAAGCAGTTCCCTGGCCAGGCGGCCCTCGGGGTTGAGCTTCACGGCCTCGTCCAACGCCGCCTTAAATTCAGCCTCCAGCCTGGCGGTATTGCGCAGGCGCTTGCCTTCTACGGCGCGCAGCGCCGCCAGGTCGGCGGCTTTAAGCGAGTAAGCCTCGCCCAAAAATTTTTCCGGCTTTATAAAAGGCAGGGAATTCCCGCTTTTCAGCGCGGCGGCTATCACCTCGCCGGTCCCGCCGTAGGCCTTGTAAAGCAGCCGGGCGGCCGCTTGCGGGTCTCCCCCGGCCGCGGCCAGGGCGGCCCCTTCCTGGAAATCCGCCTCGGCCAGCTGGCGGCGGGCGTCCAGCAGCCCGGGGTAATGGTTCAGCGCGCCCTGGTAGAAAGCGCGGGCCTGTGAATATTCTTTTTTGACGAGGGCGGCGTTGCCCTGCACCGTCATCTCCACGGCTTTGCGGAAAGCGGGCTCGGCGCCGGCCTTGGCCACGAAATCCAGCGCGCGGCGGACGGCGTCCGGGGAGCGCAGCGCGTCGCCGGCGGCCACTTCCGCCGCTGAGACCAGCGCGGCCGGGGCGGCTTTTTTTACGGTCGGGTCCGAGGCGGCCAGCTTCTCCAGCTCCGCCTTCATGGCCGGCAGGCGGGCCGCGGCCGCCGCATAGGCCTCCGTCTTCTCGAAAAAGATCTCAGGGGATTTGTTGAGGGCCAGGTAGCCCTCCGATTCCAGCCACGGGACGGCGGCGGCCCGCGCGGCCAGGGCCGCGAGCAGGGCGCAGTATTTTACCGCGGCGTCAGCCGAGGAGGAAAGTTCCTGCGCCTGGGCGCCCATGGCCTCCAGCCCGCCGGTATCGCCGCGCGAGGCGTAGAAATTTATAAGGGCCTCGCGGGCGTGCCAGTTGAGCGGACCGAGTTCCAGCGCTTTCTTGAGCGAGCCGGCCTGCAGCTCCTGGGCGCTGGCAAAACCGACGCGGGCTGCGCCGGCCGCGAGGTCTTCCAGCAGGGCCACGGCCTGCTCCGAGCCCGGCGCGTAGCCCAGCGCCTTGTCCACGCTGGCGAAAGCGGCCTCGATATCGGCCGGCGCGGGGTTCTGCTCCGAGGCCGTTTTGCGAGCCTTGCCTAAATGATATTCGGCGGCCTTCTGCTTAAGGATGCCGCAGCCGGACAGGAACGCCGCGGCCAGGACAAGCGCGGCCAGTTTGTTTATTTTCATTGGAATTTTTCAGCCTTTAAGATTTTGCCGAAGTAGAGCGTGTGGGGCGCGTCGTGGCCGGGATAATATTTAGCGAGGTCGGCGGGCGCCAGGGTTTCCCGCTTAAGCTCGGTCTTGCCGGAGAGCTCGCACTGGTAGACCAGTTCGCAGCCGGCCAGGTATTTCAGCTTCTTTTCAACGCCTTCCTTGAGCGTAAGGGCGCAGGCGCGTATCTTGTCGTAGTCCCGGCCGGACTTGCTGCCGCAGAAAGCCAGCTCCTTTTTAAGTTCGCCGCGGCGCGGCACGCAGACGGAAAAATGCGTCGCGTTCTCCAGCAGCGCGTGGGTGTGGCGCGAAGGCCGGACCAGCACCGTCATTATGGGCTGCCCCCAGATCACCCCGGCCTGCGCCCAGCCGATGGTCATGGCGTTCACCCGCCCGATCCTGTCCTCCACCACCAGGAAAGCCCCCGCCCCCTCCAGCGCCTCGCAAAGCTTCTCAAAATTATCGCAGTATTTCATAAAATCCTAGGGTTCAGGCTGCCACGGGGACCGGAACGCAAAAACAGGGTCTCGCACACCGTGCTCGCCCTTCCCCGTCTCGCCCTCCGCGCTTACGCAAGCGTCGGGCTCCGACAGGGTTTTGCTAACCCGGTCCCCGCGTCAGCCCTCCAGTTCTCCGGCGCCGCGGTTTCGCCCGGAGGGGTGGCGAGGGTATGGGTTCGACGGGCCCTCTCGGAAGGAGCCGCTTGCGTAAGCGCGGCGACTGAGAGAGGAGGGGCGGCCACGGTGTGGCCGACCCCGTGCCCGGCGGGCCCATACCCTCGCCACCCCGACTTGGCATCTCGACGTGAGTTCCTGCGAAACCGCCTGTCTGTTAAATACCCGTCCAGTCCAGGATGATCTTGCCGGATTTGCCGGAGGACATTATTTCGAAGCCCTCCTTGAAATCCTTGGCGGCGAAGTGGTGCGTGATGACCGGCTTGATGTCCAGGCCGCTGGTCAGCATCGCGCACATCTTGTACCAGGTCTCGAACATCTCGCGCCCGTAGATGCACTTGAGCGTGAGCGCCTTGAAAATAACGTTGCTCCACGGGATGGTGGTATTGGGCGGCAGGATCCCCAGCAGGGCCAGCTTCGCGCCCATCTTGACGTTGGAGATCATGTCGTTGAAGGCCTGCGCGTTGCCGCTCATCTCAAGGCCCACGTCGAAGCCTTCCGTCATGCCCAACTGCTTCATCACGTCAGGCAGGCGCTCCTTGCGGGAATCCACCACGGTCTTCAGGCCGAGCTTGCGGGCCAGGTCCATGCGGTAATCGTTGACGTCCGTGATCACCACGTGGCGCGCGCCCACGTGGTTGGCGATCGCGCCGGCCATGATGCCTATCGGGCCCGCGCCGGTTATCAGCACGTCCTCGCCTATCAGGTCGAAGGACAGCGCCGTGTGCACCGCGTTGCCCAGCGGGTCCAGGATGGAAGCTTCGTCGTCGGTGACGCCCTCGGGGATGGAAAATACGTTCTCAGCCGGCATCGCCAGGAATTCGGCGAAGCAGCCGGGTTTGTTCACGCCGATACCTTTGGTGTTGATGCACAGGTGCCGGTGGCCGGCCTTGCAGTTGCGGCAGTGGCCGCACACGATATGGCCCTCTCCCGAAACGCGCTCACCCACGAAATGGCCCTGCACGAACTTGCCGAGCTCCACGATCTCGCCGACGAACTCGTGGCCCACGTGCATAGGCACGGGGATGGTCTTCTGCGCCCAGTCGTCCCACTGGTAAATGTGGATGTCGGTGCCGCAGATGGCGGTCTTCTTTATCTTTATCAGCACTTCGCTGTCGCCGATCACAGGTTTGGGCACGTCCTGCAGCCAGAGGCCTTTTTCGGCTTTCGCTTTGACAAGGGCTTTCATAAATTCGTTCTCCTTAAAAAAAGACTATCCTGTTTTTTACATTATACCGATTTAAGCGGGCGCTAAAAAGGCTCGCCGCCGGGGACAAAAATGCTAATCTGTATTCCTATGAAGCTCCTCGTGACCATGCTCGCGGCGGCGCTCTGGCAGGCCTCCCCGGCCTCGGCGCAGGGTAAAACGGCCTCCGTCTATTATTTCGACCACGACTACACCATCCGCTTCGAACTCTCGCAGGTCATCGAGAGCATCGCCAACTCCAGCGGCTCCATAAAACTCAACAAAGTGGATACGGGCATCACCTACACCAACGGCGGCAAGTTCGTGATAGAGCGGCCTGAGGACCTGACGGCCGACGAACTGGCGCGCACCACCGACTACGCCCTCGAGCGGGCCGTAGATATCATAGAAGGCGGCCATTCCATAGTGCTGATGCCCCAGGATCTGCTGGACACTTTCGCGCCGCTGATAGAAGAGGAGATGAGCGCCTATTTCAGCGTGGAAAGGGTCCCGGCGCGCCTGCTGACCGGCACCTCGCCCGCCGGGATAAAATTCCGCGCGCTCCAGATCCCCTCCAGGGCGGAAAAGCGGCTGTGGGAGCCGACCCTGGAAATGCGCCATTACGCGGCCTCGGCCGGGCGCGAAATAGTTTTCACCGGCATTTCCATCCCCATGGGCCTCAACGGCCTCAGCCGCAAAATGGTGGAGGACGCCTCGGACAAGGGCTCGGCCGCGCTGCTGAGCCTGGGCCTGGGCGGCGCCCTGACGGGCCAGGTGCTTAAGGCCGGGCCGGAAAAGACGTTCAGCTACCTGTCGGCCGCCGGCACCGACATAGCCGCGCTGGACCCGAACGACCTGCATAACTTCTGGCAATGGTCCAAAGATGGAAGCCTGAAGATCTCCTCGTCCGCGCCGGAACTCATCTGCTCCAACGTGCAGATCTCCGACCCGGAGCTGGCCAAATTCATAAAGCCGTACGCGCTGAGAAAAATAGGCGGCGTCACCGTCGGTTTCATCTCGCTGGTGCCCTCTAATTCCGCCACCCTGGCGGATTTGGACGGTTCCCCCATCTCCGTCCGGGACCCCAAAGAAGAGAAAGCCCTGTATACCCTCATAAACGAGCTGCGGCGGGAGCGCAAGGCCAAAGCCGTAGTGGCGATCTCCTTCCTCAACCGGGACGAGGTCGGGTGGCTGATGAACGCGCGCGGCATAGACGCGCTGATCGGGCCCAAGACCTGGGATATGGAATCGGGGCGAAAAAGCCGCGTTGAGCTGCGCAAGTGGGACAAAGAGATCCACACCGGCCCGGCGCTTACGGTCTTCCCGGATTCGCGGGGCGCCGGGGTACTGCGGCTGGAGTTCGGCCCGCGCGCGGACCTGACCGCCCTGGAGTCGCTGCCGCCGCCCGAGGACGGCCGCGAGCCGCTTTATTACCGCGAGCAGCTTTTCATGAAAGAGCGCATCATCCGGCACTTCCTGGGCTCCGGGGACAAGCTGCTGCCGGACCTGCCCGCCGCGCAGCAGCACGGGAATTGGCCGGTCTACAGCGTGCCGGATTTCTTCAACCTGTCGGCGGGGCTGCTGCGCAGGAAGTTCGGGGCGGAGATCTCGGTGCTCAAGGTCAGGGCTTTCGCCAGCGCCACGCTGGGCGACGTCCCCACGGCCATGGCAAAGACCTGGCTGGGCCCGGACAAGCCCCTGGTGCTGGTGCTGGCCCCGGGCCGCTTCATAAACGGCCTGCGCGCCAAACAGGTGCCCGCCAGGAACCCGGACCAGTACTATTCCCCCCAGGACTACAGCGGCATGGATTACTACGCTCTCTCCGGCGTCGACGGCGCGGGCCGGGTGGCGGCGCTGCCCGTTGACCCGTCGGAGCTGTACCTGACCGTTATGCCGGCCGAGCTGGCGGAAGGCAAGCCTTTCCTGCGGCGGGTGGCCCCGCCTGCCGGAGCCCCGAAAACCATGCATGAGGGGATAGTGACGGCGCTGGAGGAACTGCGCTCGAGTTCGGCCTCCAGGACTGAGTGGGAGACCCGCGTGGCCGAGGCGGTCCGCAACAGGCCCGAGCCGCGCAACCTCTGGCGCATCAACCTGCGCAGCCTGTCCATGGAAATGGTAAACACGGAAGTTAACGGGCCTGCGGATTATTCGGGGGTAGACTCGCGCCTGGGCGCCGTCAACCAGACGCGCATGCAGGGCTCCGGGCGGCTTTTCTCGGAATATTATTCCGGCCGGTTCCGCTTCGACTCCGGGATCTCCGCCGACTACGGCAAGACCGTCCTGCGACCGCGCAGACAGCCCCGCCTGACCACGGAAAGCGTGGACCAGCTGACGCTGGAAACCCAGCTGGTCTACCGCATGAAAAATTATAACGGCGCGCTGGGGCCGCTGGTGATAGGCCCGTACGCGTCGGCGGCTTACGACACCGAATTCTCGAAGGCGGAGCCCCTGCCGCTGCGCAAGATCGTGCGCGGCAGCGGCGGGGTGAAGCTTTTTGAAGGGGCGGTGCTGCAGGAGCTCTACGCCGGCCTGGCCACCGAACAGATCTATACCTACTCGCCCGGGCGCACGCAGTATTCGGCCGAGGCCGGCTTCCGCCTTTACGCGCCGCTGCCCGGCACGGCGCTGCAGCTCAGCGTGGACGGCAACTACCGCAATTTCGCGCGCAGCCGCTTCGACACCGTTTACGACCTGAAGGAGCGGCTGGAGCTGAATCTGAAAGTCAGCACGCGCCTCTACGGCGACATCATGCTGAGCCCCTTCGTGAACTTCTTCCTGGCCAAAGGCAAAAAGCTGCCCGGCTCGGCCTCCAACCTCACCACCGGCTTCGCCCTGGAATACTCCCGCCTCTTCAAAATAAAAAGATAGGCGGGCGGAGAAAAGGCGGAGCTAGCAGGCTTTTATAAAGGCTTCGTAGAAATGCGCGGCGGAGCTGAAGCGCAGGTTGGGTTCCGGGTTGAGGGCGGTGATGAAGAAATCGTCCATCCTGGGCGAGACCCAGGGCATCAGCGAGGTGGGGTATTTAAAATTGCCGCTTTCCTTGGTGCCCGGGTCCTGGAACGGCACCACGCCCGTAAGCATTTCGTAGGTGCAGGCCCCCAGGGCGTAAAGGTCGGACTTGGCCGAGACGAAGCCCTTGTGCTGCTCCGGCGCCATGTACAGCGGCGTACCGGCCACCGAGCGCCGGGTCAGCCGGGTAACCCTGTCCGTCACCTCGGTCGCCAGCCCAAGGTCCATCAGTTTCGCCGTCCCGTTGATGTCCACCATGATATTGGCGGGCTTTATATCCCGGTGCAGCAGCATGCTTTTGTGAAGATAATCCAGCGCCTGGCAGACGTGGTTCAGGATCTCCTTGATCTGCTCGGCGGGCACCCGCTTCTCGGATAAGATAATATCGGCCACCGTGCGCCCCTCCACGAAATCCAGCACCAGGTAGATACCGGAAGCCTCTTCCAGGATGGTGTGGATGTTCACGATATAGGGATGGTTCAGCCTGGCGACGAACTGGGCCTCCTGGACGAAGCGGGCCTTCTCCTCGGGGTAGGAGTTCAGCTCCTCTATCATTTTTTTAAGCGCCACTTTGCGCCCCAGCCTCTTGTCCAGGCCTTCGAACACCTCTCCCATCGCGCCCTTGCCTATCCGCCGGATAAGTTCGAACTGCCCGCCTATCAGCCCGGTCTTCGCCTCCGGGGCGGAAGGCAGGCGGCCGGCCTGCGCCAGTTTAGCCGCGCGCGCGGCGGCGTCCTTGTAGGCGGGTTCCCAGGCGGCCAGCGCCTCGTAGATCTCCCTGGCGAAAACCGCGCCCGTGGTGAATTTTTCGGCCCCGAGAGCGGTGGAGTAATAATAATCGGCGTGTTCGCACACCGGCTTGTAAAAGATGTATTTGCGCAGCAGCGACGAAGCCTTGTCGTAGCGGTTAAGGGAGGTCTTCGCCTGGAACAGGCAGACCACGTCGTCCTTCTTCAGCTGGATCTCCGGCAGGCGGGAAAGCAGGCGCTCGGCTTTGTCCGGCATCTTAAGCTCGCAGAAGGCCCTGCCGAAGGCCGAAGCGGCTTCCCCCGCGCCCTTGAGATCGGCGGTCATAAGCCTGGAGAAAAGTTCCTCCGTCCTGCTGAACGACTCGAAAGAGGAGATCACGCCCTTCGCGCGGCCGGGGGCGGAGCAGGCCAGCGGGTCCGCCAGGCCCAGCAGTTCCTTGCCGGCGGGGTCGCCTTCGGACGACAGCTTGAGCGCCAGCGCGGTCAGTTTTTCCAGCGGCACGGCGGCAGCGGACTTCAGCAGTTCCTGGCGACGGCCGGTTTTAATAAAAATCTCGTACAACTGGGCGGGCTCAAGGCTGCCGGGGCCGCCGCCCGAGGACCTGTACTTTTGGTAGGCGTCCCACACCTCTTCCGGCGCGGGGGCGGGGCCGTCCAGTTCGGCCAGGAGCCGCTCCAGAGGGCTGCGCGCGTCCCGCGGTCCTTTGACCGGCAAAGCGCCGGCGGCGCCGGTTTTTTCTTTTTCTTTCCTGCCGAATTCGCGGTAAATAGCCACCGAGAAGAACGCCGCCACTCCCAGGATCACCAGCAGCAGCGCGGCCTTGGGCAGGCTGGTGGCCAGCAGGCCCTGGTCCGCTTCCAGTCCCAGGACCGCCAGGCCGCCGGCGGCGTCCGCGCCTTCATAGGGAGCGGAACGGTCTGAGTCTTTGCCGCGCGCCGGGCGCGGCGTAGTCTTAACGGGCGCGGCGGCGCCGGTTTTCAAAGCGGGAGCGGCCGCGCCGGGGATCCCGACCCATTCCGGCCTGGCTGAAACGGCAGCCGGCCTGGGAGGTCTCCCGGGAAAGGCCTCTCCGGGGCGGAAGTCGCCGGGCCCTTCAATCTCTTCGTCCGGGCCGGGCGGGATCTCTTCCAGCAGGCCGCCGCAGATGCCGTACTCCGCGTATTTCGGGTCCAACCCGGCGGCCATCCTGCAGTTTTTAGCGGCGGCGGGCCGCCTGTCCAGTTTGTAAAGTTCGCCGGCTATGGCGTAATGAGCGGCGGCCTTCTTGGCGGTACCCAGCGAAGGGTTCCATTCCATCAGGGCGGAGATGTAAAAAGCCAGCCTGGCGTTGGAAGAACTCTGCTTCGGCGCCCGGCGGAAGCAGTCGTCGAAGGCGCCGCAATCGGCTTTCGGGAAGAAAGCCGCGCCGCCGCCGTAAAAGCAGGAAAGTAAAAAAACCGCGATAAGAAGCGTTCGCTTTCTCATGTCATGACCGGATACCGACAAGCCTCGCGCCCCGCCCGGAAGCCGCTAAAATATTTCCCTTACCGCTATAATACAAAAAGTGGCGACATTTTCAGAAAGCGCGCGGCCCTGTCGCGGGCGGGCAGCTGAAATTTATATACTTAAGCCATGGAAATACTGAATTTCGCGCTGATGAGCGCCGGGTCTTTGTTCGCCATCATCAACCCCCTGGCGGCGGTTCCCACTTTTTTCGCGATGACCCCGGAGAACACGGAGGCCGAGCGCCTGAGGATGGCGCGCACCGCCTGCTTTACCGCCACCGGCGTACTGGTCCTGTTTGCGGCCACCGGCAACGCCCTGTTCTCGGTGTTCGGCATAACCATCGCGGCCTTCCAGATGGCCGGCGGCCTGCTGCTGCTGCTGGTTTCGCTCGACAACCTGCGCGCCAAGCGCTCCGGCGTGCAGGAAACCGAAGAGGAGAAAGCCGAAGGCGCCGCCAAGGCCGACGTCTCCATTACCCCGCTGGCCATCCCCATGCTTTCGGGCCCCGGCGCCATCACCACCGCCATCCTGCTGGAGTCAAGAGCCAAAACCCTCGTCTACGACGGAGTCCTTTTCCTGCTCTTCCTCGCGGTGGGCCTGGCGAGCTACCTGATCTTCCGCGTGGCGATAAAAAAAGCTTCCAGGATAAACCCGATAGTCATGAACATCACCACGCGCCTCATGGGCCTGATGCTGGCCGCCACCGCGGTGCAGTTCATCATAGACGGCGTAAAGAAAGCCTTCTTCCACTGAACAAACCAGCCGGCATTCCGCGCAGGATCGCTTCCTTCGCTGAACGCCGGCCGCTTCTTTATACTGTCGCGTCGAGGGCGCGGCGGAATTCCTCCGCGCTGTGGAAACGGTCTTCCGGAGCCGGGGCGAGGCACTTGGCCATCACGGCGTCCAGGCCCTTGGGCAGGCCGGGCAGGATGTCGCAGATCCGCTGGTAGGAACTGTGGGTTTTCTGGTGGTGGAAATCAGGCCCCTGGAAAGGAAGCACCCCGGTCAGCCCCTCGTAGAGACAGACTCCCAGCGAATAAATGTCCGATTCCGGTGAGGCCGCGCCCAGCTCCTGCTCCGGGGCCATATAAGCCGGCGAGCCCACCACTTCCTTGTTAGAGGACCGGGCCGCGGATTCCAGGGCGCGGCGGGCCAGGCCGAAGTCCATCACCTTTATGCCGCCTTCCGAAGAGAGCATGATATTGGAAAGCTTCAGGTCCCGGTGTATCACGTTCTTGGAGTGGGCATAGGCCAGCGCCCCGGCCGTCTGGCCGAAGATCTCGAGCGCGCGCTCGAAAGGCAGGCGGGCTTCCTTGTCCAGGACGCGGTCCAGCGTGGCCCCGTCCACGTGCTCGAACACCAGGTAAATATTATCTTCCTCTTCGAAGATGGTGTAGATCTCCACGATGTTGGGATGGTGCAGCAGGGCCACCGTGCGGGCCTCTTCCAGGAACCGCTGCTTCTCCCGCTCATTAACTTTTATTTCGTCGCCCATCTTTTTGATGGCCACCTTGCGCCCCAGCGACTGGTCGGTGGCCTCGTACACCACGCCCATCGCCCCCTCGCCCAGCTTGCGCTCGATCTTGTATTTGCCGGTGGCCACGCCCTCGTAGTAGACGGACGGGGAAAGCACGTCCGGGTGCGTGATGCGGGCCTTGGGCGCCGCCTCAGCGTCGCTCCTGGAGGAAACCACGTGGATCAGGCCCATGGCCACCAGCGCGCCGCCGGTCAGCGTCAGGAAAAGGGTGATAAGAAAGCGCCGCATGGGGTTGCGCCCGGACCGGGCAGGGGCTCCGGCCCCGGCCGCCGCGGCGGCAGTGCGCGCCGCTCCCGGCAGGCCGGCAAAACCCGGCACGCGCGTGCCGTACTGGGCTACCGCGTCCTGGTAGCGGCTGGAATAGGCGCCGCTGAGGGCGGCGGCCTGCTTGAAGTCCTCCAGCATGCGCCGGTAATCGCCCTGCTTTTCGTAGGCCAGGGCCCGGTTGAACCAGGCGTCGGCGAAATTCGGGTTAAGCCCTATGGCGCGACTGGCGTCCGTTTCAGCGTCGCGGGCCTGGCCTTTACGGTTAAGCGCCCAGGCGCGCATGTTGAAAGCCTGCAGGCTGGCCGGGTCTTTTTCTATTACGAAACTGGCGTCCCGCACCGCGTCTTCGTAGCGGCCCAGGAAGTTGTAGGCGTTGGCCCTCTCCAGGTAGGCGCCAAGCGCGCCCGGGTCTTTTTCTATCGACAGGCCCGCGTAACGCGCGGCGCCTTCGTAATCTCCCAGGCGGTTCTTGGACGCCGCCGTCTTAAGATAGGCTTTCGCCCTCGCGAGGTCCAAGGCGGGCGCGGCGGCCGGCTGGCGGGTCCCGGCGGCCGTCCCGGCGGCGCCGTTCACCACCTCCGGCGAGTCTTCCGAAGCGCCCAGGGCGCGCTTTATCTCTTCTACCGAGGAAAGGGATTTCAGCGTGGGCACGGCCTTGCGGCTTTCGAGCAGCGCGGACAGCAGCCTGGCGGATTCGTCCTGCGGATCTATAGCCATGGCTTTCTTTATGTCTTCTATGGCCCCTTTGCGGTCCTCCAGGGAGGCCCTGGCCAGCGCGCGGGCCTTATAGGCGTCCGGGGACCTGGAGTCCAGCGCGATGGCGTCCGTGGCCGTCTGCTCGGCCTTGGCGTAATTTTTGGTTTCGTTATAATAGGAGGCGGCCGCGGTCTGCACGGAGGGGTTTTCCGGGTAGGACGAACTGGCCGCCGCTATGGCTTCATCGGCCTTTTGCTGGTCGCCGGAATTGGCGGCGATGCGCGCGTCCACCAGCGCGACCACAGGGTTTTTCTTTGTGCGCATTTTCCGGCCGGACGGGCCCTCGTCCGTCATGGCCTGGATAGTGGGGATCTCGAACTGCGCGAAGCGGGAAGTAAAGCCGTCGTAGTCCCCGCGGCTAACCCGGCCGGCGGAGGCGGCGCGCTCCAGCGCGTCCACCAGCTCGGTGATAATGCCGCAATGCTTCTGCCTGAACAGCTCGACTTCCCCGGGAGGCAGGCCGCCCAGCAGGCGCAGCAGCGCCTCCGCCGAAACCAGCGGGCGGTGCGCGGCGTTGCGCTCAAAAACGGCCATATCGTCCCTGCCCTGCGCCTGGCCCTCCGCGGGCGCGGGGGTGCCGCCGGAGTTCACAGGCTCCGGCGCCGACACCGTGGTCTGCACGCCGGCTTCTTCAGCCAGCAGGGGCAGGGCGGCGAAAGCCCCCGTGATCAGGGAAAAGAAAAGCAGGGCAGAAAGTATTTTCCTCATAAGTCGCGAAGGACACACTTATCTACAAGATAGGATAGAGTGCCGCCGGCCGTTTGTCAAGGGCCGGGGGGCCCACGCGCGTAGGTCCATTGCCTTGCCCGGGCTGGGCACAAAGGCGCTTGAAGATTCTTGTACGCCGGCTAAACTATAGCAGCGGATAATTTTATGAAGACCAAGGCCCTTTTGATAACCCTGACCCTGCTGCTGGCGATAGCCGGCCGGGCCGCCGCGCAGGAATTCGGCCTTGTGCTGCTGACCGTAAGCGACCTCCGCTCCGCCCAGACGGGCTCCGTTTTCGTCCCGGCCGCGCCCGCGGCCGAACTTTCAGCGCTGGACGAAGGCGAAACCGCTTTCTACCTGGCGGACCGCGAAGCGGCGCAGGAAAGCTTGGGGAAGGCCCTGGCCGGCGAACCGGCCCCCGTCAACCTCGGCGGCGACGGGGTTGTAAAACTTTACCACCAGTGGAACCGGGAAACCCTTGAAATCCGCTACCGCGGCGCCGACGGGCGCTACGTACCGCAGGCGCTGGCCGCGATCAGGCATCTTTTCCGCTGCCGCCTTACCGGCAGGGAAATAGACGTGCCCGCCAGGCTGATAGAGATCATAGACGCTATCCAGGAAAAACACGGCAACAGGACGGTGACGGTCATCTGCGGCTACCGCAGCCCCGAACTCAACGCCGCGCTGTCGGAAAACTCGGGCGGCGTGGCCGCGAACAGCCTGCACCTGAAAGGCTGGGCCGCCGATTTAAAGATCGAGGGCGTAAGGACTTCGGCCTTGCGCAACACGGCCAAAGCCCTGAAGGCCGGCGGGGGCG